>Ga0307507_10008613_pt1 | contig 14009 bp, 13 predicted proteins | sample 7_EM_MG_FD_207223 | JGI IMG/M metagenome (GOLD analysis project Ga0307507, IMG submission 207223) | Populus trichocarpa ectomycorrhiza microbial communities from riparian zone in the Pacific Northwest, United States - 7_EM | ecosystem: Host-associated > Plants > Roots > Unclassified | place... | reverse complement strand
CCATTTTTCTTCTAGCTTTATCCCTGTTCATTCCACTATATTGTGCGTTTTTAGCCTACGATGAGTGGGAATTCTCGCGGATTATTTCACGCCATCTATGCTGCTTGGAGAAAATTTCTAACTCATTCTTAGTTGAGTTCGGTGTGTTTTATAGCCTTGTCTGTGCGATACTTCTGTTTTTCTTTTTTTTTTCACCTCGATTTTTGATTAAGATTCTCTTAGTGTAGTATTCATAGTATATCATATCATTAGGTGTATTGATCCATATTAATAAAAGTCTCCCGCCACTGGCAGGCTCAGTGTCTAAGATACATTACTAGATTAACAGTTCCCTCAGCCTCTACCGACCCTACCCCCTCCCCCCTCCACTCATCCGTCCAGCCATCTTCCTTCGCCCAGCCATTCCCATTACACCCCCGAGTAGCTTATAGCGAAACACTTTCACATTGCAGAGTACCCACTTATATTAAAAACATGGTAACCCGAAGAGGGTCAATCGCCTTCTCCCACCCTTAGTGTTATACTTATCTGGAATTTCATTGCTCACCAATTCACGACCTTTTACGCACGTTCTCAGCGAAAGCTATTCTCGAGGGAATATTTAGAGGGCTGAGAGGCGGCATCGGTGAACATGGGGGATCAAAACTGGTTGGATGATGGTGTGATCCACAAAGTTGGGGAAGGAGGATGGATCCATGTCAATGATTCATGCTTCATATCAGTAGTATAATACAGAGCTGACAAAGGATATATTGGAGTGATAAAGGATTAGTTAGGAGGGAGGGGAAGTAGTAGCCATTCAATACCTATGCTCTTTGGGACTACTTACTAATTTACCTGCCCCGCGAGCCACCTCAAGCGCACCCCCGACATGATTTGATCATATAGCACTGACCCCGTATCCTTCACGAGCCTCCCATACAGTGTGACTCGGCAATCCGGGTCTGGTTTCCACTCGCTGAAACGACTGATAATCAAACTATTGGAAATGTTGCTCGGCATGCTAAAGTTTCTTTTGTTTCATGGAAGCACGGAGGTTAAGAAAGGTGTTTCATTGTGGACAGATATGAGAATTGGAAGCATGAAGGCGACGGAAATGTAGTATTTGTGATGCATTTCTTGTTCAGGGATAACACAGAATGTTTCTTTCTTTTATTTATTTGAGGGATAGACAAAGTGATAAGGAGACATGTGTGGAAAGAAGTGGAAACGAGTGGTGATCATTGGAAGGCTGAGGAGACCGTTTTGTTTTTCATATATACACCTGTTATTCCCATTGGTTTAGCGAGTAAGCCAAGTACGACGAATAGACCTATCTTGCTCGCTATTGTTATTCTCTCTCCCACTGTTGCCCTTTCGGTGCCGTATTTGCTCTTATTTTGTTTACAAACGAGTGCTAGTGTGCGTTTCCGTTTCCATCCGCTCTATTTAGCCATCGATTAGCACGAGTGAGCACTTGTGATTTTCGATTGTCTCGCACCCATTGAGGACTGCGTGACTCAAAGACTCCCAAGCCCTACCGGTGATAGATCTTGACTGCAGATATCGTATTAGGCGCTGGGCTCGGATAGGCTTTCCAGCGATTTCCGGAGCCGGCAGTAGTGCCGTACGGTAGTTTAGTTCGCGGTTCTTGGGCTGAGAATCCAATGATTTGAGCCGCGCTGAGCCGCATCAGCAGGACTTCCATTGTGTAACCTCAACGTGGCGAGGGATTTCTTACCCCCAGATCGCCTCCCGCGGTCTCCCCTCCTCGTCTGTTGCTTTAGCGCGTACAATTGTTTAGCTTAAACAACGCAATAACGAAAGATTTCGACAACAAATTTTAATAACAAAACCGATACGCTAGACAGAATGAGCCAAGCAGTGAACAACAGGGACATCACGTACGGCGACAACAACCGCGACTGTGGGAATAGCTATAATTTCGATCGGTGCAATATATCCGTATCCGATGAGAAACGCAAGGTCCTAGAGTGGTTATCTCCGCTGGCATCTCGGGAAAGGCACCAGGCTGTTCGGGATAAACGGGTGGAGAGGGTGGGAGACTGGCTACTTCGCAGCCGAGAGTTTTCTACATGGCGGACATCGGAGGACCGGACGGTAAAACCTGTCCTATTCTGTTACGGACGTCCGGGGGTCGGCAAGACGTATATTAGGTATGAGCCTCCGCGGCCCTAATTCGGTGCAGTGCTAAAAAGGCAGCATAGCTCTCTTGTAATAGATACACTGCTAAATGGGATTGATGGGGATGATGTGGCCGTCGCTTATGTGTACTGCGACTTCAGCGCCCGGAATGTGCAATCTGCGAGCACTGTACTTGGATCGGTGTTGAGGCAGGTTGTCGGAGCATTGGAAAAGACCCCCGATGAGATACAGAAGGCGTTTGATCAGGCAAAAAGGCAGGCTGACGGTTGCGGGCTCCGGCTCCCCGAGATTCTCGATATGCTCATCCAGTCTCTATCAAGTTTGAAGCGGGGCTATATCTGTATCGACGCCTTGGACGAGTTCCCTACAAAGCATCGGACTCAACTCTGGAACTGTCTACAACGTGTTGTCCGGGAGTGCCCAAACACTCGGCTATTTCTTACCGGAAGGCCTCAGATTAGAACGGAAGTGGGGGACTATCTCCCCGAAGAAGCTGAAATGGTTACAATCGAACCAACTTCAGAGGATATAAGAAGATATATTAAGGAGAGGTTGAAAGAGGACCCAGACACGAGTACGATGAACGAGGCATTGCGAGCAGATATTAGGAGTGTTATTCCGAAAAGGGTCTCGGGAATGTATGTATTAACGCGAGATTTGGGGTTCCACATATTGGGCTAACAGTTGCATACAGATTTCTTCTCGTATGCCTCGGTATGGATGCAATCCTTGCAGCGCCCACCGTTCACCAGAAGAGACAAGCACTGGATAGAATGGCCAATGGCCTCGGCTTACACGATGCATACAACACGACATTGGACCGGATAAGACAGCAGGATGGAGGAAAATCAAAGCTTGGGATGGCGGCCCTGATGTGGATTTCCCACTGTGAGCGGCCCTTGAGATTAGAAGAGTTACGCCATGTCCTTGGGGTAGAACTGGAGGTGGAAGATTTTACCATCGACAATATACCTTCAATAGAGACTGTACTGGGCTGCACTCTAGGACTAGTCACAATTGACGAAGAGGCGTCAACAGTTCGTCTCCTGCATCTCACGTTACAAGAGTATCTTTGCGAACATCCCACCCTATTTGTAACTCCTCACTCGATTATGGCCGAAATCTGCCTCGCCTATTTGAACTCTACGTTTCTCCAGGAGGGGGAGCCAGGCCTGTCTAGAGTCCTGTGGAGATCGCGGTTTCATGAATACGCTACATGTTTCTGGGGAACCCATGCAGCTGGGGAGGTGACTCAGCAGGTGAAATCTCGGGCATTGTGACTACTTGACCAATATGAGAATCATGTATCTGCCGCTGTCCTCTGGCGGGAGAAGATACGTGGGCGGTACTTTGAAGGGGATGTTGAGGGAATTAGCGGACTTCACTGCATCGCATTTTTGGGCATTGCAGAAATTGCTGTTGCCATGCTAGAGAAGGGAGGATGGGATGTGAATGGGCGTGATTCCAGGGGTGACACACCGTTAATGTGGGCTGTCAAATATGGAAATGACAGGGTGGTGGAGCTACTTCTAAATCAGCGAGATATCATACCCGACCTGGTTATTCGAGACGGTCGCACAGTATTCTCGCTTGCTGCAGAGTCAGGAAATGAAGGTGCTGTGAAGCTACTCCTGGGGCGCAGGGATGTCGATACCAATTCACCGGATAGCATGGCCGAACACCCCTATCACTTGCTGTCCAGAGAGGCCATGGGGGTGTAATGAAGCTGCTCCTGGGGCACGGGGGTGTCAATCCCAATTCATCGGATATTACTGGTCAGATACCTCTATCATATGCTGTCGTTGCGCAGGATGAGGGTGTAGTAAGACTCTTTCTCGAACGCGAGGATGTCAATCCCAATTTATCAGATAGCAGTGGTCAGACACCTCTATTATATGCTGTCATTACGGGGAATGAGCGTCTAGTGAAGCTCTTTCTTGAACACGCGGATGTCAATCCCGATTTATCGGATAGCTATGGCCGAACACCCCTGTCTTTTGCTGCCTTAAGCGGACATGACGATGTAGTGAAGCTACTTCTGAAGTGCCGAGGTGTCAATCCCAATCTACCAGATAGCAGCGGTCGAACGCCCCTATCGTCTGCTGCCTCGAGAGGACATGAGGGTGTAGTGCAGCTGCTTCTAGGCCGCACAGATGTCAATTCTAACTTATCGGATGACAGTCGTCGGCCCCCTCTAGCATACGCCGCCGCTGGGAAACATGAAGGTGTAGTGAAGCTACTTGTGGAAAGCCGGGATATCGATCCCAATTCATCGGATAGTGATGGCCTGACACCCCTATCGTATGCTGCCAAGTGGGGGCGAGAGGACTTAGTGAAGCGGTTTTTAGAACATGGAGATGTCAATCCCTATTTACCGGATCGCAATGGTCGAACGCCCATGTTATTTGCTGCCATTTCCGGGTCTGGGAGTGTAGTGAAGCTACTTCTAGAACGCAGGGGCGTCAATCCCAATTCGCCTGATAGTAGCGGCCGAACACCTTTGTCATTTGCTGCCTCAAGAGGACATGAAAGTGTAGTGAAGGTGCTTCTGGGACGCGGGGATGTCGATCCCAATTTATCAGATATCAGTCGTCAGACACCTCTATCATATGCTGTTATTTCGGAGGAGGAGGATATCGTGAAGATCTTTCTGAAACACGGAGATGTCAATCCCAATTTAGCGGATAGCAGAGACCGAACACCCCTATCACATGCTGCCTCTAGAGGATATGAAGGTGTAGTGAAGCTGCTTCTGGGATGCGGAGATGTCAATCCTAATCTATCGGATAGCAATGGCCGAACACCCCTGTCACTTGCTGCCTCGAGAGGACATGAAGGTGTAGTCAAGCTGCTTCTGGGATGCGGAGATGCTAATCCCAACTTATTGGACAGCAGTGGCCAGACACCTCTATCATATGCTCTCAGTTCGGAGAATGAGGGTCTAGTGAGGATCTTTCTCGAACATGGGAGTGTCAATCCCAACTCATCGGACAGTACAGACCGAACACTCCTATCTCACGCTGCCTCGAGAGGGTATGAAGATGGAGTGAAGCTGCTTCTGGGACGCGGGGATGTCAATCCCGATTCGGTGGATAACTATGGCCGGACGCCCCTATCGTTTGCTGCTTCGGGAGGACATGAAGGTGTAGCGAAGCTACTTCTGGGCCACAAGGATGTCGACCCCAATTCATCGGATAGCAGTGGTCGGACACCTCTGTTATATGCCGTCATTTCAGAGGGCGAGCGAGTAGTGAAGCTACTTCTTGAGCACGCGGATGTCAATCCCAATTTATCGGATAACAAAGACAGGACATCCCTATCGCATGCAGCCTCGAGAGGGTATGAGGGCGTAGTGAAGCTGCTTCTCGGCCACCGGGATGTCGACTCCAATTCATCGGATAGTGGTGGTCGGACACCCCTATTATATGCCATCATTTCTGACAATGAGCGTGTAGTGAAGCTCTTCCTCGACGACGGAGGTGTCAATCCCAATTTATCGGATAGCAACGACCGAACACCCCTATCACATGCTGTCTCGAGAGGATACCGGGGTGGGGTGGAGCTGCTTCTGGGCCGCAAGGATATCAACCCCAATTCACCGGATAGCTGTAGTCAGACACCTCTATTATACGCTGTCATTTCAGAAGATGAGCGTCTAGTGAAGCTCTTTCTTGAACACCGGGATGTCAATCCCAATTTATCGGATAGCAAAGACCGAACACCCCTATCACATGCTGCTTCGAGAGGATATGAGGGCGTAGTGAAGCTGCTTCTTGGCCACAGGGGTGTCAATCCCAATGCATCAGATAGCCGTGGTCAGACACCTCTATCATATGCCGTTGTTTCGGCGGGTGAGGGTGTAGTAAAGCTCTTTCTCGAACATGGGGATGTCAATCCTGATCTGTCGGATGAGAATGGCCGAACGCCCCTGTCATTTGCCGCCTCGAGGGGGCACGAAGGTGTAGTAAAGCTCCTTCTGGACCGCAGGGATGCCAGTCCTAATTCACCTGATAACGATGGCCGGACACCCCTATCCTATGCTGCCTCGAGAGGACACAAAGGTGTAGTGAAGCTACTTGTGGAAACCCAGGATATCAAACCCAATTCATCGGGTAGCGATGGCCTAACGCCCCTGTCGTATGCTGCCATGTGGGGGCGGGAGGATCTGGTCAAGCTATTTTTAGGACATCCGAATGTCAATCCTGATTTATCGGATAGCAATGGCCGATCACCCTTGTCATTTGCTACCTCGAGGGGACATGAAGGTGTAGTCAAACTGCTTTTGGAACGCGTGGATGTCAATCCCGACTCATCGGATTGTAGTGGTCGGACACCCCTATCGTACGCTGCCCAATGGGGGCAACAGGATCTAGTGAAGCTGTTTTTACAACATGGGGGTGTCAATTTGGACTCATCGGATAGCAGCGGTCGGACACCTCTATCATATGCTGCGATTTCGGGGGCTGGGGGTATAGTGAAGCTACTTCTGGAATGCGGGGATGCCAATCCCGATTCGCGTGATACCAGCGGCCGAACGCCCCTTTCCTTAGCTGCCTCGGGAGGGAGTCGAGATGTAGTGAAGCTACTTCTAGACCACAGGGATGTCAACCCTAATTCATCGGATAACGATGGCCAGACACCCTTGTCATATGCTACCTCCATGGGACGAGAGGGTGTGGTGAAGCTCATATCCGAAGCTAGTCGCCCCAATTGCGAATCGTTCGAAAATCGCGATCGGTTTCCAACCTCCGCCACCGGTGAGGTCACTTCACACCAAGAAGTAACACATCCAGATAATCCATCGATGGGTGCTCCTATCTCTAGTTCCGCCCTATCTGGGCCTCCTCAAAAACATCCTCCGCCGCCTAAACAGCTTCCACCTGGTCAATCGTACCCATATCTAGCTCCGTTCACCCTCATCCCTGCGTTTGCCTCTCGTTTAGAATCTCGTTTTTTCCTTCTAACTTTAATACTACCTCTTTTTCTAACTTTCGTATTTTTCGAGTACCACGGGTGTGGGCATTCTCGTGAATTATTTCAGGCCATCCATGGCGCTTGGCGGTAATTGATTTAGTGCTGATTGAATTTGGTGTGCTTTGTAGTCTTGTCTGTGCGACACTTGTATTTCTTTCCTTGTACTAGCACTTGCATTGTCTCTTTGTGTAGCATTCCTAGCTTATTATTAGTCGAGGTATTAATTTATAATGATAGTAATATCGACGGGTGCCAAAACTACTTACACGACCGTGAGCACGGTAGCCGGCGTTGCAAGACATGTACCCCTACTCAACTCTACATACCGGTGTGGGAGTGTTCGATTGCTTTCCCTTAGCTGGATGGTGTTTTGGCTAGGTAGGTTTTGTGAGGAAGGAATGCGCTTGTGGCCCGCTTGCGATACCGGGAGATAGAGAGGATAAAATTCACCCCGGAGCAATACCGGTACGATCTAACATAGCCGATATGGGAAGAGAAAAACAAGGCTAAAGCTAAGCTCAATAGAGGTGAAGTGGCGATCAAATTGGCCGTTGAGATACTATCATTTCATTAGCATAAATACAGGAGCACGCGCTATTCTAGGCCTATATGCAACCCAAAAAACAAAAAACGGTTATCTGATAGGATGCCCCTGTGTAGCACAGAATTTAACAAAATGCCCTTGCTCAAAAAAGTTTGATAGAATACCCATAGGTCGAGATATCATGGAAGAGGAGAAAGGCGGGTGCAGGTACTATTATATATGTGTTCCCATGTAATGTAATAACTGCCTTGAATCTGGTTATCTCTCTCCATCTACTGCCTTTATCAACAACTGGCCTTACTCTTCTACTTTCAATGACTGCTTGATTGCGGTCATTGGTTCTGTGCTCAGAATACTAAAATGAGAACTCGGATACAACTCGCTTGGGCTACTATACTACCTATTATTGGCAATCCTAGGGGGAACAATACCTTTAAGCTCACTGATGGACACATCAAATGTGATAAGTATAGAGGGCTCTTTAGAGTACTGCCTAATCTCATTCTACTAGTTTTAATACTTTTTGTATTGGCATAACATATAATCATTTTCTACTTAAAGCATTCTGCTATCTCTTGGACTGCTGAAACCGGGGGAGATGGTGTGCCCCCTCTATTAGTATCTAAGACAGAGATGACTAAGGTGCCATCACAGTATTCTTCAGTCATGGCGTGAGCAGATACGATCATATCCCTTCGTCTATATTTGTCGCTTTTTAGTTCCCTAGAATATTCCGAGATTAGGAATAGTTCAAGCGTCGCAACCGCGGAGATGTTTTCTACTGGTCAGGTCACGCAAGAGCTCGTTGATCATACTATCATACCTTTGGTAAAGATCTGAGGCTAACCTATGCCATTAACCACGCTAAAAAGCTGCGAAATCTGCACACAGATTAGGGGATAGCTAAAATTGGTTATGGTCTGATATTAACATACCACATAAGCCGGTGAAACTCGTCTTCGGGCTAAGAGGTTGGAATAAGGTGTAAGCTAGGATTTCTCAAAAAGTAACCCCTCCCGGTTAGTTATTTCCTTGGAATGGAGGACAAATATCAAAACCCAGGGTAAATATTTTTGAAAAGAGCAAACCTTTAGAATACCATGCGCTTGGCGGTCAACCCTTTCGGATACCATCGACCGAGAAATATACCATCGTACAAGTGAAACCTTTGCAGGGGCAGCCCGCCCACATTGCAACAAACAACAAAATCTTTACACACTAGCATATCTTTTTATCCCTTAAACAGTGCAAAAAAATTGAAAAAAAATGACAGAAAAAATAAAGAATTATGATACTTTAACCCTTTTAGTTTTTTCTAGAATTTCCCTACAATTTCGTGACTTTCCATGGATTTTTGGCTTAAAAAACCAACCCACAGAAAGCCATTCTGTGGGTGAAAAAATAAATATAAGACATTGACCGCATTTACTCAAGAACTCACCCTTTTTCACTTTATTTGTTAATTTTAATTCACTATTTAATGGTGGCCGAAGAGAATGGTAGTTCCCTGCAATGGTTTCATTTTTTCGATGGTATATTTCTCGGTCGATGGTATACGAAAGGGTTGACCGCCAAGCGCATGGTATTCTAAAGGTTTGCTCGTCCGTTCACCCCGTCCATACCCTTGTACCGTACTTCCAGGCGCATGGAGAGTAGGGAAATAATTGGATAGCTCTACTGTGCAACCCCAAGGTGGTATGGGGTGTGTTGTCCCATCTCCCACCCCCCACCGACTCCTTCGATTGCCATACATCAAAATCCCGCCTCTCCTTCCCGAGGACGAATATTAACAACAAAGCCGACACGTTAGACCGAAAGAATCCAATGGCACACGAAGAACCAGCCGAAGGTCGTAATGCCCCACGATATACGGGGCACACGTTCAATTCGTGCACGTTCAACAAAGAAGCTCACATATCAGACCTGACGGATCCTCCTGCACGTCAAGAACCGGCCGAAGGTTATAATTTCATACGAAATGTTGAGAACACCTTCAATTCGTGCAGATTCACGGTGGTCGACGAGAGGAAAGCCCTTCTGGAATGGCTGTCTCCTCTCGAACCTGGCCGAAGGCATTGGGCTATGAGCATCGATCGGGTGGCTGGGGTGGGCGACTGGCTTCCTCTTACAAACCAGTTTACTCAGTGGAGAGAAGGTGATGACGGAAGTGTCAAGCCAGTCTTATTTTGCCATGGGGATCCCGGTGTTGGAAAAACTTATCTTAGGTATGGATTGCTGGTATCCTTGGAGAGTGTAGGCGTGGCTAAATTGTAGCAATAGCTCTCTTGTGATAGATACACTGTGCCGGGTGCGTGGAGGAAATATGGCCGTGGCGTGTGTGTACTGCGACTTTCACGCTCGGAACGAACAATCCACAGCGGAGTTACTGGGAGCATTATTAAAGCAGGTTGTCAGCGCATTGCGACCGATCCCAGATGTAGTAGAGACGGCATTCGGGGAATCGAAGGAAAGGGTTGGTGGTTGCAGGCTCCTGCTTACTGATATCCACGAGATGCTCGTCCGGTCTCTGTCATGTCTAGAGAAGGTATTTATTTGCATAGATGCACTAGATGAGTTTCCCGCGAAGCACCGGCCAGAACTTTGGGAATCTTTGAAGCAAATCGTGCGGGAGTGCCCAAACACTCGGTTGTTCCTTACTGGGAGGCTTCACATATGCGACGAAGTTCAGGAATACTTTCCCGGAACATCCGACATGTTGCCAATAAGCCCTAGGGAGCGAGATATTGAGTTATATCTTAGGATGAGGCTGAGCCGAGATCCGGAGCCTGATGCAATGGACGAGGAATTAGAAGCTGATATTCTAAGAATTGTTCCGGAGGTCATCTTGGGAATGTATGTGCTCTCCCGATGTATTGAATTCTAGAGGTAGAGCTAATGATGGTCACTAGATTTCTCCTTGCTTCCCTCAGTATGGATGCAATCTTTGCAGGGGCGACCATCCACCAGAGGAGGCAGGCTCTTCGTAGGGTGGCCAATGGCCTTGGTTTCCAGGATGCATACAGCACGATATTGGATCGGATAGGGCAGCAGGGTGGAAGTAAAGCTAAGCTTGGGATGGCGGCCCTGATGTGGGCTTTCCGCTGCGAGCGGCCCTTGCGGTCAGAGGAGCTGCGCTATGCACTGGGTGTAGAACTAGGGGCGGAAGACTTTACCATCGATAATGTGCCTTCCCTGCGGACCATACTGGGCTGCACTTTAGGGCTTGTTACAATTGAAAAAAACACATCAACGGTTCGTCTCCTGCATTTCACACTTCGACACTATCTTGAGCAACGCCCAACCATATTTGTAACTGCTCACTCGATGATGGCCGAAACCTGCCTCACTTACTTGAACTATCGGTCAATTCGGGCGTTGCCGGCAAATCCTGACAAGACCCTGGGGACAACTCCCTTTCTTGAATACGCTACATGTTTCTGGGGAACCCATGCAGGGAGTGGGGTGACCGAGCCGGTCAAATCTTTATCGTTGCGACTCCTTGACGGATACGAGAACCATGTATCTGCCGCTATTCTCTGGCGAAAGAAGATACGTAAGTTGTCCTCTGAGGGGGATGTTCAGGGGATTGGTGGTCTACACTGCATCGCATTTTGGGGGATTGCGGAAATTGCGATTTCCGTGTTGGAGATGAAAAAATGGGACGTGAATGGACATGATTCTAAAGGTGACACACCATTGCTGTGGGCCGTAAGGCATGGAAATTATAGGGTGGTGGAGCTACTTCTAGAGCAGGGAGATATCAGACCCGACCTGGTTATTCGGGACGGTCGCACAGTATTCTCGTTTGCAGCAGAGTCGGGGGATGAACCCACTGTTAAGTTACTCCTGGACTGCGGGATTGTCAATCCCGATTCGTCGGATAGCAATGGCCGGACACCCCTATCATTTGCTGCTGAGGGAGGACATGAAGGTGTAGTGAGGCTACTTCTCGAGCGCGGGGATGTCAATCCAAACTCATCGGATAGTGATGGCCGAACACCCTCGTCGTATGCCACCATGATGGAGCGAGAGGGTGTAATGAAACTATTATCAGAAGCCAGAACCTCCAATCGCAAAGCTTTGGAAAACCCTGGCCGAATGCTAGCCTCTGTCCCTACCCCTACCCCTGGTTCCAGTTTTCCATCTCATCTTTTCCTTCTAACTTTAATCCTATCCATTTTCCTATTTTTCGTGTTTTTATTACACTACGTTTATGGAGATTCTCGCGCACTACTCCATACCATCCAGGGTGCTTGGCAGCGGTTGATAGATTAGCGTTCGTTAGATTCGGTGTTTTTTAATTTGGTCTGGACCGCCATTATGTTTCTTTTCGCGCTTGTTTCTTTTTTTATTGAGATTCTCTTTGTGTAGTGTTCCTGATGTATCATAATTATTATTCAAAACAATTCAAAACACATTTCACCCACAAGCCTCGCATGCCGAAGGCACATTTTAACACCACCTTCCCGTTTTGATACCTACCCATGTATTATTGGGTCACGAGATTACCATCTCTTTGCACTCTATATCCAGCCCCGGATCTGTCGGAAAAGTTCATAGCGAAAATTGCTCTTCTGAGTGTGCTCGGGAAAGGTTGAGGGATGGTGTTCCTGGGGATGGGGGATCGGAACCAGTTATATGAGTGTGCATCCCGCAAGGTGGATACAGGCATGTCAATGATTGATACTTCACAATTGTGGTGTGGTACTAGGCTAGCAAGGGTGATGGCGATCACCCCTAATTATTATAGTAAACAGGGAGGGGGGGTAGGAAGGATTCAATACCTATGTTCTTTAGAATTACTTACCAATATACTCATTGAATGCTCCTGTCGGGGCCTATAGGCGTTGCCAGGCGATTGGGGAATCGCACTCACAAGAGGCGGCGGGTGCCCATAGCCAGCTCAGAGGACTACTGTTCTTTCAAAAGACAAATATCAGTGTCCAACAGCTAGAGATAGACGGCTCGGGACGGCCAGGACAGTTGGGCGCACTCCGAGGTGCTCCACCCCCGCCTCTCCACACCCCCGCACCCCACCTGGTAGTCTTGTTTAAATTCCGTATACTTACTAAGGAAATTAAAGGTTATCGCGGATTTCCCAAATTTGGCAGGGCTTCGAAACTCATGATCAGATAGAACCTAATGGAAGATTTTTGAGTACAATACACTGGGAGTTAACTACTCTTCTCTTAGTTGTTCCTTGTCTGGGATATTAAACCCTCAACTTTATGGGAGAAAACCAAATTCAGTAAAAGCGATAGTCTGTCCTGTTGAGGCTTGGAATTTAGAGATCAGCTGCCACTGTTGCAGATGGTAATAATTGCCTAGCTATCCTAGGGAAGATAGTAGGCTTATACTGCGTTATTGGGATAGCCACCGCTCTAAGTTCCTACTGTAGGCCGTAGGTCTAAAGGTGGCTTGGTTAAATTTGGTTATGTCTGCAGGATAAATGAAAAGCGCTATGCCGGAGGTCATGGGCAAGGAGTCAGAAATTAAAAATGATGCAACACAGAAAGATATGCACAGAAGTTAAAGAGTGCTGCTTGCTTAATTTCTTGTTCAATACATGTACCTCAGGATATCCTACCGATACCAATATGCGCGGTCTATATACATCGACACGGCTCTTGTTGATTCCTGAACCACGGTGCACCAAGTGATACGCGGGGGTAGTTGGGCACATTCCCACCCCCCACCATATTGAAATAAGGCTTTAGATATAGTAAACACAGCCTTCGTCGGATGCATCTAGGTTAGCGCAGAACTGGGTACTTGGGAGGAATTTAAAGCTCCACTCACCTCGGGAGAATATGATGGACCGGTAGCTCTCGGTGAAACAAATGGTGTGCTCGTGTTCAGTTTTAGTGTGATAAGTTCACTGGGGCCACGGGGAAAAACTCAAACAAGATGGTGGTCAAGGCCGGAGGGGCAATATAGACCGTGTAAGTTCACGACCTAGGAGGGTTTTCCAGTGCTGTAGGCTGGCATTGCTCGGAAAAAGTGATGGACAAACTTATTTCTATCGCATTGCAAACCGTGATATCGGTGGAGGGTATTGCAGTGCAGCATTATTTTGAATCTCTAAATCGGGTAGTATTATGATTAGATCCGTACGAATACTATTTTTTTTTGATTTAGGGCACCGCAGATCAGCACTCCTGGTAACTAAATGTCGCTTATCGAGCTATGGATCACATAACGAGCCATCTTAGCGAGATGCGCATTAGCCTTCTGATCGGGGGGATAATGCAGAGACATTCCTTGGATAATTGATCTCATCTCTGTGAATTAAGCCAGCGCCTTATCGCATTATACCTACTCACTGTGAGAATAAGTTGCGAGACCC
>Ga0307507_10008612_pt1 | contig 14010 bp, 11 predicted proteins | sample 7_EM_MG_FD_207223 | JGI IMG/M metagenome (GOLD analysis project Ga0307507, IMG submission 207223) | Populus trichocarpa ectomycorrhiza microbial communities from riparian zone in the Pacific Northwest, United States - 7_EM | ecosystem: Host-associated > Plants > Roots > Unclassified | place... | reverse complement strand
GAATTCGTCGCGGTGCTTGATCAGGAGCCAGTTGGTGCGCTTGCCCCCGTCGCGGTCGTGGCGCATCCGCACCAAGACCCAGCTGCCGTGCAGCTTGTCGCCGTCGAGCGTGAATTTCAGGTCGCCTTTCCTGAAGCCGGCCTCGGGATCATCCGAGTCCCAATAGCCGCGATCCCAGAGCTGCACCGTGCCGCCGCCATACTGGTCCTTCGGGATGGTGCCTTCGAAATCGCCGTAGTCGAGCGGATGGTCCTCGACCTCGACCGCCAGCCGCTTGTCGTGCGGATCGAGCGACGGACCGCGCGTCACTGCCCACGACTTGAAGACGCCGTCAAATTCGAGCCGGAGATCATAGTGCAGCCGGGTCGCCGCGTGCTTCTGGATCACGAAGCGGCGACGCTTCGAGGCCGCGACCTTGGCCGTGCCGCTCGGCTCGGCGGTCTTCTCGAAATCCCGCTTCTTGCGGTAGGTGGAGAGCTTTCCGGAGGCCACGATGCCCTATCCTCTTGGTCCCCGAGCCTAGCACGGGCCGCCACAATCCCGGAACCCAAACCCACAGCCGCGGTTGGGGTTCCGGACAGGCGGCCAAGATCGCGACGCCCGCCCAACATCCCGCGGCGCGATGCGCCGGAGATTCCAGCCTGAATCGTTCATTAACCTTCAATGCGCCATCGCGACTTCACCCGACAACTGCTCGCGCCTTGCATCGATGCGCAGCAGCATCACGACGACGGCGCCCGCCAGCGCAACACCGGCCAGCAATAGAAGGCCAGCCGTAAAACTGCCGGTCAAATCCTTCAGGTAGCCCATCGCGTAAGGACCCGCGAACCCGGAAAGATTCCCGAGCGAATTGATCGCGGCGATGCCGGCTGCTGCCGATGCTCCCGTCAGGAAACTTGCCGGCAGCGGCCAAAACATCGGGGGCACCGCGGAGACGCCGATCTGGGCAAAACAAAGCAACGCCATCACGATCACGGGATTCGAAATGAGCCCTGCCAATCCGATCCCGACCGAAGCCATCAGAAGTGCCGCGGCGACGTGACCTTTTCGTTCCATGGTCCGATCGGAATGACGACCGAGCAGCACCATGCCCACCGCCCCAAACACAAAGGGCAGCGCCGCGAGCAACCCGGTCTGGGTATCGCTGACGCCAAAGTTCTTGATGATCGTTGGCAGGAAGAACGCCACTCCGTAGCTGGCGGCATTCAGACAGAAATACACCAGCGCGCATAACAGAATGCGGGGATCCGTCAGCGCCTGTCCCAAGGATAGCTGTTCGACCTTCTCCTTGTTCTGCTTCTCGGTGGCCTGCACGTTCTCGAGCCACGCGACCTCATCTCGTTGCAGCCAGCGGGCCTGGTGCGGGAAATCGGTCAGGTAGATCAGGACGCCGAAACCGACCACGACCGACGGTAATGCCTCGAGAATGAACAACCACTGCCACCCGTCCAACCCCCATCCCGTCACGCTGAGCAGCATTCCGGATATGGGCGATCCGATGATCGATGAAATCGGGATCGCCAACATGAACAGGCTGATGACCCGCGCGCGGTAGGCCACCGGGAACCACAAGGTCAGATAGAAAATGATACCGGGAAAGAAGCCGGCCTCGCAAGCGCCGAGCAACAGACGGAGAGAATAGAAGACGCCCGCCGTTGAAATCCCGGTGACTGCCGATATCGACGGGATGAATGCGAAAGCCGCAGAAGCGATCCCCCAGGTAATCATGATGCGCGCGATCCAGACGCGCGCGCCGACGCGTTCCAGAAAGATGTTGGAGGGTACTTCAAACAGAAAGTACCCGACAAAGAACAATCCCGCACCGAGTCCGAAGGCTGCTTCGCTCAAGCCAAGCGCCTGGTTCATATGCAGCTTGGCAAACCCGACATTGACGCGATCGAGATAGGCCACGAAATAGCACAGGATCAGGAATGGAATGAGCCGCCACATGATCTTGCCGATAACGCGCGTCTCCAGGGCTTCCATGGCGCAACCTCCGGTCATGTCTTCAAAGCCATAGTCAGACGTTCGAGCCGTTTGTTTCAAACCACGGCCGACAACGCATGCCGGCGACGCTTGAGTTTGAAGCCTCGATGGTGCACTGCGATGCAACAACTGGCCCAGCGATGGGCCGCGGGCGGGCGATACGTCTCCGGAACCAAAACTCCAAACGCCGGTTGGAGTTCCGAAACCCCGATGAAATGCCGGAGACGACAATGGCGCGCGCCACCTGGAAGGGCTCTCTCAAACTGTCACTCGTGACCTGCCCGGTGCTGCTCTATCCGGCATCGACCTCGGTCGAGAAAACGCGCTTTCACCTGATCAACAGGGAGACCGGCAACCGGCTGAAGCAGCAGATGGTCGATGCCGAGACCGGCGACATCGTCGAAGGCGAGCAGAAGGGCCGCGGTTATGAACTGCAGAAGGGCAGCTATGTCGAGGTCGAGCCGGAGGAGCTGGATGCCGTCAGGATCGAAAGCAACCACAGCATCGACATCGACAGCTTCGTGCCGCGCCAGGAGATCGACCGGCGCTATCTCAATCATCCCTATTACATCGCACCCGACGGCAAGGCGGCGCTCGACGCCTTCGCCGTGATCCGCGATGCCATGAAGGACCAGGACCGCGTCGCGCTGGCGCGCATCGTGCTGACCAATCGCGAGCATGTCATGGCGATCGAGCCGCTGGGCAAGGGCCTGCTCGGCACCACGTTGCGTTATCCTTACGAGCTGCGCGACGAAAGCGATTTCTTCGACGACATCAGGAGCCCAAAAATCTCGAAGGACATGGTCGAGCTCGCCGGCCATATCCTCGACACCAAGGCCGCGCATTTCGATCCGTCGAAATTCAAGGACGACTACGAGACCGCGCTGAAGGCACTGGTGCGGCGCAAGGCGGCCGGCAAGCCGATCAAGGCCGCCGAGCCGGAGCAGCGGCCGAGCAATGTCATCAACCTGATGGATGCGCTGAAGGCGAGCCTCAAGAAGCCTGGCGCGAGAGGAGCGGCCCATACGCCGGCGCGGCGGCAATCGTCGCATCGGCCGTCGGCGAAGAAGATGCGGCGCTCGGCAGCGCGCCGCCGCAAGGCGGGGTAAAGTCGACCTTTCGTCACCGGGCGAATGCTTTCAACAAAGTCATTCCGGGGCGATGCGAAGCATCGAACCCGGAATCTCGAGATTCCCCGATGTGCAATTGCACATCTGAGGTCTGGTGCTGGCGCACCATCCCGGAATGACGAACCTCTGGATTCTCCGAATTGCTTCGACTTCTCTCGCGAGAAAGACGCTAGCGTCCCGCCTTCTTCGATGTCCGCTTCTTCGCCGACTTCTTTGCGCTCTTTCGCGTCTTCGATGCCGACTTCTTCGAGGACGATCGAGATGCCACCTTCTTCGCCCCTTTCTTCGGCACCTTGGCGCCTTCCCGCCGCGCTTCCGACAGGCCGATAGCGATGGCCTGCTTGCGACTCCTCACCTTGCGGCCCGAACGGCCGCTCCTCAAGCTGCCGGCCTTGCGCTTTTTCATCGCGCGCTCGACGTCGGCGGACGCCTTCTTGGAATATCGTGCCATGGCTGGTCTCCCGGTTGCGGGACAATAAATCCTGGCGGTCTCGGCTGGTTCCAGCCGGGGGATCTCCACCTTGATCTAATGCGTTATTCCAGCAGTCAGGCGACCAGCGAATAGAGATCGGATGCGGTTTTGGCCGCGCGAAATCGCGCCAAAATCTCCGGCGATCTCAAGGTCCGGGCCACCAGGGCGAGTGCGCCAAGCGCTTCACTCTCCACGGCCGCAGGCAACAAGAGAACAAACACGATGTCGACCGCCTGCCCGTCGATGGCGTCGAACTCGATCGGCTGCCTCAGTTTCGCAAAGATCCCGAAGGGCCGCTGCAGCTCCGGCAGTCTGGCATGCGGGATGGCGACGCCCTTGCCGATCCCGGTCGATCCCAATGCTTCCCGCTTGAGAAGGTAGGGCGCGACATGATCGACGGGCACGCCCAGGCTGGCCGCGGCTCTTGCCGCGAATTCCTGCAACAGAAGCGTTTTGTTCGAGGCCTGAACGTCGATCATGACGTCTGATGGCGATAGCAGATCGGAAATTTTCATGGGTCACTCCAGGCCGGCTGACGCGCGCCTCAATCCGGCGCGCGCAACCGGTAGCCGATTCCGGTTTCAGTCAGGACGAATTGCGGGCGCTCCGGATCGGCCTCGATCTTCTGCCGGAGTTGCCGCACATAAACCCGCAAGTACTGCGCATCGGTGAGTTCGTCCCACAATTCCTTCAGCAGGAAGCGGTGGGTCAGAACCTTGCCGGCGTGCTGTACCAGCACCCGCAGCAGGTCATATTCCTTCGGCGACAGCTTCACCTCGCGCTCGCCGACCTTGACGATGCGGCGCACCAGGTCGACCGCAAGATCGCCTGTGCGAAACACCGGGCGCTCGCCCTGGACCTGCAGCTGGTGCCGCAGCGCCGCGCGCAGCCGCGCCAGCAATTCGTCCATGCCGAACGGCTTGGTGATGTAATCGTCGGCGCCGAGATCGAGCGCCTGGACCTTGCCGGCCTCGTCACCACGGCTCGACAGCACCACGATCGGCACGGCCTCATTGCGGCTGCGGATCGTGCGCAGCAACTCGTGCCCCTGGATATCCGGCAGGCCGAGATCGAGAATGACCAGCGCGGGATTTTGCGCGAGAAGCTCGAGCGCGACCTTGCCGCTCGGCGCTTCCAGAATCTCGTAGCCCTGGGTCGAAAGCCCCATCCGCAGCAATTTACGGATCGGCGGCTCATCATCGATGACCAGCACCTTGATCGGCGGGGCGTTCATGCGGCGGTGTCCAGCACTCTGGAGCCTGCCGGAATCGGCAAGCCGATGGTCAGCACCGCGCCGCTGCGGTCGGCGCGGTTGGCGGCAAAAATCCGGCCATGCATCGCTTCGACGAAGCCGCGCGAGATGGCGAGGCCGAGGCCGGTGCCGGGACGGACATGATCGCCCTTCTGCGCACGATAGAATTTGTCGAAGATGGTCTCGACCTCGGCGGGCGGAATCCCCTCGCCCTCATCGGCGACCGCGAGCGCGACCTGATTGCCATCGCGATAGCTCCGGATCGAAATCGTGGTCTCGGCCGGCGAATACTTCGCCGCATTGTCGAGCAGGTTGAACAACACCTGCTCGAACAGCACCGCGTCGATCTCGAGCATCGGCAGGTCCGCCGCGAGCTCGAGCGCGACCTTGTGCTGCGCCAGGATCTTGCCGCCGCGCCGCAGGGCGCTGCCGACGACCTCGCCGACATCGTGAAGCGCCAGGTTCGGCACGATGGCACCGGATTCGAGCTTGGTCATGTCGAGCAGATTGGCAATGAAGCGGTTCAGCCGCTCGGATTCGTCGATCACGGTGCCGAGCAGGTCGCGTTTTTCCTGATCGGAGAGGCCGCTGGCGAGATCGCGCATGGTCGACGCGGCGCCCAGCACCGAGGCCAGCGGGGTCTTGAGATCGTGCGAGATCGAGGTCAGCAGCGCCGAGCGCAGCCGCTCCGATTCGACCGTGCGCTTGACGCGATCCATGTCCTCGACCAGCAGCACCCGCTCGATCGCGAGCGCGCCCTGGTCGACCAGCGCGTCCAGCAGACGGCGCTGATCCGGCGTCAGCAGCGGACCGCTGCGGTCGTTGTCGATGCCGATGACACCGATCGGCCCGCGACCGGTCCGCATCGGAAGAAACAGCCGCTTGGCGCCCGGCAGCGTATCGGAGCCGCGGCCCGCCGGCCGGTCATTGCTCCAGGCCCAGTTTGCCGCCGCGAGATCGGCCTGATCGAGCTGGTCTTCCGGCGGATAGCCCGCCTTGACCGTCAACACGCCGTCTTCGGGCAGCAGCAGCACCACGCGCACCTTCAGCATCAGCGCGGTCTGGTAGGCCGTCGCCCACAGCACGTCGTCGAGGGTTGCCGTGCCCGCCAGCTTGCGGCTGAAGGCATAGAGCTGTTCGGTGCTCCTGATGCGCCCGATCGCCGTGTCGGCCTGGGTGCGCACCCGCGCCGCGACATTGGACACCAGGATCGCGATCAGCATGAAAAAGAAGAAGGCAGCGACATTGGTCGGGTCGGTGATGGTGAAGGTGTAGACCGGCGGCAAGAAAAAGAAGTTGTAGCAGAGCGACGCCGCGACGCTGGCGAACAGCGATGGCCACAGGCCGTAACGCACCGCGACACCGACCACGGCGGTGAGGAAGACGAGATCAACGTTCTCGATGCCGAACCAGGGCTGGATCAGAACGGCCGCGCAAAGGCCGATGGCCACGACCACGAGCGCCATCAAATAGGGCTTGGGGTCGAATGGCTCGGCTCGCGCCGCGGTCTGCACCGCGGTCTTGGCGGTGGGCCCGGCCGGCAGCTCGTCGCCGGGGATCACATGCACGCTGATATTGCCGGCGCGCCGCACCAGATCATGCACCACCGAGCCGCGCACGATTTCGAACCAGCGCGAGCGGCTCGACTTGCCGATGATGATCTGGGTGACGTTGTTGGCGTGCGCGAAGTCGATGACATCGTCCGCAATGCGGCGTCCGACGGCGGGAATGGTGAGCGACTCACCGCCGAGCGCCTCAGCCAGCCGCAACGTATCGGCAAGCCGGTCGCGCTGCTCATCGGTCAATTGCAGACTGCGCCGCGTCTCGATGCTGACCGCGGTCCAGGGCGCGTGCAGCCGGTCCGCCAGCCGCTTGGCGTAGCGCACGAGGCCTGCCGCGCGCGGATCCTCGCTGACGCAGACCAGGACGCGCTCGCCCGCCGCCCAGGGGCCGGCAATGGCGTTGGCCTGCATGTGGGTGAGCAGTTGCTCGTCGACGCGCTCGGCGGTGCGCCGCAGCGCCAGTTCGCGCAACGCGGTCAGGTTGCCCGGCGAGAAATAATGCTCCAGCGCGCGCTCGGCCTGCTTGGGCACATAGACCTTGCCCTCTTTCAGCCGCTGGATCAGGTCGTCAGGCGTAAGGTCGATCAGTTCGATCGCATCCGCGCGGTCGAAGATCGAATCCGGCACGGTCTCGCGCACCCGGACATGCGTGATCTGCGCGACCACGTCGTTGAGGCTTTCGATGTGCTGGATGTTGACCGCGGTGTAGACATCGATGCCCCGGGAGAGCAGTTCCTCGACGTCGAGATAGCGCTTGGGATGGCGGCTGCCGGGCGCGTTGGTATGGGCCAGTTCATCGACCAGCGCGATCTGCGGATGACGCGCGATCAGCGCATCGAGATCCATCTCTTCAAGCGTCTGGTCCTTGTATTCGAGCCGCTTGCGCGGCAGGATCTCCAAGCCGTGCAGCAGCGCCTCCGTCTCCGCCCGCCCGTGGGTCTCGACCACGCCAACGACGACATCGGCGCCGGCCTTGCGCTTGGCATGCGCGCTCTGCAGCATCTCGTAGGTCTTGCCGACGCCGGGCGCGGCGCCGACGAAAATCTTGAGCCGGCCGGCGCGGCTGTCCTCGCGCCGCGCTGCTTCCAGCAGGGCTTCCGGCGAGGGACGTTGGTCGGGATCGCGGCGCTGCTGGACCATTGCAGCACTATAGCTGCCGCGTGCTGACCAGCCTAGTCACCATCATTTCTTTGCGGGCCCATCGAGCGCGAGATTGAGCGCCAGCACGTTGACCCGGGGCTCGCCGATCAACCCCGCAAGCCGGCCTTCGGTCAGCTGGGCGACCAACTGGCGCACCTGCTCGATCGGCAGATTCCGGGCTTTCGCAACGCGCGGCACCTGGAACAGTGCCGCCTCCGGCGAAATATCGGGATCGAGCCCCGAGGCCGAGGTGGTGACGAGATCGACCGGAACGGACGCGTGCGGATTGTCCGCCTTCAGCTTCTCGACATCGTCCTTGATGCGGTCGTTGAGGGCCTTGCTGGTCGGACCAAGGTTGGAGCCGCCCGAATTGGCCGCATTATACGGAGCCGAAACCGTCTTGGTGGAATCGGCGGGATCGGGCGCCGTTGTCGCCGAGGGGCGGCCGTGGAAATATTTGTCGTCCTTGAACTCCTGGCCGATCAGGGCCGAGCCTACGACCTTGCCATCTCTCTCGATCAGGCTGCCTTCCGCCTGTTTCGGGAAGATCGTACCGGCAAGCACGGTCATGGCGAGCGGATAGGCCAGCCCGGTGATCAGCGTGAGCGCGAGCAGAAGAACGATGGCGGGACGGATTTCGCGAAGCATGATGGGTCTCCTGAGGGTGTCTCGTCATTCCGGGATGGTGCGCTAGCACCAGACCTCAGATGTGCAATTGCACATCGGGGAATCTCGAGATTCCGGGTTCGATGCTTCGCATCGCCCCGGAATGACTACGGTTAAGCCAGGTGCAAGGCGGCGACGACGAGGTCAATGAGCTTGATGCCGATGAAGGGAATGATGATGCCGCCCAGGCCATAGATCATCAGGTTACGGCGCAGCAGCGCGCCGGCACCAATCGCGCGGTACGCCACGCCCTTCAGGGCCAGCGGAATCAGCGCGATGATGATCAGCGCGTTGAAGATGATCGCCGACAGGATCGCGCTCTGCGGGCTGGCCAGATGCATGACGTTGAGCACGTTGAGCTGCGGATAGAAGGCGAGGAACATCGCCGGGATGATCGCGAAATACTTGGCGACGTCGTTGGCGATCGAGAACGTCGTCAGCGCGCCGCGCGTCATCAGGAGCTGCTTGCCGATCTCGACCACCTCGATCAGCTTGGTCGGGTTGGAGTCGAGGTCGACCATGTTGCCGGCCTCGCGGGCGGCCTGCGTGCCCGTGTTCATGGCGACGCCGACATCGGCCTGGGCCAGCGCCGGCGCGTCATTGGTGCCGTCGCCGCACATCGCCACCAGCTTGCCCTTGGCCTGCTCGTCGCGGATCAGCTTCAGCTTGTCCTCGGGCGTCGCCTGCGCCAGGAAGTCGTCGACGCCGGCCTCCGCGGCAATCGCCGCCGCCGTCATCGGATTGTCGCCCGTGATCATCACGGTGCGGATGCCCATGCGGCGCAGTTCGGCGAAGCGCTCGCGGATGCCGCCCTTGACGATGTCCTTGAGCTGCACGACGCCGAGCAGCCTGCCATCACGCGCGACCGCGAGCGGCGTTCCGCCGGCTTTCGCAATCTCGTCGGAGATCGACTGGATCTCGCGCGCCACGTCGGAAGCCGGCTGCATGGCGCGGGCGACCGCCCCCGTCGAGATCGGATACGGCGAGCCGCCGACGTAGCTGAGGATCGCATCGACCGCGCCCTTGCGCACCGAGGAGCCGCCGGCATCGACCCCGCTCATGCGGGTCTGCGCCGTGAAGGGAATGAAGGTGGCACCGAGCTCGGCCATATCGCGGCCACGGATGCCGTATTTCTCCTTGGCCAGCACGACGATCGAGCGCCCTTCCGGCGTTTCGTCGGCGAGCGAAGCAAGCTGAGCGGCGTCCGCGAGCTCCTGCTCGGTAACACCTCGGACCGGGCGAAACGCGGTCGCCTGCCGATTGCCGAGCGTGATGGTCCCGGTCTTGTCGAGCAGCAGCGTATCGACGTCGCCGGCGGCCTCGACGGCGCGGCCCGACATCGCCAACACGTTGAATCGCACCAAGCGGTCCATGCCGGCAATGCCGATCGCCGACAGCAAAGCGCCAATCGTGGTCGGTATCAGCGTCACGAACAGCGCCACCAGGATCACGACCGAGATCGAGCCGCCGGCATAGGCGGCGTAGCTCGGGATGGTCACGGTTGCGAACACGAAGATGATGGTGAGGCCGGCCAGCAGGATGTTGAGCGCGATCTCGTTCGGCGTCTTCTGCCGCTCCGCGCCTTCCACCAGCTTGATCATGCGGTCGATGAAGGTCGAGCCCTGCGCCGCGGTGATGCGGACGCGGATCCAGTCCGACAGGACCTGCGTGCCGCCGGTCACCGCCGAACGGTCACCGCCGGATTCGCGAATGACCGGCGCGGACTCGCCAGTGATCGCGGCTTCGTTGACCGAGGCCACACCCTCGATCACCTCGCCGTCGGACGGAATATTGTCGCCGGCTTCGACCAACACGACGTCGCCGACCTTCAGACTGGTGCCCGACACCAGGCGATAATCCCTGCCCGAACCGGTCAACAGCTTGGCCTGGCTCTCGGTACGGGTCTTGCGCAGCGACTCGGCCTGGGCCTTGCCGCGGCCTTCCGCGACCGCTTCGGCGAAATTCGCGAACAGCACCGTGAACCACAGCCACAGGATGATCTGGAAGGTGAAGGCAAGGCCGGCGCCGCCGGTTGCGAGATCGCGCAGGAAGATCACCGTGGTCAACGCGGCCACGGTTTCGACCACGAACATTACCGGGTTCCTGATCATCAGCCGCGGATCGAGCTTGACGAACGACGCCTTGATCGCGGGCATGACGATCTTCGGATCGAGCATTGCGGACACCGGCATCCGCTTGTTCAGTTTGACGACTTCCATGGACGTATCTCCGAGATGAACTCGATCAGAACAGGGTGTTGGCGGTCATGGCGAGGTGCTCGACGATCGGTCCGAGCGCCAGCGCCGGGAAGAAGGTCAGTCCGCCGATGATCAGGATCACGCCGACGACGAGGCCGACGAACAGCCCGCCCGTGGTCGGCAGCGTGCCGGCCGACGGCGGGATCGATTTCTTCGCGGCCAGCGAGCCTGCGATCGCCATCGCCGGCACGATCATGAAGAAGCGACCGACGAACATCGAACTCGCCAGGGTCAGATTGTAGAAGAAGGTATTGCCGGTGAGGCCGGCGAACGCCGAGCCGTTGTTGCCGGTCGCCGAGGTGAAGGCATAGAGCACTTCGGTGAAGCCGTGCGGGCCGGCGTTGGCCATCGACGCCACCGCCGACGGCAGCACAACGGCGACCGCGGTCCAGCCGAGATACATCAAGGGCAGCACCAGGATAGCGAGCATCGCCATCTTGACCTCGCGCGCCTCGATCTTCTTGCCGACATATTCCGGGGTGCGGCCGACCATCAGCCCCGCCACGAAGATCGCGAGCACGACGAACAGCAGCATGCCGTAGAGCCCGGCGCCGACGCCGCCGACGATGATTTCGCCGAGCTGCATGTTGATCAGCGGGATCATGCCGCCGAGCGCGGTGAAGCTGTCATGCATGGCGTTGACCGCGCCGCAGGAGGCCGCCGTGGTGATCACCGCAAACAGCGAGGACGCAACGATGCCGAAACGCACCTCCTTGCCCTCCATGTTGCCGCCAGTGAGCCCCAGCGCATCGAGCGCAGTGGTCCCATTCGCTTCCGCCCAATAGGTGACGGTGACGCCGGCGATGAACAGCACGCCCATCACGGCGAGGATGGCCCAGCCCTGACGCTGGTTGCCGACCATGCGGCCGAACACGTTGGTGAGCGCTGCACCCAGTGCGAAGATCGAGATCATCTGCACGAAATTCGACAGCGCGGTCGGGTTCTCGAACGGATGCGCGGCATTGGCGTTGAAGAAGCCGCCGCCATTGGTGCCCAGCATCTTGATCGCGACCTGCGAGGCGACCGGGCCGACCGCGATGGTCTGCCTGGCGCCTTCCAGCGTCGTGGCCTCGACGTAAGCGCCAAGCGTCTGCGGCATGCCCTGCCAGACCAGGAACAGCGTATAGACGATGCAGATCGGCATGAGGACATAGAGGGTGCAGCGGGTGACGTCGACCCAGAAATTGCCGACGGTGCGCATCGAGGAACGGGAAAAACCACGGATTAAGGCGATCGCAAGCGCGATGCCGGTCGCCGCCGACAGGAAATTCTGGTGTGTCAGGCCGAGCATCTGCACCAGATAGGAGACCGTGCTCTCGCCGCCGTAGTTCTGCCAGTTGGTGTTGGTGATGAAGCTGATCGCGGTGTTGAAGGACAGGTCCTCGGCAACGGCCGACTGCCCGGCGGGATTGAACGGCAGCACGGCCTGCAGTCGCATCACGGCATAGATGATGAGGAAGCCGCCGACATGGAACAGCAACATGGCGACCGTATAGGTGAGCCAATGCTGCTCCCGCTTCTCGTCAACGCCGCTGATCCGATAGAGCGCAACCTCGACCGGGCGCAGCACCGGCGACAGCAACGTGCGCTCGCCATTGAAGACGCGCGTCATGTACCAGCCGAGCGGTTTGACCAGCGCGACGATGATGGCGCAATACAGAATGATTTGAATCCAGCCGATGGCGGTCATGGGATTGAACCTGTTGAATGTGCGATAAGGCGCGTATGGTCGGCGGTCAGAACCGCTCGGGCCGCAGCAGCGCGTAGGTCAGGTAAAACAGCAGGCCGAGCGAGACGAGGCCGGCGAGAGAGTAATCGAAGATCATGACCTATCCTCCTCAGAGCCGTTCGCAGACGTAGGCGTAGCCTATGCCCGCGACGAAGAAGCCGAGGCCGAGGGCCAGCATGACGACATCCCACATGAGAGTTCTCCACTCGCGCTTGTTGCGGGTCGCAACGTCCGCACGTTTTCGATAAGGCGTGCTGCGATGGATCAACTCGGAATCGGATCGCAGGTCCGGCCTTACCCGTAGCAGTGGCCGTGACGTGCCATTCGGCGCATAGGTTTTCGAGATCGTCCCACGGGCGACGTTATAGGAATCTCATAAAGGCCGCCCCGGTCCAGCCGAGACGGGCGCCGCGCGCTACTTATGAAATTCCTATATTTGCGCCGCGGTCCCTGCCTCGCTTTCCAATGCCCCCGCGATCCATCTTGCCGGCTCGACCCAGATGCGGGATGGCACCATGCGCGCAAACAACGACCTGTTTGACCCGGAAGCTCTTGGCGACCGCCTCCACGAGGCTGGTTCGGTCACGCCGAAGCTGATGTCCGAACTTGTCGCGGCGGCATGCCATCGATTCCCGTCGTTCGGCGCACGTGAAAAGACCGCGCGGATCAGGGATCTGATCCAGCTTCGCGCCTGGACCGATGCGGCGCTGGCGCTGGTCGACCTCGAGCTGCCGCTCTGGCAGGTGCGCCGGATCGCCTATGACGAGGGTGAATGGTATTGCGCCTTGTCCCGCGAGCGCGAATTGCCCGACTGGCTCGACCATTCGGTTGAGGCCCGGCACCCGGACCTCGCGCTCGCGATCATGAGCGCGTTCGTCGAGGCGCGGCGGATCAGCTCGCCATCGATCCAGACCAGCGTCCCGGTCGTGAGGCCATCCGACGCGCTTTACGAACGCGTCAATCCCGATCATTTCGGGTAAGGCCATCGTGATCGAATTGGAAACATTTTCGTTCCCTTAGAGCGATTCTAACGGATTGATATTGTTCCGTTTCCCATTCCGGGATTTACCTCACCCGCAATCGATAGTGTTCGAAACAGGCGGCGGTCTCGGAGCCCGCGCCATGATGTCGGGAATCGGTATGAAGCTGATACTTGTGACTTTGTTTCTTTTCGCAGCCGCCTTCGCAAGCCCGAGAACGGCCTGGTGCGGTCATTCTTCTTACGGCTGGATCTCCACTGCGGATATTGATCCGCGAGCCTTCATCGCCGAACCGACATGATGCGACCAGGACATTGCGGATGACAGCGGCGCGGCAGCATGAGTTGCCGCTCGTGACGACCGATAACAGGGAATGAGGCTTCGGCCGTTCACCGCAGCTGCAGCGATGGCGAAGGGGACGCACGGCATGACGTCGTGCCCCGGCTCGGCGTGCTCCAGGGAAGCAAATCAATGAGGGGCCATTCGCGCCCATGACGGAAATTGCAGGGCAGCAGCGCCCGACGAGGATGAATTGGAAAGCCGATGAAATGGACCCCCTTTCTGGCCGCGCCTGCCGCCGTCATTCTGCTCGCTCCCGCCAGCGCAACAACCTATCTGACGGTCGAACAGGCGCAGAAGGCGATCTTTCCAGAGACGACATGCGCGCCGACCGGACAGCCCGGAGTGTTTCGCGCGGCGAATGGCGGATACGTCATCATCGATCGGGTAATCGGCAAGCACGAGTACATCAAGTTTGCGCTTGGCATCAACGCCAACGGCACGATCAAGCAGATCGAGATTCTCGAATACAGCGAATCCTACGGCTATGAGGTGC
>Ga0307507_10008611_pt1 | contig 14010 bp, 12 predicted proteins | sample 7_EM_MG_FD_207223 | JGI IMG/M metagenome (GOLD analysis project Ga0307507, IMG submission 207223) | Populus trichocarpa ectomycorrhiza microbial communities from riparian zone in the Pacific Northwest, United States - 7_EM | ecosystem: Host-associated > Plants > Roots > Unclassified | place... | reverse complement strand
GCCACTCTTAGTGAGCTTCTGTGGTCTGACAACACAATGGCTAGGTAAAAAGATGAACAGTTGGCATACAAGATGCGCCCACTTGCCACTCACATCGTCTCGCGTTGGTAGGATGAATCCTATAATGGCATGAATGCGAATCGGTGTCGTCATCGTCGCCTGCATTGGTGCTGCCATCGATTGGCCCGGAAGTCTTGTGTTGCCAGTGTTGCTCCTATCAACGGATATAGGTGGTGTCGCGTTGTCGAGTTGGATGACGGAGTCTGGGAGGTAGGTGTGACCAAAAGGCAATCCTGGTACCGTTCGGGTGCAGCACGAAGCAGTAAAGATATATTGACACATATTAACATCAAGAGCACACGCCGAATAGAAGTGACAGGAATGGATTCTCAAATAGAGAACCCGACCACAGGTACGGTTCTTCAGAGAATACATAAATGATTTGCCTGAGAACCGAGTGGACGAACGTTGTCAAAATCAAAGTATCAAAGTTTCACTGTTGAGATGTGAAAGTTGAGGTAGATGTCGGAAGAAATGTGGAAATGCCACGATGTCGATGGTTGTGACTTGGTTGTCACCACTGTTACCCTGCACGGTACATTTGGGCAAACTCACCGTAAGTGCCATTCATTTTATTTTATGGATGACAATTCATGCCACCCAAACAGCGTTCAGAGGCGATTTCTCGTCTTCTGGATCGCATACCCTCATGCGGTGTCGCGCAATTCCTTTTTGTGCTAATGCTCGTCATCGGTGGTCTACTGTGAGGATTTCCGCCTTCGAGGTTTCATCCGCTGGTGCCGCTTCTTACCGATCTCTCCACCAGCGCTCGTAACAACAATCTCAGGATTCGTAGGGACCCAACTGGTCGGGCACCCACAACTTGTCTCTCTTGATATTTGGTATTACGCTGCCTCGTAATCTGCGGTCGAATGGTTATGTGCGATAGGTCGAGACGCTCTCGAATTTGGAGGCTGGGTAAACCATGGCAAATCATGAGGAAGGGTGCGTATTACCAAAATATGCTCTCTTGATCTTCATGCTTGTTGATCCGCCTCTCTTCGTTCTTGGGCCCATTCAAACATGCTTCAAAGGCCCTGTGTGTTTGTCCACGTTCTTGTGGGCACCGTCCCTAGGAGAACACATCATCAGGCAGCATTGACCGACAAACGATATCAGTTTGGGCCTTTTGTGTTTTGAAGCGTGTGGGGTTGTACTATTAGTTTCTGCGATTACATGCCTCCGGGATTTGTTTGCAATATGGTTACGATTCACTTCCCACCATGAGTCAACACCCCAACACTCCGAACTCGTTTGACCTTACCCGTATACCAGCTTCGAAATGGATGCAAGTTTCGGAGCGCAGGTTGCTTTTTTGTCAAGGCCTTTACTAACATCTATTCTTTAGTTTTTGGAGGAAGCCAAAGACAACGAAGAGGGGCAGATCAAGGAGAAGGAGGTTTCGAACGAGGGACACCAAAACAAGGCGATGCCTATATGGACACACACAATCCTTCCCGAGGAACATGACGCCTTCTACAAGAGTCTTGCTAACTACCAGGAAGACCACCTTATTAACTGGAATCCAACCGTAGCAATCTCGCCGAATATTGCGTGTCTACTTTACCAAGTCCCTCGATGAAATGACTCTCCTGTAGGGTAAGTCCATTTCACTGATCACATTGTAGTGATGCTTAGACTACATCACAAAGGTGGCTGAACTACAGAAGACTATATATTGCGAATTACTTGCTGCTTATCAAAGACTCACCCTTCCTCCTTGTCGATTCCATTGACGAATGTGCTATCACTCTGCTCGAGGCATTCCACGGCAAGATCCTTGTGCATTTCGAAGGAGGGTCTAGAGACGGGAAGAGAAAAAATAATGATAGGACTCGGGACGATAGACGAAGTTGCAGATGTTCAGATGTTATCGAATTGGTTGCCCCCAATGGCGTTTTTATTACGCCAAACCTTCGAGAGTTACAAATATGTTGTATTTTAACCGCTGCTTTGCCGATGAATCACCTCATACCATTACGTCCTCTCGTCATCTCAGCGTCGCCTAAGGAGAGCTTTCAGTTTTTTCGTTGCTGTAACCTTGTTCCCCACCCTCTTCACTGTTCACCATCATTGGTTAGCAGTAATCCCTCTGCTCAGAAAATTTCGAGCCCCTTTTCGAAGCTTGGGGGAAAGGAGAGGCAACATGTTTGGCAGCTGTTTTTGCGGATGTTGTTCCGCAATCGTTCACTCGTTACTGGATCCTCCGTTGTTGGTTGATGTGATTACATGGACTTGTGACCAATGCATGACAAGATAATCATGATTCTGAGATTAAATTATAATTCTTGCAAAGCAAGAAAGGGTGTAAGACAAGATGCAACATCCAGACAACCCACCAATGAAGTACACAACAGATGAAAAAGATAACGGAACAAAGTACAAGCTTCATCACAATTCCTTAACCTCCAGATTGTATCTCAATGTCTCTGCTCACACCTATCAACGGATATAGGTAGCTCACATCGAATGGACTTGACCCGACATTGCCTAGCCACGAGCACAAGTCACCAGGCATGAAATTTACCAAGATATATAGACGTACCGGCATATTTCATTCGACTCCTTCAGACAGTGAATCTTGTGATAACGGCAGTAAGAACATGCTGTTGCTCGCTTATCATATGGTTTTGTTCGTGGGGAAGGCACCTTTGCCACACCCACTTGCCCCCTTACTCTCTGTCTAGGACCCTTGGCTTGGGGTGTTGGACCGACCTCTGAAAGGTGGCAAGCCGTGTGCGACGTCTCCTGTATGTGAGAGGATATCACAGATGGTTGTGACCCCAACTTGACAGATATCCTCAACACATATGTCCGAACGTCATTTTGTTGGAGATCATTGGAGCCTGGGCCAGCTTCCGTTAATGGGTACGCGACCTCTATTGCTGGAACAAGCGCCGGGATGTCATCATTGTTGGTGTCGGGAACTGGTGGATAAGATGAGTTATCGAACTAAATCGGCCTAATGAGTTCGCCTTGCAATCTGGAGTGCGAAAAACTTACGGCCAGAGGAGTGGCATACTGGGTGGTGTTGGGGCTATTGGAAGTAACGACGGGTGGCTGTTGAAAACCTGACGAATATGGCGTTGTAGCCTGGTCGAAGCAGTTTTGACCAGCAAAGAGTGTTGCCAGCGTGGCATCTGCAATGCAGGCAGCACTTGATGCAAGTAATGCATTCGGTTCTCTATCTTGAGGTCTGGTGAATTTCTTTGCATCAAAGGCTGCAAAATGGTCCTCGCTTTGGATGACGTCTAGTGATGGGTGGGGATTTCCTGCAGAGCATTCGTACGGGAATATGTCAGGCTGGAAGGTGGCAGTGAGCGGCAGAAATGTCAACACCCCCAATGAACACACACCGCGTAGATGGGACGTCCAGCTTCACTAACGCCCACAATCAACGCGTCGTTGTTGTAGACCATGGAGGAACGACCAAGTGTTATCGTACGGCCGGATAGGTCGAAAACCAAAAATAAATCGAAAATAAAATAAAATAAGGATCAACCAACACATATCGAATTTGAACTTTGAACTTTCAGCTCCTTTTCAAGCATAAAAGTTCCCGTAAAATCGAATTCTGATAAAGCACTCCTTTCTGCTTTTTTAGCCACCGCAATTGTTTGATTGTTTGACAAACTGAATTCCGTACAATTATTTAATTAAATAAATATCCTACATAACTTCAACCACTGATACCCAATTCCCCAACTTTATTCATCATCACCCACGATAGGTACTTCAGAGGTCTGCCTCTGAAAGAAAGCCCGCGTTTGTGGCAAGGCATCTCAGAGTATTCTCATTTGGAATTCGCCGCACCGAACGAGGCCGAGACCCTATGACGTCACACGGCGAACATTCAACTGTCAAGTATTAGTAGATTTACAATTAAAATAAATTAGATTGTAAAAGAAGTTACATACTGGATTGACAACGCGAGGTGTTAGGAACCCAATTTCTCGTCGCAAAGGTTTTGCGTTCTTTTTGGTAACCTTATGGTAGCACAGGATGTGCGGGAACGAACCGAGAACAAGGGAGGAGGTCCACTGGCAGGGTCGACGACGAGGAGGGCAAAAGGAGACCAACAGTCCAAGACGATCGACGCGAAGTTTACGTGAAAAATTAGCCTGGGCACTCCGAAACGCTGCCGATCATCGGCATTACACGTGTACGACGCGACGCGACAAATCCGGATAACATCTTGACATACTTACATTATCTAGTCGTTGAGATTGTCATCCCCGATTTGTCAAGGGTGGGGGAGATCGGCGCCACTTTTATCTACGATAGCCCAGTCTCCACCTCCTCCATTTGACCTCCTCTTCCTCCGATCTGAAAAGCCCACTCACGAACTTTCGAGCAACGGGGGAGTTCTGCAGACACCACCACCACTCGTTTCGAACGACGAGGATCTGCAGCCACAGTGATAGTCGAAGTTAAAAAGTAACATCTTTGCACACCATCACCTCCACTCGTTTCGAGCAACGAGGAAGATCTACACCCTTCTCAGCCACCACCAATCGTTTCGAGCAGCGAGGGTGTTCTGCAACCGCCACCACCGCCACTCGTTTTGAACAACCACGAGGATCTGTGCCCTTCCTCACCCCAGTATTTCCTGAATGAGTCCCAACATCAAGAGGGTCCGGGGTGGTATTGGAGGCATCGATACTGATTCAGATGATGAAGTAGAGATCGACACTTCCGCCACGCTGACATCGGGAGCCCTTGACATTAGTTACACCGAGCACCTTTCCAAGCGACAGAAGCAGCATCATAACACTGAGCGGAGCCCAACTGTTGAGGAACACGAAGCAATGCCCACAACAAAGAAGGTATGCCTATGCCAGCCATTTCCTTGCCACCGACTTAACCGACTTCTATAGGGTGACGGTGCTTCTGTGATCATGGCGACTTTTTCATCCGAATTTCCCGCATTGCAGGAGAGTATATTACTTAAATCTTACCACTCAGATGTTGGCAACCTCTGCCACTGCCGGCGCGGTCCTGCACTTTTTCGGTGTGCAGGCCAGGAATATTGCTTTGGTGCGAAGCTCTTCTGCCAGGCTTGTATCATACTGCGGCACAAATGGCTCCCATTTCATCGCACAGAACAATGGAATGGAAAGAACTTTGTTGACTGCTCGCTAGAGAAAATGGGCTTTACTCTTTATCTTGGGCACAACGGTGAAAAATGTCCAAATTTATCTGATACCACTTCTTCTCGTCAAATGGTTATCGTCCATACCAACGGCTTCCATGAGATGCCCATACACTTTTGTCACTGCTTAATGGCTATATCGGAGCCTCTCCAGCTTTGTGACGAGCAGCTCTTTCCGGCAACTATGATTCGACCTCAGACCGCCTTCACATTTTCAGTTCTGGATAACTGCCACATTCATATGCTATCATCCAAACAGTCAATGTACGATTTTCACGCTGCGCTGGTGAAGATGACCAGTCCAGCTTTCCCCCAAGATATTCCGGTATGCTTAAAACCCGAATCATCATGGGTTCTTGGCGCTAACACCTATTTAGAGCAGATATAGAGAGATGAATCGTGTTTACAGAGTCTGGACACATCTGGCCGCTGTACGTCGCCGTGGACAGACTCATGATATCGATGAAATGATTCCCGGACGGCGAAAGGGCTCCCTTGCAATTCGATGCCCTGCCTGTCCTGAGGTTGGCTTTAATGTGGATAAGGCCCTTGTGGATCATGCATCCGAAGACGAAAAGTAAGCCTCTACTCTGAACATGGTTGAAATAGCTAATATAGACCTCCAAGACACAAGTATACACTTTTTATTTCAGCCGATGGCAACTTTCGGCTTCAGCGCAAGCATAAAAACGATGATCCTGATGATGTCGCATTGAATTCCGGAAGGGCTTACTTCGTTGAATCTGAACACTATAAAACATATCTTCAATTTATCGGACAAACCAAAGATGTTCGTTACCAATCAAACAAATTGGAATTCTACTCGAAATATTGACTCACTCTACAGGATACTGGCTGTACTCATCTTCGAGCGTATCGTCTTCAGAATATCGTCAAGTTCAAGAATTGCATTGTTAGCGGTGTCATCGCAATCGTATGTGCAAGGCATGCCTTTTACTTACCGCAGGGGATGGTTGACCTGACGAAGGGTGAAGCGTAAGTAGATTAAATTCCCAGGGTCAAAATTGCTGATCTCTTACATTAGATTTGGAAACACTGATTACGCGCTTGCTCACTCACTATCTGATGCTGATCTCCAGCGATGGATCATGCTGAGCTACGATATTTGGTGTTCGTACCAAGCCAACCTCAAGAAACGTTTCCTTGCCTTATTTCCAAGAGCAGCTGGTTTGCTTGATCGTATGCGCGGCGCAATTCCAAAGATGCATATTAGAAACCATATAGAAGCATGTCAGCTTCTGTGGGCGTTTAACTATCTCTCAGGCTCGGGGGAGACGTGTGGAGAACAAATCGAGACTGTTTGGTCGGAAGGGAATCAAGCGGCTCCTAATACAAAGGAAATGAATGACGGTCATCGCCATGACACCCTCGACGATTACCATGGATATTGGAATTGGATGAAGACTCACAAACTTGGTATAGAAAATGATTTTAATGTGCGGTTTTCCATTTCTGAATGAGCTTTTTCGATAGCTGCAACGCAATATGCTGCGTATGTGAGATGCCTTGACACACTCAAGCAGCGTGAGATCAACTTTCGAAACTTTGAGGCGCGGATGAACCCGGAGAATTTACAAAAGTGGAAACTGATGTGTGAGGACCCACGCATTGAAAACCAAAAGGTAATATCTGTGCATATTGCAAGGTTAAAGAATGGTGGGTGATGATCCTCAACAAGGTTAATCAAGCTAATGAGTGTGCTAGGTTCCCCCACTCAAGCGAACACGTATAAATTGTTATTACAGAAACAAATGGCAGGTGGGGTTTTCGGAACGGAGAAAATCGGGCTTCTGAATTTTATAAATAATGGCCTCAGACTAGAGCGTGACCAGTAAGTAGTCGACTCATTATTTGCTGAAAGATATGTTGACTGGGGTCTGTCCAGGACAAAAATTGCAGCTCTTAAATCCCTGAGAGATCAAACAGCCATTCAAAGTGATTTTCTTGGGAAGGAGTGTACCAGACTTCATCGTGACCTCATTGAATGGCGGAAACTCCAGTATCAATACTGTCCATCCCTCAGGAATCGCATTTGTGCTGTGAGCCAAACTTCCCCAGAACTAGAAAACCTCTTCCTCCCTTCATCATTTGATCTTTCCGATCATCAACAACTGGGTTTGATCGAGCTTGGCAAGATTGAATATCAGTTGCGATTAGGACAGGCTCACAATGCACTCGAAGAGGTTCGAACAAAAATCAAAATTTTCAATGCGAACCGAGATTTCAAGAACAAGAACATTTTTGGCCAAGGACCCAATACCCGTGCGCAACAGTACCTTCAAACATTATCTGAGGACAAAGTTCATGCTGCTGACAAATACCGACGGGCTTGGCGTGCGCTCCTCAGGTTGGGTCTCCCAGAAAACCATCAACTCCGTTCCCTCCATGACAATGAGTTATGGGGAAAGGATACCAGCCGGCCTGCCCGACTCGGAGACACAAGGCTTGAAGAACCATGGTTTTGGTCAGTAGGAATACCGAGTGGACTTTCTGAGACAGAACGCTCTGAATGGAATGTCGAATGTAAGCTTGCTGATTGACAATAGTACGATTGAATTTATTTGCTGATGAAATTGGTCTTCTATAGTTGATCGCGTCAAGTATTTCCGTGACAAAGCTGCTCGCAACCGTGCAAAAGAGGAAAAAGAGTTGCTGGAGGCCGAAATCGACCGCACAGTCACCTCATTCCGCTGTATGAAAGTTGCATGGCAGGCGGTAGCCGACAAAGTTATCGCAAAACTACACTGTACATCAACTTTGGAAGAACGATGCATACACCAGCATTCTAGATTCTCATATGCAGTTAAACAGATGGAGATGTATGCACGCCTTGAAAAGGATGCAACCCTAAGGCAGGAGCATGCTACAGTCAAAAAAGATATATTTGATAAATAGTAAGCATTGTAATTTTTTGGATTGCCGATGAGCAACTGATGAGATTCTTTAGTTTCGAGAACATAATAAGTTAAATAAAGGAATCTTCCAGGGAACACCAAATTTGGCTCACATCTAATCCTATCCTACTGCCGTTTGCATAATTTTGCGGATTTCTTTCAACACGTCATGTGACCCATCAGATACATCAGGAAAACAGGATTGTTCTTTTGCTAATCTTTGAATGTCTTTGTGAACTTTTTCGTCTTAAATGCCTTTGTCCCTTTGAACTTACTTGAGGAAAATAATATCAGAAGAGGGAGAAGTAAGTGTTGGGATTCTGGTAGGCAAATGCGAGACGAGCCGTGACGTGGCTGCGCATGTGAGTTGCTGGATCATGGTATATTTCTCCTATTATTTCTGTACCTGTAGTATTAGGGGTATTTTACCCATTTTCGTACTCCTCTGCTAGTGTACTTGCATGTATTGTGTATTTACAAGGTGATCTGTGTATGTACTATAAGTGAATACCCATTCTACTATTCCAACAGGTTATGGGCCCCGAGACCCGCTGCTAAGCAACATCAACTGCCTGAATATGTAACTGTGCACACTCCTTACCATGTCTATCACGACAACTGCTCTTGCTGACTCCCTATCTGCTTCTGTGCTGAAACTCGACCCCTCTGGCCAGAACTGGGCCATTTTCTCTGTCCGTTTTCAAGATGCCATGGAGGCAAAAGGTTTTTGGGGCCACTTCGATGGATCTGACCCGCGTCCGACCTTGTCATCACCTGCTATGGATGCCGAAATTGCTGTGGAAGCTCAGTGGGTGAAAGATGAACGATCCACGAAATCATTGCTTACCCAGAAGATCCCCGATGGCATGTTGATGCGCATTCACACCAAGACAACTGTCAAGCTTCGTTGGGATGCGATCGTGCTCGAATACACGGAAAAGAGCGACTATGCGAAAACGGAGATGAGGGCGAAATTTCTTATTGTAAGGGTAAGTCTCAGTTGGTTTCGGGAGTAACAACTGGTTATAATAGCTCTAACCTATTGTAAGGGTAAGCTACAGTGAATAATAAGTAAACATAGGATAAAGTAGATAGGTATAGGGAACTCACTCTCAGTTGGTTTCGGGAGTAACAACTGAGGGTGGTTCAACTTGGTATCGTCGTAGATAAAGTAATTGAGATAAATAATCAAGAAGGGAAATGGAGTATCCATAAAGGGGTATCGAGGAATGATACATATGTGATAGGGGAACAGAATGATAGGAGAAACTAAAGAGGGGTTACGAATCTTACGATGAAGGTATACGGTCACCTTTCAACACTCCCCCATGAACGTATGACCCTCAGGAAATGTTCAGTGCGTCCAGAAAGCGATGGTGATGGTCGCGGGCAAGTGGTTTAGTAAAAAGATTGGCGACATTGTCTGCGGAAGCGATTTGTTCGAATAGTATCGACCTGGACTTGACGAGTTCCCGAAGGTAATGGTGACGAATGTCGATGTGCTTCACCTTCCCGTGATCCTTCGTATTCTTCGCAAGCGCGATTGCACCTCTACTATCTCCCTTTATTATCCCTGGCAACTCATGCACAATCTCTACCTCATCTAACCACGTCTGCATCCATGCCATCTGTTGAGCGCATCGGGACATAGCCACATATTCGGCCTCAACGGTAGATAGTGCGACCGTCGCCTGTCTCTTGCTACTCCAAGTAACAGCACTCCCAGCCATAGTGAACACATATCCTGAAGTCGACCTACGAGTGTCCCGACATCCTCCATAGTCCGCGTCGACATAGGCAAGAGGTGAGAGGTCAGCATCTCGGGAATAGGTTAGTCTGTAGTCCATCATGTTTTTGATGTACCCAATAACATGTAAGAGTCCCTTCCAATGTTCGACGCCTGGATCAGCTTGAAATCGGGAAAGTAGTGAGACCGTGAACGAGAGGTCAGGACGTGTCGCCAGTTGTCCCCACATGACAGAGCCAAGAACTGGGCGATATGGTTTATCGACCATTTCTTTCTTCTCAGAATCCGTTTTCAGGGACATGTTTTGGTCAAGGACGATCCCTACTGGTAGTGGAGTATTTCGTGGAGTGACTTTCGTGAGGTTGAACCGGTTAAGTACATGTTCCCAATAAGGTCGTTGCGTGAGTCGTATGGTACCTTTGTCGATATCCTGCTGGACTCGCATCCCGAGAAAATATTCGTTCTCCCCCACATCCTTACTCTCCCATTCCTTTCCCATTTCATCTTTCCTCCGCTGCATCTCCTTGTCAGTCTTCGACGCTCCGAAAATATCGTCCGTATACGTATCTGTAAGAGTGTATCCACCATTCTCCACCTTGTACCTTACACATGGATCCGCTCGCGAGGTAGTGTAGCCCAGTTTATCGTAGGTGTCGGTGAGGGTTTCATACCAATCGTGTGCACCTTGCATCGTCCCATAAATCATATGTACAAGCTTGCAAACATGATCTTCTAGACCATGCTGTACAAAGCCCTCCGGCTGCTTCATATAGATGTCCTCCTTCGTAAGACTGTTGAGATAAGCGCCGATGAAGTCGATTCGCCATAGCTTAAGGTCGAGTTTGGTGGCAATAGCAGTGGTCATCCTTACAGATTCGAGTCGTGTAACGCCAGCCCAGGTTTCGTTGTAGTCGATTCCAAGCTGTTGGGTGTACCCTTTTCCAACAAGTCTCGCCTTATCCTTGATCCGATTCCCCTCACCGTCCCACTTTATGTCGTACACCCACATTGAGTCCATTATATTTGCACCCAGTGGCGGTTTGACCAGATTCCACGTGTGTTTCGCGATAAGGGTGTCCATTTCAACCTGCATGGAAATCATCCATCGGTCTGGATCAGTAGACATGGTGTGTCAATAGGAATGTGGTATATTGTGGGAAGCTTTGGTTTCCACGAGACAAGCGATATAGTCGTCTTGGTTAACAGATGACGAGGATAAGGTCATTCCCGCTTGGGAACATTGAGTATTTGTTGTCCACTCTTCGCCTGTGTGCCGTCCAATTTCCTCACATTGTTGGTATTCTCTTGATTGGAGGATTCCTGTGGATGGTTTAACTGTGCGAGAAGATCGGCGTATCTCTGGCTGAATTGGCTCCGTTTGTTGAATAGCTTCTGCGGGGATAAGTTGATCGGCGTGACTATGTTGATTGTCATGACTTTCGGGGATATTCTTATCGCCTTCGTTGAGTGTCTCAACTTGTTTGACTGGTTCCCCTGCATCGATTGTCTCACCTCCAATTGCGACGTCGAAGAGAGGTATGGTATTCTCCCCCACGCTCGGCAAAGTGCGATGTGGCTGACCTTCTTCAAAGACAACATCACGTGATACAAACACCTGATTGGACTCAACATCCTGCACCTTATAGTTACCACGGCCCCCAGCATAACCCAAAAGCCGACACTCTACCCCTCTCGGATCAAGTTTGGAACCACCTGTCACCTGTGAGCCGTGGACAGTCGGGATCTTAGCCCAGCACCTGGCACCAAACACACGAAGGTATGATACGTCCTGCCGTTTTCCCGTAAAGGATTGAAGTGGTATCTTTCCAGGATGTCGGCGTGAGGGGATCAAATTACGGGTATGGACAGAATAGGATGCGGCCTCTGCCCAGTAAGAGTGGTGTAAACTGGAGTCCCGAAGTAAAGTTCGTACGTCATCCATCGTCGTATGTATCGCGCGCTCAGCTAGTCCATTCTGTGCCGACGAATAAGGTGCAGTGAATTCATGAATAATTCCATGATGTTGACAGTAGTCTTTCCACGCAGACATCTCATATGCCCGATCGGTACGAATCCGATGAACTTTACGACCCGTTAACGATTCGGCCTCAATGCGGAACGCATCAAAAGCTGCGATAGTAGATGAATCAGACTTATCTGAGAGGTACGCGCCATGTTTATAAGACGTTCCGCCATCCACTATGGGCATAAAGTAAATCTTGCCCCCTGCAGATTGGACACGAGACGGCCCCCATAAGTCGAAAGAGACTAGTTCCAATGGATCCAAGTCTTTTTCACTCGTCCCGTCAAAAGGTCAACGAGTTTGGCGACCCACGATACAGTCTTCGCATTTTCCATGTAGATCGTTACCGGAAATATTTAAACCATCAACTAGGTTTCCTTTCGACATCTCTGTGATAGTCAATGGACTACAATGTGTGAGTCGACGGTGCCATTGCTCTAGTGGTGTCGGTTGCGACAATGAAGCCACTCCGAGATGTGCTTGTGGGGTACCAGGTATGTCGTCCAATTCGTCAACGACATACATTCCTTTCACAAGCTGGGCAGTTAGAACGACTCCACCATCACCCTTTGTAACGACTCCTCGACCTCCTCCAAAAGTTACCATCAACCCGGCTCTGTCGAAAGAGCTCATGGAGATAAGATTGGCGTTCAAGGAGGGGATGTGGATTGCACGGGTATATGTGACCTCCTTCTCTTTTCCATCGACAAGGTATCGTTTCGTGACTTTCCCTTCGCCAATGATATCAAAATCCCCATCAATAGCTTTTGCAGAGTCGCCAGATCGAGGAGAAGTTGACTTGTATTCCTTAAAATCCCCCTTCGAGACAAACATCGTATCGCTGGCACCCGAATCGATAAAGGTGGGTATCTTTCCCTGACCGAAATCCTGAAAACTTTTACTAATGAGTGCCATCGTAGGATCTACTTCATCGTCGTCGTCCTTTATAATAATCCCAGAGTTTCCCAAGCTATCTCGGACTCTAGCTGAGAGAACAAAGGTTTCGATGTTACCCTGGGTAGTCGAGACTACATTCGCTCAGGCTCTTTGTCTGAAATTTGGGGGGAATTGTCCTTCCTTTCCTCCACCAGGCCAATAGCAATCGTCGGTCAAGTGTTCTTTGCTTTGCAATTCGGATTTGTGCAAGATTCCTTCGTTCTCGCAACTAACACTGTGTTCGTAGACGATCCCAAAGTAGGTTTATTTCGTACACCCCTACCTAGGATCATCCCATGCGCTATGAGGGTTGAGAACACGTCCGCGGTAGACGTCATGGTATAGAGGGAGGGGATTACTGGAAGCCATTTTGTTGTAGGTGGAATTGAACGTATTACAATTCCTTTCCATGTCTCATCGTCCATCATGGATGTGCTCAGATTATCAATGGCGGCCTTATGGGTTCGTAGGAGCTTTATGTGCTCCTGGATATCGGAGTCCTCGGCATATATGGTATGGTCGAGTGCCTCTTGGGCATGGGATCGCCTCATGTCCGTACTCTTTCCCCATTCCGATTGTATTGAGTCCCAAGCTTCTTTGGCAGTTCCAGTGACTTTTACGCCAAGTCCAGCGATGTCGGTACAGTTTAAGGTAATATGACCTCGGGCGAGCTGGTTGTGGAACATCCACTCGTCATAGCTTGGTCTCGAGGAATAAATTGGGGTAGAATCAGGGGTAAGTTCAGCAGAAGATAGTGCAGCAGGTTTCTCAATATTTCTGTCAATGTACCCGGTAAGTCCTTTGGACCCAAGAAGTTGTTTCATGGTAATATTCCAGTTTAGGAGGTTTTCTCCGTTGAACTTTTGTTCTTCGGAGAGGATCGTCAACGAGGGTGTTCCCGACGTCATTACGAGAGTTAGTTGCTTGAGGTAAGTGGTGAGTTGCTTAGTATCTCCTTCGTCTGAGTCTTTAGCATGCGGCAACAGGGCCCATAACCTATTGTAAGGGTAAGTCTCAGTTGGTTTCGGGAGTAACAACTGGTTATAATAGCTCTAATCTATTGTAAGGGTAAGCTACAGTGAATAATAAGTAAACATAGGATAAAGTAGATAGGTATAGGGAACTCACTCTCAGTTGGTTTCGGGAGTAACAACTGAGGGTGGTTCAACTTGGTATC
>Ga0307507_10008610_pt1 | contig 14010 bp, 5 predicted proteins | sample 7_EM_MG_FD_207223 | JGI IMG/M metagenome (GOLD analysis project Ga0307507, IMG submission 207223) | Populus trichocarpa ectomycorrhiza microbial communities from riparian zone in the Pacific Northwest, United States - 7_EM | ecosystem: Host-associated > Plants > Roots > Unclassified | place... | reverse complement strand
GCGGCGCCTATAATAATATACCCTATAAGCGTCTCCTATACATCCTTAGGGCAAAGGGCTTCCTAGAATAGATTATTTAGTTTATTTAAGGATTTATAGGCTAGAAAGAAATATTACTAGTCTTTAGTGGATACTAGAGCCCCCCTATTGCAGTTATAACAGGAATACTATAAGGATTACCTCTATTGCCTATACTCTTCCTCTTTTTTATAAGCAACCTGCTTAATACCTTTAAGGAAGGGGCGACCTAGGGGATAGGCTTTGTTAATAATATAAACCTAATTATATATAGGCCAACAGCCGCAGAGAACTGCAGGACACTAGAGAAAGCCCATAATACCTATATAGAATGGGTAAGATGATATGGAGTCTAATTCTTACCAGAGAAATACCAGCTAATCTATTTTATAAAAAAATATAACCAATCTACAGATCTTTAGTATATAATCTATATCTAAGGCTTTAGGGGTTAACCGGTTTAAGGCCTAAGGGTATTAGGAGTGTGGGTAGATAGTAAGCTCTAGTAGAGCGTATATACGGCGTAAGCGGCCTGTAAGGGCCAAGCACAGTATATCGCCATATCTAGGATTGTTAATTCTATATAGGGTCTATACTTCTAGAGGTTACGCCTACTATATATAGTAGTTGTCTGGCTAACTATAACGTATAGATCTAGTATTTGGGCCACTAGAGAAACCAAGAAAGGCCCCCCTAAATTACTCCTTAAACTACTCTAAAAGGTCTAAACAGCCTGCCTTAGGAGTATAACAGATGGGTATAAGTAAATGGCTATAGCACTGCTTAAGAAGGAAGCTAATATTCCCCCCCTATAACTATATATTGAAGCTGATGTAATATAAAGGATATAAAAGGAATGCAACTTTAATATTATAAAGTATATTAAGATATGCCTAAACAAACTATAGAGGGACCTTAGGGTGCCCTATAGAAGAAGAAACCAACAACCCTAAAGTAGGGAAGATATATTAGGAAAACAGGTAGAGAAAGTAGAAGAATAATAGTATAGCGCTAGGGCCTAGGCCTATATAGAGAAGGAAGGAAGATGTATAAGAGGTTAGTAAAGATAATAATAAGGGAGAGAAAGGAGCTAAAGTAGAGTATAAAAGAGTACTGGAAAACTATTTACCGTAATATAATACTGGTTGGACTGACACTAGAGAGATAAATGGGAGTTAAAGGTATAGAGGTAGACTTAGGCAAGGGGAACCTAAGCTATAGTATAGGTAATACTATGGGGGGTAAATACCTAAGGGCTCCAAGAGGGCCTAACAAAGGCAGAAAATATAATAGCAACACTCTTAAGGATAGGAATAATAGGACTAAAAGATTGGCTTTACTGGGTAGGTATCCTAGTGGGTAGCCTAAGGTATAAATGTGGCTGGCTAAAACAGACACCAAAACACGTAATACTGTTATGCCCCTTACGCACTAGCCAAGGAGCAATACTCTTAGCAGCTAGCATAGAAAACTATAATATACTACTCTTAACATAGAAAGGCCTTAAGGCGGCTACCCAGTGGCTTATTGGCCAAAATGTGCTAGACTAGTTCTGGGTTATAAAGGAAATAGTAATAGAAAGTAAAGGGGCGAGTAATAGGCGCCCCCTAATAACTCTATAGGAGTAGAGTATAGTATATAATACTAGCGCGTCCGTAGGTTTGTTACGGCAGTAGTGGTTCCCAAGGAGGTTAAAAAGTAAGGTAGTAGAGCACCACTAGTGACTTATAGGCAACTCACAAGCGAGCCCCAAAAGGTGGGAAGATGGATTATGGGGTTTTCTTAAATAAAGTTTTCTCCCCATATATATATAAGGAGTAGTCCGCGTGGGCCCAACAGGGATCCGAATTGGACGTTAAGTAATAAATAATAATAATAATAAGCTAAGGCTATTTGTAAGGTAACAAAGGAGGTCCAATATCTTTACGCTACACGCCAGGTTAACAACGTACTAGGAATGAGAAATGGCCTAAATACCTTGACTACGCTTAATCTGCCACTCCAGTCTAAGGTACGCGTATGGCGTAAAAAGAGAGGATAGTTAGACCCACACCAACTTGTTGCAATTAATGGTTAAACTTATACTATTTAGATGCCTTACAGACCCACTTAATTCCGTTTAACTGTTAGTAAGCCTTACTATAAAGATAACAGTTTTAAGCCTTTGCAGGATACCCTAGAAGATATCTTAGAGGAGAACTATAATTAACACACTCTAGAAGGCGACTACGATTCTAATATAATTATAGTAGATATGCCACAACTATAACGCGGTAGAGGTCGCCTAAAGGGATTACAAAATCGCCAACATCTTATTGATTTTAAAAAGCAATTTATTACCGCTATTAAGAATAGAGTTAAGTTATTAATGGCCTTTATAACAGCTAAGGAGAAGGCCGACTTTAAGCTCGCAAAACAGCTCTAAAAGGAAGGTTATATTATAACCCCTAGAGCTCCTTTCTAAGCATCCAATAAGCAGAAGATTAATAGTCTTATTACAAGAGGAGTCTTTAAATTTAAGAAGTATAACCCTACTAAGTTTAACAAAGTTCGCATCTTTAAGTTAAGAATAGTTAATAAGATTAAGGGCAAAGCTACTAACACCCCATTTAAGAAATTAAGGCTTATTATCCAAGGTTACAACAATAATAGTAAGGAGGTAATTCTTACGAAATCTCCTATAATTTAACAAGCTAGTTAGTAGATTATTATTGCGCTAGCTCCCTCCTTAATAAAGAATGGAATAGCGGTTTATTTGCGAGATATTACTTAGGCCTACACTTAATTAGAGACGCACCTTTAGCGCTTAATATTGGCATACCTTCTAGAGCAAATTCGCCACCAATATCCCAAAGATATAATTATAATTGTGCTTAAGCTGTAAGGGCGCGAAGAGGCTTCAAGGAAGATTTGAAGGAATAATATAAATTCTATCTAAATCTAAGGGTATATAGCTCTTGCAGAGAACAAGACGTTGCGTGAAAAAGAGAAAGGAATATAGGAAACTTGTAGCTAAATATTCGTAGTCTTGGCAGTAGACGCGTGGGTATGAGCCTACGCGGATTTTAACAGGTTTTGACCAAATTCCATTACGTTGGTGGAATTTGGTGGAGACTGGTGGAAATTAATTAAGTTGGCGGAATTTGGCAGAATTCGATCAACTTGGCAGAATTTAATTAAAGCGTTGGAATCTATCTGTTAAGTGTTTCACTAAGACATTCCTACTATAACTGGGCTAGTCCCGTTATATAAGCCATTATATAGAATTGTAGAGATAGGAACTTATTAGTGGGCTACCTATAGTAAGCACCATAAAGAGAAGCTTTTAATAACTACTTCTATATTCGATCTATACTTCCTTATTACAACCATAGGAACCCTATTCGGAATCGTTAGTATATAAACTAATAATACAATTATCTTAGAAGATAAACAATTCTTAGCTCTTAAAGAAGATAAGCTAGTAAAGGCAAATCTTATAGTAAAGCCAAAGGAGAAGCTTAACTTAACAACACTATTACTCTTTAATAGATGTATCCTCTCCCTAAATAAGGATTCTATTACTTTACGCCAGAAGGGTCAAGGCAAGAAGATTAATGTTATTAACATTAATTCTCCAAAGCAAGAATATGTGGAGTAACGCGCTTGCAAAGCTTATATTGCTTTTATCTATTAACCCAAGGCTTTATTTAATCTCTCTATTGCCGCTTAACACTAGGAACCAACTAAGGATGACGTTCTTGCCCTAAATAAGCGTCTTTTCTGGCAAATAAACTATCTCAATCGGGGACTACTCTACGTGCCTATTAATCTTCCCACCACTAAGCTCTTTGTATTTGTTAATAGATCGTTTATAAATAACAAATTTTTTAGCTCCTAGCTAGAATATAAGATTATTATCGCGAATAAATATACTAGGGAGAATAACTTTATAATCTATAGCAATCTTATCTATTAGAGCTTAACTAAGAGCAAGTACGTCACTTAAAGCGTTCTAGCGTTAGAGATATATAGAATAGTTGGCGGAGTTAATATAGCAATTACAATTGGAACTACCCTAAAGATAATTATAGATTAACTCGAACTTTCTATTATCCCTATAATTATGTATACCAACTTATATTCCCTCTATAAGTGTTTAGTTAAGCTTGGTACCACAAAGAAAAAGCGTCTTATAATTAATATTATGGCACTTCGTTAATCTTACAAACGGCAAGAACTCTTTAAGATTTAATAGATTAACAGTCAAGACAACTTAGCAGATATAATAACGAAGGCAAACCCAAACAAGGCCCTAGAAACGTTTATTAATACAAATACTCTATATATACAAGTTAAAGGTTAGGTTAAAAGGGAGTTTTTTGGATAGCAAGACTTATATTATAATGGCAATGGTAAGTAAGGAGGACTGATATTCGTTACGCTAATTAAGCAGTATTTGTATACAGATGGCAACTATAAAAGAAGAGTTGCCAGTGTTGGGAATGAGGCAAGCGGTCGTTACGTGTCGTCACATGCTGCCGTGACACTAGCGTGGCGAGGAGCCTTAAGCTTCTTGCCCTCCCTTATTCTAATTAATAAGCTTTATTAACTAACATCACTGTAACCTACTTAAGTAGTCGTTATTGGTGAGTCACCCTATGTGACTAATAATTGCAGTTATAATAATCTAAATATATAGGGGACCAGTATAAATTAGTAATATATATAACTCTAGTGTTAAAGGGGTCCTATAAATAGAGAATATTGTATTAGTAATAAGCTTACTAGAAACTAAAGGTATAGAGTTTATCCTATTCGGAGATATAAACCTCTACTACCTACGGTAGGGGGGTATCTATATTACTATTAAATAATAGGTAGAGTGCCTATTAAGAGCTATAGACATCTAGGGTCTTAAACTAGCCACCCCCTTAGGAGTAATTATAGTAATAAGGCACTGCCAGAAGTATAATTAACCTTACGTTTATAGATAAAGGCCTATACTAGAGACTTAAAAGGTATAACCCTAAAGAAGAATAGGCACTTGCCTTAAACTATATGCCTATCTAAATATAGCTAGATCTAGATATTAAGGCGCAACTTGTTATGGAACCCTACTGCAGGGGCCTCTATAAGAGAGCCCCGTGCTCCCGCGTACACCTCGCGTACAGCTTACGTTAGCTACGCGTAGGTATATTACCTCCTTACGCCCTTGACCCTTACGATCGATCGCGCAACGTCTTGTAGACTCCTTGAATATATACGCTCTGTAGCCATTACCCCTGTCCCGTGACATTACGTTGCGCCTTTTTTATTACCAATGCTTAGCCTACGACCAATTCTACGTCTCCACGATACTATAGGCGCTGCTAGAAGCAGTATGTCTCCCACTTCGTACCTTTAAAGAACCGACAATAGTAAGACGAAATTCCTTACTAGCCACTATGCCAAACTTAAAGAATAATCTAATACCTATATTAAACCTACGACGCCAATCAATCCTAGGAGGATTTGATTTATTAGCCCTAGCCTTAACCCCTAAAGGGAAGCCTAGTGGCTTAAAAGACTACAATGACCTTAATAAGGTGGACATCGATAATGTCTTATCTTTTATTAACTATATAACTACGGACAAACAAGCCGAAGGGCTACTACCCATTGAAATCAAGATACGAGACGCTAAGATGTTTGTAAAAATGGTAATATAAGAACCTAATAAATACTACCGCCTTCTATAGAACTATTATCTAAAGCTTACACAAGCTAAGATGCGCGCTGCTTAAGATTATAATATTATCCAAGACCTATAAGCTTATGAGGCGCTCGCTAACAATATACGCTAAGAGATTAAAGACGACCTCCGCGAGTCTAAACGCGACATCCAACAATTAAAGAAGGCTGAGATTATACTTATTGCTATAGTTACTAAAAGAGAGGGTATAATTAAATACCTATAATCTTAGCTTAATGAGCACATTTGTAACGATACTAGACACCCCTTTACTGTATATAATGCCACCTATATCTTTATGCCCCCGGCAACCTTACCTACTCGACGCTTAACGGAGGTTAGCGCTAAGCAGCTTCGCCTAATAGGAACCCCTACCACAGCGATAATAAAAGCCATAACGACTAAACCTAAACTACTTGACGATGGTACTGGAGGAGTCCTCCACATGCGTTTCCTGCTTATATAAGCAGACTCCCTTTTCCCGTTCGGTCTCCGCAGCAACCACTTTGGTATCTGTAGTAGTCACCCCGGACCCCGTAGATATAGGCCTATATTAAGGCCTATATTCCTTATAGTTAGATTCTATAGCTTTATTCATTCTTTTATCCTCAGATCTAGTTTATTACTACTACTGTAGGGTCTAATATACGCTACCCTAATCCCTTAATCTTTAAGGGTAACCGCAAGGAATATAGTCACTAAAAGATGTAAATCCGTAAAAAACTGACCTAGAGCGCCTGCCTTTTCCCCACAGAAGATGCTAAGATTGGCTATATTATTAGGCGAACGAAGGGCATCCCGTTTAATAGGCTCTTCGCTTGATGGGAGACTAGCAGTCCCTAGAAGTGGTAGTCCCACTAGGAAGTCCTTAACGACCTTAACTAAATATACCGCGACTATAACCTAGTGGCCACTAGTTAAGCTAAACTACGTGCCCTAAAGATAAGTCCCACTGAATTATTTAACGAGTTCTATGTTAAATTCTAGGAATACACTAGAGTCCTTACCTGAGATAATGCTGAAGACCAGAAAGACCTTCTTAAAAAAGTCACTTATTGCCTTAGTTACGCAGCCGCTAGCCACAATTATAATAACGTTTACAATATAGTAGCAGCCCTATAGAAGATTAAACAACGGCTAAACTAGATCGCTACTGCAAACCCCCGCCTAAAGACCTCCTTATAGAAGCCCTCCGGACCTACTAAACCACTAACGCCTACTACCTTAAGCAACACTACTGGTCCTAATATCGACCTCTCTATACCAACCTTCCTGTAGAAGTTACTAGACGGAGAACACAAGCTACTTTAGAAGCTAAGGTTTTGCTATAGATGCTATTAAGAAGGCTATTATAGCTATAGCCTAAACTGCCTAATGGCTAGGTTTAGTAGCTGCCGCTTAACACTTAACCTAGTACCTCAAACACTAAATACGTCGCTATATGCCACTACCGTACAAGACGAAGACGCAGTAATAGCGGTAGAGTTAGATACGGAAACGGAAAATGCCAAGTCCTAGCCCTAAGTTGTAGGTTAGGACACCTTAATAATAAGGGGATCTACATATCGGCCTGCTTAATAGATGACTCAGTAAAGATAAATAGACAGAAATAGATAGTTTTACCTATAATAGGAATTACTGCTAAAAAATAATATAAAAGCTGTTCTATAATTAATTGCGGAGCTACTAATAAATTTATAAATACCTAATTTGTGCGCACTTATAACCTACCTACCTTACCCCTTACTAAAGCCCGCGCCCTATAACTCGCTAACGGCAGTTATACCGCATAGAAGATTACCTATATGGCACAACTCCACCTAGATATAAACGGGCACCAGGAAGAGCTCTAGGCCTATATTACACCACTTACTAACTACCCTATTATCCTTAAAATAAACTGGCTTAAATAACACAACCCCGCCATTAACTAGAAAAAGAGAGAAGTAACCTTTAACTTTAAATACTGCAGAGAGACTTGCCTAGGATATGGCCTAACCGCCTCTATCTACTCCTTAGGATACCAACCTAAGGAATCCCTTATTACCCTACCTATAACCAACTGCTACTATGTAAGTGCCGCGGCCTTCTACTGCATAGCATATAAGAAAGGCTGGACTGTTACTACAGCCTCCTGATTATGACTATATAAGCTTAATAAAGAATAGGACCACGTCCTCTATAGTAATAGGATAGATATAGTTAACCTCTTAAAAAATAATGCCCCTATAGAACTCTACGGACTTTTACCTTTAGACTTTAAGAAGTTTATAAAGCTTAAAAAAGGACTTACTAATAAGGAACTCCGCAAGCTCCTCCCCAAGAGGTACCATAACTTTATTGATGTATGCTTATAAAAGAGCATAGATATACTCCCTCCACATCGACCTAATAACCACGCCATTAATATTAAATAAGGAAAAATGCTACCCTATAAGAGACCCTATCTAATGTTAAAAGATAAACTTCTAGTTATTAAAAAGTATATCAACGAATGCCTTAATAAAGGATTTATTTATCCTAGTATGTTCCTAGCAGCTACCTCTATTTTCCTTACTAAGAAGCTAAGAGGAGGTATTTAATTCTGCGTTAACTATAGAGGACTTAATACTATTACGATTAAGAACTAATACCCTATACCGCTTATACGTGAGACTCTTAAGCGGCTTAGTTAAGCTAAAATCTATACCAAGCTTAATATTATTGCCGCCTTTAACCGCCTTTAAATACGGGAAGGTGACAAATAGAAAACCGCATTTATATCACGCTTTGGCCAATTTAAATATACCATTATACCCTTTAGTGTATACAACGGCCCAGGCAGCTTCTAAAGCTACATTAATAACGCCTTATAGGACTACCTTGATGACTTCTGCTCTGCGTACCTAGATAATATACTTATTTATAGTAACGATCCCTCTAAGTATACTAAGTACGTTTAAAAGGTCCTACAGCGCCTTAGGGACGCAGGACTTTATATTAATTTAAAGAAGTGTGAATTCTTAGTTATAGAAGTAAAATACCTTAAACTAATCGTTACTACTAAGGGTGTCTATATGGACCCTAAGAAGGTATGTATAATTACTAAATAGCAAACCCCTAACTATATTAAGGACGTATAAGCTTTTCTTGGTTTTGCTAACTTTTATTAAAAATTTATATACAACTTCTTAGGTGTTATAGCACTACTTATAGCAATAATATAAATAAAGGGCCTGTCTGCAAAAGGAAGAAAAACATATTTACGTTTTATCTAGACGCCTAAATATAAGAAGGCGTTCTAAGACCTTAAAGATGCTTTTACTAAAGCACCTATCTTAGCCCACTTTATACTAGGATAATAACTCTATCTCAAGACTAACTCCTCAGACTATGTTAACGCAGGCGTCCTCTTCTAGATGGGTAATAACGGCCTCCTTTATCTAGTTGCATTTTACTTATCTAAGCTTACACTATAAGAATGTAACTATGAGATCTATAATAAGGAACTTCTTATAATTGTATAAGCGTTTAAGGAATTCCAACTGGAACTCTCCTTAGTAGAACCTGACCAGCCAATTAAAGTCCTTACGGATTATTGTAATCTTAAGTACTTTATAACTATGAAACAGTTAAACTAATGCTAAGCACGCTAGAACAAGTTCCTCTCTAGTTTTAACTTTAAAATCGTATATAGGTTAGGAGTATAAGGTACTAAGCCTAATAGCCTAATACGCCGCTTATAAGACCTTCCTTAGTCTAAAGATAACCCCTATAACCAGTTCCAATAACAGACGATCCTAAAAGCACGAAATCCAGCCCCAGGTATACTACATATAATAGAGCCAACTATACCTTAGCTCTACACTATAGAACTAGAATTACCTCCCGAAATTAATAAGCTTATTACTATAGTATATAATACCTCTGTTAACCTATTACTGCATTAACTTATTGCCGTAAAGACTGCCGGCGCCTATACGCTGCTAACTAACCTCTAAAGCTTAGGCTAGATTAATATGGCAGCCTTAAAAGTAAAAGAGAACAGGCTTTATTATAGAGGCCGTCTATTTATCCCTAACTTAGAAAATCTATAACAGCAACTAATCTAAATGGCCTATAACCTCCGATTAAGCGGCTACCTAGGCAGAGGAGGAACCTATAAGCTTTTTAGCCGATACTACTTCTGGCCTAAAATAATAGACTTAGTTGAACGCTTTATAGGCGCCTGCTATAGTTGTAAACGCGCTAAGGCCTTTAATATAAAGTACTAAAGACTACTATACCCTCTACTAGTACCTATACAATGATGGGTAGATATTGCTATAGATTTTATTGTTAACCTACCACCCTATAAATAACACGGCCGCATCTATAAGAACATCCTTATAATAATATACCGACTTATAAAAGAGCGCCACTACGTCCTAATTAAAGGTGTAGCTGTTAGCGATGTTACTAATGCCTTCCTTGTAAAATCTACTGATTATATAGGTTACCTGACTCGATTACGTCTAACTAAGGCATACAGTTCGGCTTTAATATATAGAGACGAATCTACTAACGCCTTAGTATCTCTGTTAAGATGTTTATATCCTTCCACTATAAAACTGCTAGGCAACTGGAAAACGCTAATACTAGCATAAAAGCGTACCTATAATAGGTAGTCGCCTATAGTTAAGATAACTAGGTGGATTACCTCCTACTAGGTAAATTTATAGCGAATAACCACGTTTTAACTACTATAGGACTTACCCCATTTTTTGTAAATAAGGGATACCACCCCTAATCTGGTATAGAGCCACTAGAACCTATTGATAAGAAACTGCCATATAAAAAACACCTTAAGATGCTACTTATTGACTAGTATGCAGACCGTATAAAAAATCTACTCAACTACTGTAAGGGAGAAATGGCCTAGGCTTAAGCAAAGCAGGCCTACTTTGCCGACTGTTATAGAATGCTACCACCGGAGATGCGTGTTGGCGACTAGGTATAGCTAGACGCACGCAACATCTCTATATAGAGGCCTATAAAGTTACTTAATTATAAGAACCTCGGCCCCTATCCAATTAAATAAGTTATTAATAGGGGAGCCGCATATAAGCTAGAGCTCCTGCCTGCCCTAGTTACCTATGGGATATAGCCTATATTCTACCTATAGCTACTATACCTTTACCAGCCTAATCTCTTACTGGGATAGATATAGCCTAAACCCCTACTAGTACTAATCTAAGATAAGAACGAAGACGAGAACCATAAGGAGTAGACCGTTAAACGAATTATTAACTCTAAATACTTTAGCAAAGGCAGAGGACGGCGGCTCTACTATAGAGCTATCTACGTAGGATTCAATCTAGATTAGCTAGAATGGCAACTATAGAAAGACTTTAAAATACAAAGGACCTAATTAGCAACTTTTACTACGCAAACCTATAGAAACTGGGCTTAAGCAGAGATTTTATACCTAATCCTCTATAGGAGCCCTTATAGAGTTAAACCGTTGTATATTGCTACGTAAGGGCAAATTGCCGTTAGATTGCCGCAGATTGCTATTATATAATGGTAAAGCGCGATTATATAACCGGAATATTGTTAAGATGTCCAGGAACTTTAACCAGCGGTTAAAGTTGTTTAATTAGTTGGATTCTTAGGTACCAAGCCTTATTATATAATATTATTATAAACCTTTAGCAATACCCCCTTTTCCTTTCTCTTCTCTATACCCTAAGTGTCCCTTCTACCTTAAGTGCCCCTTCTATATATATATAGTAACCACAGCGTCGCCGGAGCTCCGCCTCTATAGGAGGGGGGGTAGTATTATGGAACCCCACCATAGGGGCCTCTATAAGAGAGCCCCGTGCTCCCGCATACACCTTGTGTATAGCTTACGTCAGCTACGCGTAGGTATATTACCTCCTTACGCTCTTAACCCTTATGATTGATCGCGCAACGTCTTGTAGACTCCTTGAATATATACGCTCTGTAGCCATTGCCCCCGTCCCATGATATAACTAAATAGTAAAAGATATGTAATAAGGAAGCTTAAAATAGACAGTTTCCTTAATATAGTTAAATAATAACTTTAAGACCTAGAAGAAATCTACCTAATACCAAACAAGTAAGGCTTATTAGCTACCCCTAAGGAAATTAACTAAAGACTAGAAAGGATCTAGGTAGTAATTAAAAATGGGCTAAAAGAGTACTACCCGGTCTTAAAAGCGGGCCCTTATATGTAATATGTATAGTCTATATAATATACAGTTCTTATTACTAGCTAATAATAAGTAAGAAGGAAATATATAAGTAGCTATAACCCTAAAGATAAGAGACAATATAAAGATATAAAAAACTAGTTAAAGAATACCCTAAAAAAAGAAGGAATAAATGGAGACGGTTTATAAATAAGTATACTTTTAATTTAAGCCTCCCCTATAATAAAGGCCTCTAGGCTATAGCAAAATGGGTATTTAAAAAAAGGTAGGGCGCCTAGTAAAATACTTATACCTACTACCCCTATAAATAGTAGGGAAGTTATAGGCTACTAATAATAATAATAAAAAGGCAAAGATCCTTATAGAAAGGTTTTTCCCCTAACCAGCTCCAGTAGATCTTAGTAATATTATAGGTAAAACACTAGTAACTTGCCTATAGGTTAATAGCAATATAACAACAGAGGAAATAGCTAAAACTATTAGCCGCCTTTTAAATAATATAGTACTAGGACTAGATAGGATATTAAATAAGGCCCTAAAGACCTGTGGACCACTTATAGCACCTTAGCTTATAGATATAGCTAGATTATACTTTACTATAGGCTACTACCCGCAACTTAGAAGATCTATAATAACGGTTATTCTATAAAAAGAAGGTAAAGCAGATTACTTAATCCTAGGAAGCTACTGCCCTGTTACCCTAGAAAATACCCTTAGTAAGGTCTTAGAAAGGGTAATAGCGGACTATATAGTAAACACTGCTAAGGAACACGCCTTACTACTATAAAGTTAAATAGGGGTAAGAAAGAACTGCTTAACACTATTAGCACTTACATTACTCGCTACTACTATTAAGTCTATATAGGCGATGCGAAGGGACTTTATAGTATTAATGCTTAGCCTAGATATTAGTAGTGCATATAATAATATACCCTATAAGCGCCTCCTATATATCTTTAGGGTAAAGGGCTTCCCAGAATAGATTATATAATTTATTTAAGGGTTTATAAGCTAGAAAGAAATATTATTAGTCTTTAGTGGATACTAAAGCCCCCCTATTATAGTTATAATAGGAATATTATAAGGATTACCCTTCTCGCCTATACTCTTTTTTTTTCTTTATACGTAACCTATTAAATTTTTTTAAAAAGGGGGCGACCTAGGGGATAGGCTTTATTAATAATATAACCCTAATTATATACGGGCTAATAGTTATAAAGAACCATAGAATACCAGAGAAAGCCTATAATACCTATATAGAATAGGCAAGACAATATAGAGTTTAATTCTTACTAGAGAAATACCAGCTAATCTATTTTATAAGAAAACGTAACTAATCTATAGATCTCTAGTATATAATCTATAAGCAGCCACGATTCTGAAGACAAGAGACGATACAAAGATATAAGAAACCAGCTAAAGAATACCCTAAGAAAAGAAGCAAGGAATAACTAGAGACGGTTTATAAACGAATACACTATTAACCTGAGTCTCCCCTATAACAAGGGCCTATGGACTATAGCAAAATGGGTAAAGAAAAAGGCGGGACGCCTAGTAGAAGATCCACACCTACCACCCCTATAAAGAGCAGGCGAACCATAGGCCACAAGAAATAATAACGAAAAGGTAAAAATCCTTATAGAAAGATTTTCCCCCTAACCGGCTCCAGTAGACCTTAGCAACATTACTAGTAAAACACCGGTGACTTGCCTAAGGGTTAACAGCGACATAACAACTAAAGAAATGGCCAGAACTATTAGCCGCCTCTTAAACAATATAGTACTAGGACTAGATAGGATCCCAAACAAAGCCCTAAAGACTTATGGACCGCTTATAGCACCTTAGCTTACAGACGTAGCCAAAGCATGCTTTAAAATAGGCTACTACCTACAACTTAGAAGATCTATAACGACAGTTGTCCTATAAAAAGAAGGTAAAGTAGACTACTTAATTCCAGGAAGCTACCGCCCTATTGCCTTAGAAAACACCCTAAGCAAGATCTTAGAAAAGGTTATAGCGGACTATATAGTAGACACGGTAGAGGAACACGCCCTACTACTATAAAGCTAAATAGGGGCAAGAAAG
>Ga0307507_10008609_pt1 | contig 14010 bp, 3 predicted proteins | sample 7_EM_MG_FD_207223 | JGI IMG/M metagenome (GOLD analysis project Ga0307507, IMG submission 207223) | Populus trichocarpa ectomycorrhiza microbial communities from riparian zone in the Pacific Northwest, United States - 7_EM | ecosystem: Host-associated > Plants > Roots > Unclassified | place... | reverse complement strand
AACAAACCTACGGACGCGCTAGTATTACACACTGTACTCTACTCCTGTAGAGTTATTAGGGGGCGCCTATTACTCGCCCCTTTGCCTTCTATTGCTATTTCCTTTGCAACCCGGAACTGGTCTAGCACATTTTAGCCAATAAGCCACTGGGTAGCCGCCTTGAGGCCTTTCTATATTAAGAGTAGTGTATTATAGTTTTCTGTGCTAGCTGCTAAGAGCATTGCTTCTTAGCTGGTGCGTAAGGGGCATAACAGTATTATGTATTTTAGTGTCTGTTTTAGCCAGCTATATTTACACCTTAGGCTACCCACTGGGACACCTACCTAGTAAAGCTAATCTTTTAGTCCTATTATTCCTGTCCTTAAGAGTATTGCCATTATATTTTCCACCTTTATTAGGCCCTTTTGGAGCCCTTAGGTATTTACCCCCCATAGTGTTACCTATGCTATAGCTTAGGTTCCCCTTACCTAAGTCTGCCTCTGTACCTTTAACTCCCATTTATCTCTCCAGCGTCGGTCCAACCAGTATTGTATTGCGGTAGATGGTTTTCTAGTACTCTTTTATGCTCTACTTTAGCTCCTTTTTCTCCCTTACTGTTATCTTTACTAGCCTCTTACATGTCTCCCTTTCTTCTCTATATAGGCCTAGGCCCTAGCGCCGCACTATTCTTCTTCTACTTTCTCTACCTGTTTTCCTAATATATCTTCCCTACTTTAGGGTTATTGGTTCCTTCTCCTATAGGGCACCCTAGGGTCCCTCCATAGTTTATTTAGGCGTGTCTTAATATACTTTATAACGTTAGAGTTGCATTCCTTTTACACCCTTTACATTGCATCGGCTTTAATATATAGTTATAGGGGGGGAATATTGGCTTTCTTCTTAAGTAGTGCTGTAGCCGTTTACTTATACCCGCCTATTATACTCCTAAGGCAGGCTATTTAGACCTTTTAGAGTGGTTTAAGGAGTGATTTAGGGGGGCCTTTCTTAGTTTCTCTAATAGCCCAAATGCTAGATCTATACATCATGGTTAGCCAGACAACTACTATATATAGTAGGCGTGACCTCTAGAAGCATAGACCCTATATAGAATTAACAATCCTAGATATGGCAATATACTATACTTGGCCCTTATAGGCCGCTTGCGCCGTATATACGCTCTACTAGAGCTTGCTATCTACCTATACTTCTAATACCCTTAGGCCTTAAACTAGTTGACCCCCAAAGCCTTAGATATAGATTATATACTAAAGATCTGTAGATTAGTTACGTTTTCTTATAAAATGGATTAGCTGGTATTTCTCTAGTAAGAATTGGACTCTATATTATCTTGCCCATTCTATATAGGTATTATAGGCTTTCTCTAGTGTCATATAGTTCTCTATGGCTGTTGGCCCATATATAATTAGGGTTGTGTTATTAATAAAGCCTATCCCCTAGGTCACCCCTTCCTTAAAGGTGTTAAGCAGGTTGCTTATAAAGAAGAGAAAGAGTATAGGCGATAGAGGTAATCCTTATAGTATTTCTATTATAACTGTAATAGGGGGGCTCTGGTATCTACTAAAGACTAGTAATATTTCTTTCTAGCCTGTAAATCCTTAAACAAATTAAATAATCTATTTTAGAAAGCCCTTTGCCCTAAGGATGTATAGGAGACGCTTATAAGGTATATTGTTATAGGCGCCGCTAATATCTAGGCTAAGTATTAATACTATAAAGTCCTTTCGCATAGCCCATACAGTTTTAATGGTAGCAGCAAGTAGTATAAGTACTAATAGCGTTAAGCGATTCTTTCTTGCCCCCATTTAGCTTTATAGTAGTAGGGCGTGTTCCTCTACCGTATCTATTATATGGTCCGCTATAACCTTTTCTAAGATCTTACTTAGGGTGTTTTCTAAGGCAATAGGGCGGTAGCTTCCTAGGATTAAGTAGTCTACTTTGCCTTCTTTTTATAAGACGACCATCGTTATAAATCTTCTAAGTCGTGGGTAGTAACCTATTGCAAAGCATGCTCTAGCTACGTCTACAAGCTAAGGTGCTATAAGTGGTCTACAGGTCTTTAGGGCTTTGTTTAGGATCCTATCTAGTCCTAGTACTATATTATTTAAAAGGCGGCTAATGGTTCTAGCCATTTCTTTAGTTATTATATCACTGTTGACCCTTAGGCGAGTTACCGGTGTTTTACTAGTAATGTTACTAAGGTCTGCTAGAGCTAGTTAAGGGAAAAATCTTTCTATAAGGATCTTTGCCTTTTTATTATTATTACTTATAGCCTATGGTTCGCCTACTCTTTATAGGGGTAGTAGGTATAGATCTTCTACTAGGCGTCCTGCCTTTTTTTTTTTACCTATTTTGCTATAGTCCAAAGGCCCTTGTTATAGGGGAGACTTAGGTTAGTAGTATGTTTGTTTATAAACTATCTCTAGTTATTCCTTACTTCTTTTCTTAGGGTATTCTTTAGCTGGTTTTTTATGTCTTTATATTATCTCTTGTCCTTAGAATTATGGCTACTTATATATTTCCTCCTTGCTCATTATTGGCCGGCTATAAGGGCCGCGCACTGTGCGGACCATGTGTATCACGTATAGGGGCCTAGTTTTGAAACAGGCAGTGCTCTTTTAGCCCGCTTTTAATTGCTGCCTAGATCCTTTCTAGTTTTTAATTAATTTTCTTAGGGGTAGCCAATAAGCCTTGCTTGTTTAGTATTAGGTGGATTTCTTCTAGGTCTTAGAGTTATTATTTAATTATATTAAGGAAGCTATCTACGTTAAGCTTCCTTATTGCGTATCTTTTGCTATTTAGTTACACCTTAATGTCTAGATCAAGTTGTATCTAAATAGGGATATGGTCTAAGGTAAGTGCCTATTCTTCTTTAGGGGAGCACCTTTTAAGTCTCTAGTATAGGTTTTCGTCCATAATTGTAAGGTTAATTATACTTTTGGCAGTGCCCTATTGCCATATAATTGCACCTAGGGGGGTAGCTAGCTTAAGGCCCCTGTTATCTATAGCTCTTAGTAGGCACTCTGCCTGTTAATCGGCAGCAATATGGATGCCCCCCCACCGTAGGTAGTGGAGGTTTATATCTCCTAGTAAAATAGACTCCGCGTATTTAGTTTCTAGCAAGCTTATTATAAATATAATATTCTCTATCTATGCTACCCCTTCGACCCTAGGGTTATAGATATTAATAATTTATACTAGTCCCCTATATGTCTAGATAGTTATAACTGCAATATCTGGGTTAACTGCCTACTATGACTATAAGGCAAGGCTGATATTTTTGCTAATTATAAAGCATACGCGTGTGGCTGCTTTTAGTTTATATAGGAGCTGGAATCCTCAGGGGCAGTATATTAATTGTGTGTAGATATTGTAATACGGCTCTTATATAGCAAGAATATAGTGTTTCTCTGGGTCTAGACTGTCTAGTAGGGGCCTTGCTAGACGGTGGTTCGTATTGCCGCAGTTATACTATATAATGGTTAAGTGGCGGACCCCTGGTAGGGGTCCTTTGCCTCTCCTTTACTCCTTACTTCTTCTATTTCCACTTTCTCTAAAATATTTAGAACTTCCATCTCCTATATTTACTCCCTGGCCACTACTTATTTTATATAGAGCTTTCTATTTCTATATCTTATGTTCCTACTAGCCTTTCTAAATCTAAGTCTGTTATTGCCTCCGGTTCTTCCCCCGTTCTCGCCGGTTAGCTATATGCCCCTTATAAGCTAGCTGCGTGTGTTATATTTGCCGCGTTAAATCTAATTCTTGATTATCCCGGCCTTGAACTTGCCGTAGCTGTCTATAGGGGTCTTTCTACTGGGCGTCCTCTCCCTTATATCCCATGTGTCCCTTATATCCCTATTCGGTCTGGTGATATCGCGCGGCGTTACTTTTGGCCCATTAAGGCTTGGGATGGCTGGCTTAGCCCCCTAGTATTAAAGGTAGGAAATGCTAGGAAGACACCTATGTCCCCCTAGCTTATCGCCTGTTGTTTCCATTTATATAACCTGGCGTGCAGTTATTCCCATAGCTGTTAAGCCCTTTCCTTCTATCTCCTATATTTAATGCAGTCTTCTCTCTCCTACGCCTTATATGTGCTTTAGTAACAGTTCGCGTATTTTATTTGGTCTTAATTTATATATTGTCTTATATTATAGGGGCCTATATAGTGGCCACAGCACACCTGTGCTGCGTATGTGGATTGGGTGTGTCCCTATTATATATAGCGATAACATCGTTCCAGGCGTAGTCTATGGTTGTAGAGCCTTGTGTTGTATATAAGGCCATTTATAATTATTCCTTTTTAGATAAAGAGTTTTTGCATTCCTGGTGTATATATGCTGATGATAAGGGAGCTATATATTTATTTATTATTTCCCTGGTAAGTCTCTAGCGCCCCTTATATCCTCTTATTATTCTTATTATATACTTAGTTTATATTTTCCTGTTAAAGCTATTAGATCTGGGTAATTACAAGTCCTAGTATAAGGCGTTCCGTTTGTTTTACTATCTCTTATATAGTTGCTGTATTATCCATCTAGCGTCCCCTTTCTACCCTAAGGCTTATGGGAACCAACAGGACTTTAACTGGGTAATCTTTATAAAGCACTTTTATGCTAATACGCTCTCCTAGCCTGTCCCCTACCCTTACGGCCCGTTCCTTTGCTTATTAGTCCTTTAGGGTAACTCTAATGTCTCCACTCCTAAGGTGTCGGACTATAACGGCGTTATGGACCTCCTTATAAATCTCTATAAGAACTTCTGTTTCTGATTATCCCCTAAGTTCCTCTGCCTTTTCTATATTTGGTCGTATTATGATTGTATACCCGGTTATTGTCTTTAGGGGGGTAGGTTCCCTATACTATAGGAGCACAGCTACAGCGGCCCAAGTGCGGTTCGCCTATTAGGGGGGTTTTTATTTATCTTCAATTTTGTTTAGCCGTTGGAGGATTTAATTAAGGGTTTACTAGAGGGGCGCCTAAGGTTCGCTAAACTGGAGCCATTCTACTAGCTGTATTAATTTGTAATAGCTAATAGATACTCCCCTATAGTTTCGGAAACTAGACGCGTCTAATAGGCTTTATATTTTATTAGATACCTTTTTAATTAGAGTATTTCCGCTTTCTAGTATAGTATTCGCCCGTCCTTGTTATTGTTATGGGGGGCTATTATTGGGTATGGGTCTGGCGGTCGCGCGCGACTGTATACCACCGTCGTTCCACCTGTGCCTTCCCTATAATGCATGCATCTCAGGGGATTATTAGGGTGTTTTTCAGGGTTCTTTTAGTTGGTTTGGTCTTTTTAGGCCGGGTGCAGCAAGAGCTCCAAAAGTTATAAGTTACTTATTATCTTAGTTACGTAGCCGCTAGCCATAACTATAATAATATTTATAATATAGTAGTAGCTATATGGAAGATTAAACAACAACTAAATTAAATTGCTACTACTAACCCTTACCTAAAGACCTCCCTATAGAAGCCCTCTGGACCTACTAAACCTATATATACTAAGCCACTAACGTCTACTATCCTAAATACTACTAGAGCCAATATTAACCTCTCTATACTAACCTTTTTATAAAAACTCCTAGATAAAGAGCGTAAGCTACTTTAGAAACTAGGACGCTATTATAGATACTATTAAGAAGGCTATTATTGCGATAACCCAAACTACCTAATATTTAGGTTTAGTAGCCGTCGCCTAATACTTAACCTAATACCCTAAACACTAAATATATTACTATATACCACTACTATATAAGATAAAGACGTAGTAATAGTAGTAGAGTTAGATATAGAAGCGGAAAACGCTAAGTCCTAGCCCTAAGTCGTGGGTTAGGACGCCCTAATAATAAAGGGATCTATATATTAGCCTATTTAATAGATAACTTAGTAAAGATAAATAGATGGAAATAGATAGTTTTACCTATAATAGGAATTACTACTAAAAAATAATATAAAAGCCGTTCTATAATTAATTATAGAGCTATTAATAAATTTATAGATATCTAATTCGCGCATATTTATAACCTATTTACCTTACCCCTTACTAAAACCCGTGCCCTATAACTCGCTATAGTAAACCCCCCTTATTACAATATAGGTTTTGTAGCTAAGCGTATTGTTATATTTTGTATTTATATATAAAGTGCATCTAAAATTAAAATTAGATAATGATATTATATATTTACGCCTATAAAGCCGTAATTGAGCGATCGGCTACACTAAAATATATTGCGATTGACTGCTGCTTGGTGTTTTGAGCTCGTTGGCCTTGGATTTAACGCTCGTGCCTTAATAGAGTTGTAATTACGTCCCTCTTAGAGTCGCTTTGCTGCTCCTTATAAAGTTAAAGCTTTTGTAAGGCTGTAAGCGCCCTATTAAACTTAATTTAAGATTAATTAATAACTTTCTTATCTGTTTCTGTATTGTAATTAGGCCCTGCGTAGAGCTCTACTATACTCTTAATAAGATCCCCTAGTGAATCCTCTACTTCCTTACCCGGCAGCTTAATAAAATTCTAAATATTTATTATAGCGTGGATCCTTCCTGCCGTATATAGCTGCTCTGCTAATTACTGCATCTTATTAATTATAGGAGAGTCTATATAATCTTAATGGCGAGGCCGTAGGCCAGTACAAAAGCCGAATAACGTAGATTTAATAAAGCAGTTCTTAATTGTTTGGGGCGTAACTTCCCCCTAAGCTATAATTAACCATTAAATTACCTATAGGACATATATCTGTTTAATTAAATCCTTATCTTAAAGTAAGTGCTCTACTATAAATTATAGCTAGGATTGCCTGTAAAGCAGCTTAAAGTTTATAATTGTCCCTTAATTAAGTAGCTAGTATACTAAGGTATAATTAGAAGGGAGGAACTTAACGTATATATTTTTAAGAGAGCTATTCTTAATAAGCGTTTAAACGGCTGCTTTATAAGCGCTAAAGCCATTAATTAAGAGGAGTATCTTCCTACCCTATATCCTTCTATTAAACCAGGTAAGCTAATTAAGTATAATTACCGTTGTTATCTATGCCTTCTTATTATGCCTCCATCTAATATCCAATAAGGCTATATTAATGCGATTAGATGCAAAGTAGTAAGGTTATAGTGCTAAGCCAATTATAAGCAGAGGAAGCTTGTCTAAACTATTTATATTAAAGTAATAGCCAAGAGAGATTCTTACCTTCTCTTTTTTTATTTCTAATTAAGCCTTAATAGCTAATATAGTATCTAGTATAGCCTTCTAAAATAACCCTATTTTATCTATATTATAAATATCCTTTAATAGATAAGAAGCGATAATCTCTTAAAGCTCTATTATATAATCTTCTACTCTTTCTATATTAACTAAGGTAGCTTTACCGTGCTACTTTCTTTTATAAATACCGTTATAATCTTTAGAGCCTTCCATCTATCCTTATAACCACTTTAGCTTAACTACTTCTACAAATATAGGTATTTAATGCTATAAATAAGTGGCGGCAGCATATATAAGATTGCTAGTAATAGGAATATAAGAGTTCTATAGGCGTTAGTGCTACTTAAAGAGAGCCTCCTTTAAAAGAGGATGTTTAGCAGCTCTCCTTTACTCCCATATACCTCTCCTATATAGTAATTTAGCTCTATTAAGGTGTTAAAATTTACCGCTTAGTATTTCTAATATTAAGAATTGATTAATCTTGTAATGGAAAAAGTTGCTTACCTAGGTAGTAAGCTCTCTTTATAGTAGGCCGGGGTATTTTTAGTAGTAGGCATATATTTTCTAACGCTTATAATTAGAGAAGCCGTAATGGCGTTACGCTTTAGAATTTTTATATCTTGCTATAATAAATATAATAGAAATAAGTATAGAAAGTAAGATCTGAGTATAATTTTGATGAATTTTAATTGTTATATAATGTATTTAATAGCTAAACTTATGGTAAGCAAAGGCCAAATCTGACGAATTAAAAACTGCTTATACTGATATTAGTAGTAGGTACTTAATAATATTGTTAAAAGTTAGATTATTGTAATATTATACCAAAAAAGGCTTAATTAAAGGTGTAGATTGTAATATAGATATATATTGTAATAGGTCTAAAATATAGTAAGATCTTTAGATTTGGGGTTTATCCTAATTTAGTAAAAGGCCTAATGGATATTAAGCTTTATAAAGATCTTAGCTCTACTTATTTAAGCTAGTATCTTATCCAGTAAGGGTAGTAGATAATGGTCCTTGTAGGTTATATTATTTAGCTTATAGTAGTTAATATAGAAACAGAGTCCTCTATTTAGCTTTTTAGTAAAGAGAATTAGTATAGCAAAAGGGGTTTGGCTAGGCTTGGTAAATCCCTTTATAGGTTATTAATAAAGTACTACTTAGTGGCCTATAATTTGGTAATAGATTACTAGCAAAGGGGGGTATGACTAAAAAAGTTTTCCTTATCTGGTTTAAGCTTAATCTTATAGTTATATAGTTAGTAAGGCGGTAGTATATCTAATACTGCCTTAGAGAATACGTTCTTAAATTTCTAGTATTAATAGAGTAGTTTCTATTCTACCAGTTCCTTATCTATAAGCTCGCCTTCCTTTTTATTAAGCTCGCCTTTCTTTTCCGCAATTATTTAATTAATTTTATATAAGCTAGTTGTAAAGGTAATAGTATTAGGCTAGACTAAGTTCCGGTAAAATCCTATAGCGCTAATATAGTAGATATTAATTAGTAGGAGGTCCGTAGGATTCTTTACGGGCTTTTATTAGACTATATTTTGCGGTATAGGGTTTATAGTTTTCCTTAGCTTATATTACATTTTTTATAAATTATCCTTCCAGTCTATTAGTTTAGTATAGCATCCCATAGTTTTAGCCTTTTTTTATAAATATATAGGGCCTAAGTTCTCTATAGGGGGTTTAACTAGGCCATTACTAACTTCCTTAGTCTTTAGTGTAGGTGGCATAATATAGGTAGTCTAGGGGTAGCGTAGTATATAGATCCATTGCGGATTAAGCTATATATCTTTCTTAAAGGCTTAGTCCCTATATATAGCATTAGCCTAGTTGTCACAGATCGACTCAGCAGTTTACAAATAAGCTTGATTGCTAGCTATTGACCGTGCTAAGTACATTGACACGTGATGGTTTAAAACGTTTGACAAAGAACAGGAACAGGTCAGGAAACGTAGTCGAAGATATAGGGGTTGCAATGGTACGTGCGTAGGTGTCACGGGACGAACATGCGCGGGTAACTCCCGTGACACTAGTAAATAGTATTAATCTAAGGCCGTATAAGGTTTTCTATTATAATGCTAATTTCTTTTATAAAGGAAGGGGTTAGGGGTAGAGTTTTAGGCTAGATAAGCTGTCTACTCTATATATTAAGCTATAAGCCTAAATAGGCTAGCTATTTTCTTCCTAAGATTATATTATAGCTTCCTAAGTCCGTAATAAGAAAGGGGATATTATATTACCTTTATCTATTAATACAAAGGTAAATCCGCAAGATAGTTATAATAGGTAGCCCTATCTATCCATTATATCCATAAATAGGAATTAGTTTGGGTAGTTCTTTAAGGGGTATATTTAGAAATTTAGCCAGCTTTATAGCGTACTAGGTGTCTATTAAGGTAAAGGCATTTACTCTAGAGTTAGCTAAAGCAGAGGTTAAAACTTAATATCTATTATAGAATAAAGTATAAGGAATAGTATAGCTTCTTCCCCTAACTAGCCGACCTAGATTAATATATAATATATTAATCCCTTTTAACCCTAGAGAGAAGTCTTCCTCTAAGGTTCCTCTTTTTTTAACTCCGCGCTATCTTCCTGTATTAACAGAATCTTATCTATTTTTGCTTTTATTAGGTAATCCTTAGTAAAGTAGTCCTTTTAGCCGTATAAAAAGCAGGCTCCTTAATTACTAAGGGCCTATCTATAGGGGTCGCTATATATAGGTTAAGTATACGCGAGACCTATAGTAGGGCTAGCTATATAGCTAGCTGCTAGGTTAATGGTAGGCAGTATAGTTAGTGCTATAGGGGTTGTAGATCTTACTAGGGCGCTATAGCCCGTTTTTATAGTACTTATATTTTAGTTAGCAGAGCTTCTAGTTTTATACTACTTAGTATATACCTTAATTTAACAGAGGCCCTGGTTAATAGCTAGGCACTAGTCTATAAGTTCCTTTAGCGTCTATACAGTAGTATAAACTGGTAGTATGGCACACTATAGGTTTAGGGTAAGCTTATTAAAGAGATCTGGCATTAGATCTTCCTAGGGGATTTAAGTCTATCTGGCTAGGTATAGAAAACAGGTTTAGAAGACTAAGAAGGTCTCTATCATTTTTATATCAAAGGCTTTATAATTAAGGCGGGCATTTTATATCTTAAAGGGGTCCTTATAAATGGAAGATAGGTAGTTAATTATCTTTTCTCCAGAGAGGAAGGGGTTTGCTAAGTCCTAGGTATATTATGGACGTAAATACATCTATACGTCTCCGCTAGTATAGCTAAAGACATAGGCCATTTTAGCTTAAGTAGTAGGGAAGTAGTCCATATTAACTTTAAGCTTATTTTATAGTTAAAGCTTCCAATTATTAAATATAGGGTTAATTCTGTTCATAAGTAATAGGAGGTTTATAACCTTTACGGACCGCAATAATGCTAATATTATTAGGGCCTTAAGGACTATAGTAAGTCTCTAGGTATCCAATAACTCCTTACTAGGTATAGGGGTGTCTCTAGTTTTAAGCAGCTCTTAAAGCCGTTTAATTTTAGTATTAGCTGCTATAAATTCTTCCTAAGGGGTTAAGATGGCGACTATTTTACTATTAGAGGTATTTAAGGGTCCTATAGCTACTTTACTAGCTGCTATATTTCTTAGTATAGTAGTAGGGGTATTGTATAATTTCCAGTATTTGTTTATTTTCTAGGGGTCCCAGTCTATACGTGTCCTGTCCTTAGGGGTTATATTCTATTTATGTTCTTTAGGTTCTATCCTGTCCTTATAGTCCTAGTAATATCCTTAAGGTCTTATTCTTTATCCTTATAGATATATTTAAGTTCCTTTTTAGGAAGAAAGAGTAGTAATAAGCTTTAGATAATATTAGCAACCTAATTAATTAAGGCATAAGTATAGCAAGAAGGACGCATGCAAGCCTATATAATTAGATTATCTATAAATAAGGATCTAAAGCTAGAGAAAGGAAAGGGAGAGGGACGGAGGCGCTGCTCGAAGCTATATATAACCCTTTGATTATATAACCGCAATCTACTATATTCTGCCCGCTTTCTGCCATATTCTACCAGCACTATAATAGTACTTAGATAAATGGATGGAATGCTAGCATAGTAAGGATAATAGATTGCCTATAGAATATAAGGATAAGAATACCCTATAGGCGTAATACAGATATACAAAGCCTAAGGGCAGGCTTTTTTGGAGGGGGGGGTAATGTTATAGTGCTGGCAGAATATGGCAGAAAGCGGGTAGAATACGGCAGATTGCGGTTACGTGATTAAAGGGTTGTATATAGCTTTGAGCAGCGCTATACCTAATTACGAAGGTTAAGATAATAACATCATATACGGCTTGCAAATGCGACAGCAGTATCGCGACCGGGATGTGTGGAGTCGCTATATTACAAGAAGTCGTCACTTGGGCGCGTATGCGAGAGCTCTAGAGAAACGGAATATGTAACGGGAGCTCGAAGCTACATATTGAAACGGTGCGAAGAACTTACCTCAGCAAGCTCAGACCATGGAATCAATTAGCGGACATACGTATATCCGCAAGCGGATATCGCTAACCTTTTTTGTTAAAAAGTTGATTCTACAGCTACACTCAATCGCACGACCAGCTTCACCCCCCCCTTTTGGCGAGCGCTGCGATATTTTAAATTCGCTACGGGCATCCAGTCTCGCTTGATTGCCACCAACTGTACATAGTAATTGAAGCGAAGCCAAGTGCCTGGTTGCTGGGGGCAATTAAATTGAAGCTATATATTTAGAACTTGCTTGGCTTACTAAAGTCTTAATATTAATCCAAAATCGTGTTGTAAAATCGTTAATTTGCCTTTAATATGAATCCTCCTTTAAAACGCGTAGCGGCTTGACTAACGGGTGTGTCTCCTTGCCCTTAATGAAATCGACGAAGCCTCCTCCCTCCCTTATTTCGTACGCCTCTGCCTTCGTGGAGTTCTTACTGGGGTGTCCAGTAGCAGCCACCAAGACACAAATATAACACCGTTCGGCTAGGCTTTATATTAGAGGAGCTTGAGGAAATGGAAAATGATCTGGAAGCTATAGATAAGGATAATAAGGAAGACATAGAGGCTTAGCTTAACTATATGCAGAGTTAGCAGACTTCTTATATGCAGAGCCAACAGGCTTCTTAAAGTTAGATTAGCCAATTAACTTAATTAAGGCCGTATAAGTTACTATATTTAACACAGGATTCTACCTACCTACAGTTAAATATTTCAACACCGCAATATTAAGCTATAGCCTCTTAAGCAGCTGCTTAAGCTCCTCGGGCTTCTTAGGCTTCTCTATAAAATACAATTAAGGATAAAGAAGAAATAACTCCGCCACCTTGCCTATGTATAGAGAGTGAGATTAATAATATAGGAAGAGCTAACGGTGGTGTGTTTATTACTTACAATTATAATATATTGATTCGATATCTAAAGGAGCCAGCGTTTACTAAAACTCTCATTAATATAAGCCTTTAATATTATAATCTTTGGCGACTTTAAGTCTTTTCTATTTGTGAGAGGGAGCTATATTGTTAAAAGTAAGGTATTTGCGTTAAGCTTCAGCCAATTAAGGCAAAGGTTAACACTCAGCATATAGGCATTTACGACGTTAGGTTTAATATAGATTCTAAGGTTATAGATTAGTGGCAGAAAATTAACACGTAATTTATTATATGGGCTTAATATACTAATAGACATGGCCAGATTAAGGCTCTAACTGTTAACCTCTTAATTATATATGCTCCTGATGGAAACTAGCCAGCGGCCTCTTACCCGTTAATAATTAATTAACTCTATAATAAACTTCTAACGCCCTTATAGAGTTTAGAGCTTAATGCGACACCTTATATGCTTATTAGTAGTATTGTAAATTTAATAGGCTTACGAGTTAAGCTTACTAGGTATTAGCGCTGTAAAAAGCACTATCCTAACGCCAATTAGTATTATATACTTGGCTAGGTAGATATTAAATTAATAGATAAGGACTTACAGGAGTGGGTAACTGGCATTTAGTAAGGTATTATAAATATTAAGAATCCACCTTATAAGCTTGCTACTCGGCTTACTAAAAGAGCGGCGGTAAGAGGGAAAAGCGGTAGAGGAGTACGCTAATTTGCCTTAAATAAGAGCTCTATAGTTAATAGCCTAGGCGTTGTTAATTACGTTCACGTTAGCCCTATAGGCTTAATATTAGATTAGTAAATTACTCCTATACTAGTAAGCTAACTACCCTTATTATCCTTATCTATATTACCAATATACCGCCTATAGGGTATTAACCGTGCAAAGGATCTAAAGGAGTTCTTTAAGTATTAAAGGCAGAGTGTAGCTAGTAACCTTAACTAGGAGGCTAATTTTAAAGCTGCGTATAAAGTTGTCTGTGATTTAAGGTGGGACTTAGAGCTCCTATATAATAAATCTAATAGCGCTGATCCTATTAAGGAGCTTATTAAGGCTGGTATTAAATTAGGTGTCGCAAGACGACTATAGAAGGACTTAAAGAAGTGGGTAAATAAGCGTTATACTTAGCTTAAGGGAGGGTTTTAAGACGTAGATAATTAGCAAAATATAGGGTGTCTCTATTACTAGTGGCGCTTCTATAGTAGTAGAGACGCCCTATATCTAGGCTCTTTAAAATATAGATAATTAACATGCGGAACGTTAGGTACCCTACGTAAATTTTAACCCGAGTTTAATAGCTTTAACTTAGAGCCTTATATATAGAGTTTAATTAATATATAATATATATATAGATATAAGGTTTTCTAGGGGGAGACC
>Ga0307507_10008608_pt1 | contig 14011 bp, 5 predicted proteins | sample 7_EM_MG_FD_207223 | JGI IMG/M metagenome (GOLD analysis project Ga0307507, IMG submission 207223) | Populus trichocarpa ectomycorrhiza microbial communities from riparian zone in the Pacific Northwest, United States - 7_EM | ecosystem: Host-associated > Plants > Roots > Unclassified | place... | reverse complement strand
TATTGCCTTCTTTATCTCCTCTCCCAACTCTTCACTCACCAAATACTTTGACTTTGATTCTAATTTCTCCACTACCTATGATTCCTTTTCAATTGCCTTGGTTACAAAACAACTTTGGTGTTTTTTTAGCTGGTAACTGTGAGTGTTTTTGGGTGAGATTGAGAGATAGTATTGACATGTGGAGATTTGAATTGTAATGTAGGGTTTAACTTAGTAGATTTTGATGAAGACGGTTTGTGTGAGAGCTTTAGTGAGAAACAAAAAGAACACCATTTTTTTCGGTGTTTGATTAATAGATGTTTTTTAAGGTGGGTGGATAAGAAAGAGAAAGGTATTAGCATCTAGGGAGGTTGTGTGGGTTGGGCTTCATAATGTGGGTCATATAATATTTTTTTAGTTTGTGAATTATGGACATTGATATATGATTCAGGTTGCACAACTTGTTAATTGGTACTTTGTTAATAGCTTAGAATTTGGTCTCTTGACTAAGTTAATTCATGTAATTGGAAACCGATCTTTTAACAGGATCAACTCCAAATTTAGTTTAATGACCATGAGAGAATAACTTTTTTTAAACAACTAAATGTTGTGCTGTCTATGCTCCTTTTCCTCAATAGTCAATTTAAAAAAAAAATTAGAAGAAAAAACCATTAAAATCCCCATTTTCTACTTTTAAGTAAACATTGTGTTCTCGGGTTTTCCTTTTTCCCAAGAGAGAGAAAGTGGAATTTTATTTTTCTCATTTGGCCTGCAGAGAAATACAAAGTGAAAAAAAAAAGGAAAAGAAAAAGACCAAACCAAAAACACAAAAGAGAAAGGCAAGAAGAGAAGAGAACTGTCTCAAATCTCAATGGTTGAATTATTTTTATTTTTATTATAATAATAAATAATATAACAATATATCTCTCATTTAAGATATGAAAATGTTGAGGATGGGCTTTGGTGGGTTTCTGATATTAAGCTGAAAGAAAGATGCGATCTTTTTTAATTGACTCACTGACTCACTGATTCATTGGTTTGATCGAGTTTGAGATTTAATCTGGGCCTGACATTTGATTTCTGATCGTCAAAACAAAATGAACGGTGGAGATGAAGTTGGTGAAGCTCCGCCTGTTCCACCACAGCCTCTGGAGTGGAAATTCTCTCAGGTCTTCGGTGAACGAACCGCCGGTGAAGAAGTGCAAGAAGGTAACATGTTATTCATTTGGATCCACTTGATATTCGATATGGGTTTTGCAAATTAGGGTTGGTTTTTTGGTTTTGGATCGGAAATAGATTGTGTGCCGGATCAGATATTGTGTTTTGGTTTGTGGCTCAATCAGTATTTTGTGTTTTGATTTGAACGAGTTACTGATTCCCATATTTTTTTTGACACAGTAATTAATTAATCAAGTAGTAGTAGCATCAGTGTTCTAGTGAGAGCTTGGTGAGTGAGTGGAGAGTGGTTTTTTTTTTTTTTAATTTAATTTTTATGATGTTGCATGCAATGGGTGTTTTATTTAAGTTGCAGATTACTTGAACTTGATGGCTATAGTTTGGATCTTAATGATTTTGTATAACTAATCAGTAGTTTGGAGTTTGTTACGTAGTTGATATGTTTGATTTAGTGAAGTGTAATTAGACTTGTTTGTGTTTCTGTGGATAATTATTTTTTCTTCGGTTTATAGTTGAATACATTTTACATAGGTATATAAGTGATTAGGGTAGGGCAGGTTCAGTGGGAGACCTAAGTTTTGTTCTATTTTTCTTGTTATTCGTTGTTCAAGAACAATGCACACGGAGAATAGGAGAAACTTCTTTCGAGTTGAATAGAGCTTTAGAGTTTTACTTCTATTTTTTCCTTGTCTATATCTGTGGATGTTGATTGATTTATATTGGTTTGAAAATCAACCAAATGGTTTTTTCTGCATCATTTCCAAACTTGTGTAAATTAAATGAGAGGTTTCTCCGACTTGGAGGAGGGTTACAATAAAGAAACCCCATGGAAGAAATGTCATTGGTGGTTTATCTGTAGATATACAACATAAAGAGTTACTGTATTTGGATCCAAAATGAGGATGGTGAGGTAGGTGGCATTCCAGAAAAAAGGGACATGCATGTATTTTTAAAGCTTTGAGAGGGTATGGAAAGAGGTAAGTTGAAGGGATACTGTGTCCCATTCATTACTGAAGTGGAATGAAAACTGTGAACATGAAGAAGGATTATAAGAAGTTATTTAAACTAAAGAAGAAATGAAGGAGCGATCCACTTATGTTCCTGTTGGAGCAGGATTTTGGGAAATAACATCTGGAACAGTCTAGACCTACATCTATGCATAAACTGTAGGTTTGAACAGTGCAATATTTTTCCTGAAGGTTGCACATCTAAAACTTACAACATTGCAGATGAGATGATGGATTAATATGAATAAACATAGTGACAAGTAGTAAGTGCCAACACTGTCTGCCAGTAGTTGAGATGCCAATGTTTATGACTTTGAGGTGGTTTGGTAAAGAGTGACCTTGAGAAATGAATGTTTCCATTCGATGGTTTCTTCTATCGAGGACTTGATGTTAGAAGATTGAATCTCTAGATAGATAGGAGCGAATATCCTTAATATTTAAAACAAGGGACATAAAGTTTTGCTCTGTTCTGTGTGTGTATGGACTTATGCTGACTATTTGTTGCTGAAAGTATATATTTCTACATCAAAGGAATCACTATAATTTCTCTAGGAGGATTGTGGTACAGAGTGGCATTAGAAGTTACATTCTTTCATTTGGAAAAGATTGTTATAATTTCTCTAGGAGGATTGTGGTACAGAGTGTTCTTTGAAGCTATTTTCTTTCATTTGGAAAAGATAGTTGTGGATATCAGACAAGATTTTTATCGAGAAACTTATCTTGAAAGTCTTCTTTTGGTTCAAGAAGGGTGGGGTTGCAAAATTGTGCCATCACTGCTATGAAACCGAGTATTTGATTGTTATTGCCCTGGCAAATCTTTTTTTTATTGGTGCACAGGGAAGTAGAATGGCTGCTTGTTTGGTCGGCAAGTACAACTGTATATATAGTGGAATCTTGAGTTCGGTAATCTGTATCTGTAAAAAATGACTTTTTGCTAAAGATCCAGCATCATGTGGGAGAAAACAGCAAACTGTTTATTAGATTATATTTTGTTTATGCAAGACCCTGCTTACCTTACTATGTACCTCCAGCAAGTACAAAGGACATTCTGTTTTAGGAGCTGTGTTGGTGTCCTATTGGATACTCTCACAATGTGCTGCTCATTGAGAGCCAGTAGCTTCTTTCTTTGTTTGGGAATCACTGATAATGATGTTTTGGTTTGTATTGTTCTTATTTTCACACTGTATATGTTATTTGTTTATGTGTTTATTTATTTTTTTGCTATGCTTTTCAACAAGTTCGTATATTTTGTTTGTGCTACAATAATATTATTTGCAACTGTATGGCAGAACATATAATAAAATTCCTTAATCTTATTGTGTTTCTTTCTGCAGTTGATATTATTTCAGCAATTGAATTTGATAGAAGTGGTGATCATCTTGCTACCGGTGACCGTGGAGGCCGTGTGGTTCTCTTTGAGAGAACTGACACTAAGGATGTATGCTCTTTCTTCTTTTTCTAGCTTTGTTAGCAAAATGCAATATTGATATTTTTGCTAATAGTTTCTTGTTAGTGGATTATTGTCATGTTAGTGGTAGTATTATGACGATCCTTTTCTGTAATGTGTAGCATGGTGGATCCAGAAGGGATCTGGAGAGGATGGGTTACCCAATTAGTAGGCATCCTGAGTTTCGATATAAAACAGAATTTCAGAGCCATGAACCTGAGGTCTTCTTTTCTGTCATTTTTTCAGATGCATTTTGGCTTACCAAGCTTCTAACATTCACACTTGCATGTTCATTTCTTTTTTCAGTTTGACTATCTCAAGAGTTTGGAAATAGAGGAGAAAATTAACAAAATCAGATGGTGCCAAACAACCAATGGTGCTCTTTTTCTCCTATCTACTAATGATAAAACCATCAAGTATTGGAAGGTAGGAAAGGAACGTTATCTTGAAGCATGATGAAAGGCTAAATACTTTTCATTTATCATGTCTGCTAGTGAGCTTCAACTACCTAGTTTGTTATTATGCTACCTGGCCAGTGGCCAGCATGCTTCTGTTCACATGGCATAAAAATGAGAATAAATATAATCATTTTCTTATTGATCTGCTATGAGGCCATTTTTTATCAAAAATCTTAATTAGGTTTTTTTTCTGTCTTTGAATTTGTCCAATCAAATAGTCTTGCGTACAAGGATCTAGTCATAGTTTAAATGAGAGGTATGTAAATGAAACTGTGTATAGCATGTTATGGTGTTTACTTGATGTGTCAAAAGCATACAGGATGTTACTGATTTGCTGCTTTACAGAAACACTGCAACTTAGTGCATAACAAAGGGCTACATCATTGGCCCTGTAATTAATCAGAATGTGTTCAAGAGAGGTTGAATGCATAGTAGTGTTTTAGAGAGGTTGAATGGGTAGCACGCATCCCCAGAAATATATGCATGATGAATTTTATTATCTGTGCTCAAATGTCGGCTTATACTCATAATGTCTAGGTGAATCTTATAATCAAATTGTCTAGGTGTATCTTAAAATCATAATGTCTAGGTTTATCAAAAGTGGAACACCTCATATATCAACTCCTTGTCCTGACTGCTTCAAGTGATATTATTATTGATTTTTTGGTCCATGGTTGCTACATTTTAAGCCCACTTATTTTTTTGATATTTCTTTATGAGAATTGTACAGGTCCAAGAGAAGAAGGTGAAGAAAATTTCTGAAATGAATGTGGACCCTTCTAAAGCTATAGGAAATGGTAGCATTGCCAGTTCAAGCAATTCAAGTATTGGTAAACAATATCTTGCAAATGGAGGAGGCAAGTACGATTTACCAAGCAATGACTTCAGCATTCCTCCTGGGGGCTTTCCATCATTGCGTTTACCAGTGGTAGTTGTACTTAAACCATTCCATTTCTTTTCCTTTTCCTTTTGTGAATTGGTTATGTTTTTGAAATAAGTAAAACTAACTCCAGTTTTCACATTTTTAAAAAAAAATCCAAAATAGACGTGCTCATGTCTGAAAGAGTATGAAGTACAATTTTCCTTGAATTGATTCCTCCAATGTAACTTTATGACTACAGAATCTTTTGCTATTTAAAAACTTCCTCAATTGATTTGCTAATGTACTCTTGGAAGTCAAGCCTTGTTTTTCTCTCCATTCAAATGTACCATAGGAAACGGCCATCCATGAAAATCACAGGATGGAAAAGAAGTAATAGGCCTTACATTAAAATGGAAAGATGATAACACAATGGAACAGGCCATACAAAATAAAGCTTGTCATCTTAAGAAACAGGCTGTTGTTCAATTATAACCAAAATCCATAATGCAAGAGCTCAAAAAACTGAAGGAAATCCCAACAACTGGATCGCTTAACAGCTGAATAAGTCACCAAATGAAATTTAAAGCAACCAAACACTCTGAAAGAATTTTCTCTTATCTCCACTTTTCACTCACCCTCATATGCAGTAGTGCATTTTTTAAAGGCCTCCTTGTTCAAGGAACAATGCTTTCAATTGATTTTGTAACCTTTCTATGTTACTGGTGTGGCGTTTGATGCTATGGTTACTAAAACAAATAATGAGTAAGTTGGTTTCCCTTTGCACCCTCTATTTGTGTTTTTTTTCCTTTTTTTAATGCTAGATATATGAGGTATGAATCAAATTCTGGAAGTCTTTTATTTTCCTTTTTAGGGCTGGAGTGGGGGGTGGGTGTGGGTGGTGTTGATAAATGGAAACAGTTGTTTTTTGATGAGGTTGATTTGTTATTTGAACTCCTTGCATTATCTTTTGTGGATCTAACTCTTAGGTGACGTCCGATGAGACAAGCTTGATGGCTAGTTGTCGAAGGGTATATGCTCATGCTCATGATTATCATATTAATTCAATTTCAAACAACAGGTCATTCCTTTTCTTCTGTGGTTGTTTCGAGCTTGTAGTAGCATCTGTTTTTTATTAGTTTTGTTCTTTTAAGGTTTTCATTATTGTTTAGTTCTTGGATTCATTCTTGGACAATGATTAGACTTTAAAACAGTCTACAATGTACGTTTCAATTTTTCCTTTTTTTTTGTTGATGATGGAAATCTGTCACTACTACTTGGCATTCATGATTTTTTTTCTTAAGAAAAACTGACATTGTGATAAAAGAGCAGCATTGCTACTGATGTTGTGTTGTATATTTTATTGCCATGTGCTTGTAGCATGGTTTGTTTCTAAGGTGCTCTTTTGTAATGTTATTGAGTCCCATGGGCTTTAAAATTGGGGAGGAAGACAGAGATGATAAAATTTTGTGCTACTTATTTTTTATTTGGAATGTTTCTACAAATGAAAAGAACCGTGTTTTGGCCTGTCGTAATTCTTAAGATAGACAATATAAGAAAGAGAATAGCAAAGAGGAACAAACAGGAGCACATCTTGTCCCCTGAAGTTGAAGAAACAAAATAAAGAAAACTCAGGATGAGATTGCACTCAATATTTTCTGAATATAGCCAAAATAAATCATTCTAAGCCGCCTGATATGCCATAAAAGAAATGAAAACCATTATTCTATCCCATTACAGTTGCCTCAAAATGGAATGATTGAAGATTCTAGGAACTCTTCTCCAGGCTTGTAAAGTTGGTTTTTATTTCTTGAAGTGGCAAGCTAAAAATCTCACACATTAAAACAGCGTACATTTGAGCTATAAATGTTATTGAGTTTAAGTGTCTCTATAGTCACTGACCTTAGTTTTTTTCTTTCTCAATTTTATCTTGCCTTTTTCATTTGTTCAATTTGTCCTTTTTGAAGAACAAAATTGCACTGTGCATACAAATCGGATGGTATTGGCTTGTTCTTTGCATTATCTTTGGCTCTATCGTGCTAGACATTGCATGTTGAGGGTTTCTAGACATGGTAGTTTTGCTCATTGCTTCTATATGGAACACATAATGAAAGATTATTGTCACTGGACTAGCATCTCTCTGTTTGTTCAAGCTTGCCTGATACTGTTATGATTTTATTGAAATTTCTCAAATCTTTCCATCCTGTGTCATATATTCCAGTGATGGTGAAACTTTTATATCCGCCGATGACCTACGAATAAATCTTTGGAATTTGGAAATTAGCAATCAAAGTTTCAATATTGTTGATGTCAAACCTGCAAATATGGAGGATCTTACTGGTAAGCTCTTTGTTCACTGATGCTGATTGTATTAAGGATGTAAATTTAAGCATTAATGCACTTGTGATCAAATTTTGAGGATTCTGGCTTTGTATATTTCACCTTTTGGAATTCAGTTGGTTTTCTTGGTGCACATGACCTGTTTTTTCAATACTGTCCTTCGCCTTCCCATATGAATTTCTGAATAGATACTGGACAATGTTTGCCATCTTCTGTCCCCCCTTTGGTTGAGTAATTGATTATTTCAACCACGAAGCATCTGTATTACCTATATTCTTTTGAGGTCTCAACCTGTACACCTATCCTTGCAGAGGTTATAACATCAGCAGAATTCCACCCCGGTCATTGCAATACGTTAGCATACAGCAGTTCAAAAGGCTCAATTCGACTCATTGATTTGCGACAATCAGCTTTGTGTGACTCTCATGCCAAATTGTAAGTGTTATTTTATATCGCTCATTTACTTCCAGTACTATAAACAGCCCACCAGTAACATCCTCTGCATACAGGTTTGAGGAAACAGAGGCACCAGGCTCGAGATCATTTTTTACAGAAATAATTGCCTCAATCTCTGATATTAAATTTGCAAGGGATGGAAGACATATACTCAGTCGTGATTACATGACTCTTAAGGTTTCGGCTTATATAATTGCAAAGATTTTGGTTCATAATTTTTCATTGAATTTGCTGCAAGTCTTTTGGATACATATATTCATAGGAGTCAAGGTTTATTACATAAAACTGGCCTCCTAAGCATGCTATGTTGTGGCTTATAAGCACAGAAGAAATGTCCATCTCTGCAATCCATAGGATGTCCAAACAGTATGATTCCAACAAATGCAATATTCATCAAGCAAAATGTCTAGAGATAGAATTTGACTTTTCCTGCAAATTTGTTTTATCTATGACCTGTTATGGGAAGCAAGAAACAGGAGGTTATGTCTGTAACAAGGTTCCAAGACATTGGGACAGTAAGTACATAATAGGACTCATCGTGCTATTAATTTGAAAACCATGAAGGTAAAAAGAATGTTGGTATTCTGCTTTTTTTTTTTTTTTTCTTTACTTGATCAAGTGTTTCAATTTATGCTATGGTGTCAAGATGAGATGATTCAGGGAAAATGAGTTCTGTATGAAATTTCATGACAAGTAACTGGCTCAGGGAAATTGAGTGCTTCATGAAATTTTATATTACAATAAGCATCTAAGCAAAAACCTAAGCATTTTTGCTAGCTGGTCAACACTAGTACTTAGTTTCCCTTGAAGCCATTTTGGGCAAAGAACAATGTCAGGCTTACCTTATATGAACTTGTAGAAATGCAAACTACTGGATGATGGCAAGAGTTTGGATTGATGATGCGTGCCATGTTAGTTTGTAACTTTTCGATATTTTTAAAACAAAAATAAATACAAGGAATGAAAGTTTCAAATTTTACACAAATAGACATGAAATAATTGACTTAGAAGTTTAATAGATTTACAACTCTTGCCCTTTTGTCTGTTCGTGTAAAATTTGTTTTAAGTTTTATTTGTGATGTGTAGCTTATCCAAATTTTTATTCTAGTTGATTTGTTAATTTTGCATGTATGGAGTGCATGAGCACTTTATAGGTTGTGTTTACTTCAAGACTAATTTGCTCTGTGTTTCTTTTAATTCATCCGTTCGAAAAATGTATTTGACTGTTGAAATAAGAATTTCTCTTTTTCATAATTGCAAAATGTTTGGTAAACTATATTTGCCGATTGAAATATGGGAATTAGTAGTAAAATGGAGAACTCATTTTTCTAAACTTGGTAAATTTAGAAACTAAGTCTTCCAAGAAAACAGTCTGCTGGTAAAAACAATCAAGCAACTATTACTTCTGGTTCTGCTTTGTGCTGATGTTTCAAAAAACTACAATCTAGTATTTAAGCTGATTTTGTTTTCATGGCACCTAAAGAAGATATGCATGCATGCACTTGAAGTTAAGTATTAATTTCAATTTCATGATTCTCAGTTGTCTATTTTCTTTATTATAGTTGTGGGATATCAATATGGATTCTGGTCCAGTTGCAACCTTCCAAGTTCATGAACATTTAAGACCAAAGGTGAGATTCCTTTCTTTAGACAAAATCGGACCAGGGAATTTTCTTTGTTAGGCTGTTTCCATTCTAATTATATTCTTTGAATTTACCCAGTTGTGTGATTTATATGAAAATGATTCAATCTTTGATAAATTCGAGTGTTGTTTGAGTGGTGATGGATTGCGAGTTGCGACAGGCTCCTACAGGTCAGTGGTTTTTTTTGTTCTTATGTCTGGTCATTGTATTATTGTTATTGAAACCACAATTCCATGTGCCTTAGTTTGGTATTTTTTTCATGTCCCCAGCAATCTGTTTCGGGTATTTGGTTGTAACCTAGAAAGTACTGAGGCAACAACTTTGGAAGCCAGCAAAAATCCAATGAGGTAGTTTCTGTTTGATATATGAATGAGATTGAATCTAATGATTTTGATAGTTGAGATGGGACATCTTATAAATCATGAATTATAATATTAGGAGACAAGTCCAGACCCCTTCAAGGCCTTCAAGATCCCTAAGCAGCATAACACGTGTTGTAAGACGGGGTCAGTGCTTTCACTTTGCCTCATCTTCCTTCCTCCCTACCTTGCACCCCGTTCCATGTTCTTTTGTCATCTTAACAACTTGTTTTTATTATATTAATCTGGAGATCACTCGATAGCAGGAGCAGAAGGCCCAGGAGTTGATCCAAATGGAAATTCTTTTGATTTCTCCACAAAGTTGTTGCACTTAGCATGGCATCCTACTGAAAATTCCATTGCCTGTGCTGCCGCAAACAGCTTGTACATGTACTATGCATAAAGATGATCCCAGGAAGAAATGTATTTGCTTGGTGAAGTTCTGGGGTTGCTGTTGGAGAAGATTTCTTTTCCATTCCCACCAATGAGCTAGGCGGAGGCTACTTTGAGTTTTGCATTTAAAATGTCCTTCAATCTGCAGCACCTGCTATGTTATAGAATGTTCCTGAAATGGCTATTGCAGAATCCATTTGGAAGCAGCTTGTTATCATTCTCCAGGGAGCTAGCTAGATATCAATTTTCTTCCCTCTTCTCCTAACCCCAAAATTCCTTTCCTTTCCCCTCCTTTTCCTGATATCTTCTAAAATAGAAGATGCAATTATGTTCGAAGTTGTGATGGGTTGAAGTCATTAGAAAATGTGATTGTAGTTCTTCTACAGCAAAACGTAAAAGATGTTAAGTAAATTTGCCACTAAGTCCAAGGTGAATGTAGTTACGTAGATCTTGGTGGGAAGGAGCTGTTGAAACTTGCAATGCAATTTTTCTGTTTATTCTTTATTATTCTTGAAACGTATATCCTGTAGTTATTTCCGCTCTGGATTACTGATTTTCCCTTCCTTTCTGGATTACTGATTCTTTTGTCCCTAGGATCACCAAGTAAACTACTGACTCGAATTGCCAGTTACCCGCTTCATACTATCTTGTTGCGAGGATATTCAGTATTTGCCTCAAGCATGAAGGTTATTGTATTTTTTTTTTTTTTACTTGAAAAGGCAATTAAATGTTTGCAACGAACCTCTGCAAGCTTTTCTTCTTGATTTTTTTCACCGTTGTTTCAATGTTTAAAATGATGCCTTCATGCATCTTACAATCTTCAAGTGTGACTGTGATCTTGCTTTCATCACTATACACATTCCAAACGTGGATCTTACCTTCAGAATTGAAGAAATTAACGAATGATCACTCAAGCTCTCAAGGAAATCTGTCCCCGAAAAACTTAATATTTTGAAGTCATGCATGCATGTAATAATGTACATGGGCAAATACGCAACATTTTAGAGACGGAGAATTGGTGTCTGAACTATGGCTGGACGAAGAATTGGAATAAGAATAACCTCATAAAACTGTTCCTGATGAGAATATTACATATGTGGATTGGATCTCATTTAATACAAGCTCATGGGTTGATTAATGATATTTGGGTTGAGTAAGTTTTGAGAATTTCTACATGACATCAAATATGAAGTTAGATAGTTATGTTGTTTTAATCTCATTTAATAGAAACATGAATTTGTAATGGGTTAACATGTACTTTATACGGATTAGGCCTTAGTAATTAAAAGCATGACCTTTGTACTTTATTTTTATTCAGTTTTGAATTTAAGTTAGATAATTATGTGGATTTAATTTAGATTTATTATCTAATTAATATTTATTTTGTAAGCTATATTACATAAGTAGCTGAAAAAAACTTTGAAAAGTGAAATTTTATAGTCATTAAAAACTGAACAGTGTAAGAGCACTTCTTCTTTGGGTTCTTTATTGAACTTCTAGAGTTTATCAAGGACATAATCTTCGTAGTGTTTTAACTATATACCTTTGGTTTTTGGTTCCATAAATCATGGGGTCGGGGTTTTTTAATCTGATTTTAGCTTTTTAAGGTGATTTTCAATTCTTGATTGTCAGTTTCAAGGTCTACTCTTTCGGGTTTACATAAGTTTGGAATCAAAACTAGGCTCTAAAATCAAGTTCATTATCTTTAATTTATTGTTTTGTTATTTTTTTTATTGTTCAGATTTTTTTTCTTTTTGTTTCAAGATTACATCATAGATAATTGTTCTTTGAATCAAATCACACCATATACATTTAAAATTCACCTTGTGCACATTAATCAAAACAGTTAATGCAAATTACTCAAACTTATGTTCTTAATTTTCAGGTTTTCTCGTTTCCAATTGTGTTTTGTAGTGGTTAAAAAAAGAAAGTCTTTTAGTTAATTCCATTTTGCAGTGAAAAAAAAAATCATAAATGCAAGTTAAGAAGTTCAATCTTGAATATGTTTTGTTGAATTATTCTTTGAGAAAGTGTTTATTTGTTGATCTTTAGTGTTTATTTTGCCTTTCAAAATAGTTCTTGGTGCTAATTTTTCTTCTTTACATATTCCATTTAACTTAGACCAGACATTATTGCTTCCTAATTTCATTTCTTTTGCTTTCTCTTCCTAAATTTCTTTATCATTTCTTGTTTGTCTTTTTATGTTTTTCTTTGAATTCTATAGTTTGAACACTACAATTAAGTTTTATTTTTTTATTGAATTCGTTTAGTTCAATAAAGAACTAAAAAGATAAGAATGGAAAAAGACGAGAGTTCGAGATTAACATCGAGAAAAGCCAAGTCAAGAGTGAAACACAATTGAGTGATATATCTTTGAGTGCAAATATGTAATGGAGTGTATGAGGTTTATTACTAACATCTTTTATAACTATCGAATATATCTTTTAAAACCGAGTCATCATCTATAAAGAAGAAGGAGAACACATTCTTTGTGTTGCAAGTAATGCAATAAAAATTTAAGCGTATATATATGGTGTTTGATGATATGAAAGATCAAATACTTAGACAAGACATTGCAATTACTAACTTTAAAAAAGAATAACTCGAAAAGGTCCCTAATGCTAGAAGGCAAGTGAGACGTGCTCCCATACCCAAAACTGGATTTGATGTTAAGAATGAGGATGAAGATGTGGATGAAGGTGATTAAACATCCATGATTGATATAGGCAGATTTAAGCACAATAGTGATACGCATATGATAAAGGAATTAGAAGGGATAATAGAGGCCATGATGGTATAGATAAGAACCTTGAGAGTATTAAAATGAAGATTACCTCATTCTAGTGAACAAATGATCCAAGAACTTACCTAGAGTGGGAGGAAAAAAGTAGATGGAAGGTCTATTAAGAAAAAAAAATAAGTTAGCTATGATAGAGTTTACCGACTATACAATCATATGATGGGATAAGCTTATGATGAATAAAAGGAGAAATCATGAAAGGTCTATTGAAACTTGGGATTAAATGAAGGTTGTCATGAAAAGAAGATTCAGCCAGCCATTACTAAAGGGACCTATGTCAGAAGTTATAGAGTCTTACTCAAGGTTCTAAGAGTGTGGAAGATTACCTGAAAGAGATAAAGATAGCTATGATTTATGAAAATATTAATGTGAACCCTATGGATATAAAGGTCCCGAGACCCACAGTTAAATCAACTCTTCCAAGAAAGCTAAGATCAGGTTTGGAATTAAGCTAGGCACAACGATAACTTGTACCGAAGCACCAAGATTATAAGTATGAGCAAAACCTCACACACAATAATAATTGCTCAAATTAAATTTCGTCAAAAAAACCTAAATACAAGATAAATAAACCTATTTATAATAGGTAAAAACTTCCTAAATAATACTAAAAAATAATAAAAGAATTTTAAATCAACTAGAAAATTGATACAATTCTTGTATTATAGCTTCTAAATCTTTTTACAAGGCCTTTCTGATGTCTAGTTGCCCTAAACTTTTAACCTAATATATATAAATACCTATGGAAATTTTTGGTGAAATTTTAGCTAGAACCAATAGTTGGACAAAACATTATGCTTGTTAGAGTAAAACTGTGCATTAAAAAAAGAAGTCCAAAACTACCTCTAATGCCAAAATTAATTACCATGCCATTGTGAAATAATTAGGCTTACATTGTAGATGGATCAGGCTCCTTTTGTATATAGATTAGATTGACTAAGTTCTGATCATCACTTATTAAATTTGTAGCTTTCTTTAAATTCACCTTGATCTAAATACTTTGAATAAGTCCATTGAATTCATCTTTGAGCTTTTTTACCCTTGATCTTATAATTAGCTTAATTGAAACTTACAAAGAATCTTTTGATAGTCTT
>Ga0307507_10008607_pt1 | contig 14011 bp, 2 predicted proteins | sample 7_EM_MG_FD_207223 | JGI IMG/M metagenome (GOLD analysis project Ga0307507, IMG submission 207223) | Populus trichocarpa ectomycorrhiza microbial communities from riparian zone in the Pacific Northwest, United States - 7_EM | ecosystem: Host-associated > Plants > Roots > Unclassified | place... | reverse complement strand
CATCGGGTCCCCGCTATATTCCTGATAGCGTCTACACGTGTCTCTGCCTATGTAGCCGCCTTATTTTTTACCCTTCTTTCCTTCCTTACATCCTCCCTACCTAGGGAGGCACTAGAACGGCAGCTAGTAGAGGACCGTTGCTAGAACTAGATGACTATCGCTAGAACCAGACGACCGTCGCCAGAACCAGACGACCATTGCTAGAGCCAGACGACTATCGCCAGAGCCAGACAACTGTCGCTAGAACCAGACGACCGTCGCCAGAACTAGATGACCGTCGCTAGAGCCAGACAACCGTCGCCAGAACCAGACAACCGTCTCCAGAGTTAGACAACTGTCGCCAAAACCAGACGACCGTCGCCAGAGCCAGACGACCGTCGCCAGAACTAGACGACTGTCGCCAGAGCTAGACGACCGTCGCTAGAACTAGACGACCGTCACCAGAGCCAGACGACCGTCGCCAGAACCAGACGACCGTCGCTAGAACCAGACAACCGTCGCCAGAACCAGATGACCGTTACCAGAACCAGATGACCGTCGCCAGAACTAGACGACTGTCGCCAGAGCTAGACGACTGTCGCTAGAACCAGACGACCGTCGCCAGAGCCAGACGACAACGACTAGCCAGCGAGCACTATAAACGATTCGATCGATTGATCGAATCAAGGTAGCACAGACAGGTAGGCACAAATAGGGAGATGCTGACGGGTAGGCAGATACAGACAGGTAAGTAGATGCAGATAGGCAAGCAGATGCAGACAGGCAAGCAGATGCAGACAGGTAGGCAGATGCTGATGGGTAGGCAGATATAGACAGGTAGGCAGATGCAAACAGGTAGGCGATGCAGATAGGTAGGCGATGTAGACAGGTAGGCAATGCAGACAGGTAGGCAGGTAGGTAAGTCAATAGGTAGATAGGTAGAAAAGAACCATCGCTATATTATATTAAATTATCTAAAATAATAATATTTATTTTGCTAGCCTTATAAATAGCTTTAAAGTAGCTTTTATTTATTTAAAATATGTTATTAGTATAAAAGAGGTAAATATAATTATGGTTGCCAAATGCGCAGATTACTGGCAGGTTGCGCGCAGGCTGTGTGTCAAAAAAACACAACATAGGCTAGTCGGTCGAGTTGCCAAATAACCTCAACTGCGCGCCAATTGCGTCAACCACCAACCATTGAGGCCATTGAAAGGGTACCATATTTTGCCGATATTATTCCCATTTAGAGGACCCTAGTAGGGCGTATCTTAGGGTCCTAGTATTAATATCTATAGCGTTATGGTGCTTAGGCTGGGATAATAACTTAGTAGACATTTATAGAGATATTATATTATATTAAGAAGCGGGCTTCGGTGTTAGGCGTAGTATATCATTATACTATTTATTAATAACATTTGTATAGGCGTTAAGGGCTTTTAGTAAGTCTATACCAATTAGAAAGGTTTTTAGTTTAGGGCTTAGAGACTTAATAAGGCTATTAATTAATACGGAGTTATTCCAGCCTATTTCTTTACGTAATAATTAAATTTAGAAAAGTATACTAGAAAGCTTTTCTTTTCTTAAGTTATATAGTTTATCTTCCTTTAAGCGGTAGCTTAGTGGTTTAGGTTACTATATATAGCTTTAAGAAGTACAACTAGGCTTTATACTAAGTTCGGCTAAAGAGGTTTAATAAGGTTAGCTATATCTCCTCCTAGTTAACTTAGGGCGCAGTAGAGTTAGTTAGCTTTAGTTAGGTAATAGTTAGTATTACTAGTTAGCTTATTCTTAAGCCGGCTTAAAAATAACTAAAGCTCTTATTATTTGCTAGTAAATACTAAAGGGTCCAGTAGTTTTTTAGATTATTATAATACGGTAGTTATTACGGACGCTTTAAGTACTATGTTACAACTATTTAGGGAAGAGTCGTAGGAAGCTAGTTAGTTAATATAGGCACGGTCCAGGATGGATCCAGTGGAACTATGTAATGAGGAATAGTAAGCAAGTCACATAATGTTATACGCAGTGTACAAAGTATACGCAGTATACGGCTATGTATAATATGTATAACACATACCTTACGTATAAGAGAGGATTTCTTAGGAGTATAGTTATGTATTTAAAGGACCTTAGTCCCTACTATAAATAGTTCTCTCCTTATAGTAAATCTTAGAATACAATTAGAGTTAATCTATTAGGCAACCACTCCACCAGTTATTATTATGTTATTGTTTTATTCTTACCTATATACTTAGCCTAATAATAGAACCCACCGTAGTTCCTACTACAAGGTTCCGTTACACATTTACTACTAAGGTTATGGTATTGAACAAGATTGAATAATATGCCACTAAGAGCAGCACCAGTCACGACGGCGTTAACGGCAGCCACAACCTTAGGGCTAGGTGATACTAGTATGGACAATAGGGATTCTCAAGTAGTTACGCGAGGTTAGTTATAGGAAATGGTTAATCACTTACAAGACAATAATAGGATATTTAAAGAACGTATTAATAGAATCAGAGCAGTAAAGATTAAGTTACCTTTAATTAAACGATTTTTAGGAGAGAAGTTAAAGCTTAAGGGATTTCTTATACAGATGCACTTTAAGGTAGTATAGGAAGGAGTGAAGTTAGTAATATTATTAGATTAAGTAGCCTATACAGGATTGTTCCTAACAGGGAGGGCACTTAAGTGGTTTAAGCCGTATCTCATGGAAATATAGGCCAATGGCATAACAACTACTAACTAGGACGTACGGTATATATTTACTAGTTGGAACAGGTTTGTAGAGCAACTAATATAGATATTTAGAGACCTAAAAGCTACAACCATAGCGGAACAAAAGCTTTAGAACTTAGTACAACGCACTTTAGCAATTAAGTATACAACACAGTTTTAAACACTAGCTATGTAGGTTAAGTGGAACAATAGGGCGCTTATAGCATAGTATAAATAGGGACTTAAGGCTAAAGTCTAGAACATAATTATTCTAATAGAAGATGCGGATACTCTAAGAGAGTTAATAAATTAGTTAATAAAGATTAATAATAGAATCTATTAAAGGGAACAAGCTAAGAGAGGGCAAGATAGAGTTCTATAGTTATATAAGGCGCAGAGTACGCAATAACAGACATAGAGTTAAAAACTATAGAATGGCGTAGAGCTAATAGACCTAAGCGGTACCAAAGAAACCTAAAGATAGAAAAAGAAACTATAGAAACCTAGAGGTTAAGGATTAAGTAATTAAAGGACCTAGGAGCAAAGGCTAAACCAGGAATCTTAGTAGTAGAAGATGTTTAGGCGGACTCCATAGCAAGAAAAATAGTTTAAAGATAGGGCTTACATAAATTATAGAAAATAGGGTTATTTCGCCAGAGACTATAGAGGTAATTAGAGTAACTATATAGTAAAGGGAACTAGACTAGCAGACAGCATATATATACAGAGGGATGACGGTACACTGTAAGGAATAAAAGAGTGTTTAATTAACAGTTTTGCGTATTATTACAACAACGCATACTGAATTTATAAGGATGCTAAGTATAGCGCAAGCTATTAGCTATAGGAGCCATTATTACCTAAGTTTAGAGGAACTAACAAACCAGCTTATAGATTAGACATTAAAGATAATAAATTTAATAAAGGCGAAGCATTTACTAATAATAAGGTAATAAAGGCAGCTTACTAGGAGTATATAGACCTTAAAGAAGTTAAAACAGAAGCAGAGACTAAAACTATTATAAAATAAGGTTTAGTAACGGGTATTATAATACTATTAGATATAATTTCCATCGCTTTATAAGACAATAGGAGCAATGTTTAGAAGAAACTAAGTAAGTAGATAACTACTAGTATTAGCTTATCACTTAATAAAGGCAAAAGGCCATAGGCTTAAGATTCTTAAGAAGAGATAAGAGAAGCTTAAGATTCTTAAAGTGAGATAAGATATACCTAAGGACCTACAACGGACAAAAACCGATAGGAAAGGGTAGTAACTTAGTTTAGTAATAAACGAATAAATATAAGACGTAAGTTCAAGAACCACAAGTTTAAAAAATAAATAAGAACGTTAGCAATCCTAGGTAAATATAGTGTTCAGCCTAAAGATTAAACAGTTAATACTAGGATTAAAAAGCAAGACAACTATAAAGATCTAGCTGCAAGACGCAGAAAACAAAAAACTATAGATAAGTTTAAAACAAGAATTATTGCATAGCAAGAGCAAAAGCTAGATAAAAGGTTAGCTATACTAGGTTATATAAGGAACAGAGCACCTATATAAAGAGTTACTAATAGGCCGAGTATAGGAACACCTAGGGTAAAATGGTTAGACAAACTGGAATAAGAAGAGGATTTAGATATTCTAACTAGGTTTAAAGAAAGATATACTAAAGGATATTACAATACAGTAATAACAAGGTACTTTCTAATAGATAGACCATATACACTAAACTAGTTGTATGGAAAGTGGTATAGGCAATAACATAGTAACGAATAGGAAGACTTTTATATATAGCTAGATGAAAAAGTTGTCTAAAACTAACCTATTATGGAGAAACACATAAGTCACATTAAAGGAGCATTAATTATGACGTTAAGGAACCTAAAAGAAGGATCCAGGGACTAAAGAAGTAAGTAACAAATCTTAGTACCTGCAGCGGAAATACTAGTGGTCAGGTTAACTAGGTATAGGTTTAAACTTAAGGATAAAGACAAACCAAGAGTTAACCTAAAACATATAGCGTATTATATACTATCGTGGATAGCTTATATAGATAATATATGTAACATATATAGAGCACCTAAAGATAAGAACCAGAAGTACCTAGTAAGAATATATTAGGCACTAGAGAAAAAGTGGTTTAGGAATGCCAAGTATATATATAATTAGCACCTAGTAGAAGTATAAGGTTAAGGAGACTTAACACTTTAACTAGGAAAATTCCTTATAGAAGAATACCTAGATGGATAATAGTGGTGGGAGTGCCTAGAGAACACTTATCCATAATATATAGAGGAAAAGAAATAAACTAAGTATTAGCTAAAGTTAAACTAAGTATAGGTAGGATCTAGCAGCTAATAGTTAGGAAAAGGGGAGGTGTATAGGACTAGAGGAAACTAGTATTAGAGCCTTAAACCCTTAAAGGAATTCAAGGTTAATACCTAAATTTAAAAGCCAAGTAGCAAGATCAGCAGTTTAAAGTATTAGTAGACAGTAGAGTAACCAAAAACCATATATCACCAAAGGTAGTAGAAAGAATAGGGTTACCATATAGATAAAAGGAATACCTATATTCACTCACAACAATTTTAGGAGATTAAATAGCCTATAGAAAAGGCATTATTAATCTTAAAATAGGACTTATTTAGATAACTATTAAAGGGAGACCAGTTAGAATGTCTTTTAATATCCTACTATTAGGACAGGATAAGGCAATACTAGAAATACCTTAGTTATAGGAGTACAATCTAAAGATTAATTGGGTTATAGGTTAGGTTAATATTAAGAATACATAATAGCATAAAGTACAACAGCAAACCAAGTTGGTATAGTACCAAGTTAGAGCGATATATAAAGAGACTAAGTAAGGCTTAAGTTATATACCAAAGAGATACCACAAGTATGGTAAAAAGTTATAGTTACTAGAAAGTAAAAAGCTGTTAGAGCATGCAGCTTAGGACTATAAGATAGAATTAGAAGAAGGAATAAGTCTAAAGTTCTTTCTAATCTACAAGCTTACTAAAACAGAGTTAGTAGCGCTTAAGGAGTTTATCTAGGAGAACTTACGTAAGGGATACATTAGACCATTATAGTTATTAGTAGGATATCTAGTACTATTCATCCCAAAGAAAAATAGAAAACTTAGGATGTGTATAGACTATAAATAGTTAAACAGCATTATTAGGAAGGATAGGTATCCTTTACCCTTAATTAGCGAAATCCAAGACAGGATAGGCAACGCAAAGATCTTTATAAAGATAGATCTAAAATAGGCGTACCATTAGATCAGAATTAAGAAAGGCAACGAATAGAAGGCAGCCTTTAGGTCAAAGGAAGGACTATATAAGCTATTAGTTATATAATTTAGACTTATAAATATACTAGCAACATTCCAAAAGCAAATTAATAGTATATTAGGAGAACACCTAGATGAATTTATTATAGTATACCTTAACAACATTATTATCTACTTAGAGAGTGAGGAAGAGTATAGAAAACACATTAAATGGGTTTTAAAGAGACTATAAGAAGAATAGATGCTAGTAGCAATCAAGAAATACAAGTTCTTTACTAGGAAAACCAATTTTATTAGATTTATTATTAAACTAGGCTAACTTAGCATAGATCTAAAGAAGATTGAGGCTATAGTAAATTAGCAAGAACTAGAGAACATTACGCAGTTAAGATTATTCCTAGGGTTTTGCAATTACTATAGAAGGTTTATAGCGCAATAGTTACAGAATATTAAGCTATTTATACGGTTAACAAAGAAAGAAGAACTATAGGTATAGGGAAAGGAGTAATAAGAACTATTTAAGAGAATTAAAGAGTTATTTACCTAGGAGCCAGTTCTTAAGATCTATTAACTAGGTCTAAAGACGGTTATAGAAACAAATATATTAGACTTTATACTAGGGGCATACTTTATATAGAAATATTAAGATAGATAGCACCTAGTGGCATACTACAGTTAAAAGATAACACTACTAGAGTTAAACTATAACATCTACAATAAGGAGTTATTAAGTATAGTTACAGTACTTAAAAAATAGAGAGCATTCTTATAAAACACAGAGAAACCATTTGTGGTTAAAACAGACTATAAAAACCTTACAGGATTTCTAATAACAAAAGAACTCAACCAAAGATAGGTTAGATGGGCGGAAATGCTTATAGAATACTATTTCAAAATTCAGCATATTAAAGGTACAGATAATGCATAAGCAGACGCTCTAAGTAGAAAGGCTAAACTATAAAGTAATAAAAAGCTATTAGGAGCTTTATTACAAAAGAATTAAGATAGATTAATTAGGTATAATTATCTAAAGATTATAGCAACTAAGGAAAGTCAGATCCATAAATCACTAGAGAGTAATTAGATATAGAAGATCTAAGAAGCATAGGTAGAGGATCTAGACTTAAAGCAATATAAAAATAGAGAAGCAATATATATACCTAAGTCTATTATAGAAGAATTTATTAAGGAATTCCATAAGGGAATAATATAAGGACACAATAGAGCTACAGGCTTAGTGTTAAGGCTTTAAAAGAAGTATATTATTTAAGAAATCTGGGGACTAGTAAGACAAGTTATAAAGAAATATCTAGATTATTAAAGAAATAAACTAATAAGGTATAAGCCGTATGGAGGGCTATAACCTATTAAGACACCAGGAAGACTATAGGAGGTTATATTATAGGACTTTATTATTAAGTTACCAAAGTTAAGAGATCCTATTATAGAATAAGATTATAACACAATTTTAGTAATAGTGGATAAGCTAACGAAGTAGGGATACTTTATAGCATATACTAAAGAGATATCAGCAGAAGATGTCGCTAGAATCTATATAAAAGAAGTATTTATAAGACATAGAGCACTAAATAAGATTATATTGGATAGAGATCTAAGATTTATAGCAGTATTTTAGGAAGTGTTTCTGGCAGAATAAGGGGTTTGTGCAGTAATATCTACAGCATATTATCCGCAGATGGATGGATAAACGGAAAGACTAAACTAGACACTGGAGCAGTATTTAAGGCACTATATTAATTACGCATAGAACAATTGGGTATCATTATTACTAGTTATATAGTTTGCATATAATGTAATACTATAAGAAGGAATGGGGACATTACCATTTAAGGCGAATTACGGATATAAGCCAAAAATATCATTATCACCACGTCAAGCAAAAAAGACGAGTAGCACAGCTAAATAAAGAATAGAGACGTTAATAAATCTTTATGCAGACCTTAAAGAAACAGCTAAACTAGTACAAGAATAAATAAAAAGGTACTATAATACTAAGAGATCTAAGGGACCAGATCTTAAGGAGGGGGATAAAGTATAGCTACTACATAAAAACTTTAAGAGTTGACAACCAAGTAAGAAATTAGACTATGTTAGACTAGGACCTTTTAAAATCAAGTAAAGAATTTTATTAGTCACATATAAGTTAAACCTACCAGTTAAAATAAAAATCTACCCTATACAATATATTGCAATGCTAGAGCCAGTATATAGGAATATTAAGCCACCAGTCTACAAGGCAAACATATATAAAGGACAAGAGGAAGACAAATAGTAAGTTTTAAAGATTATTAGTTATAAGGACGTAGATAACAAAATATAGTATAAAGTAAAGTAGATAGGCTATAGTGAGACTACCTAGGAACTACTAAGCAACCTAGGGAACGCTATGGGAAAGGTATAGGAGTATCAGAAGAAAGTAGGTTAGGTAATATTAATAAAGAAGGATCGCCAAAGAATAAGTCACCTAAAGGGGACCTAAGAGGAGCAATTGCCGAGCTACTTAGAGTTGTTTCCCTTATAGGAGGAGAGCCAGTTCTTTTATTACCTAACTTGTTAAGACCTTGTTAAACAAGTTTCTACTCCTTAGAACAAACCTTCTCATAAACCTTCTTAAGACGGGTTAACTGAGTGAACGCAACCTACTAAGACTTAAAGGAGTGACGTTAAGCCTTAAGGGCCCAAGCGGTCTCTTTAGCAGAACAGTAGAGTTTGGCGCGCGTAGTAGCCAACTTAGACTTAAGCTTTGCAGCGGTAGATTAAACACGAGACCCTATAATAAGTTACTTAGGGAACTTAAAGACTGTTAAGAGTTATAGGACGCGTATACTTAGCGTTAGAAATAGAGCGAACATTACAGGACAATTAAATATTTGCTTTAGTGTACTCTAAGTAAAATAAGGGTTGTTAAGATAAGGGACTTGCTATTACAATATATACTAACCCCGCTTTCGCACAACGAGAATATAGAGATAATATTATCTCACTAAGCGATAGTATGGCAGCCATAGTGCGAGCACAACATTGCGCTTATAAAGAAGAAGAAGCTTTAGGTATAATAAGTAAGAATATTAACCAGACTAATTAAACGGATATTACACCTCTAGTAGATAACTTAGAGATATTAGGAATCTTTAAGGACAAAGATAAAGAGAAGGGAGATAGTGTTACGGACGCTTTAAGTACTATATTATAACTACTTGGGGAAGAGTTATAGGAAGCTAGTTGGTTAATATAGATACGGTCTAGAATAGATCTAGTGGAACTATATAATAAGAAATGGTAAGCAAGTTACATAATATTATACGCAGTGTACAAAGTATACGCAGTATACGGCTATGTATAATACGTATAACACGTACCTTACGTACAAGAGAGGATTTCTTAGGAGTATAGTTGTGTATTTAAAGGACCTCAGTCCCTACTATAGATAGTTCTCTCCTTATAGTGAATCTTAGAATATAATTAAAGTTAATCTGTTAGGCAACCACTCCACCAGTTGTTATTATGTTGTTGTTTTATTCTTACCTATATACCTAGCCTAATAACAGAACCCACCGTAGTTCCTGCTATAAGGTTCCATTACAGTAGTTAGTTCTACTAGTGGGAAAACTATTGCTAGTTTAGGGCTTGCGTTCTATGTATTAGCTTTTAGTAATAGTAATTAGTCTTAAGGGTATAGATTTCTTCTTAGAGGGCCTTAATTATTTTCTAGTGCTATGCTTCTTGTTTGGCTTGCTATTAGGCTATAGTAGCTTAGTTTTATATAAGGGCATCTATAAAGGACTTTTATATATCTACTAATTGTTTCTAAAGTGCGGATATAATATCAACAGCTATTATAGAGGCTTTAAGGTCATTCTATATTTTAAATAAGGCGGGGCGGAGTATAGGTTTTTTAAGGTTTTGATATAATATAGTTGTTACGGACAGCTTAAGTATAATGTTACAACTACTTAGGGAAGAGTTGGAAGAAGCTAGTTAGTTAATACAGGCACGGTTTAGAATAGAGCCGGTAGAACTATATGACAAGGAATGGTAACCAAGGTCACGTGGTGTTAAACGTATTGACTATGTTAAATAAAGGGGACGCTATATTTAAAATAGACAACACGTACTTTACGTATAAGACAGGATTTCTTAGGCGTATAGTTGTGTATTTAAAGGACCTTAGTCCCTACTATAGATAGTTCTCTCCTTATAGTGAATCTTAGAATATAATTAGAGTTAATCTGTTAGGCAACCACTCTACTAGTTATTATTATATTGTTAACTTCTTATTTACCTATATACCTAGCCTAATAACAGGACCCACTATAGTTCTTACTATAAGGTTCCGTTATATATTCACTACCTAGTTACGGTATTAATAAAGTTAAATAATATGCCACCTAAAGTACTAGTCGCGATGCTATTAACGGTAATAACTACCTTAGGATTAGGAGACACCAGTATAGCAGATATAGACTTATAAGTAGTCACAAGAGGTTAGTTATAGGAAATAGTTAATTGCTTATTAGATAATAATAGGATACTTAAGAAACGCATTAATAGAATTAAAGCAGTAAAGGTTAAGTTACTGTTAATTAAACAATTCTTAGGAGAAAGGTTAAAACTTAAAGAATTCCTTATGTAAATACACTTTAAGGTTATGCAGGAAGGAGTAAAGTTGGCAACACCTATAGATTAAGTAGCGTACGCAGGGTTGTTCTTAATAGAAAGAGCACTAGAATAGTTTAAACCTTACCTTATAGAGATATAAACTAGCGGTATAACAACTACTAACTAAGATATATAATTTATGTTTACTAGTTGGAACGGGTTTATAGAAAGACTAATATAGATATTTAAAGACCTAAAAGCATTAACTATAGCGGAACGGAAGCTTTAAAACTTAGTATAATGTTCTTTAGTAATTAAGTACATAATACAGTTTTAGACACTTATAATATAGGTTAAGTGGAATAATAAGGCGCTTATAGCATAGTATAAATAGGGACTTAAGGCTAAAGTCTAGGACATAATTATCCTAATAGAAGATGCGGAAAGTCTATAAAACTTAATAGATTAGTTAATAAAGATTAATAACAGAATCTATTAAAGGGAATAAGCCAAGAAAGGGTAAGATAGAGTTCCACAGTTATATAAGGCGTAGAGTATATATTAGCAAACATAGAGCCAAAAACTATAAAATAGCGCAGAGTTAATAGACCTAAGCGGTATTAAATAATCTAAAAGATAAATAAAGAAACTATAGAAACCTAGAGGTTAAGAATTAAGTAATTATAGGACTAGGGAGCAGAGGCTAAACCAGGGATCTTAGCAGTAGAAGATATTTAGGCGGACTCTATAACAAGAAAAATAATTTAAAGATAGAGCTTATATAAATTGTGGAAAATAAGGTCATTTTGCTAGAGACTATAGAGGTAGTTAGAGTAACTATACGGTAAAGAGCACTAGGTTATTAGAGTATAATAACATAGATATAGAGATATTGCGTAGGACTAAGGAGTGTTTAATTAAACACTTTGCGTTTTATTATAATAATACATGCTAAATTTATAAAGACGCTAAGTATAGCGTAAGCTATTAGCTGTAAGAGCTAGAGTTAAAAGGACTTAAAGGAACTAGAGAGTTAGATAAAGAATAAGATTAACTCTATAAGCTAGATTAGGATATTAAAGCAATATATAGATAAAGATTAGTAACAATAACAATAGAGTTAGAGTACTTATTAATTAATAGTAATAAGGAAGAAACTAAGGCTAACTAGGAGCACTTATACCTTAGTAATGTAATAGAAGTAGAGACTAAAACTACTATAGAATGCGGATTAGTAACGGGTATTATAATACCGTTAGATACGGCGTCTATTACTTTATAGGATAGAAGGAGTAATATCTAAAGACAATTAAGCAAGCAGACAACTACTAGTGCTAGCTTACTACTTATAAAAGGTAAAAGGCTATAGGTCTAAGATTTTTATAAAGAGATAAGGAAAGCTCTAGACTTGCAAGATATAATAAGAATAGCTTAAGAACCTATAATAAATAAAAACTGATAGGAAAGGGCAGTAACTTAGTTTAGTAATAAACAAATAAGTATAGGATATAAGTTTAAGAACTATAAGTTTAGGGAACAAATAAGAACGTTATTAGAAAGCCAAGATTTTAAGAAATAAATAAGAACCATAGCAGTTCTAGGCGAATATAGTATTCAGCCTAAAGATTAAAAAGTTAATACTAAGATTAAGAAGCAAGATAACTTTAAGAATTTAGCTGCAAGACGTAGAAAACAGGAGACTATAGATAAGTTTAGATAAAGAATTATTGTATAGCAAGAGTAAAAGCTAAACAGGAGGTTAGCTATACTAGGTTATATAAGGGACAAAGCACCTATATAAAGAGTTACTAATAGGCCTAGTACAGGGACGCCTAGAGCAAAGTAGTTAGATAAACTGAAACAAGAAGAGGATCTAGATATTTTAATTAGATTTAAAGAGAGACACACTAAAGGATATCACAACGTAGTAATAATAAGGTACTTTCTTATAGATAGACCATATACACTAAACCAGCTATATGGAAAGTGGTATAGGTAACGACATAATAACAAATAGAAAGACTTTTATATATAACTAGACAAAAAAGTTATCTAAGACTAACCCATTACAGAAAAACGTATAAGTTATATTAAAGAAGTGTTAATTATAATATTAAGGAACCTAAAAGAAGGATTTAAGGACTGGAGAGGAGAGTAATAAATCTTAGTACCTATAGTGGAAATACCAGTGGTTAGGATAACTAGGTATTGGTTTAAACTTAAGGATAAAAACAAGCTAAGAGTTAACCTAAGTTACCCAGCGTATTATATATTATTGTGGATAGCTTATATAGACAATATATGCAATATATATAGGGCACCAAAAGATAAAAACTAGAAATACCTAGTAAGGATATATTAGGCATTAGAGAAAAAACAGTTTAAAGACGCTAAGTATATATATAGATAGCACCTAGTAGAAGTATAGAGTTAAGGGGACCTAATATTTTAACCCAGAAGATTCCTTATAGAAGAGTGCCTAGATAGATAATAGTGGTAGGACTACTTAGAGAACACTTATCTATGGTATATAGAGGAAAAGAAATAAACTAAGTATTGGCTAAAAGTGGACTAAGTATAAATAGGATCTAGCAGCTAATAGTTAGGAAAAGGGGAGGCCTATAGAACTAGAGAGAACTAGTAGTAAAGCCTTAGACCCTTAAAGGAGTCTAAGGACAATACCTAAACTTATAAGTTAAGTGGCAAGATTAATAGTTTAAAGCACTAATAGATAGTAGAGCAATAAGAAACTATATATTACTAGTAGTAGTAGAAAAAATAGGGTTACTATATAGATAAAAGGAATACCTATATCCACTTATAATAATTTTAGGAGATTAGATAGCCTATAGAGGAGGTATTATTAATCTTAAAATAGGACCTATTTAGTTAACTATTAAAGGAAGACCAGTTAGAATGTCTTTTAATATCTTACTATTAGGAAAAGACGAGGTGATACTAGAAATGCCTTAGTTATAGAAATACAATCTAAAGATTAATTAGGTTATAGGTTAGGTTAATATTAAAGATACTTAACAATGTAAAGTATAATAGTAAACCAAGTTGGTATGGTACTAAGTTGGAGTAATATATAAAGAGACTAAGCAAGGCTTAAGTTATATCAGCAAAATATAGTACCCTTTTAATGGCCTCAATGGTTGGTGGTTAACGAAATTGGCGCGTAGTTAAGGTCATTTGGCAACTTGACCGACTAGCCTATATCGTGTTTTTTTGATACGCAGCCTGCGCGTAGCCTACGCGCAACCTGCGCGCAACCTGCCAGTAATCTGCGCATTTGGTAACTATAATTATATTTACCTCTTTTATACTAATAATATATTTTAAATAAATAAAAGCTACTTTAAAGCTATTTATAAGGCTAGCAA
>Ga0307507_10008606_pt1 | contig 14013 bp, 12 predicted proteins | sample 7_EM_MG_FD_207223 | JGI IMG/M metagenome (GOLD analysis project Ga0307507, IMG submission 207223) | Populus trichocarpa ectomycorrhiza microbial communities from riparian zone in the Pacific Northwest, United States - 7_EM | ecosystem: Host-associated > Plants > Roots > Unclassified | place... | reverse complement strand
AACATTCTTTAGTGTCTTGTTAATTGAAAATATAATTGAATTAAAAAATAACCCAAATAAATGAATAGAGTCAACCCGGTTCAACCTGTCAAACTCGTGACCCGGGTCATGAGATCAAAACAACTCCATAGAAAGCAAATAAAAAAATTTTACAAAGCCCAATTAAAAAAAAATATTCAATTAAAAAAGGATCCAAAAAAATAATCAGAGTCAACTCAGGTTAACCTGTCAAATCCATGACTTAGGTAATGAAATCAAGATAATCCTATAGAAATAAATAAAAAAAATTAACAATCTCAATTTTCAACTAACCCAATGTTGAAGGATGAAATTAAAAAAAATTAATTAGAAAAAAAATGACAAAAAAAACTAAATCCATGAGACCAATATATAACCCAACAAAACAAAATCTAGAAAAATTATAAAGAAAAATTCCTAGAACAACTTAATATTAAATGATAAAATTAAAAATAAAATAAAAATTAAATTGCTGAAGAGTTAAATTGAAAAAACAAATACAAAATAATATTATAATAAATAGTATTAAATGATTTATTTAAACATTGCCGAATTTCAACCGAAAAAGAGAAGGGTATTTCTTCATTAATTTCAAGTCTCAAATCTTTATCTAGGTTTAGTTCATTTATTGGAGCATGGTAATTTCCTCATCCCACCAATTCCACACATAGCCTCCAATTATATTTATTTATTTATTTTTATCCTGGCCGAATTCTTTCATCTCAAAGAGGGGAAGATATTTTATTGTAATCAAAGTTTTAAACAACTATTTAAACCTAATTCACCCATTCAAACACAATTATTTTTTTCTTTTTAATAATTTATCATCCAAAATTATTATTCCCTCATAATTCTACCTTTAATGTATTTACTAAGTTTTTCTCTTCTATTTGAAATCATCATCTCTTACTTCATCCATATAGCCAAAGTTCCAAGTTGGATAAAAATTTAATTTTTTTTTATCTATTATTCTTTTTCATCATACTTGTATACATGCCACTTACCCCGTTAAATATATTTCCTTTCATATTAAATTCCAATGATTGTCCATACCAATAAACACAATTATATCTAAACAACATGAAATCAAAGTAATTTAACACTAACAAATCACAAATGAAGCATAACATTAAATCAATAAAATCAATAATCACTACTAGGTCCTAAAGCTTCACTTCTTTCTTTTAATTTTGGTCTAATAATATTTCAATTTCCTTCAATTTCTCACTTTCTAATTAAATTGGATCCCCTCCAATTTAAATTTAACCCGTCATATTTTCCACACACAATTAATTTAATTCAATAATCCATCATTCTAAAAAAAAATTAAACCAGGGTTTACAAAACTAATGTTTAAGTATGAAATTGAAAAAAAATATTAAATTAAAAAAGAATAAAAAAACTACTCGAGTCAACCTGCCAAACCAACATTCTTGATCATGAGATTGAGATAACTGTATAGAAAGCAAATAAAAAAAATAAAAAAAATCCAATTTCCAACCAATTTAATGTTAAAGGATGAAATCGAATAAAATAAATTAAAAAAATAAAAAAATCCAAGTCAACTTGAGCAACCCTGTTAAACTCGCGTCCTAGATCATGAGACTGATAGAACTTCATAAAAAACAAATAATTTTTTTTTATAAAGCTCCATTTCCAACAGATCTAGTGTTGAAGGTTGAAGTTGATAAAAAAAAAAACTTAATTCATGAGATCAAGATAATTTCACAAAAAGCAAATTGAAAACATATTACACAACTCAATTCCCAAAACAACCTAATATTAGAGAATCAAATTGAAAAAAAAACCTAAATAAAAAAGAAAAAAATCGAGTTGTTAGAAGGAAAAGTTAAAAAAATAAAATTTAAAAATAATAAGAAAATAAACCAATTCAACTCGGGTTAACATAATTAACAAAAAAAAAAAACTAAACAAACCTAATTAATTAAAATAAACTTATCTTCACGTTGTTTATTTTTTATTTAGTTATATAATTTCATAAATAAAAGAAGCACTCTAATAGAAAGGATTGAGTTTTAAAAACACCATCCACATTGACATTCTAATAAGATTATTTTCTGAGCGTACGTATTCCTTAAAATAGGAATTCTAAGGAACGATACAAAGAGTCCAGTCATCCACAGAGGTAAATGACAGAGAGCATGGAGTTTCATGCCTCGGGTCGTGGCTGGAGCAATGCCCCAAGAATTAATAATGGAGTGGATGAAGAAGGAACTCTATAATGGAGTTCACGAGAGGAGAACAAGAAGTTCACGAGCCCATATTATATGCACAAAAAGACGGCCAGCCAACAATGTCCTCTTTCTTTTCACAAGTCTATTTCGTTTAATTAAGTGGCTGTCTCGCAGCTTGCAAACCACCAAAAAAGTGTATACTAAGACCTTGCATTACATGAGTGTATTGTACTTGTACACATGTGCCAATTAAAGCTTATACACACGTAATTTTACCTACGGATCTTGGACCATAACTTTTTTTTTTTTTTTAATGTATCTCTAGATTCATCTTTAGTGGTGAAGCCAAAAAAATTTTAAATAAAAAGATAAATTACTAATAAATACTTGATATTATGTATTATGTAGATATGTATTATATAGAGAAATTAATTTGAAATATATGTACTAACTCATATCAAATGAAATTAATTTAAGAATACTTTTAAAATGAAAAAAAAATACATTATAATTGTTCTTTTCGAGTTTTTATATTTTGAAACCGCTTCATAATAACTTCATTATCAATCTCATCGAAGATATTTTTCTCAATGTATACAACTAAATTGTCATTCATCCACTTATCTCCCATTCTATTTCGCAATCTACTCTTGACAACATGCATGACAGAAAAAACTCTTTCCACTGTAGCAGTTGCAACTGGTAGAAGGGATGACAATTTTATAAGCATATATACCAATGGAAATATCAAATTCGACTAGCAATACCTTTAATACCAGAGAACTCATCATCACTGCGTAGATCAATAATATACGTATCAACTTGGTCACCAAGTACCATAAGATCCACTATAGAGAATTCATTGGGATAAAAAAGAGTAAGACGAATAAGCTTTTCTTTGTTGAAAGCAGAGAAAGAGTCACTTGAGTTTAAACATGTCACACAAAGAAGTAACTCTGTACTCGTCTCAGTAAAACGATCATCCAACTTATTAAGCTGCATGTCAATGATATTGTTAAACAATCCATAACGGAAATTGTATAGGTTTGTAATTCCTTAAGATTTTCGCCTTGAATGCCCACAAAGCTTTGATATTATAGAGGAGCTAATGAATCAAAGTATCAAACATAGAAAGTTTTGATGGTATAATCACAAACCACAGAAGCAGTAACAAAAACTTGTCTCTGACTCTCTAAATATTTCCAGTTTCCTTCTTTATATGCGTTGATTTTTTCATAGAATAAAATCATCACATATCCCTTTACTTCTCTATCTGCTAAACATAAATAAAAGAAAGATTCGAGACAACTAGCTTATAATTCAAACACCAGAAGCATTTTTCAATGGATTCAAAGATAAAAGTTTTTACTTTGGGCTTTGCGAGGAGAGAATGCAGACAGTCGCAGTAGAGCACATTAATACGTTGTCTCTTGACTCTTTACCTTTTAAAAAATATGACTTAAGCTATTATATTAATATTTTAATGTAAAAATTATTTTTTAAAAAGAAAAAAAAGTTAAGGGGGCAGTTGCCCCCTTATACCCCAGTGTGGCTCCGCCCCTGTTCATCTTTTTTTTTTGGTGGCCGTGAATATTCGGGTTAGTTTACGCGCACCTTGACGGATTCCCTGAGGTCCTGAAGTTAACGATCATGTAAGCCTCTAGTGGCCTTGAGGGGACTTGAACTCGTGACTATTGAGAAGCAAACCTAAAACCTGATCAGTTGAACTATCTCTAGCTTTTATGTCTAGAGAACACACAATATCCATTTAATTTGTTCAATTATATCTGAGATTTTGCATAAGGGATATTCAAATTCTCTCTATATATTGAATATCATCAACATTATATCTCTTTATAAATTGAAATATATTAACCCATTGTCTCGGTAGATCAAGTCATTGACTAGCCCACTAATAACATATACGTACCGAGTTGAGTTTTTTTAAAACCCAAATAACTTGATAAATCACCTAGTGACTCGGTCAATTTCTACCATGAAGGGTAGTTTCTTAAGATTTAGGTTTTTTTTTTTTTTTTTATCAGCATTTTGGAATTATATATTTCTTGTAGGCAAGAAAAGAAAAAAGAACCCATGATGTTACCTAGCTAGGAATTCTTCTCTCTTTAGTTCGAAAGTTAGAGTGTATTTTTAGATTAATTCGGACATCAATCATCGAAATGAAATTGTTTTCTCAAACAATATGTTTTTTTTTTTAAATAATGATCTGCATGGGGAGGAGACATCTCATCAGTTTTTTTTAATTTTTTTTTCTCGAGGGTAACCCTCCCTCGTATCTAAACCACATCCAATTCTTTAACATGAGATACTAGGATTAAGATCTTAACAATTGAGCTGTCGTCGGAAGCTGTATGTAGTTTAGAAATATACTACAATGGATGACATATTAATTAAATTCTTTTTTCTTTCATTAGATTCTGCTTCATTTCTAAGGTGAGATTAAACACGTGACGTCAAAGAAAAAATTTCCTTGATCTGGCAGTTTGTTTGCTGATGTGCCAAATTAGTGTTGGTTGGACACTCTAATATTATTCCATAAACAGAGCCCAGATCGTACACATCATAATCTTCCAAGAAAAAGCAAAACCATGGGCGTACTGGATGTTTCCTTCTTACAGTTCCTGCTAGTACTTGATGCATTGGAATTATATGGGTTCTGTAATCCCTGCTTTCCCTCTCTTTTCAAGAAGGGGAAGGCCAGCGGGGAGGATAAAAAAAGATGTGGCCAAAACTGAAGTCAAGAGGGGCCATCTGTTCTCTTCTGAGACAATCTCCTTCTGTCAAGAGAAAAAAATTGAAATCTCCAGCTCTCTCTCCTTGGATGAAAGGGAAATTGGAGCCATTGTTTAAAGGGAAATAAGAAAGGGAAATAAGAAGAAGCTAAATTGGAGGCTAGCTTGAAGTTTGTGGCCATGGTTGAGTGGTCTAGGCCAGAGACTCAAGCTGAGGACAGAACAAAACTCTAAGCCCGTGATCGTTGCATGTGACCATAAAGAACTGTTATAATCAGTGCCCTTGACCCCTTGTAGAAGCACTCACGTGTGTCCTTTTGGCCTTTACATGAAATAATATGTCATTCTATGCATCGGCTTCTATTGTGTTTTTTCTTGAGTCTTTTCAGACAGAAAAGACGTCCATTTTCTTGCTAATCCTTTAGTTTTGGCACAAATGACTCCAGGAAATTTCCTTAACCTGGTAAAAACCCAAATGGGTTCCAAAACATCATTAAGAAACAAGAAATTCAAGTCATGACAACGAGGTTCAAACTATAGTATAAGATTGTGTTTAGTTAATGTTTCCGGACACAAGAAATAAACATATTTTTTTAAATAATTTTATGTTTTTCCAAAATAAAAAATAGAGGGAAAGAAATCATCTACTTCACCGTTATCTCCGTCTCTTTTATGCTTTGAAATTAACGAAATGCTAAATTATAACTTGTAATGATAACAAATGAAGAATGGTGTTCACGCACATACAATTGGACGAGTCACATGCAACAAAACTTTGACACGTGTTGCCCAACCGAATTTTGTCCCAACCAAAATTCACAGAGTAATTAATTAAAGAGGGAAAAAAGAGAAAAAGAATGAACACTGTTAGTTAATACTTAATAATTAGAATTATCAAAAGATTCGGAACAATCTTTATACAGTTTCATGAGCTTAGGCCTGCCCCCCCTATATAAACCCTACTACCATCAATTGTTACCTGACAGTCTCAAGAGCTCCCCTGTTCTGAAATACACACAGCTCTCTCTCTCTCTCTCTCTCTCTCTCTCTCTCCGAGCCACATAATGGTAAACATGAGTGGGCTTAGTTTTAGATGCCTCACATTCATGCTCTTCATTGCTTTTCTAGTTTGGTCTTCAAGTTTTCATACCTGCATTGCTAGAAGAGGCAAGCATTGGAGGGAAAGCAGGGGAAACTCGGCTTCTCTGGCCAAAAAGAAAGGAAAAAACCAAGGCAACAGCCACCAGAAACACCATAATGGAGTATCAAAACCAAAACCTCCTCCGCAAAAAGCTCCATCATTGCCTCCTCCTCCGAAAGATGATGCGCCAGCACCAAGTCCACCACAGAAAAGCTCCACCACCTTTAATGTCCTTGATTTTGGGGCCAAAGGTAATGGAAAGAGCGACGATACAAAGGTATTCATTTCACTCTTTTTATATCGAAAAGTTTAATGTTGCTCAACATTTCATAATTGTTTGTTATATGTAATATTAAGATGGTAAATGCAGGTTTTATTATTATTTTTTTCAACTGGAATATCTTTTTGGTACACTAAATGTCACCTTCATAGGCCCTCATTTCACATGCATAGAGAACATTATGGCTCAATTCTTCTGGAAACATGATTTGCATTTAAAAAAGTACATGCAATTTAAGGTAGACTCAATTAATAATCAACAGATAATGACTCCTTCATCTTTCACATGAATTCCAAGAGCACATCATAGCTACATTCAATACTTAAAGTGTTCTTTTTTTCCCCTGAAAAATGAATAATAATAATTGCTTACAGTTATGCACAAACCAACACTAACCGTGATCCTCAGAGTACAGTTACTGTTATTGTTACTTACCATACAGCTAGTTGACATGGTGTTCCGGTGCTATGCAGGCATTCCAAGCTGCATGGGCAGAAGCTTGTAAAGTGGCGGCATCAACGATGATCGTTCCGGCGGAATATGTATTCCTTGTGGGGCCTATTTCTTTCTCTGGTCCGTACTGTCAAGCAAACATCGTATTTCAAGTAAGTATCAGATATAGAATATGCAATTCATGCACTTCATATTGATGAGTGATGGTATAACGAATTTTTTCCTCAGCTGGATGGCACAATTATTGCCCCAACAAACTCCAATGTTTGGGGTAGAGGTCTCTTTCAGTGGCTTGAATTCACAAAGCTTGTAGGAATCACAATTCAGGGAGAAGGCACCATAGATGGAAGCGGCTCAGTATGGTGGCAAGATTACCCATTTGAAGATCCTATAGACAATGAATCGGAATTCATTGTTCCACTGAACAACACGGCACAACAACACCCACCGATGCCAGTAATTACCTTCAATTTGTTTGTAACTTCCACTGCAATTATTTTCTGCCGTATTGATCTCAATCTGATCATGCCTCTTTTCCGAATTGTGTTGTAGATAAGAAGTGAACTTAGCGGGAAAATGCCGAGCATCAAGCCCACCGTAAGAAATACATGAAAACCATGAAGATTTCTATTGCAATTCACGAGCATGCACTTCATAACATGATTGACATTCTTTCTTTTTTCAGGCACTAAGATTTTATGGAAGTTTCAATGTGACGGTCACAGGCATAACAATTCAAAACAGTCCACAATGCCATCTCAAGTTTGACAATTGCATAGGAGTTGTGGTGCATGATATGAGAACCTCATCTCCCGGAGACAGTCCAAATACAGATGGAATCCACCTACAGAACTCCAAAGATGTGCTAATTCATAGCACTGATCTGGCTTGCGGTAATTACATTCGTTGAAGATAAATATCATATTTAATTATACAATGTGGTCCGCAGGGTGAACTTGAAAAACAAACATAAATCTGATGAGTCAAATAGAATAATTAATAGAGGCATAACCACCACAAAAAGACACAGCACCCGGATGCTACTGTTGGAATTACAGACAAAAGAACACCACATAATTTAGATATCTGGTGTAGGATTCTGATTACAAATTGGTACAATCTTATCCTTTTCATGAACTTCTCGTTCAGACATTCAACAACCACTGTTTATTTGACATGTAGCAACCACCCTCACATTCTGAGTATTTTGGCTATTAGTCGTTTGACACGTGCCATGCCCTAAATCATTATCAGGGTCCAATATAGGATTAGATTTGGCCCCAGAGACACAAGAATACACCTTTTGTTGCATGCCATCAATTTTTCTTTTGTCCTTATCAGTGATTAGAACATCTGCTTCCATCCCTTATCTACTACTATGCTTTCCAAGAAAAGGCCTCACAACATATAGCATAACATATACATAAAAAAAAATTAAACAGGTCAATATGTCAAGTAAGTACGAAACAAGCTTTTAAAATCCAGAAATGACAGCATTAATATAAGATGACAGTACCTCAAATATAGATAAACGACTTGGAAACCAAGTAGGCAATGGAGTTTCAAACTCAAAGTCAATTAATTTGAACTAGATAGCAGACCTAAGAGGTCCATATGTCATAATTATTCCAAAATGAAATGTTTAAATGTCATGATTCATGCAGGAGATGACTGTGTTTCTATACAAACTGGATGCTCAAATGTATACATACACAATGTTAATTGCGGACCAGGACATGGAATCAGCATTGGAGGTCTGGGAAAGGATAATACCAAAGCCTGTGTCTCAAACATCACCGTTCGAGATGTTGTTTTGCATGGCACAATGACAGGTGTCAGAATTAAGACATGGCAGGTATTCTTCATATCCGCAATACCATATTATTCAAAATTTGTTAAGCGCAACCAGCAATCTAGTTGATTTGTGGGGGTTTTAAAGCAAAACACATTTTAAGCCAAACACAGTGCGAGCAAGAAATAGTATATTACATAATTAACAAAGATATGAGATGAAATGAAGCTTTCCAGTTTCAAAAGGTCCACGCTATTTTAATGCTCTTGCACACACCCTTTGTCTATTAAATATTTCAGAATGAGAACATTTCACATGCTTTTTCTCTTTCGAGAATAAAATGAACATTCTAACTGAAACATCGAACTCAGAAAGAGTTCTTCCAACAGCAAAACATACAATTCTGTCTTTTCATATGCATGACATCCCCAAGCACGTGCCATTTCTTATGTAGCTTGCAAGGTTTTTATAAACCAAAATGTAGTGTTTTCAATTCAACCAAGTTTCTCATGGTGTGACATACGTACAATTTCATCTGTAACATCTGCAGGGTGGATCAGGCTCCGTGAAGGGGGTATTGTTCTCAAACATTCAAGTTTCCGAGGTTCAACTTCCAATTGTGATTGATCAATTCTATTGTGACAAGAGCATATGCAAAAACCAAACATCAGCAGTGGCTCTATCAGGAATCACCTATGAAAAAATAAGAGGGACATACACCGTAAAACCCGTACACTTTGCCTGCAGTGATGCCCTACCATGCATGGATGTAAGTCTAACTACCATAGAGCTACAACCACTAAAAGAACAGTATCACCTCTACGATCCATTCTGCTGGCAGACTTTTGGAGAGTTGAACACTCCTACCAAGCCTCCAATTAGCTGTCTACAGATTGGCAAGCCATCAAGCAACCGGCCTCAGTCAGATCATGATACATGTTGATCTCGGCCCAATTTACTATTGGTGTATTGACTTGTGTGGTTGTTATGATTTCCCAACCCCTATCACGCCATTAGCTTATTAGGTAAAGTTATATATAGGCAACCTGAATTTTTAAGGGAATCCTTCTTCCTTAGCAATTAGCAGGATTAATTTATGTGAGAGTGTATACAAGCATTTGTTAGAGTCTGAAAATAGAGTATGAGGTAGTCTGGTTTGCTACTACTCCATAATGGATTGTTTGAGACTATACCATCTAGTGCTTGATTTGTTTATGTGAAATAAATAAATATTCTATAGATATTCAGATTTTCAATGTGACTGTATAGCTTGAGAAGGATCCTTACAAACAAAACTCGTTTACCTCTTCTTCCCTTTCTAAAAGCTCTCCTTTTCAATTGGAGAAACCCTAACTTCCTAAATCAGCAAGTACTTTTCTAAATTTCAGGCTCATTAGTTCTTTAGAAGTTAAAACCTTGCAAGACAAACTAAAGGTTTGCTTTTGTGGGTTCAGCTTTCACTGAAGTCCTAAAATTGCTACATCAGTGACTAAAACAATCCATCTCAATAAAGGAGGCAAGTTCATTTCAAATTTCAGCTTCCAATGTATGGATTTCTCAGTAAGATTCTAAAGTTTTGTTGTTAGATATTCATGAATTCAGTATGAACTTTATTTTCTTCAAAACCCATAATTATTGTCATCTCTCAGACACGTCTCATCAAATAATAAGAGTACAAATACATCTCATTTTCTATCATATCTTACAAATTCATGCGGGTTGTCCCCAATGAGCTGCTGTATCTGCTTCCAAGCCTGTCAATTTTTGGATACCCCAGACAAACCTGAGTCTGTTATTTCCTTATTCAAAAAACACAGGTTCTCTGGAACCCAAATCTCAAACCTCATTAAACGAGCCCAAAATTACTCCTGCGCAATCCCAAAAAAACTCTACGATTATGTGAAGGGAAGACCTAATGCCAATCTTCAACATCATTTCCAAGAAAGGTTGTCATTCTTAGTTCCTATGATTCAGGGGTCAATTATTTAAATGGATAATTTTCTGAACATCAATGAAGTAGAAAAGGAGAAAAATATTCGAAAGATTTTTGAATGTCCTGTTTCTCCAATCAAGAGACATGGGTATCCTCTTGAAGGTTTATTTGGGTGGATCGAGCCAATACTGTATGGAAAAAATATTATTTTTTTTAAGGAAAAAATGGGTTTAAAAATCATTCAAATGGAACACGTTTTATTTTATTTTATTAATTTTTCTATTCAGGGAATTCTCCTTTATGCAAACAAAAAAGAAAAATTGATTTTAGAAGTTGAATTGTTTGGGAAAAAAGAGAAGGTGAAACATGATGTCAAAAGAAATTTAGTGAAATTAGTTCTCATGGACTTTACCAAAAAAAAAAATATAAAAAAAACTTGAGTTAAAAGGACCTTTTATTTTAGATTTTGAGTTAAAAGGACTTGGAAAACTTTGCAAGAGAAATGTTTTCCCCCTTTTCCTTTGACAAATTATGATGACTCTACCCGTTCTGGGAAAAGCAATTTTAATTCTTGAAAAAAAAAATGAAGGAAAAAGAATAAAACTTTATTTGAAAGAAACTAATTTTTTTTTGTATAAACCTCACCAATATACACCTCAACTTGACACTAACAGAGCTCCTAATAAAGCCAAAACAAAGCTCTTGTTAGAATTCAAAAGACAAGCTGAACTTGCATTTCAGAGCAACATGAATTTAGAGGAAAGACGAGGCAGCAACCAATCATAACAAGATTCCATGGCTGAGAGGGATATGTATTTTATGCACCTTTATATGCAAAAACCTCAAGATGAAGCTATTATTTGATGCTCAGTACACCATGCCCATCCCAAAAGGACAACGAAAATAAATCAAGAGCTAAAATTAACTCAGATGATAGTGCGATCAATCTAACAAGGGACAACTACACTAACTTTTTATCATTATCAAGCTCAGCTCTATAAATCAGCACACAGAAAACAACAGGACAGCGAATTCATTCACTGCAGACTGATACCACTCTAGAGTTATCAGAATGTCCATCATATATCACTGGTAAAGTGTTTTTAGCTCATTTGAATTGGTTTGAACCAAAAGTTAACGCTTAAATTACAAACAACTCTCGCAAGATTGACTTCTACATTTCAGTTGAAATACTCTAAAAACTGAACAAGTCAAATCATGTAAAGGGGTAAAGTGATGAATCAATTTAGACACTAACACAAGCATGCATACAGAAGCTAATGCAAATCAAAAGAAATCAAGGCAGCAGAGCAAGTGTCAACCACAAGTGGCTAATCAAGTCAAGGCATACTAGGATTTCAAAGACTCATATTAACAGATGACATTAATCCAAAATGACGCCTGTAACTAAAATGTAATCTAGCTTTGAACCCAGATCAATCTCATGGGTTTAGAGATTATACCTAAAAAGAGATTGCTAGAATCCATCCATCCTCCTGCTTTTCCACCTTCTAAATGATGTTGCTAATCCCAATGCTTGTCTATGTGTATGAGATCATATCTTCTGATTTCCTCCTTTGAAACAAATTTCTCTCAATGCCTTGCGAATCATACTAGAAACCCTTCTCTTTCTATCTCGAGAAGCCCCCGAATATTTCTTTTTCTCAAAAAAACCCTTCTCTTTCTTTCGACAGTAGAGGAAGAGCTCTCTCCATGTCACGGCATGAGAGAGCGTAGACGAAGCGTTGTGAAAGCCAGAAAGAAGAGAGAGGAAGGTGGAGGATTTGGGGTATTGGGCCTAATTTTGGGCCAAGGAAAGATTTCTTTCTTTTGGACTATAAACGGGCCAGGCATTGGTTTTTCGGCCTTCCTTTTGGTTTCCCTCTTCTTTGGAAAATTAAAAAACAAAAATTGTTATTAAGAAACATCAATGTTTATTTCACCATATATTACAAATTGACCCATTTCTAAGAATTTTTTTTTAATTTCAATTTATTTATCAAAGCTCGTGTCCATAATTTAACATAATGTCTTTTACATAATTTTATTTTCTTGGTAATTGATCTTCGGTGTTTGAGAATGTAATAATAATTATTTTTCATATTATTTTTTATTTGAAAATATATTAAAATAATATATTTTTTAAAAAATAATTTTTGACTCTAAAACTTGATTCAAAAATTAAAAAAAAAACTTTTAGAAATACTGTTTGTAATGCAATTCCAAACCGCCCATAAATTCCATATTTTATGCTTATTTACAGGATATCGATAGAAATTGATGAGTCATTTTGTTAAATGGAGTGTATTTGCAATGCTAGTAAAGTTAGTGAAAAAGAATAATATAGTTTCTGTAATTTTTTTATTTTTCAACCAAATGAGTCAAAAGTAATTTAACACAATATTAAAAAAAATAAAAAACTTTCTACAGTCCATATATCTTTTTTTCTTGCGGTCAGAGCTGGCATGGTCCAAAAAATCTCTCTCTCACACACACACACATATATAGACACACATACATACATAAGGGCAACCAATTAAGGAGGAGAAATCACTCATTCACTCCTCACATGTTACTGTTTATATGATAATAATATTTTTTTTTCATTTTTATATTTAATTATTAAATTAATTGAGAATTATATTTTTTTATTTCGGTTTTCTTTGTACTAGATTATCATGGTCTTAAAAAACTATTCCAACATTAAATTGGTGCTCAGTTTTATGATTTTATATTTTTTCCATCATATTATTGAATAAAAAACAGTTTATCATATTATTAGATAAAAAAAATGATTCTGGAAAAAATGTAATTATTATGAATTAGACTATAATTTATTTTAATTTACTTTTTATGAGGTTTTCACGATCTTAAAAAAACTTATCGGCAATGGGTTAGTGCTCGGTTATTTTAGCATATATTTGTTTCTAATATTATTAGATAAAAAATGATTTCAGAAAAAAAAAATTTTAAATTCGGTTTCATGATTTATTTTTTATGAGGTTATCACGGTATAAAAAAAAATCTAAGTATTAAGTTGGTGCACGATTTTGCAAGCGCTTATTTTATATCATATAATTAAACAGAAAATAGTTTTAAAAAATAAAGTTATTAAACTCAATGTAGTTCATGTCCTAAGTCACCGGTTTGTTAGGTTAACCTTTGTTGATCCAGATTAATAAAATATGTCGCCGTTTCAATATTTTTTTAAGAAAAAATATCATCTTGAAAATATTTTTAAAATCAAACTATATTTTTACCAATCATCTGAGTTTTCTTTAACTAACAAAGTCAACCGAGTCATGTTAATACAACTGCTATATAATTTAATTTGAAACTCAAATAAGACAAGGAGTATGGTTGGAAAGTTTTTATATTTGACCCATTGAGTTGAGTTTAATGAGACTTTCAAATAATTTCTCTGAATATTATTTTTTTACATGTAAAT
>Ga0307507_10008605_pt1 | contig 14013 bp, 12 predicted proteins | sample 7_EM_MG_FD_207223 | JGI IMG/M metagenome (GOLD analysis project Ga0307507, IMG submission 207223) | Populus trichocarpa ectomycorrhiza microbial communities from riparian zone in the Pacific Northwest, United States - 7_EM | ecosystem: Host-associated > Plants > Roots > Unclassified | place... | reverse complement strand
CTCCCGCCTTACTTCCCCTATCATGTTCTTGGGCCCTGGCGTCCTTGTTTCTAGGGGTCGTTTGGCTCTACTCCACGCTCTCTCCGCTGCGCTTCGCTACCTCGCTTAGCGCTCGCACCATTGGCAACAACCTCTCGCCCATGTTAAAGACCGCTGGGACTACAGTTCGCAGTAGGAGAAAACCTTTCAACAGCCTACGGTCGATTTCTTCGTTCTCTTCACCTCCGCTAGAGGCTGCCTAGTCAGACACGCACACGGTTACCACTAGTTTCCAAGGTTATTCGGTCTACCCCTTCTCTCCCCGTTCAGGTTTCGTCCAGTTGCTCGGTTACACCTACAATCCACTCACTCGGCTGGTATCCTACTGCCCCTTCGCCTCACCTCCCGATTTGTCCACGGTCGCGCCCCTTGGTTACGCTCAGTCATCGTATTGTACTGCCTCGGTGGCCAATATCAACGCCTTGGGTTCAGAGTAATGCTTGCAACGCCACAATGGTTTTAGTGGCTCCCGCGCCCCCATTGTTCTTCTTTCATTGTCGGTTACTTTGGCTTTCATAGTGGTTATAACAATTTATTTATTTTGTTGTTGATAGTGTCTATGGCAAGGGTTTTCCTGTTGATTCCCCCCCGTGTATTTATTTGATTTTCTTGTTCTGCCCCTTCAGTCGGAGTTTGACTTCTTATTTTGTACGGCTGGTGTGCGGTTGGTCTCGTACCACAGAGACTTGGGTTGATGGCTTTTTCCCTGACGCCGTGTGGATAAGTGGGATTGGGTTTTTTCTTTCCCATAGCTAGCGCTGCACGTAGTCTTTGTTCCCAGTAGTTGTTTAATACAGAGGACATGAAAAAAAAAAAGTTAAATAAAAATAAAAAGGCAGGGGATTTGGGGCACGAACCATCTCCTCTACACACCCGGCAATTGAAATCTCAACACCATGACAATTCATCATCACTATCCACCACCCCCGCACTCTCAGTGAGCTACACCAGCACCCTCTGTGAGCTGCACCCCCCCCCTCCCGCCTTACTTCCTTCATCATGTCCTTGGGCCCTTGCGTCCTTGTTTCTAGGGGTCGTTTGGCTCTATCACCCCCTTTTTGGCCCTCCCGCTTCACTGCCTTGCTTAGCGTTCGCACGGTCGGCAACACGCTCTCGCCCATGTTACAGACGGCTGGGACTACAGTTCGCAGTAGGAGAAAACTCTTCAACAGGCTACGGTCGATTTCTCCCTTCTCCTCACCTCCGCTAGAGGCTGCCTAGTCAGACACGCACCCGGTTACCAATAGTTTCCACGGTTATTGGGTCTACCCCTCCTCTCCTCCCTTCAGGTTTCATCCCGTTGCTCGGTTACAGCTACGATACACTCACTCGGCTGGGACCCTACTGCCCCTTTACCTTATGCCGCCCTCGCGATTTCTCCCGGGTCGCACCCCTCGGTTACGCTCAGTCGTCGTATTGCACAGCCTCGCTGGCGGATGTCAACACCTTGGGTTCTCGAGTAATCTATGCAACACCCTAACCATTTATAGTGGCCCCCGCTCCCCCATTGTTCTTCTTTCATCGTCGGTTACTTTGGGTTTCTCTAGTGGTTATACCAATTATTTATTTTGTTGGCGTCTACGGCAAGAGTTTTCCTGTTGATTCCTCCCCAGGTATTTATTTGTATTTTTCTTTTCGACCCCCTAGTCGGAGGGGGATTTCTTATTCTGCGTGGCTGGTGTGCGGTTGGTCTCATACCGGAGGGACTTGGGGTGATGGCTTCTTCCCTGGTGCCGGGGTGGAGAAATAATAGGGGATGGGGTTCTTGCTTTACCATAGCTAGCGCTGGGCTTAGTCTTTTTTCCCAGTAGTGAATTAATACAAAGCACATGATATAAATAAAAAAGAAAAAAAAAGAGAAAAAAAAGGCACGTGATTTGGGGCCCAAACGATCTCGTCTTCACTGGAAGGATCTCCTCTTCAGACGAACGATCTCCTCTTCACCTCCCGCGATTGAAAACTTAACACCATGAGTTTCCATCGTCAACATCCACCCCCTCTCCACTCTTCTGATGGCTCTTTTGCCTAGGAGGGTGACTCTACCAGCACCCCTCTCCCCTCTGATTCCCTTCTGATATTCCTGTTGCTTTGGCAGCCTGGTTGTAGGGGTTTCACGGTTACTTTCCCCACCCTCCTCGGCACTTGTTTCGCTGCCTCGCGTAACATTTGCACGGTCGGCAACCCCTTTCGTTCGTCAATGGGGCATTCGCAGTCTCGGGTTAGTGTCGAAATAGTGGCCCCGGTGGCCCTGGTCCCTGGTATTGCACTATCTCGTTGAATCACTGTTCGGTACGGTTGGCATCATCGAAAAGTCGTGATCTCGTTTCGCTCCTCCCTCGCTCGTACTTCTACTTGATTTGGGACACCCCTCCCTCCCCTCACCTGGTCTTTGTCCCGTGGCTCGGTTACAGCCAAAACACCCACCCACCCGGTTGGGTTGCCCCGGCGTCCGGCCACCATTCACCTTGTTTCCTCTAAGGACTCGTGGACTCTCTCGGCCTAACCCGCTACACGCTCTGCTATTAGCCACGCGGCCCGGGTCAATATGGCTCCAGTACTATGACCTCCCTGGGTGGTTGTTTTCGGTGATGCTAGCAGTTGGGGATTGTTAAAGGCCTTCGCGACGGTTGGGTTTTCTCCGCTGCTTCTCTTCTACGGATTTGGGTTTTTTTGGTTTTTCTCACTGTTGGGTTGTTTCTTGGGTTTTTGGTAGATACTTTCCTTTAGAAGCGAGTTTCTTGTATATTTTGTGCTAGTTTTCAGCGCCTGGGCGCTGGGTACAGGTTGTAGACCAGGGGTTTTTTCTCCGACGGAGTCCATGGCCTCGACGATGGGGAGGACTGGGTGGAAGTTTGTTGCGGCCATAAGTGTTAGGTCCAGAGCTCCCAGAAGGATAAGGGGGTCAAGTTACCCTACCTTCGCGCACGAACCTCCGAAAAAGAGTTAGCAACACCCCCCTCCAGCCCCGACGTTGGGATAGTAGGTCGCCTTACGTCACGTGGGAAGTTGCTTCCCCTCACCAAAGACATCAGTGAAGAAGACCCTACGTGCAACACCGTAGATCGCAGCCTATCGGAACAGGCTAGGACTTTTGTACTGGAGGTCACGTGTTCGACCCACACACCTGTCATAGTTATTATTACTATACTTGGATTGCAAATCAGTCTCCAGGCATGGGCACGAGCACTGCGACCGAGGGGCTTCGGTCGACTCCTATAGAAGAAATGAGTCTCTATAAGTAGGACGTCATACAACGGAGTTTGAACCCTTGGATAAGAAGTTATGGCGCTTCAAAGTTAAGCCGACCGACATATGTAGTCTGATATGTGGGACATAAGCATAGGATTACCCGGCATGAGAAATGTTGATCACAACATGACCGAAAGGAATGATTGGTAGGATAGCGAGCCAGGTTGCGTATACAGACTAAGTTCATATGACTTAACGATCGAAAGCAAGTAATTGGACACAATTAACTTTGCTATAATTAAAGTCGAAGTGGGGTGCGAATTGTGAGAGTCAAACGGTGTTCGCACATTCATAAGAGTTCACTAAAGTACATGAGGTACTGAAGAACAATAGGTGTAGGAAGTACCCCGGAAAGGGCTATAAGTAACGGGCAAGAGCCCGGGTAGTTAGAAGGTCATCAAGCAACGGTGAAGAGACCTTAACAATATATACACATTAAACAAATATTTGTCGTTTTACTTACTATACTTCCATCGGGAGTTTCGTCTCCCTAGACGTATTCTCCGAATCACGAACGATGGGCCTGATGATATTCGCCTGTTCTTAGAATATTACTACCCTCATAACTGTATATTGTTATTCTCTACGTTACTGAGACAGACAAGGGATATCAACCACAAATACGAATCGCTACTCAATCAAACTCATTTTATCACCAGAAGGATAAGAAGTACTTTCCTACTTCAAAAATGTCAACGTCTAACCCTGAGGGAGCAGGACCACATGCTATAGAGAGAGACGAACTCTCCCAGTCCCAAGCGCCAACGGTGACATCGCAAGACACAAGGATCGCTAGATCCACGGATAGCGGAATAGCTCCCGGCCTGCCACCCGGGCTCTTCCAGCGAGCAGTGATGAGACGGTCCCAGTCTCAACAGTCTCAGGTACTAGCAGAAACGCTCTTATCTCCTGAAATGTCCCGACGACTTGACCGCATCAACCGAAGTATACACATGTACGAGGACAACCTAGTCCAAACATCGACCAGGAACACCTAGCATTCCAGCCACTTCCACCCCAAATCCAATATTTGGTACGAGAACTACGCAGAGTCAAAGAGGATATAATGACGGGCGCCAGATAAATAGAAATGGAGCTTGAACAACTAGATACCAGCATGGTAGAGGGGGACGCAGCAACAAAGGGGCTGCAAGACGCGCTCAAGAGGGTTGGTAGAAGGATGGACGGAAAAGCTAGCCGTCAGACCCAACATGAACTGGTTACATCACACCTCCACCAAACTATACAAGCGCAAGGGGCAGCGGCAATGGGGAGGGATGACCAGTTGGGACATGAACTGCTAGACACAAAAGCCCAACATCAACGAGAACTTCAGAATCACGAAAGAATACTCAACGCTATGATGGCCGAATTGGAGGCAAACAAAGAAGCCAGAGAAAGACAAGAGACCCACATAGCTGAGTTAACTGCGGCGGTTACCTCCTTGAAGAGCCAAGTGAAAGGCAAGCGGTCAAACCCAACCCCAGAACAAGGTGCAGGAGCAACACGAGGAGGAGGCGGAGGACGACCCCCCCCTACAATGCATGGGGCAGCGGGAGGCACCCCCGGTCCTGGAGATAGTGAAGGAGGAGGCAGCGACGATGAGAGAAGTGGACGGCGGGATGAGAGACCCGACAAACGAAATATGAAGCCTGCAGAAAAGGAGAAAATCGATGAGGAGAAATATGGAGAGGCTACGGAGGACGAAATATGGTTCTCCAGGGCCTTTGGGAACGCCATAGGAGAAACTACGAAACGTCCAGCGCAACTCCGATCAGAAGACGAACATGCCAAACACCAGCATATCCGGTTTTGGCTAACTAGCTGCAAGGATCTTTTCGATCGAAACCCATACCAGTGGCAGGTCGAGGCGGCTCGTATTAAATACTCCTTGTCCAAACTTAAAGGATCACAAGTAGGATCCTTGGCTATGATCTACCGGAACAAAATGACCGGCGAATTAGGCCATACACGAAAGGAACGTTACGAATTATAGGACGTCTTTGCTGAACAAGCTATACGCCGATTTGGTCAAACAGATGAAGAAGAAAAAACAGTGGTGGAAATGTTGCATGTCCGATACAAGAATGACATTAACCAATTTTAATTGCAATTTGAAAATTGGGAGGTCAAAGTAGAAGTTATTGGAATCGGCTTCAGGAAATTAATGAGAGACCGAATACAGGATGAGGCTTTACGGCGAAGGTCAATCCATTAAGAATACGCCGACGACGGAGATTGGATAGAAGCTCACCGCCAAGCTGTCCGGGATGAGGAAGATTACGAGGTAGGAAAAAGGCTTAGGGACAATAATGTCACGGGGTCGAATTCAAGTGGGAAAAGGAAACGGACGAGCCGACGACGACAAAAATTATGAAAAAACCTAAACATACCGCTAAAGAGAAAAGGGTATATTAGGCAAAGAAAAATGAAGAAAAGGTAGAGAAAGGGAAGGCGGCGCCCCGGCAGAAAATTATGCATCGAGTTTGGGCCGACGGACAAACCGGTATCGACCAAAAAATAGTCGACGAACGAAAAGCCAAAGGGCAATGCACTAGATGCACCCTAACAAACCACAGATGGAAGCACTGTCACAAAGAAATTCGAGTTAGCAACATCCAAAGGAAATCGTTCAAGTTACCGGGAGGAAGAGCGAATCACCAAAAGGCTAGAAAGCAAAGGGTAGCCGCCGTGGCTGAGGATAGCTGTGAAGAAACCTCACGGCAAGCGAGCCAAAGGCCATTAGCATGGACCTTTATGGAAGATGAGGAGCTATAAGCTCACTGTCACCACTGGCGACGGCATGTGGGTAGTCCAGACATCGAACCGGGAATCGAAATAATCTGAAGTGAACTCTTCAGCTCATACCCTTGGAGTGCATCGGTCCCAAAAGCGTGATAAGTTCCGACTGGGAGTCAGGTAGCACCTGCGTGTTTTACGACAAAGAGATTCAAAAGTATATATCCCAGATAAACTCGAGACAGCAGCGAAGGAACCCACCTTGAGCAACACGACCCGAAAACGCCTCCACTTGTTCGGGGGACCCCTAGGACTAACGACGGTTAGTAGAAAACCTAAGAGGAAACAAAGAGAGCAAGAAAAGAGGCAAGTACGGAACGCGAGCCATGGTGATGAGTGAGCAACTGGCATCAGACGAGAGTGACACCAGCGTAATCGTCCCCAGAGGCAGGTCATAAAGGACACCATCGAGAACGATCAAAAGAACAGAGTCTCACGAGGAAAAATAACCCACAAGTGCTATGGGTCGCACTAGTCGACAACAAGACACCCGAATTGGTTGTCATGTCGGACGAAACGCGCGACCTCAAGATTTCTCTCATAGTAGTTGGGCACGTTCATTGCACACACAGAACCACTACCCACCTCATGAAGAAACTTTAGCTGGGGCTGGAGGAATTAGGCGAGAGGTACGGTAGACTCCTCGTAACTACCAGTAAGTGTGGATAAGTCGGTCAGAACGGAGGGCGGATCCGACCCGCAAAGCACAAATCATCTGACGAACTACCTCTAGTATAGGCGAATCCCTCAGCAGGGAATAAAGACCGCTAGTAGTGGGCTGCCCTATATACAAACAGATAGGATTTTACCCTTTACGAAAATTACGATCCTTGGAAATCCCCAACCATTACCAAACCACCTTATTTTTTCAAAAATATTTGCTGAATTGAAAAAGCAGTTTGTCTGAGGAGGCTTCATGAGCCGCAACTGCACTGGCGCGGTAACAAACCCAAAGAGTTCCCATAATGAAGAGAGTTTATGAGACACGAGGCCCGGGCCCCAAGTGGACAAAATACAACCCGAATCCACAGTACTACGAGTGCCCTGAAGGAAATGCCATCCTAGTCATATCAGACAAACGGCATAAAATTAGAGTCTTACTAGACTCTGGCTCTAACATTTTTCTCCTAAATCAAAACACCGCACGTACGCTCAAAGTCCCTTACGAAATAAGAGAGAACCCGCTTAAAATAACCGCATTCAATGGCGAAGTATCCTCCACAGGAGTAACATACTATTCACATCCGATTCAACGAGAGATTGGTACCAATGGCCATACAACTATGGTCTCCTGCGAGATCGCGGACACTGGCAAATATGATATGATCATACCGTTCGGGTGGTGGCACCACGACATCCGATAAAAAATATTCAAACCCCTGAAAAATGGTGTTTCTAACACACCAAATGTGTACACCATGTACAAGATGAAGGCATCGCTGATATGTTTGAATGGGACGAGACGGTTGCTTTTGATGAAGAGGCAAGAATGATAGGGAGGATCGGATCCACAAGACATGAGGAGGTAAAACTAGAATGATTACGAAAGCCGTATTGGCAATACAAGGAATTGTTCGAAAATGAAAAAGCAGAAATGCTAGCCCCTAGGCGAACCTTCGATCATGCAATTGACCTCAAAGACGGAGCCACACCACCCTGGGGACCAATATACCCAATGTCGGCTTACCAATTAGAAGAACTAAATAAATATCTTCACAAAATGCTTGCCAAAGGAAAAATAGTCCACAGCAAATCTCCGGCAGGCGCACTAATCTTCTTTGTCCCACGACCTGATGGATGACTACGGTTATGCGTAGACTACCGATAACTAAATAAGTCAACCATACTCAACAAATACCCTTTACCGCTCATGACCGAACTGAGGGAAAGAGTAGCCGGTGCAACCATCTTCACCAAACTGGACCTGAAAGATGGTTACCAGTTCATACAGATCAAACAAGGCGATGAATCGAAAACCGCTTTTCGGACCCGATATGGACATTACCAATACAAAGTAATGTCATTTGGTTTAGTCAATGCCCCCGCCACGTTCCACGCCCTGATGAATACTATCCTGAGAGAATTTCTGGATCATGGCGTCGTAGCCTACTTGGATGAAATCCTAATTTACTCAAAAACTATGGAAGAACATGAGGTTCTGGTTAAACAAGTATAAGCCATGCTAGAACGCCTTGACCTGACGGTATCCTTAAAGAAATCCGTGTTCTATCTCGATACAGTCGAATTCCTCGGATACATCGTGGGAAAAAGTGGCGTCAATATGAGCGAAAAAAAGGTTGAAGGTATCCTCAATTGGAAAGCCCCACGGTCCGTAAAAGATGTACAAATCTTTATTGGTTTTGCAAATTTCTACTGACCCTTCATAGAAAATTTCTGAAAGGTTTGCAAACCAATTCCCAACATGTTGAAAACCAAGTGAGGAAAACATTTATGGTTTTGGGGAGAAGAACAGGACAAAGCCTTTGAGGAAGTTAAGCGAAGATTTACCTCAGCCCCTATTCTAGGACAGTTTTACCCGGACCGAAAAACCCTGATCGAGACAGACGCTAGTGACTTTGCACTAGGCTGTATCCTTTCCCAATGCGGGAAAACGATTGCACCCTGTGGCATTCCACTCACGAAAGCTAAACGATGCCGAACGGAATAACGAAATTCATGATAAAGAGTTATTAGCTATCCTGGAAGCATTCTGTGAGTGGAAACACTACCTATTGAGCGTAGACGATCCGGTGATGGTATACACCGACCACCAGAACCAGCAATGCTTCCTCACGACTAAAGGCTGGAACCCCCGACAGATCCGATGGGCTAAATGGGTAGCCAATTTCAATTTTAAAATAGTATACCGCCCCGGCAGCAGAGGGGGCAAACCTGATGCATTAAGCCAGTGGCCGGAGTACCGCCCTGAGGAGGGAGCTACGCATCGCGAACAGACAATTCTGAAACCGTAACATTTCGAAGTTTCACTTTGCTACTGAAAGGACCGAATTCAGGTCAGCCTTGTGGAAGGAAAAAAAGGGGACGACAAACGGGCTAAGAATAAAAAGACTACAACACAAGGGGATAGTCCCAACGAAAGGCTCCAGGATGGCAGCGGGACATGACATTTAAGCCCTAAAGGATGGCACTATACCAGCCCAAAGACAGATGTTAGTGGACACCGGCATCGCAATAGGACTGCCTAAAGGAACATACGGCAGACTGGCAGCAAGAAGTGGCATGGCAAGCAACCATGGAATAGCAGTGGGCGGCGGGGTTATAGATGCGGATTACACCAGCCAAATAAAAGTAATACTCCGGAACCATGGGGACACCAGTTACGAATTCAAGGCAGGCGACCGAATCGCACAGCTAATCGTGGAAAAAATACAAACGCACCATGCCATGGAAATCGATAATTTGGAAGATACGGAAAGGGGAGCTCAGGGATTTGGCTCTAGTGACCTTGGCCCAAAACGGCTAATTACCTGTCAAGAACTCAAAGTCAAAATGTGTTTCCAAAACCCTGACCCACAGGACAACGAATATTTTGATGAAGAAGACATTAACACACATAGGAGCCTACGAGACGAAATAACGATGCTGTCCAGTGCCATGATTTCAGCAATAGAAATGCCAACCATGGACGACTCATTTCTGGACAAAATAAGAACGGCAGGAAAGGAGGATGACATTTGGACGGCGCGGAAAGGGGCGTTAAGCTGGTTAAAGGAAAAACGGGAAGCCCTACCGAAGCACTGGGAACTGGAAGATGGACTACTCTATTTTAAGGGTAGACTATTGATTCCTTCAAATGAAGAACTCTTAACCGAAATTGCGAAAAGATGTGACAACTCCAAGGTAGCCGGACACTTCGGACAAGAAAAGACACTTGAATTAGTCACAAAGAACTTCCATTGGGAAAAACTCAGCAAATGGATAAACGACGATGTACGGTTATGCAACAAATGTCAATATAACAAATCTCTACGACACGTGAAGTATGGTTTACTCCAACCATTAGAGGTACCATATGCAGCATGGACCTCCATCTCGGTGGATTTCATTACCCAGTTACCCAAGTCCCAAGGTCAAACCCAGATCATGGTAGTAGTGGATCGTTTTACAGAAATGGCACACTTTATCGGCTTAGGGACAAATGCGACCGTAAAGGATGTCGGAGAGATCTTTCTCAAAAAAGTTTGGAAACTTCAGGGGCTCCCGTCCGAAATCATATAGGACATGGACGCCAAGTTTTCGGGCGAATTTTGGGAATCATTATGCAAAGCATTTGGAATTAAACGATGAATGTCAACGGCGTACCATCCACAGACGGGAGGACAAACTGAAAGAACCAACCAAGTGCTGGAAGGTTGCCTTCGAAACTTTGTCAACTATGATCAGGACGACTGGTATCAGATGCTACCGTTGGCCGAATACGCTTATAACAATTCCAAAACAAGCGCAGATAAACTAACCCCCTTTTTCACCAACTACGGGTTCCATCCACAAACCGAATGGATGAAGGAGAGAGAGGCTAAAAACCCAGGACCCACAATGTATACGCACTGGATGAAAACAGTGCAGGAAAACGCGAGGACAACCCTCAAGCAAACAAGAGAAGCCATAAAGAAATACGACGATCGGAAAGCGCCACCACAGCCCGACATCGAGACAGGAGAATTGGTAATGTTGAAAGCAAAAAACATTAAGAGGAAACGACCGACAAAGAAGTTCACCCCACGATGGTACAGCCCTTTTAAAGTCTTAGAGAAAAAAGGGAATAGGGCGTTCAAACTCGATATCCCGGCTTGCTGGAAAATCCACCCCGTATTTCACGTTTCACTACTCGAACCCTATAAAGTCTCTGACCGACCCAACCGGGAACAACCCCTACGAGAACCGGAGGATGTGTAAGGCGACCTCGAATGGGAAGTTGAAACAATCGTTAAAAGTGAGATAATCACCTACACAAGAAAGGTCAGAAGGGTAAACAACGAGTTCAAGGAACTCCGATACTTTGTAACATGGGGAGAATGCTCTGAGGATGAGAATAGCTGGGAACAAGTGGAGGGGTTGGAAAACGCCAGGGAAGAGGTGGAAAAATTTCATAGGGAAAACCCCGAGATGCCGGGGCCGACCTTGGATGAGTAGTATGAGAATGGTTTTCCACAAGTGGACAAGCAAAGGCTTCTGGTTTTTACCCCTACCATACGGAGCTCATAAAGGACAAAGAATGTATCATAGTTAGAGAAAAGGTATTCGGGACGAAACTTGAGATGAGGGAGCTCATGTTAGGCACAGAGCTCCCAGAAGCATAAGGGGGTCAAGTTACCACACCTTCGCGCAAGAACCTCCGAAAAAGAGTTAGCAACACCCCTCTCCAGCCCCGACGTTGGGACAGTAGGTCGCCATACGTCACCTGGGAAGTTGCGTCCCCTCACCACCGACATCAGTAAACAAGACCATACTTGCAACACCGTACATCACGGCCTATAGGAACAGTCTTGGACTTTTTAACCGGAGGTCACGTGTTCGACCCACACACCGGTCATAGTTATTATTACTATACTCGGATTGCAAATCAGTCTCCAGGCATGGGGACAAGCAGTGCGACCGTAGCGTTTTTGTCGAGTCCTATAGAAGAAATCCTTCTCTATAAGTAGGAAGTCATATGGCGGAGTTTGAATGGTTGGATAAGAAGTTATGGCGCTTCAAAGTTAGGCCGACCGACATATGTAGTCTGATATGTAAGACGTAAGCATATGATTACCCGGCATGAGAAATGTTGATCACAACATGACCGGAAGGAACGACTGGTATGCTAGCGAGCCAGGCTACATATACAGACTAAGTTCATATGACTTAACGATCGAAAGCAAGTAATAGGATGCAATTAACTTAGCTATGATTAAAGTCGAAGTGGTGTGCAAATTGTCAGGGTCAAACAGTGTTCGCACATTCTTAAGAGTTCAGTACAGTACAAGAGGTACTTAAGCACAATAGGTGTAGGAAGTACCCCGGAAAGGGCTATAAGTAACGGGCAAGAGCCGGGGTAGTTAGAAGTTCATCAAGCAACGGAGAAGAGACCTTAACAATATATACATGTTAAAGAAATATTTATCGTTTTACCTACTATACTTCCATCTTGAGTTTCCTCTCCCGAGACGTATTCTCAGAATCACCAACAATCAGGCCTAGGATTTTCGCTAGTTCTTAGAATATGACTACCCCCATAACAATAACCATCACGGTTACACGCTATTTTTGTACTGATTACTTCAGCCTTCGGCCTCAGCCAAAAACAAAATTTCTAATCTGATAAAAAAAAAAAAGTGAAAAAAAAAAGGGAGGGGATTTGGGCCACGAACTAACTCCCCTACACACCCGGCGATTGAAATCTCAACACCATGAGAATTGATCGTCAACATCAACCACCGCCGCACTCCCACTGAGCTGCACCCGCACTCTCAGTGAGCTGCACCCGCACTCTCAGTGAGCTGCACCTGCACTCTCAGTGAGCTTCACCCGCAGTCTCGGTGAGCTGCACCTCCCCCCTCTCGCCTTACTTCTCTTATCATCTGCTGGGGCCCTCGCGGCCTTGTTTCTAGGGGTCATTGGGCTCTACCCCCTCCTCTGTCCGCTCGCGCTTCGCTACCTTGGTTAGCCCTCGCACGGTCAGCAACACCCTCTCGCCCATGTTACAGACGGCTGGGGCTAGAGTTCGAAGTAGGAGAAAACCTTTCAACTGGCTAGGCTCGATTTCTCCATTCTCTTCACCTCCGCTAGAGGCTGCCTAGTCAGACACGCACACGGTTACCGATAGTGTCCACGGTGATTGGGTCTACCCCTCCTCTCTGTTATGGGGGTAGTAATATTCTAATAACAAGCAAATATACTAGGCTCGATCGTTCGTGAATCGGAGAATACGTCAAGGGAGACGAAAGTTAAGATAGAATGATAAAGTAGGTGGAACGACAAATATTTGTTTAATGTGTATATATTGTTAAGGTCTCTTCTCCGTTGCTTGATGACCTTCTTACTACCCGGGCTCTGGCCCGCTACGTATACGCTTTTCGCGAGTACTTCGTACACCTGTGGTTCTTAAGTACCTCTTGTACCTTAGTCAACTCTCATGAATGTGCGAACACAGTTTGACCCTTACAATTCACAGACCACTTCGACTTTAATCATAGCCAAGTTAATTGTGGCCAATTACTTACTTTCGATCTTTCACTCATATGAACTTAGTCTGTATATGTAGCCTCGCTCGCTATCATACCAGTCCTGCCTTCCGGTCAGGTTGTGATCAACATTTCTCATGCCGGGTAATCAAAAGCTTGCGTCTTAGATATCAGACTACATATGTCGGTCGGCTTAACTTTGAAGCTCCATAACTTCTTATCGAACCGTTCAAACTCCGGCGTATGACTTCCTACTTATACAGATTGATTTCTCCTATATGGGTCAGCAGAAACCCCTCGGTCGCAGTGGTCGTGCCGATGCCCGGAGACTGATTTGCAATCTGAGTATAGTAATAAGAACTATGACCGGTGTGTGGGTCGAACACAGCACATCCAGTAGAAAAGTACAAGACTCCATCAGCAAAAATAATACTCTGCGCCAGGGGCGCCCCATGCGTCTGGCGCACCTAGCGCACATAACGTCAATCGCGAATCGACGTTGCGTCCTGATTTTGCGTCACCTGACGTGCCGCGCCCTGACCCTATCCTGACACGGACCCTACGTTCTCTGGGCCTTGACTGCGCCTGGTCCTTTGCTCTTGCGTCCTGAACACCTCTGATTCTCGGTTGCGGCACCAGGGCGACGCCTGATGATCCGCCGCTCCATCCTGATCACCACTGATCCTGGCGTCTTCTGTCCTGACGTCCGATCTTTATCTTCCGCGCCTTGGCTTCGCTCGTT
>Ga0307507_10008604_pt1 | contig 14013 bp, 15 predicted proteins | sample 7_EM_MG_FD_207223 | JGI IMG/M metagenome (GOLD analysis project Ga0307507, IMG submission 207223) | Populus trichocarpa ectomycorrhiza microbial communities from riparian zone in the Pacific Northwest, United States - 7_EM | ecosystem: Host-associated > Plants > Roots > Unclassified | place... | reverse complement strand
AAGGACGAGGACGGACTACGTTTTGCCGTCCCGTCCGGTCCCGGGCTCTTGGCAGTCCCCACGCCGGGCCCTACGGGGGCCCCGGACGGCTGAGAACACTGAGTGGAGCCAATAAGGCTGTTTTGTTTTGCCCTAGGAATCCGGAGGTGACCACGACATATCTGAGATATGTAGCAGGATTCTTTGAAAGAAGCGAGTACCACTGAGGGCTAGAAATAATAGCTCCCTAGTGGTCAGCAGCCTGTGCGTTCAGGGAAACAACGAGGATATTGCCGTTGCAGCCTTCGACTGTGGCTTCACTTGAAAATAAGAGCAGACAATCATCAATATCAAGAAAACGCTATTGGGCAGCAATGGGTAGGTTGAGGAGGGCATCCAAGATCATTTAGCAGAGGGGTGTTAAAAAGGGGAAACGGGGTCTAGTGGCAGAGGGCTGCGGCTTGTGGAGCTAATGTCGATGTCAAAGATTCTTATTTCTTCACTACTGAAAATTTTCATCAGGGTTGATGCTTGCGCAAATGCTAGCGGAAAAGAACTGCCTGAGGATCAGAGTTGCTGAGAGATATTGTTGGAGAGTCCTCCGAAGTGAGAATATGCAAATTGGGGGGCTCAGTCAGAGAAGATAGTCAAAGATGTTTTTCAGGGCTCCTGTCTCGTCCGTCAGCCTCAACACCGACCCACCCCGAATTATCTGGAAATGAGTAGCGACAAGAGTGTCAACCCAGAGGCGATAAACTCTGATATGAGGGCGGATATTCTGAGAAATATTCCAGAAGAGCTGTCCGGTGTATGTGTAGGAGCATTCGGTTGCCCATCCCACCAATCATGTAAACATACCAATGACTCCACGCAGTATCCCTCTTCTTTTGCTAAGCATAAGGGCTCGTCTAGAAAAGATAAAAATTGGCTGGTAAAGAAAGAAGGGTGAACTGATAGCGCGATGCGATGGATCGAGAGATGTCAGACAATAGGGGAGCAGAAACAACATGAGTGATGTTTCATGATTCCAGCTCTGCCAATATCTATTCCGAAATCTGGCCTACTATACTATCACCCTCTAAGACGGTAGTCTTTCTCAAAGGCCAGATGCCTTTGCCCTACAGCTTGAGACACATGCCCGGGACGCCCGGGAGTGGAGTCTAGTAGGTACCTACAGGGCAGATGGGGCGCTTGGGAACACTGACACAGAGCGCTTGATAGAGTCCTACCCTAGCAGGAGGAAAATACCAAACTCTTGATCTATCATAGTGAAAGTCCAGGTTCAGTGGTACTGGCTGATCGGAGTATGACAACCTTTGTGCCCCATTCTGAGAGGTAACTCTTGGCCCATACTTTTTAGACAGAGGACTCCAACCGTGTTTGTGGCATCACATGCCTGACTGCGTTTAGAGTGCGGGAAGTTTAACTTATAAAACCGATGCCGATGCTCAACATCTCTTGACCGCTTTCCTCGTCTCCATTGCACTACATCAGCAAAGGGTTATCAAAACATTACATGATGGTCAACCAGATGAATCATCTCAAGCTCGCACACAAGCTTTTCGTTAGTGCTCGCCTTCGTATGCAGTCTCACGGAATATTCGATACCACTCAGGCAAGATACTGTTTGATCAATAATGCCGAATTAGCTCTACTGGCTGGTTTGTTGAGAGAAAAGCACTTGAATAATAGTCATCCCAGTTCTCAAACAGCAAATTGCACGAGAATGGTGGACGCTATGTGACATTGGAGGACTTTTGCCACGCAAGCCTCGCAATTGGGCTTCGGGGTTTTGGGCCGACCCGGGTTTCGATCTGGTCGAGTCGGGTGGGGTCGGATCTCCCATCGTTTGGGTCGGGCTTGGGTCTGGTTTCTGATTTTACAGCCCCGGTCGACCCATTGCGAGACTTGCTTGATACCAATTCTTTCAGCCAGACTTTACATTGTTAGTTCTTCAACAAACTGAGATCTTGACTACTGACTTTCTCATAATGTCACCACTCCCATCGCTTCTGGTCTATGGAGGCTAGTGTATACCGCCAATGACTCTGAATCAGCCACAAATTACTGTTGATACACTAAGTGGATCATAGGGTAGGGATCTTCTGCTCTTGTTATAACACGAGTGTAAATACCAAATGTTCATAATTCATATTGAATGAGTATTTCATCTCTGATAGACACAAATCGACCATACTCGATGCTCGAGCAGTGGCCATGATCGATCACTCAATCAGGCCCCCCTAGTTTGATTGACTATTCGATCAGGGGTCTTCTCCATCAGATCATCATCCACCATTGCCCCCGTTATATATATGCTCGATCATACTCATGGCTATCACTAGTCTTCAAGGTGAACGTCGGTGGACGTCAGTTAGCTGGCCCGTCCGGTTTTTTTTTTCAAAATTGCCCCGTAACCCGCCGCAAAGGACTATAGCCCTGCCGTTCCTTCCCGGAAATGTTTCATGGGCTGGAAACTGTTGTAACTACGAATATTTTCCAATACCCCCAAACACCTAGGAATATAGAGACTGCAGGTCACTGTTCCCAACGGGCAGTCCGTCAGGTCTTGAGTCAGGAGGAGGACGGACGACGTTTTGCCGTCCCCTTTCGTCTTCCAGCCAAATTGCCCGACGATTCCAAGTGGAGGACGTCGGGCCCGACAGTCCCCCGCCGTTATATTATCCCCTGTAATGTCTCAGTTTGGCGATTTGATTTTTCCGCCCGGATTTGTTTTAAAACGAAATACCAAGAATTAAGGCTACACAAAAATAGTAAGCCCAATTTCGACTTCCTCTCTCACTTGAGTTCGTGCCGCTTGCCATTGTCGGAGTCGCTCGGCACACGACTCTGAATACTCGTAGTCGGACTGCTGTTATAACCAAGGGACTCCTCCGTACCTTCAATTATGCCGAGGTCGGGAGTGTTGAGATCCCTGGCACCGTGCTAACATCAAAATCCCCGGGGTTTTCTTCTGATGTGGAGTCCTCAAGTGGAATTGACATACGGGATAGAAATTGTAGAAATTGAGGAATCGGATATGAAAAATTGGTGAAGTCAAACTTGGTGGTGAATTACTGTATCAAGCCGATCTTGCGATTTGTATCAGATACTATCTTCTTTTTTAAACAATTGGCGAGTTTACAGCCTTTTTATCATTGGTATTCGAGACTACCTTAACATATTCCCTCACTTCATAATTCCATTTGATCTATGAAGATTCTATTGCTAATTGGACTCCTGGTATGATTATCCTGTACGCATACCAACTGCATCCCATCATTTATTCCAGTCACCAGTATGCACTAACAGTTTTCCATTGTCCTCTACAGTCCACCGCCTTTCCCTGCAGTCACCCACTATCCCCTGCCGTCATCTGCCATCCCTAGCGTCTCTTCATAGGGACTGCGGTTACCGACCGTCACCTGTCGTCGCTCGCAGTCCCCTACCGTCCCCAGCTGTCCCCTGCCATCTCCCACAATACACCCGTTGTCTCCTCCCGTCCCCCGCAGTCCCCGTCATCCCCTATCGTCCCCCACCGGTGACTACAATTCCCACAACAAACCCGCAGTCTTCACGCACACTCTGCCTATTAGTGTCTCAGATTGCCGTCCCGTCGTCTTCGCTAAAGACGGCCGGCTTTAGATTTTGCGGACGAGGACGGCATATTTTCTGCTGTCCCGTCCAGTCTCGGGCTCTTGGCAGTCCGTCCCCCGGGCCCTGTCGCGCCTCGGACCGTTGGGAACACTGCTGCAGGTTGAGCATGGTGGAGAGAACATTCTGTTTCCATTATTTGGGTTAATGCCAGCATGTTTGAAGCTAGTCATTATCACTTATAGGAGCTGGAGGTGACAGTGGTGGGAAATGGTATTGAGGAATTCGGCATTAGTCAGTCCTGTAATAGGATCTATTTCTAAAATCCCATATGGTCTCTTGTGATATGGACTTAGAGTGTTTATCTAATAGTTAACTATAGTTCTCGGTTGTAACTTGCCGTTACCTGCAGTCACCCGTACAAGCGAGCAATAAATGAATGAATGAATGCAGCTGCTTCCGCAGGATACTAACAGAATACTGGTGCGGGATAACCAACTATGATACTACAAAATATGGAATACACATAAGAATAAAAGAAAACACAAATCATGAATTCCTTATACACCCACCCCCCCCTTTGGCCCCGGGATTATAGCAACTGAATTCGGCATTTATTTCAGCAGCTTTTCCGGGGATTCCTCCTGAGTTTACTTATCCTGAACCGGAGGCAACATCATACTAGAGTTAATTTTTTTTTCTTAATTGTCTCAATGATAATGCAACTTTATTTGTGGCTAGTAGTGAGGAGAGGCGTGTGGATAGGGCCGGGAATATTGGTAACTCCAGAGTGTTCTCATGCCTGTGCAATGAGGGTTTCGAGCAGATTGATATCCAGGGTCTTCCAACAACAGTCAGGGCTACAAGTGCGACACTGCCCAGACCACGAAAGAATGCAGCTATCATTCCTTTTTTTTCTACATTACTCATTACCTTTCTAAAGGTCTTATAAGCTCTGTCTGGTTCAGGATCTAGCTTCCAGTGAGAGGCATATAAAACTTACGGGTATTGTCCGGGTGGAGCAAAAAAGAAAAAAGAAAAAAAGCATCAGAATTGATGGGTTGGAGCAGGTACCGTACTGTCCTCGAGTACGAGCAACTCTGCCACTCAAGTGAGACATGTCACAATCACCAACACGTCTGCAGAGTGGCTGTATTCTAGTATTGAGAAGTGATTGTATGGGGGGTGAGAGAGTAAGCTACATGTACTGTAGAAAGCAGCTGGATTTGTGATATTACCCGCAATTGCGGGGGGTCGAGTGTGTGTATCTGGGTTGATTGTTCTTTTCCTGATCTCTACTAGTACTGCTCGTGCAGGCTCACCCCTCTTCCCTTCTCTTATTACTTTCTACCGAGACTTATAAAGTATTTTTCTTCTATACTATTTCAGACAGGGACAAGGGCTAGTTTATAGTAAGTTACTATTCTAATAGTGTGTCGTGCTAGCAGATAGATGGGGTAGCCAATGAGTCCACCATTCTTCAATGTTGTTGCTAAGCTTAGAGTCTGTTGTGATTGATACTTGGTTCTTTCGTCCTTTGGTGCTTTCATTAGGCCTTAGCAGAATGACTGACAAGACTTTGTATGCGGTAATTCAGCGTAGCAGGCGCTCTTGAATAAAGGTGTAGTAAATGGCATTAGTGCGAGCTAAGAGTAGTTACTGCTTAGGTTAGAGGCACAGGAGTTTGTGATTCTCTCCCCATGGCCTATCGAGCTAACCTTCGGCATAAGTGAAACAGCAGTCTTCCACTCTTAAGGTAGTTAAGGTAATTTGGGTTTGCGGAAGGTGGTGGTGCCACTTCAATGCGTGCTATTTGGTAGCTGAACTCTGACAGCTAGGCCAGTGTATATGTTTGTCGGCATGCCTGTACCACGCTTCATAGATATCTACTAGAGTCGGGGGAAGCCCACCAAACTCCCTATGCTACCAAACCCCTGGTTCTGCGGTAGAGGCTAATCAGGGTACAACAACCTTTGAGCTTCATTCGGAGAGGTAACCCTAGCTGCATACTATTCGATAGGAGAACTCCCACCGTGTTTGTGGCATCACGTGCCTGACTGCATTTAGAGTTCAGTGAATTTAACTTATATAGCATCTACGCCCACACTCAGCATCCCTCGTCCACATCTCTCATCTCCATTGCACTCCATCAGCAAAGCATCACCCAGGCATTACATCATGATCAGGCAAATGTCTCGTCTTACGCCCGCACACCAACCTTTGGCTACCAGTGCTCGTCTTCGTATGCAGTCTCACCAAAGATTCATTACTACTCAGGCAAGATACAGTTTTAATAAATAATGCTGAATTGGCTCTACTGACTGGTTTGCTCAGTGACAAGCTCCTGAAGGACAGTCATCCCAGGTCTCAAATAGCAAAGTACACGAGAATGATGGACGCTATTTAACAGGGGAGGGCTTTTCCCACCAAAATACGCAGTACATCAATCCTATTGCAGCAGTTGAAAAGGTATAACATTATCTCAATGGGCTAGATTGGATATACTTAGACAACCTTGCTAAAACCTGATAGGATGTCACAGGTGTCCAGGGGGCTATCGGAGCTCTTGGTGATTCTTTAAATAAGTTGGAGAGCAAGGTGGATAAAGCGTTTGGTAACATAGACACCCGGCTCGGTAACATGGAAACCCGGATCGGTAACATGGAGAGCAAACTCTGCGAGGAAATCAGAACCATGGGTACCAAGTTTAGTAGCGAAGTGAAGGAAATCAATCAAACAATCTTCAATATGCATAAGGTATGTTTTGAATTTTCAAGTTTAAGTGCTGGTCAAGCTACTAATCGATGATCAGGACCAAAAAGAGCGTGCGGCCATGATGTCGATTGGTATTAAGGCCATCGTCCTTCCGGTATGGTTCAAACCTCCAGTGAAATTCACCGCTGACATGGGTATGACCAGCATCAGGAGAGTGGGAAGAAATAATTATTTTGTTTTCATGGGAAAAAGGCTATAGTTGGCTAGAACCACTTTACAACATTCAATGGCTCCATCCACATGTTATTGGGATGCTATAGTTTGCTACAATTAAGGCCCCAAGGGTCAAAGTTGATACATCTGGCTTTTGTTGTTCTTCGACGGGGGCCCCGACAATTCCTTTTCCGCGTGTAGCGTAGTATACTGTAGCAGCTGCCCCATGTTGAAATTCTGAAGCTGCTCGGCATGCTCACCATATAGAACCCGCACCAACCCATCGGATCAGCACATAACCCACGGACACGCGCTCGCCCTATCTAGCAATCGCTCAGGACAAAGAAGTTCACCGGATATGAGCTCTGGAGAGATACGCCCTCCGGGAGCAGTTCTTTCATGCTACTCGGCATGCTCAGCGTAGGCGTAGCCTACCCCCTTATCGTTCGACAAAGCCCGGGTATGCGCTTGCGATCGGTGAGGAAGGAATCGGATGCGAGTAGTCTACGGAGCCTGAAGAGTTTTTCCTATGTAACGATTGTTCTTTTCTTTGTTAGCAGGCTTGCTTTGGGGAAGGATAGGGGGAATATGCGTGGAAGGTGGTGGATCTATGTCGCGATCGATGGAAGGATAGGATACGACTCGGAGGAAGGATGGAAGGAAGAGCTGAAGTTTTTCCTACTGATACTCTTATGTTGTCCGTTAGTCAGTTGATCATCGAGCATCGCGGTTTTGTTGAGAGAAAGAGAACAGATTTTCCCCGCCTTCGTGATCTGTCCTTAGTATCGTTGTTGCCTTGGCGATTGTTTCGTTTTATCGCCTATCACTCGCCGCCGTTATTCGCCATAGCCGATACTTTCAATACCCTACAAGCCATATTGCCCGGCTTTCTCCAGCCCAGATCCCAGAATCTTGAAACCCCCCATTACCTACAAATCTCTACACAATTTGTATATTCAACTAGAATTTGGCTAGAATATCATACCCCAAGCTTCGCACGTGCAATGAGTTAACATCAGCAACCGAAATACCCACCAGCCCCACGATCCCTAGTTTCAACAACACCAATAAGCCGGATGGGGATGGGTAGGTTGTGCTTCGGCTTTGTCCACTAGAGCCGAACGACCAGATATCCAGGCTTGCTCAATGGGTGATTCAAGTAGTGGATTGGCCTTTGGAGAGAAGTGTATTTCTGCAGTGGAGGAGTAGTGAGGGCTGTGAGGTTGGAGCCAATAAGGCTGTTTTGTTTTGCACTAGGAATCCGGAGGTGACGAAGACATATCTGAGGTATGTAGCAGGATTCTTTGAAAGAAGCAAGTACCGCTGAGGGCTAGAAATACTAGCTCCCAAGTGGTCAGCAGCTTGTGCTTTCAGGGAAACAACGAGGATATTGCCGTTGCAGGCTTGTACTTTGGCTTCCCTTCCGAATAAGAGCAAATAATCACCAATATCAAGAAAACACTATTGGGCAGCAACTGGTAGGTTGAGGAGGGCATCCCAGATCATTTAGCAGAGGCGTGTTAAGCAAGGGGAAACGGGGTCTAGTGGCAGAGGGTTGCGGCTTGTGGATCTAATGCGGATGTCAAAGATTCTTATTTCTTCCCTACTATAAATTTTCATCAGGGTCGATGCTTGGGCTAATGCTTGCGGAAGAAAATGCCTGAGCTTCTGAGTTTCTGAGAGATATTGTTGGGAAGTCCTCCCATTCGGCTGCCCATCCCACCAATCCTGTAAACTTACCAATGACTGCACGCAGAATCCTTCTTCTTTCGCTAAATATAGGGGCTAGTCTAGAAGAGATGAAAATTGGTTGGTAAAGAAAGAAGGGTGAACTGATGGCGCAATGCAATGGACCGAGAGATGTCAGACAATAGGGGAGCAGAAACAACATGAGTGATGTTTCATGATTCCTGCTCTGCCAATATCTATTCCGAAATCTGGCTAAACAGGAGGAGTGCCCAAGCGCCCAGTCTGTCCGTCTTCGGGTCCGGACGGGACGGACAGCCGTACCCCAAAGGGTCTCCGGGACCGGCGAGTGGGGGCTGCAGGTGTCTTAAGTGGCCTACTATACTATCACCCTCTCAGAGGGTAGTCTTTCGCAAAGGACGGATGCCTTTGCCATACTGCTTGAGACACATGCCGGGGATGCCAGAGAGTGGAGTATAGTAGATACCTACAGGGCAGATGGGGCGCTTGGTAATACTAACGCAGAGCGCTTCATAGAGTCCTACCCTAGCAGAAGAAACACACCAAACTCTGGATGTATCATAGTGAAAGTCCAGGTTCAGTTCAGTGGTAGTGGCTCATCGAAGTATGACAACGTTTATGCCCCATTCTGAGAGGTAACTCTTGCCCCATACTTTTTAGATGGAGGATTCCAACCGTGTTAGTGGCATCACATGCCTGACTGCCTTTATGGTTCCGGAAGTTTAACTAATAACACCGATGCCGACACTCAACATCTCTTGACCGCTTTCCTCATCTCCATTGCACCACATCAGCAAACCGGCATCAAAGCATTACATGATGGTCAACCAGATGTCTCATCTCAAGCTCGCACACAAACTTTTCGTTACCAGTGCTCACCGTCGTATGCAGTCTCACGGAATATTCGATACCACTCAGGCAAGATACTCTTAGATCAATAATGCCGAATTAGCTCTACTGGCTGGTTTGCTGAGAGAAAAGCACTTGAAGAATAGTCATCCCAGTTCTCAAACAGCAAATTACACGAGAACGATGGACGCTATGTGACATGGGAGGACTTTTCCCACTCAAGCCGCGGAATTGGGCTTCGGGTTTTTGGGCCGACCCGGGTTCAGATCTGGTCGGGTCGGGTGGGGTAGGATCTGCTATCGTTTGGGTCTGGTTTGGGTCTGGTTTCTGATTTTACAACCCTGCTCGACCCATTGCGAGGCTTGCTAGATACCAATTCTTTCAGCCAGACTTTACATTGTTAGTTCTTCAACAAACTGAGATCTTGACTACTGACTTTATCATAATGTCACCACTCCCATCGCTTCGGGTCCATGGAGGCTAGTGTATACCGCCAATGAATCTGAATCAGCCACAAATTACTATTGATACACTAGATGGATAATAGGGTAGGGATCTTCTACTCTTATTATAACACGAGTGTAAATACCAAATGTTCATAATTCATATTGAATGAGTATTTCTCTGATAGACACAAACCGATCATACTCGCTGCTCGAGCAGTGGCCATGATGGATCACTCAATCAGGGCCCCCCAGTTTGATGGACCATTCGATCATGGGGTCTCCTCCATTAGATTATGATCGACCATTGCCCCCGTTATATGCTCGATCATGCTCATGGCCATCACTAGTCTTCAAGGTGAACGTCGGTGGACGTCAGTTAGCGGTCCTGTCCGGTCTTTTTTCCACAGTTGCCCCGCAACCCGCCGCAAAGGACTACAGCCCCGCCATTCCCTGCCGGAAATGTTTCATGGGCTGGAAACTGTTGTAACTACGAATATTTTCCAATACCCCCAAACAGCTAGGAATATAGAGAGTCCAGGTTGAGCATTGTGGAGAGAACATTCTGTTTCCATCATTTGGGTTAATGCCTACATGTTTGAAGCTAGTCATTCCCACTTAGAGGAGCTGGAGATGACAGTGGCGGGAAATGGTATGGAGGAATTCGGCATTAGTCAGTCCTGTAATAGGATCCATTTCTAAATCCCATATGGTCTCTTGTGATATGGACTCAGAGTGATCATCCAAAAGTCAACCATAGTTCTCGGTTGTAACTTGCCGTTACCTGCAGTCACCCGCACAAGCGAGCAATGAATGAATGAATGAATACAGCTGCTTCCACAGGATACCAACAGACTACCGGTACGGATAACCAACTATGATACTACAAAATATGGAATCCACATAAGAATAAAAGAAAACACAACTCCTTAATTGCTTATATACCCCCCCCCCCCCTTTGGCCCCGGGATTGTAGCAACTCAATTAGGTATTTATTTCAGCTGGTTTTCGGGGAATTCCTCCTGAGTTTACTTATCCTGAACTGGAAGCAGCATCATACCAGAGTTAACTTTTTTTTTCTTAATTGCCTCAATGATGATGCAACTTTATTTGTGTCTGCTAGTGAGGAGAGGCGTGTGGATAGGGCCAGGAATATTGGTAACTTCTGCGTGTTCTCATGCCTATGCAATTCGGCTTTTCGAGCAGATTGATATCCAGAATCTTCCAACAACAATCAGGACTATAAGTGTGACACTGCCGAGACCACGCAAGAATGCTGCTATCATTCCTTTTTTTTCTACATTGCTCATCGCCTTCCTAAAGGTCTTATAAGCTCTGTCTGGTTCAGGATCTGGCTTCCAGTGAGAGGCATATAAAACTTATGGTTATTGTCCGGGTGGAGCAAAAAAGAAAAAAGAAAAACGCATCACAATTGATGGATTGGAGCAGGTACCGTACTGTGCTCGAGTACGAGCAACTCTGCCACTCGAGTGAGACATGTCTCAATTACCAAGACGTCTGCCGAGTGGCTGTATCCTAGTATTGAGGAGTGATTGTATGGGGGCCGAGAGAGTAAGCTACAAGTACTGTGGAAAGAAGCTGGATTGGTGATATTGCCGGTAATTGCGGTGGGTCGAGTGTGTGTATCTGGGTTGATTTTTCTTTTCCTGATCTGTACTAGTACTGCTTGTGCAGGCTCGCCCCTCTTCCCTTCTCTTATTACTTTCTACCGAGACTTATAAATTGTTTTTCTTCTTCTATACTGATTCGGACAAGGACAAGGGCTAGTTTATAGTAAGTTACTGTTCTAATAGTGTGTCGTGGGATATAAACTTGCCGCTCGAACCCCAATCCTGTTGTGGATCAAGGTGGGTGGGAGTCAGGTGCACAGGGAGGACATGTGGTACAAATGATTTACTTAATTTTTCTAACTGGGATAAACAGGTCCCTTAAACACATCGAAAACTCTCTTAGAGATGTGTCGCACTACGAGATATAGACACCCCCTTGACACAACTTGCTGTAGAGCTGGATGATGATATCTAGCGACTGTGTGCGAGTGATTTGTTATGAATGCCACGTGATCCCAACCTCTTTGACAACATCTTCCCAAGAGCAATCATCCTCACGTACTCTAAACTCCCATACCTCTCTCTCTTTGCTGCCTCCGCCCGCAGCTATAGCTGTTTTAACCTGCGCTGCAAGTTTTTCGAGCGGATTGCATTCCTTTCCATGCTTTTCCAAGGACAACATTTTCACCCCTCCTCCCCAAGCATTTGAAGAGGGAGTTGCATTGAGGACCCAGCTCACCAATTCATTAACTGTGAATCCATCCAAGTCCTCAAGTGTATTCCATGGCAAAAGGTTCAATTCCGAGAGTTTGCGATACACGCTAAAGAATACTAGGGCGTCGCAGCGAGCGTCAGGAGGTGTGGCAGCGCACTGGAGGGGTGGTTGTGAGGAGGTAGAAGGGGGTTGGTAGCGGTTGAAAAGAGCCGTAAACACCAGTTTTATGTGAGTGAGGAGTTCAGCGCGATGGTTCAATATCGCTTCTTTAATATAGTAATTTTTTAATTAGCAGCCTGGCCGAACTGGTTGGTTGGTTGGTTGGGGATGGGTATGCTACTTAACACAGCCTCGGGCACAAAATCCCCAAACCCACCTCCACCCTTTCTCTCTTTGAAAACAGGAACTTTATCCATACCTCCCCCAACCTTCTGGACACAAACCTCCATCACGGCCTTCCCAAACAGCTTTCCAAAAATCTTCTCCACGCCCCATACCCACGCCACGAAAAGCCACTCCTCGTAACCCGGCTTCTCGGCCTTGGATGTCCAGCCCTTCATCCACCTGTCACCGTACATCCTCGTCGCGTGCGAGCAGTCGTACTTATCCACTACAACGGCCATCTTGACCAGCTGCTTGAATGTCAACGACTGGGGGACAGACGGGTGATTGTGCAAGGATTTCAGTAGGATGCAGAGCGCTACGGGATCATCGTCGTGGAGTTTTAGTACGAATGGCTCCGCCGAAGAGTAGGGGGAATTGTTAAAGCGCTGGGCTTCGGAGAATGGAGAGGTCGGGCTTAACATTGCCGAGAATATTTTCGAGGTGGTGATTAGTACGCTTGCGGAGGTTTTGTAGTATAGTGCGTGCGTGGGCGTGAGTAGGCGGATGTGTATGTCTCCTACCGGCGAGATGATTGTCTCACGGAGGGGGAGTGGTGGTGCAATTGTTGTTGCTGTTGCCACCTCTGTTATCGCCGCAGAGGCGGCGGGTTTTTTTTCGGAGAGGGGCGAGCGAGGTGGGGAGGTAGGTGGAGATGGGAGCGGTATTGTTTGGGACATTGTTGGTGCTTTGATTATTTAGAGGCTGCCGGTATGACGGTACTGTAAAATGTTTAGCGGTGTCTTGATGATTGAAGCGGTGGGGAGTGCTTTCATTCTTCTCCGCTGTATGGGTCAACAAAGAGGTTCTTCCATGTCCCTCTGGGTGAGGGGTAGGGGAGTGCGTGCTGCTGCTGCCTAAGATCCATAGAGTGTCGTTCGTCGTGGTTACACAATGTTCCCAGCGGGCCGGGCCACTGATAGATTAGGCAAGGCCAAGGAAGGCCACTCCGGCAAACAGGCTAGGCGGATATAGGCTGGATCCCGTCAGCCTAATGAAGCTCATCATGCCGGGCAGCAGCCAATAATTAAGTCCAACGGTTAGCATTAACGTCCGCTGCATCTGAACCTGTATGATACCGCTATTCTGTATGTTTGCCCTGTAACCGACCACGATTGGAAAGCGACCACCATTTAAAACACAAAATGGAAGTTTCGACCTGTTGACATCTCCGCCTACTGGTATTGGCATTTTAAAAATAAAATAAAATCTTCATAAAATAAAATTATAGCATCCGTTAGCCAACTTATAGAAATAGGAGCCATCCGGAAAAAACAATTGTGGGTGGGCAAGACTTGTTTCTCTCCTCGACCATACAAATTGATGCCAATCCTTCCCCCGTGATATATTCTTTTGGTCTTCACCAATGGAGCAAGTTCGGGGGTTCTGATTTCTACAACCCTGTGTTTCCCTTCTTTGCCACACTAGTTTTCTCATTTCCTCCTCATGATACTTGTACCGTATTTTCTCGGCGTGTTTTACTGTTTTTTTGCCAAGGCCGGTGCCTGGAGCCTGAAATGGGCCCTCAAATTCCCCCAGCCAGCATAGTAACCAAGGTGTGGGTTTTAGGAGTCTACAACAGTGCGACTGAGTGATCATCCTGCAAGGGTTGTGTGCCCAATCTTGGGCAAAAACCGGTCTTGGCAAAAAACCGTATAACGCGAGAAAATACGGTACCGGTAAATTTACTTGTAATTTCATCGCCTATTCGGAATCTGGTATTATTAAGGCCTGTTTTTGGTTGTCATGTGACATGCTAAACCATGTTGAATGGTGTCTCTACTTGCGCACATCAATGCAGGGAACAGCAGCGTTGCAAAGAAGGCCTTCGGTCATCGAACCCGGG
>Ga0307507_10008602_pt1 | contig 14016 bp, 12 predicted proteins | sample 7_EM_MG_FD_207223 | JGI IMG/M metagenome (GOLD analysis project Ga0307507, IMG submission 207223) | Populus trichocarpa ectomycorrhiza microbial communities from riparian zone in the Pacific Northwest, United States - 7_EM | ecosystem: Host-associated > Plants > Roots > Unclassified | place... | reverse complement strand
AAAATACTTTTATTCGTAACCTCTACCACAATTCTAAACAGACCCTAAGAATGGCATGACAAGTACATACTTATTGTAGTTCAACCAACAAAGAATAGCCCGAACAAAAATGAAGATGAAGAAATTGTTTGGTATTATGGTGGTTTTTATTTTTGCCAAGTTATGTGGAAAAAATTATTTGGTTAGCCAAATTACTTATATTTTTTGCACTGACCTCACATATTATTTTGTTTCAAATCTTAGTTTTGTAAAATTTAAAATAAAATGTTTTTTTCATTTAACAAGACTTTTATTTATTTATTTTACACACAAAAATTCATCGCACATCAATTTTAATTAAATATATATTTTTTAAAATTTATTTGTGAAAAAACCATAATTAAAAGAGATTTTTTAATTCCAATCACAAAACCTATCACAGTAACAAATATATCAAAAATAATTTGGTCGAAGCCTTTCAGTTGCGAATTATAATGAAACTAACTTCGAACTTGATTCAATATCAAATCTAATCTAGATTAAGTCTTGAATAAAAAATTAAATCGACTTAATCTATAAATTAATCTATTAAGAGTGATGAGTTTTCTTTAACAATAAATAGAATTTAAATGGTTGTTGTATTTAAAATTTCATTTCATCATCCGGAAAAAAATATTAAATAACCATGTATGTTGGATTGATATAAAATGTGTACATTTAAAAAACGTAATTTAATCTCATTTAATAAATTAATTAATCTGATGATACCTTTAATTAAAAAAAAAGAAAATAATAGTAAGTCAATAAAACCGTTTTTGGTCTTGGGTAAAAAACCACAGGAAGGGACAGACCAATGGGCAAAAAACAAGCCTTATCTCATTTCCAGATTTCCTTTCTCCTTTCTCCGGTTCTTCTTCCCAGCTGTCGCCCTTTATATTTTCCACCGGTCAGCACAGCAGCAGCATCAGCAGCAGAAGAAGAAGAAGAAGAGTTGTAGCAAGTAGCAGTTTGAAGAAATCACAAATGCCTCCTACAGCTACTCTCTCCGCTTCTTCTTCTCTCAATCATCTCTTTCCAATCCCTCCCTCCTCCTCCTCATCTTTCACTTCAACTCCTTCGCCTACTAGCTGTTATTTCCATCCCTATACCAAGAAATTCTCATCATTACGCTTCAAACCCAACAAACCCAACATGACTCGATCTGCAGTCTCCATCGAGAAAGAAACCCCGGAGACAGAGCGGCCCATTACATTTCTTCGTGAATCAGAAGGGGCTGACGTGAGGGCCCGCTTCGAGAAGATGATCAGGGACGCCCAGGACAGCGTTTGTGCTGCCATCGAGGCTGTTGATAAAGGAGGCAAGTTCAAGGAGGATGTCTGGTCGAGACCGGGAGGTGGAGGAGGTATCAGCAGGGTCTTGCAGGACGGTGCCGTTTGGGAGAAAGCCGGGGTTAATGTCTCTGTTGTTTATGGAGTCATGCCTCCTGAAGCTTATCGGGCTGCTAAGGCTGCTCCTGCTGATCAAAAGCCTGGCCCTGTTCCTTTTTTCGCTGCTGGCATCAGCTCTGTAATTTCTTTCTCCATTCCAATTTCAATTTTTTTCATCGGTTTTACTGTTTTATTAACATCAATTATTAGTTTTTTCTCAGGTTTTGCACCCCAAGAACCCATTTGCGCCTACTTTGCATTTCAATTATCGATACTTCGAGACGGATGCTCCTCAAGGTATTACTTATGCCCAATGCTCTGACATTTCGTCTCCATGCTCCGTTGTTCTTGTATTGGATTGCATAAGTTACCCTTTTGTTCTTGAATTGGATTGCAAATGTTACCCTTTTTGGCCCTTTCTTTTTTGTTCTATTGTTGGTGTTCTTAGAAGAATGAATTGGAAAAAATTTACTAGTTTGGACTAATGTCAAACTGGCTTTCTTGTTGGCTTTATGTGAAGATGTTCCTGGGGCACCTAGGCAGTGGTGGTTTGGGGGCGGGACTGATTTGACTCCTGCTTATATCTTTGATGAGGATGTTAAGCATTTCCATTCGGTAAATAAATGTTCAATTTTGCATTGCTGGTTCTATTTGTGATATCATATCTTGCTTCCAATGGTCTGCATTGTGATATGGATAAGTGAAATACCTAGTTTCATTTCTGTCTTACTTATTTGGTGATTTAATTTGTCTGTTACGTTTCTAAATTTTACCACACGTTTGTAGACTCAAAAAAAGGCCTGTGACAAATTTGATCCTACCTTTTATCCACGGTTCAAAAAATGGTGTGATGACTATTTCTATATCAAGGTACGTGTCTGTTTTAGGTGCTTAAATTATAGTACTATGGTGTATTTCTCTTGATGCATGGTTTCTGGTTCTTGAAGTTTATGTTTGCAATATTTTCCTTATTTCAGTTTTGCTGGCTAGTTGCAATTGTCCCCCATTCCCCCAACACCCTACACAAAAGGGGCAAAAATTTAACTGTTTGCATGCACAAAAGGGAGAGGGGGGAGTTAACTGTTTGTGTGCCACTGGATCTGCTGAGGCTACTGTTTTCTCACACATTTAACTTGTGCATTTTGAACTTGTAAACTGTGAGGTGGAATGAAATGGACAGGTCTGGTTGGATAAGAGAATAAAGCATAGCTTTGACAGCTGTTGTTTCAGACTTGTTCATTTATGGGGCTGTTTCAAACTTAAAAGGAAAATTTCCTGCCATTGATGCTTGAAGTGCTGCGGCAGTTCCTTACCTGAATAGCCAAGCTGCTTAAATGGCTTTTTCTAGACTTCTTTGTAATGGATACCTGATTGATAGATTGATTTTGAGTCTGCTGGTGAAAGTGGTTGGACTAGAGTTTAGCTCCTGCAGGCCATGAATTTGTATCTATAACCTTGCTGTGCATTTTTTTTTCCTTCGTTCTGCTAAAAGGCTGCACAACATATAAGGTTGTATTAATCTTCTGCTGAAGTAGACTAAGAAGCTGGAAGAGACTTGTTTTATAATGACCTTATGTATTTGGGCTCATATTGACTATTGATGCTGTGTGCAGCACCGAGGTGAGAGACGAGGGCTTGGAGGAATCTTTTTTGATGATCTAAATGACTATGATCAGGAGATGCTTCTATCCTTCGCCACTGGTATTTTGCAATGCTAACATGTCTTTGTGGTTTTATCAAGAAAAAAGTCCTAATTCTCGTGAATTCCAATTTTACTAATTTATGCAATGTTTTTATGAACTCCAGAGTGTGCAAATTCTGTGGTACCTGCATACATTCCCATTATAGAGAAAAGGAAGGACACACCATTCACAGATCATCACAAAGCATGGCAACAATTGCGAAGAGGACGCTACGTAGAATTCAACTTGGTACCAAAACTAGTTCTGGAGAATCTAGACAGAAATTTTAACATAAAAAGCTCTTTTATATTGAGCCTTAAATGTTCTCTCACTTGCTTTTTTCCCCATAGGTTTATGATCGGGGTACGACATTTGGATTGAAGACAGGAGGTCGTATTGAAAGTATTCTTGTTTCTCTGCCACTATCTGCACGATGGGAATATGATCATGTAAGTTTCCAAGAACTTTTGTGCGCAACTATTTGATATGCATGATTAGGGGGTATAAGATTATGAACTGACGGCAAGAGGCTTCCTTGTTTCTTTGCAGAAACCTGAAGAGGGAAGTGAGGAGTGGAAGTTATTAGATGCTTGCATCAACCCAAAAGAATGGATCTAATTTGTCTTTTCTTTTAAAAAATGTTTCATTTGAGGTTTCCCCTTTTTTTCCCCGTATTTGTTTCCTCCCTTCTCATTTCTTGTAAGCTTGTATTTTGTTTAGCAAAGTGGTTTTGCTGCCGGAATTAGAACTTAGCATCCAGTTGTGTAATCTATCGACGATGGAAGTTAATAAGAGGATCTATAATATGCATTTCAATCCCAATCTTTCTGATTTCGTTTTTCTTTCTCCATATTGGAACTCGTAAAAAACAAAATTAATTGGAGTGGAATTTACTTAGCTATGATAGTTTGGAAGTGAACCCCTAAGATGGGAGATGGCTTCCTGGTTTCTATTTATCATGTCTGTGGACATACCAAAACTTAAAGAGTTTTTTCAACTCTCTGTGAAGAATGAAGATGTTCTGTCCCAAAAGAGAGTACAAATTTTATCAGAAACATTATCAGAATGAAGATGTAATCTCAGCATGCCCTAAAGCTCTTAACATCGATCAACTATTCCTTGAAACATTATCAGGAACTCCTCTGAAAATTTCCCAAAGAAGAAAAAAAAGATTCAGGGAGATTAATGATAATCGATAGAAAAGGAGTTTGCAGTACTGCAATGGGATGATTCTTTAACCCCTGTGCTAAAGCTTCTATACATTTATAACTCATAAGAGTTGTCTAATGCTATGTGCATAGTTGCTGACTTGCTTCCTTGCCACTACTCTATTTTAGGAAATCTAAAATGGAAACATCAGCTATAGAACCTCCAAGCAGCAAACAGAAAAACATAGTAACTCCAGGTATCACTCTAAGCAGAATCTTGATCTTTTCATAGTTTACGATCATCAAATACATTGGATTTTCCCATGCTCTTCTAAGCCATGTCTCTTAACAGTTCCAAAAATATCATGGCTTCGGAATACTAACAAAACAGCAGCAGAGTTTTATAGCAAAAACTACCAAGCGCACACCCACAACCAAAAACAGAACTAGCTCCTAATGGTCATTGGCTGCTGGCTTCCAAAATCTACGGTGGTGATCAAATAATTTCTTATCCATTATTGGCATTACTGGCTGGCCAATCAAGGAACTTGTAGCCCTGGAGTGAAGGTGGTAAAAAGCTCTGGTTTGCGGTGGGGTTATCAGGAGTGTAGATATAGTCCTTCCCATACCCAAGCTCTTTCATCAACTTGGTAGGCGCGTTTCTCAAATGAAGCGGCACTCCCTCGTTTTGTCCAACAGATTCTCTAACAACCTTCTGTGCAGCCCCCATTGCTCGATAGACAGAAATGGATTTTGGAGCCAAAGCCAAGTAAGCTACACACTGAGCAAGAATCACATTGCACTCAGGCATGCCCAAGAAATGGCAAGCTTGGTAGCAAGCAACAGCCTGGTTAAGTGCTAAAGGATCAGCCAAGCCAACATCCTCACTTGCAAACCTTACCAAACGCCTCGCAATATAAAGAGGCTGTTCGCCTCCTTCCAACATCCTCACCAACCAATAAATGGATGCATCTGCATCACTTCCTCTCATAGACTTGTGAAGTGCACTGATGAGATTGTAATGCTCTTCCCCTGCTCTATCATAAGCAAGATGCTTGCTCTGAAGCGCCTCCTTGGCATCATCCAATGCAACACTGGCCAACCTCAAATCACCATCACTTCCCACTCGGGCAGCTGCAGCTACAGCAGAAATTTCCAAGGCATTCAACGCCACACGTGCATCACCATCGCAATTCGTGGATAAAAATTCAACAGCGTCCTCACTCACATCAACTCTCAAACTCCCTAAGCTCTTGGACAATCCCTTGTCAGGATCATTCACCGCGCGCTTCAAAATGGTTTGAACATGGTGAGGCTTTAAAGGGCTAAGCGTGAGAACCCTACAGCGAGAAAGCAATGGCGTAACCAAATGAAAAGAAGGATTCTCAGTAGTGGCCCCAATAAACACAATGGTACCGTCTTCAATAACAGGCAAGAAAGAATCCTGCTGGGACTTGTTAAACCTATGAACCTCATCTAGAAAAAGAACAGTCCTTTTACTATTCTTGAGTTTAAATTTCCTAGCATCCTCAAAAGCATCCCTAACATCCTTAACCCCACAAGTAACAGCAGACAAAGAGACAAAACGGTAGGAGGAAGAGCCCTGAGAGTTAGCAGAAGTGACAATGGCACGAGCAATGGATGTCTTACCAGTTCCAGGTGGGCCCCAGAGGATGATAGAAGGGATGCGGCTGCAACGAATAGCAGAGCGGAGGAGGGAGTTTTGGGAAAGAAGGAGGTCCTGGCCGATAACATCATCAATGGTGCGAGGCCGCATGCGTTCGGCCAAGGGCTCATCATTGCTGATAGTATGATTATGTGGATTTGAGGGGGGTGATGGAGCGAATACTTTGGGACGTTTAGAAGGGGGAGGAGTTTGGGCTGATAGTACTTGATGATGAGGTGGTGGTGGTGGTGGTGCGGTGGTTGTTTGGGTGGGGGAATTGGAGGGGGAGGAGGGTTCTTGTTTTGGTTTTGATGATGGGAAATGAAAGAAGCGGTCTAGTTTTGGCTGCTGGAATGATGATCCATTTGGGCTATTATTGGGATGAGGATGAGATGTTTGGGAGAGAATCCACTCGGTGGCTTTCACTGTTGATTTGCCACCGGTGGCGGCCAGAGCTTGAGCCGCCAATTCACTAGGAAAACCCATGCTCAGTAGCTGCTCCATCTCCATTTCCCTTCTTCTCTCTTTGCTCTCAACGCTTGCAGATGCTGTATGAGGATGCCTCGCTATGCCTGTGCTGGCTTTGCTGCTGCTGGGGGCAAAACAAAGTGTCCGCCGACCGCCGACTGTCTGATTCGATGCCGGTTCGATCCCTGACCGAACCGACTCCTTTATCTCTCGTTCTGTTTCCTTAAAAATATTAAGGATTTTATAAATTTCAATTTAACCCCAAAAATATAATATGAAGGCCATCTCTTATAATATTTTCAATTTTATCCTACTTATAATCATCACCGGACAATATCATTGTCACCCCTTTATCAGTAAAACACTAGAAAGGTTGCCGCGAACAACCCTTTTAACATGTAAAAAAAGTTTTGTCAAAGTACGTGCATACAATGTTAACACGTTTTCAAACAGTAAGAAAATTTTTAAAAAATAAATCAAAATGCTATTGTTTTTTTTTACTAATATCTTGACAACAGTATAATGAATTTACTTGGATTAATCCCTTTTAAATACACACCCGTTTATAGACTCGATTTAATTCAATCACTTCGAATTTTTTTTAAATTATATTTTATTTAATAATATAACAATAAAGATAGATGTTCATAAAAAAAAATTTCATCCCACAAAAAACCTTAAGAAATTTTAAAAAATGCGGTTGTATCACGATGACAAGTTCATCAGCAATCAAAAACAGCAGAAAACAACCAACGTTATGATAGGGACAGCAACATCAGTAGGAGGAGGAAAATGAAAGTGATGATATGATGATGATGCTGCTGCATAGTTGTCTTGTAAGGCAAATATGTAGGAAAGTGAAAGTGATGATCTTATGCTGCTGCTGCTGCTGCATAGTTGTCTTGTACGGCAACGCCTTACTCTCAACAGCCACTTCTCCTCACTATCCACCGCAAGCAAAGTGCCTGTCAGAGCTCTTTTCCTGGGCAGAGGCGCCTCTGATCAACTTGTTGGTGGCATCGAATAGATAAGGCTCCACCCATCTCCAGCTACTGCCTTACTCTTTCGCTCTTTCTCCAACCACTGGCCAACTTGTTGACAATGGCAACAAATAGGGAGTGATTGTGGTGGGCCGTGGGCATTTCTGTTTCACTGGCAATTCTTGCTGATGGTCTTTTTTGGATACGGGGCAAGGGGGATGGAGGCCGTCTTGGCTTTGTACATGAGAATCCTGCTTTTCTTCCTACTCCAAACCTTTTTTTGGATTCCGTTCACTCTATTGCTTTGGGTGGCATTCGTTCTGTTGCCCTCACTTCCACTGGCCAGATTTTTGCATGGTTATTACTACATCCCTCCATCTATTTCCTTCCGTTGCAATATTTTTTCCTTCTTTAAAATGATTCTGAGATAAAGAAGCACATTAAGGATGTCTTTCTGACATAAAGTTTGCAGGGGCTATGGACTACGGTGGTTTCGGTGCATTGGGGCATGTATCATAGAGAACTGTTCCCTAGACTGGTGGAAGGTTCTTGGGATGGAAAAACACGCTACATTTCCACTCTGGCATACATACTTCTGCCATCACTGACTCAGGTATTCATTCTTTTCTTGATTTATGCAAACAAGTAGCAACCTTTTGTATATCTCAATTGCAGTTTATATATGCTTAGGAGATACATTTTCCACGTATCTTTTACCTGTTTGCAAATTGCAACTGATTGATTGGCTTTTATGCTGCTTTACTTGGGGATTCTGTGTTTAACCCTTCCATGAGCCCATGTCCACTTCTCTATCTAAATCCTAAAGTTTTGGATCACCTTACAATGTTATCAACAACTGATACAGGATTGGGAAGTTCTACTCTATATGATAGTAATGATTAATGGATATATCTTTGCTGACTTTTTGGTGCACGTGTGTGAACATAGTTCTTTCCCTTTAGCAATGCAATCTTTTCATTAATCTATTTGAGATGTCATTCCCTTGTTGTAATTGGGAATTCAATTGTTTTTCTTTTGAAGAGAAAACGCATGAGGAGATCAAGGAGTTACAACCAATCCGTAAAGGATTAATTAATCAAACTTCCTCATACCTGGCCAAGTATAGACTTCCTCGTACATTAGTTCATATTTTGTCTTTTGCTTGCTGTCACTCATCTGGTTCCTACTATGGAAACAGGGGAAGTTTATACCTCGGGTTGAGAAGAAGGAGATGGCAGATTAGGCCTTGGCCCTGGTCAGGGTCCAAATGAAGGGGGTGGACTTAGTATACTCTGCAAAGTAAAGGCATTTCCGGTGCCTGTGGCTGCTGTGTCTTGCGATGATTTTTTCAGAATGGTGCTGGCAGAGGAGGGGCAGGTTTGGAATTGGGGAGGTGAGGATAGTACTTTTGTTTGCAGGATGTTCTCTCTCTTTTCTATATTCCTGCTTAGATGCTAGTATCGGTTTTATTTTTCAAAATGTAGCGAAGGAGCTTTATGGAGCAATATCATGCACCAATTGTTGTTTAGTGTTTGGAGGAAAGAAAAAAGAATAATATATATTTTTTAGTTTAGTCGAACAACCTATGAATTATCTACTGAAAATCTTGTATTTGTAAGACTTGAGATAAAGGATGGCACTACAGCTGTAGTCATGTGGTCTCATGCTTCTCGGGTTAATTCAAAAGGGCTGCTGCCATCTTAGGCTGTTACATGAACTGTCGTTTGCCATTCAGGTTATCTAGGGATGTGCAAAATTTTATGTTTCTCACTGCTTCTACTTTATTACATTTGTGATTTTGGCCTTCCTTGTGATTCTGTGTTAACTTACGCTGAATTAAATTCTGTCATTCCATTTTATTGCTGCCTATGTTGCACATGGCTAAAACTGTGCAGGCGTATGCCCCTCATCTTGTTTTCCATTAGTACCAATTATATGTTCTTACAGAGTTTTATTTATGCACTTTCCTGTCCTTGGAGTGTGTTAAAATCCTGGCTGCTCATAGACAACATCAATTACTGTACTAGGCACTTTCTGTGAAGGCTTGAGTAGAGTGGATAGTTTCCTCTGTCACAAAAGCACTATTTTTTTGTGGGCACTGTTATTATGTAAAGGTTTGTTCTGTGAATTTGCTATGGTAATAGATGGCTATGCTTTAAAGAAAGACGAGGTGAATGCTTCAATTTTAATGAAAATCGTGTCTCATCGTGTTCAAGATGCTGTGGAATCTTTTTGTTTGCCGAGTTTGATTTAAATTTGTCAAGACCTTTTTTGGGCAGTTAACCAGTGTGACAGCTGATGCATTTTGTCATGTTTTCAACATTGACTGAACATCCATTATTGCTGGAACAAAAACAACATAAATAAAGTGTCTGTGAACTTGGAAGAGGTGACAGGGTCAGTGCTTGGAGACCAAAACCAATTCCTAGCCTCAAAGATGTTTGTATCATTCAGATAGCAGGTGGTGGATATCACTGTCTTGCCTTGACTGGTAAAGTGACTCCTGAACGTCATGGTTACAGCAGCAACTGCAACTCTCGTTCCCTTTTCTTCTTTATTCTTTCCTCCTCTTTTTAGATTGTGTAGCCTTTTCTACTATTTCTGATTCTTGTTTGTGTTATCAGATGAAGGTCAAGTACTTTCGTGGGGGTTTGATGGACATGTTCAGCTGGGCCATTCTTCAATTCAATGTCAGAAAATACCAGCAGTGATTGATGCTTTGGCTGATCAGCATGTCATTCATGTCACCTGTGGAGGTTCATCGTTGGCAGCTATAACTGGTAAGTTGAGGCATGATCTTGAATTGCATCTTTGGTACACATTCTTTTTTTTTTTTTTTAATGTAACAGAAACTCTCCAATCCTGAAATCTGGTATATTCTACAAGGGTGCCACATGCTCTTATCATGAGTTTCTCCTTTGGTACATTAGAGTGCTGATGATATTATATATATTACTGTCAATTTTTGTACTGCTATGAAGTGATTCTAACTTAAGAGACGTACTCTTATTTTATCTCCTACATGAATTGGTAATTGGTTTGAATGTGCTCAAAACTCCACGCTAGATGGCTGGACTGTGATCTAGATGGAAAGTCCACCCAAATCTACCTGGTTTGTTATTTGGTCCTGCTGCCAACCTATCTGTCACTGCAATAAACAGTTTATTCTCCACCATTTTATGAATTGGTTTTAACTGTTTATGTCAAGTGTTGCTAATATGTTGACTAACCATTATTTTTTTTCATGTGAAGTTTGGTATGCCCTCATACAGAATCTAGCCTATCCAGCAATTTACTTGAACTTTTGAGCCAGTTGTTGTAGGTGTCTATGTTCTGTTCCTGGTTGCCTTTCATTATCAGTACACCAGATGTCACTGCTGTTTGTTGTTTAAACAAATATTTTTTTAAGGAGAAACTTTCATAGTTGGAGGCAATTGTTTTAAATTAATTAGTTTTTTTTCTGGTCATTAATAATGTAAAGCCAAGCTTGATATTTAATTGAATCCTGTTTGTTTCTAATCAGTAAGTTTATCTTTGGTTTGTTGATTAAAAACAAACGGGATTGATATGATTTCTGAAATGATCCCATGTTCTTAATTTTTCCATGGAGGTTGGAGTTATGTCAAGTTTTTATGATAGTTTAACATGGCTAATCTCTGGTCTTGTTGCTTTTTGCTGATGGATATGGTTTGGTTTGCTGTGTTTTGTAACCAAGCAAGCAAGCGAGTAACCTATGCTTTTGTTTAATTCTTGAAGAGGATTGGTGGATCTGGAATGGATACGAGGAGCAAAGCAAGGGTATATAATTTTATGCTTCGATTTTGTCATTGTTGTTCTTCTTGTCTAAGCTTTCTATTTAATTTAGCAGTGTTTGATACTGCAATCAGAAAGTACTTTCAAAAAAATTAAAATTTTTTTTTTATTTTTTTCTTTGCTTTAAATTAATATGTTTTTCAAATCATTTTGATATGCTGATGTCAAAAATTATTTTTTTAAAATAAAAAATATTATTTTAATATGTTTTGGAATGAAAAACACTTTAAAAAGCAATCGCTGCCACACTCTCAAACACCCTTAGTAAATCTAATGTAAATAATTTTTTTAAATTTTTTTTTATGTAAAGACTCTTTCTGGTCCGGTTAGTGATCCTTCAAAGCTTCCCAAGTGGAACTATGATGGTTCTCAATTTTATTGCAGTGCTGGCACAAATGCAAGGTAACCTCTTCATCTCATATAATTCTTGCTATGGCTTCATCATACGTGTTGTCCCAGTTGCAAGCACAATGTCTAGTGAATTTTGAGCTGGTTTTTATAATCAAGTAGCGCATCTATAAATTGCTGTTATCTTTTCTTCATTTTGTCTTTAGGCATGAGTTATTGCTCCATTTCCTGAGTTAAAGTCTGCATGAGACAAATCCATGAAATTGATTGTTGTTTAGTTGAAAATGGTGGTAATTGACCAGTCTGGCAGTCGGAATCAGTGTTGAAATTTGTGTGATTTATTATAGAAAAAAGACAAAAAGAAAAGAAAATTGGAGAACACCTAAGATATGTTTTGTGTTTGCCATAAAAATTTGATGTAGTTGAAAACGGTAGGATGAGAACATGTTTGAATGCTAACAATCACACAATCCCTCACACACTAAGTAACTCTAAATACCATTATAACATGCCTTTGATATCTAGTCACAGATGATCCTATAATTAACAATCCAGTGTGCTTTCTGATCCATAGTCCATTCATGCATTATTTGCAGGATCAGATCATTGTTATTTTATCCCCTTTCTGGTAGTGGGATGTGATATCTGCTAAAGGAAAAACACTGTTCTTGTAAGAAGTGCACAAAGGATCTCTTTTATCATATGCAGCTACTGGTTCTTTGTGAAAAAACGTTCCTAGAATGTTCTAACTATGATATTACTAGAGTTGGAATGAATGAAGAGCAAATTGGGAGCATGATCTCGCTTTTGCTGAATAGTATCTGTGAAGAAACGAATATAATTAATCCCATGAAGCTTTGAGCGTGCAGCCATCAATTGTAAGACATTTGATGTAGCTCCTCTTCTGATGCTAGACATGGTGCTAATGTTATATGTTGTAGCTGCATATTATCATATGAAATCATGGGGATTGTGCAGCTACTCATGCTATCATCAGTTGGCAGAAATCCATCATGAGAATGATCCCCATAAGTTTGCAAGTCCTGTATAGGTGGAAAGTTTGAAGCAGAAACTATTTCTTTCATGTTGCCCATTTCTGATACAACTCGTTGATCATCAAAAAGCCTATTTTCTGCAGAGACTGTTCTGTACGCGTTTTCTAGAATTGTTTGCATATACTTTCTCTGTGCATCAATTCTCTTTTGAAGGTGGTGCTTTACCTATTAGGACAATGAGAACAGAATACTCGAAAAGGTAAGGAGCTTTTTCCCCCCCTTTTTAAGACAGAGAACTTGAAATTTTTGTCACTAGCCTTAAGGTTTTCTGTAATTTCTTAGGATTTACCTTTAATTGCTCATCTAAAGTCCTCTGTGCTTGTATTTGCGTTCCAAGCACTTCGTTTCGGTGGATGTTCCTGATAAAATGTTGAAGGAAACCTATGAATGAAATGATGATAGTTTCCATGGTCTAAAATATACTTGAAACTGTTGTGAGTAGAAAACACTGGCTGAGTTGCCTTTATATACGTACTTGTTCAAGCCATCACCGAAGATTCTGGCTGTAGCAGCATCCTGTAGGTTTTTTAGATGACCAGTTGCTGCCAAAAAGAGAGAGACTGAATTAGATTACATACCAATACAAATGCCACAAGCTTCCAATTGCAGGATTGTAGAAGAGAAGTAGACTAGCAGCAGGAATTGAAGGATATATAGACTAGTAAGCAGAAACGGAGGCATGATGGCACCCTAGTTCCTTACCATCTCTAATTGCCTGTTCATTAAGATAGTTCTGTGGTTGCTTTCCAAGCCTAAATTTCTGTGTTCATAGTCAAAAAGTAACAGAAATAAGATATCCTAAGATGGGAAGATATGTGTAGCTGAAAATCTAGAGAAATGAAGGAGAAATTAACCTGAAGGTGGCTCTTCAAGTGATAAAGGGTCAGACCCTTAACTCCCATAATTCTCATAATGGCCTTAGGTGTGGCCTCTAGATTGGGTTCAGACATGGAAAAGAAAGCAGGAGAAACAAGGTGAGGATTCAGGCAGATTGTCAGTTAACAGTCAGTGACACAAGATTATTATATATATATAATACTCCATGCATGCGTGATGAATTCTTGGGCATATATATATATAGTGAGAAGAAGAGTTGATGACTAATTACTGTCTGGTCCTCCAAGCAGGGTGACAGCATCGACAAATCGTTCATGAAGCTCGAGAGTCCATCGGAGACGAGGCTTGGGGTCTGTTGTGATCAGAAGATGGTTGCTTTCTCTTTGAAAGCAGGGTGGCTCCCTATCATGTGTTTGCATCAGTGCTGAGGGCATGTTGGAGTGCAAATTGTTTGCAGTGCCATGAGATGAGAACAAATGCTATATATATAGAGAGTGAGGGAGGGAGAAAACAGGAAATAATCTGCGTATTGAATTCATCTAGACATCAATTATTAGATTTGCCATGTATAAATCATCACATATTTCCAAAACATATCGATCCGACATGTCAA
>Ga0307507_10008601_pt1 | contig 14016 bp, 6 predicted proteins | sample 7_EM_MG_FD_207223 | JGI IMG/M metagenome (GOLD analysis project Ga0307507, IMG submission 207223) | Populus trichocarpa ectomycorrhiza microbial communities from riparian zone in the Pacific Northwest, United States - 7_EM | ecosystem: Host-associated > Plants > Roots > Unclassified | place... | reverse complement strand
TAGGACTTTATTATTAAGTTACCAAAGTTAAGAGATCCTATTACAGGACAAGATTATAACGCGATTTTAGTAATAGTAGATAAGCTAACAAAGTAGGGATACTTTATAGCATACACTAAAGAGATATCAGCAGAGGATATCGCTAGAATCTATATAAAGGAAGTATTCGTAAGACATAGAGCACCAGACAAGATTATATTAGATAGAGATCCAAGGTTTATAGCAGCATTTTAGGAAGTATTTCTGGCAGAATAAAGGGTTCGCGCAGTAATATCTATAGCGTATTATCCGCAGACGGACGGACAAATGGAAAGACTAAACTAGACACTAGAGCAGTATCTAAGGCATTATATTAATCACGCATAGAACAATTGGGTATCGTTATTACCAGTTACACAGTTTGCATATAATACAATACTATAAGAAGAAATGGGAACATTACTATTTAAGGCGAATTACGGATATAAGCCAAGGACATTGTTATCGCCACGTTAAGCAAAAAAGACGAGTAGCATAGCTAAGCAAAGAATGGAGACGTTAATAAATCTTTATACAGACCTTAAAGAAACAGCTAAACTAGTATAAGAATAAATAAAAAGGTACTATAATGCTAAAAGATCTAAGGGACCAGATCTTAAGAAGGGGGATAAAGTATAGCTACTACATAAAAATTTTAAGAGTTAATGACCAAGTAAGAAATTGGACCACATTAGACTAGGACCTTTTAAAGTTAAGCAAAGAATTTTATTAGTTACATATAAGTTAAACCTACTAGCCAAAATGAAAATCTACCCTATACAGCATATCGCAATACTAGAGCCAGTACACGGGAATGTTAAACCACCAGTCTATAAGGTAGACATATATAGAGAACAGAAAGAAGACAAATAGCAAGTTTTAAAGATCGTTAGTTACAAGAACGTAGACAACAAAATATGGTATAAAGTAAAGTAGATAGGCTATAATAAGACTACCTAGGAACCACTAAGCAACCTAAGGAACGCTATAGGAAAGGTACAAGAGTATTAGAAGAAAGTAGGTTAGGCAGTATTAACAAAAAAGGATCGCCAAAGAATGAGTCGCCTAAGAGGGACCTAAAAGGAGCAATTGCCGAGCTACTTAGAGTTGTTTCCCTTATAGGAAGAGAACCAGTTCTTTTATTACCTAGCTTAGACAAACCCTATTAAACAAGTTTTTATTTCTTAGAACGAACCTTCTTACGCACTTTCTTAAGATAAAGTAGATAAGTATAAGCAGAGGCACAAGCTTTAAGGGCATAACGCTCCTCGTCTCTTACCCACTTAGCGTAAGCGTGGTCTTTGTCCTGGAGACAATAAATCTCGCCTAAGGCACTTAAGAGCTCAGCATTAAGTTTCGCAGCGGTAGATTAAACATAAGACCCTATAATAGGTTACTTAGGGAACTAGAAGACTGTTAAAAGTCATAGGACGCGCATACTCAGCGTTAAAGATAGAGTAAATATCGTAAGACAAACAAACGTTTGCTTTAGTGCACTCTGAACAAGAGAAAGGTTATTAGGCAGAAGGACTTGCTAGCATAATATAAACCAACCCCTCTTTCGCACAATAAAAATACGGAGACGGCATTATCTTACCTAGTAATAGTATGGAGGAAACCGTACGCGCACAACAAAGGGTTAAAGAAGAAGAAGGAGCTTTAGGTATAGTAAGTAAGGATATTAACCAGATTAGTTAAACAGACATTACACCTCTAGTAAACAACTTAGAGATGTTAGGAATCTTTAAGGACAAAGATAAAAAGAAGGGAGATAGTGTTACAGACGCTTTAAGTACAATATTACGACTACTTAGAGAAGAGTCGGCGGAAGCTAGTTAGTTAATATAGGCACAGTCTAGAATAGATCTGGTGGAACTATATAACAAGGAATAGTAGCCGAGGTCACGTAATATAATCTGTATAATCTATATAATCTATATAATCTATAGGACAGAGCAGATAGAGCAGACAAAGCAAACAAAGCAAAGGGATTTCTTAGGAGTACGGTTATGTATTTAAAGGACCACAGTCCTTACCCAGATAGTTCTCTCTTCGTAGTGAATCTTAGAATACAATTAAAGTTAATCTATTAGGCAACCACTCTACCAGTTATTATTACATTGTTGTTTTATTATACCTATATACCCAGCCCAATAACAGAACCCACCGTAGTTCCTGCTATAAGGTTCCGTTACACTAAGGGCCTATTAAAAGGGTTGGTTCCTTAAGTACCTAACATATTTAAAATACGTAATAGACGCAAACCAAGGGCCTATTAAATAGGAGTTGGTTCTTTAAGTACCTAAAGGCTATATATAAAAAATTAAGAGCCTATTAAATAGGGGTTAACTTTTTAAGTACATGTTAACTAATACTCCTTAACGTGATCTAGGTAGTATAAAATACGTAATAGACGCGAACTAAGGGCCTATTAAAAGGGGTTGGTTCTTTAAACACCTAAGGGCCGTATATAAAAAATCAAGGGCCTATTAGATAGGGGTTAACTTTTTAAATACACGTTAACTAATGCTCCTTAGCAGGCGAGATTAGTAGAGGCCTTTAGCAGGGACTAATTGAGCTCGTCTCTCTTTATAGATAATACGTCTCCTAATCTGTAATTACTAATCAGTATTAGTATCACTTCCGGTAATACATAATGCTATTGTAATAGTATGGATAGTAACTGATTTTAATTAATGCTTCTTAATTCTCCTATTCTATAGGTAGAATTTGGTGGATTTCTTAAGCTCGCTTAGCTCATATAATCAACCCCTTTTGACTCGCGTTTGTAGGCAAGTTGCCGCAAATTGCCCTAGATTGCCGTCACGTGATAGCAATTTGCGGTCACATAACTGCAAGGACGCAACCTTAATCAGACATTTAGTAAGTAGGCCATAAAGTTAAGGTTAAGGCAATTAAGCATCTTATAAAGTACTACTATTACTACCAAATAAACCAGAAGTCCCCTAGCCGATTTAAGTTCACCCTTAAAGATAACTACGACTTTAACTTCTATATTATCGTTAACGTTATATATTTTAGCGGCAAGCTAGTACTCTAAGTTATTAACTTCTTAACCTCCTTCTAAGCCGCACGTTTCTTAAAGGATATGTTAGCTAGGAACACATAGGATACCCTTTAATTATACTAGATTAATATTTACCTAGGACCCCCTAATTAAATCGTCTATAATATAGGAAAGAACTTCTTATCTACAGAGTTTTAATAATAGATAAAGGCAATAGTAATTAAGGTTAAGGAAGTCCCTATTAAGGCATATAATAGTATTAAAAAAGTAGAGCGATATTACACGCTATTATACCGCGTATATAAGATTATCTCTTTAGAACTAGAGGACGCTAGTAAAGAACTTACCTTGCAAATAGCTATTAAAGCTATTAACAATTTCGCTGGCCTGGATAGACTCGTACCTATATTGCTAGTCTTTAGCGCCTACCCTTAAATAACTAACAATTCTCCACCATCTCCCTTTATTGCGTAATAAGCTAAGGCTATTTATAAGGCAATAAAGGAGGTCCGACGTCTCTACGCTACACGCTAGGTCAACAACGCACTAGGAATAAGAAATGGCCTAAACACCTTAACTATACTTAATCTGCTACTCCAGTCTAAGGTACACATATAGCGTAAAAAGGGAGGATAGTTAGGCCTATATTAACTTATTATAATTAATAGTTAAACTTATACTATTTAAATGCCTTACGGACCCACTTAATTCCATTTAACTGTTATTAAGCCTTACTACAAAGATAACAGTTTTAAGCCTTTATAGGATGCCCTAAAAGATGCCCTAAAAGAGAACCACAATTAATATACTCTAGAAGGCGACTACAATTCTAATATAATTGTAGTAGATATGCCACAACTATAACGCGGTAGAGGTCACCTAAAGGGATTATAAAATTACTAACACCTTATTAATTTTAAAGAGTAATTTGTTACTGCCATTAAGAATAAAGTTAAGTTATTAATAGCCTTTATAACAGCTAAGGAGAAGGCTAACTTTAAGCTTATAAAACAGCTCTAAAAGGAAGGTTATATTATAACTTTAGAAGCTCCTTTTTAAGTATCTAATAAGCAAGAGATTAATAGTCTTATTATAAGAGGAGTCTTTAAATTTAAGAAGTATAACCCTACTAAGTTTAATAAAGTCTGTATTTTTAAGTTAAGAATAGTTAATAAGATTAAGGTTAAAGCTACTAATACCCTATTTAAGAAATTAAGGCTTATTATCTAAGATTATAATAATAATAGTAAGGAGGTAATCCTTACGCAATCTCCTATAATTTAACAAGCTAGTTAGTGGGTTATTATTACGCTAGCTCCCTCCTTAATAAAGAATAAAATAGCGGTTTATTTATAAGATATTACTTAAGCCTATACCTAATTAAAGACGCACCTTTAGCGCTTAATATTGGCATACCTTTTGGAGTAAATTCGCCACTAATATCCCAAAGATATAATTATGGTTATACTTAAGCCATTATATAGAATTGCAGAGGCAGGAACTTATTAGTAGGCTACCTATAGCAAGCACTATAAAGAGAAGCTTCTAATAACCACTTCTATATTTAATCCCTACTTCCTTATTATAACTACAGGAACCCTATTTAGAATTATTGGTATATAAACTAATAATATAATTATCTTAGAAGACGACCAATTCTTAGCCCTTAAAGAAGATAAGCTAATAAAGGCAAATCTTATAGCAAAGCTAAAGGAAAAGCTTAATTTAACAACACTATTACTATTTAATAGATGCATCCTCTCCCTAAACAAGAATTCTATTACTTTACGCCAAAAGGGTTAAGGCAAGAAGATTAATATTATTAACGTTAATTCTCTAAAGCAAGGATACGTGGAGCAACGCGCTTATGGAGTGTATATTGCTTCTATTTATTAACCCAAGGCTTCCTTTAATCTCTCTATTGCCGCCTAACACCAGGAACTAACTAAGGATAACATTTTTACCCTAAATAAGCGTCTTTCCTAGCAAATAAACCATCTTAATTAGGGACTACTTTATATGCCTATTAATCTTCCCACTACTAAGCTCTTTATATTTATTAATAAATCGTTTATAAATAATAAAGATTTTAGCTCCTAGCTAGGATATAAAATTATTATTACAAATAAATCTACTAAAGAGAATAACTTTATAATCTACAGTAATCTTATCTATTAGAGCTTAACTAAGAGCAAGTATATTACTTAAAGTGTTCTAGCGTTAGAGATATATAGAATGGTTAGCGGAGTTAATATAGCAATTATAATTAAAACTACCTTAAAGATAATTATAGATTAACTCAAACTTCCTATTATCCCTATAATCGTGTGTACCAACTTATATTCCCTTTATAAGTATCTAGTTAAGCTTAGTACCATAAAGGAGAAGCGCCTTATAATTGATATTATAGCACTTTAGCAATCCTACAAACAGCAAGAACTCTTTAAGATTTAATAGATTAACGGCCAAGATAACCTAGTAGATATAATAATAAAGGCAAACCTAAATAAGGCTCTAGAAATGTTTGTTAACATAAACACTCTATATATGCGAGTTAAAGGTTAGGTTAAGAGGGAGTAGGAGTATAATATTCTGCAGACCCTAACTCCAACCAGCCAATTAGGATTTTCTATCCCTAGGATAGAAAATTACTATTAGCTCGCTTATAACTAGCGCCTTAGCAGCCCTAATATAATATCTAATTACAACTCCTAAGCAAGAAAGCACCATATATTAAAAGGCAAATTTTAGGACAGCAAGACTTATATTATAATAGCAATAGTAAGTAAAGAGGATTAATATTTAGTATGCTAGTCAAGCAGTATTTATATATAGATGGCAACCACAAAAGAAGAGTTGCCAGTGTCGGGAATGAGGCAAGCGGTCGTTATGTGTCGCCGCGGCACTAGCGTGGCGAGGAGTCTTAAGCTCCTCGCCCTCCCTTATTCCAATAATCATAAGCTTTTAACCAACATCACTATAACCTACTCGAGTAGTCGTTATTGGTAAGTCACCCTGTGTGACCAACAGATAGTCTTTATGGAATTCTTTTACTAGGGAAGGCGTGTTGGCCTTAATCTATTTATAGGTTTTCTAGGTTTATGTTTTATATCCTTCCTACTTAATAAGAAGTTTAAATCATTTAGATCGTGTTTTCTATTATATATTATCAATTAAGTTAATAAAGTAAGAACCATTACTATTATTAATAATTATAGAAGGTGGCGGCGGCACTTTATAAGTTATAGGATTATCTTTTAAAGGTTATAATAAGCTTATATAAAATGTTGGGTGTGTTTTTATCTCAGTTGGCAGTTTAAGCTTATAGGCGTATCGGCTTAGTTTCTTTTTAATTTAGTACAGGCCCACAAACTTCTAATTAAGTTTCTTTAAGGGCCGTTAAGTCTTTAGGTTTTGTATATTTAGGTAGGCCATATTACCTTCCTTAAAGTCCCATATAGGAGCTTGTCCTTTATTTATATGCCATTCCTATAACATTTAAGCGTATGTTAATTTACTTTATAATAGTTCCGTTAACTGCTTTATTTAATTAGTAAAGTTATATATATTAATTAACTAGATCTGTTTAATTATGGGTCCTATTATATTAATTTTAGGTTATGGTTTAAATCCAAGTTAAGGGTCTTGTCTATAAGTTATATAGAATAGTATTACGCTTGTTAATATATTTATCGTATTATTTACAGTAAACTCAGCTAAAGATAGCTATTTTTCCTAGTTGTCTTATAGGTAGGAGCAGTATATTTATAAGTATTATTCTATAATCACGTTCGCAATTTTAGTTTAACTATCCGTCTCTAGATAAAATGCAGTTAAGAGTTGTATTTAAATGCTTAGTTATTTATATAGAGCTTACTAGAAGTCTAAAATAAACTGGCTTTTATAGTTGGATATTATTATATTAGGAAGTCCGTGTAGCTTAAAGACGTGCTTAATAAAACATTTGGCTACTAATATTGCATTAATTGAGGCTATAGGAATTATATATCGCATTTTTATAAGACGGTTAACTACTACTATAATATTTATAAACCCATTACTACTAGGCAAGTTAACTATAAAGTTAATTAAAATATCGCGCCATTTTTATATTAGGATTGGTAGCGGTTAAAGTACTCCTTACTTCTTTATATAAGAGTGTTTTCTACGTATGTATATCCTACATGCTCGGATGTATTTTTATACATAGTTATGCATTATAGGCTAGTAATATGCTTATTAAACGATCTTATAAGTCTTTGCACGGCCAGGATGTCCTACTATAGGGAAGTTATATACGAATTTAAGTATCTTAAATTATAAAGGTTTAGAATTTAGGATTACTATCTTCTGTTAATAGTACAATTAATTATTTCGGATTTTGGATTTAGTAAGTATAATATTCTTATACTGTTGTTTTCTAGTTTAGATTGCCTTTATTATTATTAGTATGCTTTAACACAGTGCAATAGACGTAATATACGTGCAGTGCGGTATATAGTTGGATTCTTGTCGTTCTATCTACACGTCTTGATAATATATATACGCGTCTCGCGTAGATCACGTGCTCTATATACGTAATACATAAAACGAATATCTACCAATACTGGAGCAACTCTAAAGGAAACCAAATCATACCATTCCCGTTATTCGTAGCGTATACGCAATAACTGGCTCTTCCGTCCATAATATACAGTAGCTTCTCCTTCAATCCTATCCCTATTGTATAACGCCTGTAATAGCTCGCACAAGGTAAGAAAACGGGAAGAAAAGGTATATATTATTAACTTGGTTGCTTAGTTAATATATACATAGAGCAGAATAGGATTTAGGTAATAGTCCTAGCAGAACTTAACAGGATTTAGTAAACTTAGCAGAATATAGCAGAATGCCGTAGATTACCATTAGATTGCCGCTCGCGGTTAGTTTCCAATTGCTAAGTTGGTAGAAACAGGTGGACGTGTATAAGGTATTACGGGGGTGTCCCATAATAATTGCTATCTAATAAAGATACTAAGCTAAGGAGAAGAAGGAGAATCATTAGGGGTAGCAGGTAGACATATTATAAGGGCCACTAAGGCGCTAGTGGTAAGCAAGCCAATAGCAATTTTCTATCCCAGGGATAGAAAATCCTGATTAACTAGTTAAATTTAGGGTCCGTAGAATATAGTAGGTGGTGTGCCCTAGCACCATTATAACGCTAAGCCAAATCTAAGTTTATTCGTTTAACCTACTCCATAGTCTACAGTTCTAAGTAATTGGTATTAATTAACTTCTTAAGGGCTGCAGATGCCTTGCTCTTAGTTATTAAGTCAGTAGGGTTACTATTACCATTAATCTACTTAACTTCCGTAATCTCTTTACGCTCATATAACTAACAAAGACACATAATGTCTATTATAAGACGTTTCTCTTGTGTAGTGCCTAGCTTAACAAAACATTCGTAGAGTAATTTCAAATCGGTGTAAAGTATAAGTAGAAGTTTGATCTATAGGAGTTATTTAACAGTTAACTTAATTATGGCGCCAATGTTAAATTTATAGGCCATTGCGTAGAGTTCTAAGGCTAGTACGCTTCTGGTAACTCTCTTACACTTAATTAATAATCAGTAGATAATATTAGCCTTGTATAACGCGTCCTCTAATACTAGTATATATCCTATTTGTAACGAGAGGTCCTTATTATTAGTAAATAAGGCGTTAGTAAAAGTAAGTAGGCGTAATATATTAATATCCAATTTAACAAACGTAAGGCCTCTTATTAGGTTATCAATCTATAATTATAGTTATTTATTAAGTTTAGTAACATCTTCCTTCTTAAAGTTAATCACCTAGGCGGTAAAAGAGAGGTTAAAGGAAGCTTCTAGTTAATATATAGAGGCAATATATACACCTCTTACGCGTTGCGTAATGTATTGTTCCTTTATAGTTAGTGCATTATGGACAATGCCGCTTAAGCTTATGGTTATAGCTATTTTGCCCAAGTAGACCGTATTTAGGTTCTTATACTAGTATTCCTAGGTTATTATAATATTGCCTTCCCAAGAGAGTTAGATGATGCATCTATTAAATTTAAGTAATTGCTTAACCGTAAGTTACTTACACTCTTTTACAAAAAATTAAGCCTTTTCCAGATGTTATTGCTCCGCGTCTGCAAAGGTGGTATTAGCTAGGAATAGAGTGTCGTCAGTTTAAAGGCCAACAATGCCAAAGTAGTTAGGAGTGTTGCTCTATAGGAGGCACGGGTTATATGTTAATAAGTTTATATCCAATTCCTTAATATAGTGGTTATAGTAGGTTATAAACCAGTAATTACCTACTTCTAGAATACTGTATAAAGGCTTAATTACCTTTAAAATTAAGTTCTTTCTAATACCTAGTTAGCTTCCCAACTTATAGGGTGGTTAGATATAGAAGTCTTGGTTTAGCTTTATAAGAGACTAGACATACACCTAAGAGATATCTTGTAGGTATAACTATATGCCATTGCCTTATAGTATCGCTGCGATGTATAGAATAAGGCATTAGCTGACTTATTAAATAGTAGGTAACTAGGTTAGTACAATACCCTTTTTAAGATTATTATACGCTTAAACAACAAGTCTTAATTTCTTAAAGGCTTTATTAGTACTAGGGTTCTTAATCTTATCTATAAATTATAAGTTAAAGATTCTAACTCCTACAGGTACGTCCTAAGGGTTAATTATCTTAAATATACCCTTTTTAATCAGTCCTATAATTTCCTTTTAACGGGACGTTTTAAATTACTTATAGTTACTATCCTCTTGCAAGAATATAGTAATGTCGGCAGTATTAATGTGAGGGGGATACTTGCGGGGTCTTCCTCTTCCTTAGCGAGGTGGTTGTGCTTCTCTAGTTTTAGTAAGGGACGGTTTCTATATAGAGACGGTTTCTATGGACGGTTTATATGTACGGACAGTTTCGTCAACTTAAATATTATTAACTTGGGTGCCGTTATCTTAAATATCTTTAACTTAAATATTTCTAGGGTCTGTCAAGTACGGTTTAATAGTAGTACTGCGGAACTTTATAGGGCTGCTAAATAGGTTAACAGTACACGTTTCTCCTTTAACATTTAATAGGTTATATGGTCCTACCTAATATCCAGGTTATTCTATATTACCTTCTCTCTAAACCAGTACTAAAGAGTTAAGGGGTAGGTTATAAATTGCGGTAGTGCTAGGGCCATTATATATATTAAGTGCATCTACAACCTAGCGTTCCGCTCGTATTTTCTTTACTTCCTCTATAGCTTTCCTAAATGCAATTGCACGCTATATTACTGTAGGTAAAGGTGCGTTGGAGTCTATTATTTAGGGGTACGCTCTAAATACTAACAGTATAGGTATTAGGCCGTCTGGTTCTATAGAGTCGTTAATTGCTTTAAAGGCCATTTATAATGCCATGTCCTTATTAATTCCTGGTATCTTAGAAGTAATAATATGGTATATATATTACAAGGGGCCGTAGTAACGCTCTACTATACTAATTAAGTTGTGAGCTTTGACTAATATGCTCTTTATAGTAGTACCTATATTAACCACGTATTGTTTAAACTCTCTGCTAATAAAGTTCTTTTTTACGTTATATACAATTATATCTAGGGGGCCTAGGTATGTGTTAATCTAGCACACTTATAACATGTCCTATATGTGCTTAGCGCTAATATTCTATAGCTATCTACCTGTTTAAAATCGGGTGCCTTTATCAACAATATAAAGTACGGGCTTGCTATTAATATACATAATATCAACAATAATACAGTAGTTAAAATTAATATTGTCCTTTAAGGTAAATCTAAATCTGCCTAGTAACTTTCCGTACTTTTAACAGTACAAGCAGTAGCGGGTAATATGCTTAAGGGTCTTATAATTAGCATTATTTTTATAGCTAGCGCGGTCCAATATTCTTTTAAGTCGCTCTACTAACGGATGTCTAAAGCGTTGGTGTAGGCATCGCAATTCTACGTTAGTTAAATAGCATGGGTTTTAGTTAAAAGACTCTATAATAAATACGTATAATAAGGTATCCTATAGTAAAAACAGGTGTCTAAATTGGCGTACAACTGGTATAGTCTTTAAGGGGGTTATTAGGACATTCTTTAGGTTGTTAAAGTACACTTATAAGTTATCTATATCCGCTAGGCAAAGCAGGAAAGGGGTATTAACTTTAACAATATAGAACTCTACTGTACCTATTAGTGTAGCTATCTTAATAGAACCAATAGAAGATATAAAACCTATTCTAAACTATATACTAACTATGCCTCTTATGGACTCGTTTAACTATACTTTATTAATCTTCTAAAGTGCAAAAAACTAACCGTATCCTACTATAGAACGTTTAAAGGCTCTAGTATTAATTATTACACCCATAAACTTTATAGAGGTGTAGCGTAAGGTTGTATTATACGCAAACGGGTTTATGTTAGTAGTAAATACATCTATTATAGTATCAATAGTTGTAACTACATGGCTATAAGCTCTGTTGGCCAGTTCTAAAGCTATAGCAGTTATATTATCTAGTTTAATTTTACCGTATAAAGTGTAGTATACTATGGTCTGGTTGTCCTTGTTTAGTAGAGTGTTAGGGTCCATATTAATTACTAGAGCGTTAAATGCGTTGGTAATCTCATTGTCCTTATTATTATCCTCATCGTCGTCGCCTTTATAGTCCATAATGTATTGCTTCATTCGCTCCTAGAAGCAGTCCTTAAACTTATTCTTAAACTTAGTTTTAGACTCTTTTTGTTCCTCCTTAATATGTTTCTATAAGTAACATCCTTCCCTATTATATACAAAGCAACGTGGTTTCTGTCGGTTGCGGTTATATGGGGGGTTACTGCGGTTGTTACAGTTATTATAGTCATAGTTATTATCTCTTCTATAGAATTGTCGGTCTGTAAAGAAAGCTTATGTCTTCTCCGCATGCTCTTTCTTGTATGCTATAATAGACGATTAAAGTTTATTAATAAGGGCTCCAAGGTTATCCAGTAGGTCAGAGACTGTATATCTACATACTAGTATTCCCTGGCAAGAAGTGACGATTTTGTTATAAAGAAAGTCTATAGTTTGTAAGGTAGATCTAAGGCCATGCTATAGTTAATAAAGTCTATGGATTAGCAATTAAAGGCATTTACTTATAAATTTATCTGTATTTTCTGCCATTACTATTATAAGTATAATGGTATTCTACTTGTCTAGGTTCTTGCGTTGAAATCCTAGTCCTTTAAAGAAATTCCAAAGGTGTTCGCAAGCTTTAGCGAATGGTAAGTAGGACAGTTAGTTTATATAGAAGTGGTCTAAAGCTAGTCCTTTTAGCATAATAGGGAATGCTTTAAGGTAAGCTTCTTAGGGTACATCCGCTTAATTATAGATGTTGTAGAATATTGTTAATTTGTAGTTAAGGCTTTTGTTTATGCCACTGTATTTCTGCTCCTCCGTGTATATCTTGGCTATATTTGCAATTTCCTTGCCATAGCTGGTTATAGTAACAGGGCGGTTCTCCTCGTCCGTAGGTTATACGTAGAGTTGCTATATTATTATTGCAGGTTAAGGTATGACAGATAGTGTAAAGGTAGAGGTAGTTATATATTAAGGTATAGCGGGAAGTATAGGCACTGAGGAACGTCCTACTTGTTACTCCTCTGGGGTTCTGTATGTCTTATAGTACTCAATACGTCTTAACTTAATACCAGTGCCGAACTTATCCTTAAGTGCATTTATCTTTTCTCTAGTCTATTCTATTTAGTCTTCTTCTTGTGCTATGTCGTATAAGGACTAGGGAAGTGATTTACCTCATTTATAGTTAGCGTTAACCTATACTCCTCTAATATTTATATAATTACGTAGTTTCTAAAGCTAATATAAGAAGATTTTCGTAAAGATATTAACCATAAAGTCTTTAAAATCTCCTTAGAACAACTCCCAGAGTGTTAAATCTATCTAGTTGTGTATCTCCATATATACGTACATCTTGCATTATACGTAGTTGGTTAGCTCGTCCTTAGTAACTTCCGTTAGGTTAATTCCATCTTCCCATTTAGTTGCTTCTTCCTCCTAGTCTTTCTCTGTTCCTAACATCTTATGTTTTATATATTATTTGGGTAAGGTAAGGTGTTTCGATTTATAAGGTAAAGGTAGGGGGGGCAGTTAAGGAGGCGGTTAAGAAGGTAGTTAAGGAGGTGGTTTAGGGGCAGTTTAAGTTATTAAGTAGGGTAAGGTGTTCTGCGCAGTAATTCTTCTAAAATAGATAGAACAAGATGTCTAGAAGTCATTATAGATACCAGATAAGTACTCCTAGGTAGTTTCTCTTCTTCTCTTTAACTGAAATAGGCTAATACGAAAGGTGGATAAGTACAACTATCTTCCAATCTGCTGCAAGGTGGATAGTATAACTGTCTTCTAAGCTATCTGCGTGTTTCCTAATCTATGCGCGCTCACTAATCAGTGTTGGTATGCTTTAACACAGTGCAATAGACGTAATATACGTACAGTGCGGTGTGTAGTTAGATTCTTGTCGTTCTATCTACACGTCTTGATAATATATATACACGTCTCGCGTAGATCACGTGCTCTATATACATAATACATAAAACGAATATCTACCGACAATTATATCTACTATCTATACGTTGTTCTTATATTCGTATTCCATTAGCTTATTAATTTCTATTTGCCATTTATTAACTTCTGATTTATTTCTATTAAGTTCCATATCTAGAAATATAGGATATAGTTTTTTAAAACGTTTAGGGAGCAGTAAGATCTATAATTAATTTATAATCTATTTATTATTATTATTTATTGCTTAACGTCCGATTCGGATCCCTATTAGGCCCACGCGGACTACTCCTTATATACATATAGGGAGAAAACTCTTTTAAGAAAACCCCGTAATCCGTCTCCCCGCCTTTTAGGACTCGCCTATAAGGCGCCTATAAGTTACCTA
>Ga0307507_10008600_pt1 | contig 14018 bp, 16 predicted proteins | sample 7_EM_MG_FD_207223 | JGI IMG/M metagenome (GOLD analysis project Ga0307507, IMG submission 207223) | Populus trichocarpa ectomycorrhiza microbial communities from riparian zone in the Pacific Northwest, United States - 7_EM | ecosystem: Host-associated > Plants > Roots > Unclassified | place... | reverse complement strand
AATATGTTTACTCTTATATAACACAACTAGATTGAGCTTGGGAGGTGTATGTCAAGGACACTACAGGATTGGTACTACACTATGCAACAAGAGGTTGTTATAAACCATATGCAACAGTAGTTTAAGAGGAACAAACAAGGGTACAGTATAGATGGGAAAACAAGGCTGTGCTGCCTCATGGAGTTACCGGATATGTCAAACATCAGATCGTAGATACAAGTATGCACAAATGACAAGACGGAATGGGAAGAGACACTGGAGGGAAGAGACCCGCGAGGGAAGAGGTGCATGAGGGAAGTGATATGTGAGGGAAGTGATGTAGCAGGTGTTCTGTGGGTAAAGAGTTCTAAAATGATGACTCACCAACTACGTGTATCCCAGTGGACTCTTATTGTTGAGATCAGATAAGCTGTCAACGTTTTACATTGGCTCCAAAGGCTTCCAAAGTTTCCATGCTATCGAAGGGGCCCCGAAGTTTCTCATAGTCATAGCGCCCCAGCCTCGCTCCCCTCATAGGAAAGATGGATGATTTCATAACTGCAACGATGCAGTTTTCTAGCATATGCAGGTTGCCTTCCATGGTGGAGAGATGCCGGGGAAAGATAGTGTGTAGTGGGGGGATTGTGTTCGGGTCCACTGGAGTGCTTTGATCAAGCTGGAAGTACCATTCCGAAGCTCCTTCCACAGGTAGAGGAAGGTATGATCGCCAACCTGCATCTGGATCAAACCAATCAGCATCCAATGCCCACTCCATGTCCAGGTAAAGACCAGTGGGTCCCTTAGGTTGGAAATTGTCTGCGATTCTCTGCATCCTGTGGTGATCGATGAAGGCAGCAGCTTCCAGCAGTATTGAATCACAATTGGTGTTGAGGCTGATCCATTGTTCATTGCTGATGCATCTAAAATCCATGGCAGGTACCATCCCCAGGTTGTCTAAAGGCAAGTAGTCCATGACTCTTCGCTCAAGATGGAAATCTGTAGAGAACTCAGCAGTCCTGCAGTCTGGCTGGGAGTGGGAAATCCAGCGCTCTATACCAGGTCGCAGTGGAAAGAAGTAAAAGGAGGAAGAGAAAAAAAAAATTGAATGATAGGAACGAAAACGAGGCAGGTGACTGCTGACTAATCTTAATAAGTTAGAAAGTGAAGGAAAGTTCAGCATAATTGACCACGATAAGCGGTGGACTCGCTTTGAACATTATGGATTCGTTAGAGGTTGTGTAGCTTCCTGTACTCGTTGAGCACTATGGATGCATTCCGTAATCCTCTATGAGGCTCCCAGGTGTCGAATTGAGGACCATACCCAGCCCATCTCACAAGGTACTGGAGCGTCTTACCTGTGGTGGCCAACTATTGCTTCAACTTCGTTTTCCTCGGATTCCTTTTGCGGCCATTGTGATTCCGGCATAATTGTACGCTCTCCCCATTCAGCCGTTGAGTCCTCGTATTTCTTTAAATGTTGAATGTTGAAGACCGGAAGGCCTGGGTATTTGTCACTCATCCACAAATGGAAGACGTTCGGGTTAATCCACTGTGTAACCTCGAATGGGCCTATCCACCACTGCTTTAGCTTATTGCCTGAGCCCTTCGCATCGATCCAGTCTAGTGAATGGGGGTTAACTAGAACCTTATCCCCTTTTTTGAAACCAGGCACTGGTCTCCTTCCCTTATTATATTGCTGTGCTTGCTCATCCTGGGCTTTCGCTATCGCTCTATGCGTGCTGTCCCTGTGCATGGCAAGAGTCGCCAGGAAGTTGTTGGATTCCTGAGAGAGAGAGTATGAAGGATTGTTCCCTTCCCTTGCACTTTCTGGGAGTATGAAATCAAGCAGTGTCCTCAGTTGAAAACCATAGACCAGGAAATTCGGGGATGTTCCCATTGAACCGTGCGTCGAATTATTATAGGCGAATTCCAATATATGTAACCACGTTGACCAATCAGACAAATCTTCTGAGACATAAGCCCTGAGCATGGTAGCTAGCAGCTTGTTCAGGATTTCCGTTTGCCCATCATGCTGGGGATGGTGGGCAGATGATAAGGACATCCTTGTTTTCAGGAAGCTGGCGACGCCCTTCCAGAAGTCTGAGGTCCAACGAGGGTCTCAATCCGTAATAATGCTGTCAGGCAGTCCGAACTTACAGATGATATGTTTAACGAACAGCTCCGCAAACTCTTTAGCTGTTAATCCCGTAGTGCAGGGTAGGAACATTCCTTGCTTCAAGAGTCTGCCCACGACTACAAAGATCACATTAAAACCATTTGACCAGGGTAAATTGACTATGAAATCCATAGCGATTGATTGGTATGGACGGGAAGGAATGGGATTTGGGATGAGATAACCATATCTGTTGAAATTCGAGAACTTTGTCTTCTGACAGACGTCGCAGGCTTTGCAGAATTCTAATATGTCCATCTTCATTCTCTTCCAGTAGAATTTTTGACTCAGATTTTGCCACAGATGCTCTGGCCCTGCATGTGCTGACTCCAAGGGATTCTCGTGAGCCTCCCGTAACATGGAATTCCTTTGAGAGTGTGGAACGCATAGCCTTGGCTGATAATCCTCATCCAGAAAGAATAATAATCCTCTTTCATCTCTTAAAAATCATCCGTTATTTTTCCAATTCTGCACTTTTCTTTCTTTGTCATTCCAAATCAAGCAAAATGCAGGATCAGATTCGTAGCCTTTAATCCAATCTGTCATAAAGGTAGGGTCCATTTTGATGTGTATATTGGGTGCTGGATTGCTCGCATCCCAATACTCTTCTCCCACTGCTAGGGTATCCAGGTCTTCATTTGGGTCATTTTTGTCTGGACCCTCCGGCTGAGGTAGGGTTTCTCCTGAATTCACTGATTTGTTCAATGGCCAAGCTGACTGGACGCCCTCCAGACATTCGTCAATACTCCAAGTGAGGAACACTTCTCGCGCGGCCAAGTAATTCAGCGTTCGTTCTTGCTCCTGAGCTAGTGTTGAATCTGTAACTATGGAGGGACTGGAGTCTGAAACTGGGGAAGTGTGGTCCGGGGCCACTCTGGGAAGTCACGACAACAGATCTACATTGGAATGTACCCTTCCTGCTCTATGGATTATCTCCAGACCTGGCACGTACACGGAAAATACAGCCCCCCAGGCTGCGAGACATCTGTTAGCATTCTCATATGTTCGCGCCCATTGTAATGCCGAATGGTCTGTGATCAAGAGCACAGTCTCTCCCTCTATGTAAGGTTGAAATTTAACTAGGCCTTCTTTCGCTGCTAAAGCCTCTCTCTCCATTGTTGAATACCTCGTCTCTGCTCCCTTGAACGTTCTGGACCAATATGCTATAACCCTTTCTACGTGCACTATGGATGATTCGAAGTCCTCCCCCCATTGATCGTCACATGGGCTGTCCGCTGTTTTCGAACTGATGGATGTAGTCAGCTTAGGGGGTGGTAGTCCTGCTTCAAATGCTTTCTTTAAGCGATCATATGCTCTCATTCCTTTTAAATCCTTAACTGCAATAGGCTGAATTTGTTGGAGTGCACACCCTGCTGCTTCATCCGAAGTGTCTGTATATAATTGGTAGGGCCGGCCTTCTATAGGGTGTCTGAGAACTGGACTAGATCGCAATGCGTCCTTTGCTGCTTGGAAAGCATATTCCTCCTCAGCCCCCCATTTCCAATGGCAATGTTTCCACAGAAGGTTGAATAATGGCATGCAAATCGACGCATAGTAGGGGATAAACACAGAAAAGTAAACCACCATCCCCAGAAACGTCTGGAGCTGTGACAGTTTCTTCAGTCGTTCCAGCTCCAAGATAGCTTTCACTTTCTCCATGTGCGTCGATAATCCTAGCCTCGAGACTTTATGCCCTAGTAAGAGAATTGAGCTGTAAAACAGGTGACATTTGTTCAGAGACAGGGTAATCCCTGCGCGTTCTATAGCTTCTAAGACCTTATCCAGGTGATCAATATGCTCCTCGTATGACTTGGAGAATACGACTATATCATCAATGTACACTAAGCAGAATATCCAAAGGTAAGGAGTGAGAATTCCTTGCATGACTCTCTGGAAGATTGACGGACCATTCCGTAGGCTGAAAGGCATCCGCTTGAATTGGAATAGACCCTGGTGAGTACAGAATGCTGTCTTTTCCACATCTTCCTTGTCTAGCTCGAGTTGTGTGAACCCTGATAACATGTCGAGTGAGGAGAGAACTTGCGCTCCTGAGAGTGAGGAAAGGATCTCTGACTGCTTCGGGATAGGAAACTCATCTGGAACCATTACTGCGTTAAGCTTCCGATAATCTATGCAAAACCTAGGTTTCCCATTGCGATATGCGATTACTACAGGAGCACTCCATGGGCTTTTTGAGGGCTCGATAATATCCTGCTCGAACCACTTATCCATTTGCTCGTCCATAACTCGACGTTTCTCAGGGGAGCTACCATACATTGGGACTGCAATTGGGACCTGACCATCCACTGTACGTATATGTACTTTTGTCAGCAAGTGGCCTAACCGTCTGTCGAAGCCGAATGCTTTCTGATGCCGGCGAAGCATCTCCCACGCTTGTTCCTTGAGGTGATCAGGTAGCGAGCCTATGTCGATCAGCTCCTCCATTTTGGAGGATGGGTAGCTGGTCAGGTCCGGCATTGCTGCTGTCTTGGGCCCATAATCCTCTTCTTCGTTAGTTTCATCTTGGTTGCTAACATCTGGATTGAAGATCACTGGGTCCCCGTCCACTGACAATTGGGCTCCTATTATACTAGCCACCGCGGATGCATGACGAGCTAATGCCTGGAACTTCTCTGCTGAGGAGGGTTTGTCGAAAAATGTGTCTGGGTTGTGTAGCATCCCTATAATCTCCCCTCTGCATATGTAGTGTGGCTGATCTGTAGGGTTGGCTACTGGGATCCATGGATTCCTTGCCGAAATGAGGGTGTTGGGAACTGCAAAAAATGAGTCATTAGTGTTAGCCAGCAAGTTTTTCTGTACTAGCCATTCCCTATCCTCATCCATCTGCCCCTCAACTTTGATCCTGCAGCACTGGTGAGGTTTCAACAGGTAGTTGTCTGCTGCTCAAACTGTTTGCTCTTCTACACCGAACTTGATCTTTTGGCAGAGTTGTCTCACTTTGTTACGCCGGTGTATCTTTGCTCGTGCGAACTTACTCACTAATAGGGAGCTCTGTCTCATCCTATCAAAGTCCAGTGTCCTGTCTACTCTCATTGCAGATATTTCGTGTGTGGTCCCCGCGAAATTGATCTTCATACCTGTCTCGACATTTCTCCTTACACTGACCTCGTAGTTGACTTGATAGTCCTCACCTAGGAGAATAGGAACCGTCATCCTGGGGACCACATAAGCCTCTGCTTCCGATTCAACAATCTCTCCCGTAGTTGTCTCCATAAAGATTGGTATCCATATGTAACCTTTCAAACTCTCCTCTTTGTCAGTGAGCTGCCAGAGTTGCATTTTCATTCCTTGCTGCATGTGTGGAGCCCTTTTGAGCAATTTGAAAAACTCCTCAGATATTAGGGTGACATCCGCGCATGAATCGAGCTGCAAGTCCACCCTCGCATTATCAAGGCCAGCTACCCATCCCTTGGTGGAGAGAACTGAGACTCCCAATGCGGACAGTCCTGGCGGAGTTTGACGTTTCTGGCATAGACGAATCGGTCTTGGATCTGGTGGGGGAGGAGGGAAGTTTGTTAGCGGTGGTGGGTGATCATCGCACTCTCTCGTGGAGGTATGATGGACTTCCTTCTGTTCTAAAGGCACTGGCCCATTCTCACTTGACCATTGGTCCGGCGCATCCTCCTCCTCGTCTATGGGTACCAGCAGATGTTTCGGCGACTTTGGTTTCTTCCATTGTGCTATGAATGCCTCGTCTTCCACTTCCTCAACTGCTACCTGTTTACGCATCCTAGGCTTAGAAGTTTTGGTGTTCCTAGTCAACTTTTTGAGAGAATTGTCATTTTGGGTAGGGTGCTTAGTCCTGGGTAGGTCCGCTTCAGCCGCTTCTAAGTCGTCGACTTGATACATTAGAAACTTTGCACTCCTTGGACGTTGTCTTTCCTGGGTCCAAAACTCATCCTCCACCTCTTCTACTACCAGTTTTCCATTCCTCGGCAAGATTTCGCTGGACTTACATCCTTCTGTCGTTCGAACGGTCGAACTCCTCAGGATTGCCGAATCAAAATCCTGGTTTAATTTCGAAGGGTTGACTTGCATCGAAGCGATTCTTTGGGACAACAAGATGCTGTAGGCACTATTATAGTAATCGTCTTCTTTCTCTGATTCGGTGGAATAACTCGATTTCGCTGTCTTTTCTAGGTACACTGCCAAATCAGGGCATTCTTTATCCCAGTGGTTGTTACTACCACAGCACTTGCACGGCGAAGGGGGCAAATGACCCAGCTTAGTCGTGACGTGGTCGTTTTTAGAAAACATGTATCCTCCCGGTGGGGGTGCGCACTGTCTCTTCTTTAGAACCTGAAAGACTTCGGCTAGAATCTGATTTTCCATGGAATCGTGAGTGTTGTTGGGGGAGACTATTTCTGAGGAGAAGGCATCCTTTGGTGAATGGGTGGGAGGTCCAGTATCTAGCTGCCCTTCCGTGATATGGACTCGCTTATTTTGAGGAAAATTGTAATGGAACTTGGGCTTTTCCAATGTATACCCCATCCTTCTGAGGCTGGGGACCAAATTTTCCACTGTGATTACCATAGTGTTCTGATTCTTTGAGACTGCCAGCAAAGACTCCTTGTGCTCAATGGCTTTTGTGTATAACAGAGACGACGACTTGATATTTTCAAGGACCAGAATTGTCCTCCATGCTAATGGTGCTCTAGCCATTACTAGGTGAACTTCTAAAGGCCCCCCATCGTCCGACTTCGCTAACATCCAAGTGTACATGATGCGGCGAGCTATGAACGTCTTCGGCAATTCTTTCTCATGCCCTGGCTGTCTGAAGTACTGCTGCTTGTAGGCTTCTCCAATGTTGAACTGCCAGTTATGTCCTAGGTACTTTTCTTTAATACCCTTGAGGTAATCCACCCAGTGGCCCCTCATGCTCAATTGTTTGGCGAAGGATAATGTTGTGAACCAATTCTGCACATCCGAGCCTTCCTTCAACTTCAACCAAAGCCAGTATCCTAGGGCTGAAGGGATATAACCCCCTAGTGTCGCTTGCTGCTGGACTTTCCAGAAATACTCAATTGCCATATCCGGATTGCCATCCCAGGTAGGTAAATCTTCCTGTTTCAATTTACTATCAATAGTAGGTGCAATCCTGCCATATGGAATCTCTATGCTCTCGATCGATCGACTACGGTATTGATGCCTTGAGTTCTGAGAGCTGCTTGAAGATGACGAATAAGTACTTGTGTCATCACCATGGCTTCCTCCATCCCTGTTCCCATCGCCGTCGCCCGGATTCCTTCTTCGCCGGTAAGCACGAGGTCTGGGGGTAGATGAGCTCCTTCGCCTTGGCTTCGGAGTCCTTGAGCATCTGAGGCTCCTACGGGATCTCCCTCTGCCTTCATCGCTACTGTTTGACGATTCTGGATTGGAGTCGCCCCCATCCCGTCTTCCGCGCTGTCGTTGAGGCTCATTATCCCAACTAGCTGAACGCTTACTAGTCCTTGAAGTTGACTTCGGGGGGTTATTCCTTGGGTTTTCTCTTGATTCCTTGTTTGCCAGGTGAGGTGGTTCTTCCCTTTCTTCCCATTGTCTAACGTTGCTTGAATTTGGCAGCAGCGGAGTGGCTATACCCACGAGGATGTTGGTCTCCACAGCCAGTGGCTTAGTCGTCCCTGGTTGCTTTGATCTGTTGCTCCTCCCAGGTTCGACAAACCACGCATTTGCGCTCTTGAAAGGAGTATCCATACCCATCCAGATGGAGGTACCTTGAGTGGGTTGCCTGACTTCCTCTCGAAGTCTCTCCTTTCCTTTGTCGTGTCTTTGTTTCGACTCGGGCTTACGCATTTCTAATGGCGGGGATACCGGCCTGGATCTTGTCTCTGAAAAAGCACTCTTCAGTACATCTGGTAGGGGGAGGACATCCAGCCATGATCATGTTTTCTGTAAAGATTCGTAGCCTTCCTCCAATAACTGTTGTTTATGATGTGGGATGTTACTATAAATATACCTCAATTTGTGATTGGTATCCTTGATGTCTTTCAGAGGGTCGTAAAGTTCTTGTAGAGTTGAAAGTGGAGAAAGGACAGCTGCGTCCACTTGAAGTTGGTACTCGGCAATGTACTTTTCCCATGCTTTAACCCCTAGCTTCATCCTCGTGATGAGAGCTTTCCAGGCCGCGTACAATTGTGGCAAACTGGAGGTACCTTGTAGAATGGGTATAAGCGTGTCCCCTGGGTCGACTATAAAATGTGATTTCCTCTCCGCAATCAATGCGGCTGCTTGCTGTAAGAAGATCTGCTGGGCTGTAACTGCCGTACAAACATTGTTCATAGTGCCTGTTGCTAGGTGGTAATGAGGTAGAGTCTTACGTCTGTCATCACCTCTATCTACAATCAAGTCTGGTGTTAGTTCCTCTAGGCTTATCACCAACATGATGCTCATCTCTGTGGGCCCTAATTGCGACTCTATCGTTGTGGATGAGTACTCCCACCTCAACTGAGCCATAGGGGACTTCTCAAATCCTTCTTCCATTCCCATCCTCTGTGGTACTGTTGGCTCATTTTCTGTCTCCGTTATCACTGGCATGGTCTGTCTGGTCGAACGACGTGATTGCGATTCACTTGTATCTCCATTCCTGGGGTGAATAGGTAAGCTATGCACCGTTGGGATGATGTTCGGGGTGAATTCCCCGCTACTATGGAAGTTTGAAGCTGAGGTGGTTGCTTGTGTGGGGGTGGTAAATGTAAGGGCGTGTATGGGGGAGTTGGGGGTGTTATTGAAGTATTCGACGCTACACAGTGTGAGGGATGATTTTGATCAAAAGGTAGTTGATTTAGATAGTGCTTCTATATGTGCCTTCTTGTGCGATTCCAAAGATATCTCCTGAGCGACAGTTTTAGGAGTTGAGGAAGCAGATGTAGTAGGTTTTATTCCAATCGGCCTCTTCTTGGGTGAAGCCGAGCGAGAAGTTGATCTGGAGTGGGGGACCGTTGGCGCCTCCCTTGAGGAACTCACCTTGCCAAAGGAATAAGAGGGTCTACTCGTGTTAACGCTGCGAGTTTTCGATTTGGGAGGGGGAATAAAGCTTTCGGGACCGTCTGGCATTTGAGTATGCTGATCCAGTATTGAGTCAGCCAGGGTGTGTTGAGTTCCCACAGTGTCCACCTTTGTAGCGGGTGTTCTGTGGGTAAAGAGTTCTAAAATGATGACTCACCAACTACACATATCCCAGCGGACTCTTATCGTTGAGATCAGATAAGCTGTCAAAGGTGTATGGATCCTCTCCATTCTAGGAGACGGTCTACAGGTGCACTTGAGTGAGGATTGACAATGCAATGGAAATCTGACACTACAATCCCAGCAACTCTCCGGGAAATCTGCAGAGAGTCAAGTGACGGACATATGGAGGGAAGAGCGATGTAACTGCACCCTGATGATCTAACACTTCCTCTTCACAAGAGGATGGTTAGTAATCAGCTCTGAACTATGCTACTTACTTTAGATGAAGGAAGTACAATAACACGCCTCTTCCAATAGCTAGTTGCAGTGGTAGTAAAAGTAAAGAATTGATTGTCCTTGTTTCTACACAGCATGTGAGTTACTTGGGTGACATGTGACTAGTGTGACCAGATGAATGTTCCGTCAGTGGAAAATAAGAAATATACATATAAGGGAGTTGAATCCCTTGTTACAAGTGACGTGTGAGGGAAGTGACATGCAAGAGACCAGGGAAGCAATGTGCGAGGAAGAGACATGCAAGGGACTAGGGAAGAGACATGTGAGGGAAGAGACACATGAGGGGGGAGATGTGCAAGGGAAGAGATATGTGGGGGACAAGCCATGCTCGACAGGGAATTAGGGTGTTGAAAGTAACCTATCCATGGTTCTCAAAAGAAGAGATGACAGCCGATTTCATCAAGAATCAGTGGAGGTGTTGATGGGGAAATTGAAGGTGTAGAAAGAGGTGAAAGTGTATTGCATTGATTATAGTCGAGCAGCGGCGATGACGTCAGGCATCCAGGCAAGGATGTGTAGAACACTATTCGATGCTAATGTCACTCGGGTAGTGAGACAGCTGTTGGAGAACCTAGCGGACAATGCAGACAGAGGTGTGTTGACCCACAAAGTAGGTCTACTTGGCTAAACTGATCAGATGCTTGGAGTCGTGGAACATGACGGTTCACGGTACCCGTGCTCCGATCTCCACAGACAGTCCCGATGGAGAGTGCTCTGATTGTTTAAGTTGTAACACTCCTTTACACGTAGCGCTTACTGTTTGGATGGAAGCTGTTAGTAGGGCTTTAAGTCCAAAGTATGCAAGCGAAGTGGTGGTAGAAGAGATCCTTTGCCTCATGTACTACATGAGGTGTAAATACAAAAGCTGATGTAAGCATAATGTGATGTAATCATATGGTATAGTTGCACAACGGGGAGTGGAAAGTGTAAGTATGTAGGAGCCATGAGCTACTTACGAGACTGGTATACCACAGGGTGGGGTATTGTGAAAGCGAGGGAAGAGACACATGAGGGAAGAGATGCGTGAGGGATGAGCCTTGTGAGGGAAGAGACGCACGAGCATGAGGGAAGAGATGCACGAGTGTGAGGGACGAGCCTCACAAGGGAAGGAATGTGTGAGGTAAGAGACAGGTGAAGGGGTTGATGGAACAAGAAGAGACAGGCGGGGGGAGTCAATGGGGGGGGCAGGGGGGGCAAGGCATTCCGGGTGGGGGCATGTTCACAAGGTGGTTTGAAGGTGGATTGGCACCATAACTTTGTCAAACAGGGATGGAGTAAGTGAAAGGAAGCAGAGAGTAGAGATGAACTGCACTAGAGAAATAAGGCATTCGCCACGTCATTCAACACCTTACGGTGTCAAACGACATGTGCATTGCCAAAATGAGCACCTGCAACACAAATCCTAGCCTCAAACGAAGGCAGTGACATAGTGCCGAGTCCTCACCCCTTCATTGTCCTCCAAGGATACGTTGGACCTCTCATACCTCTTTTAGAGGGGATGAGAGGCCCACGTCGTCGTTATCAGCAAATCTGGATGAGTGATTAGTGAAGATAACTTAAAGATGGCTCTGTATAAGACAGAAAGGATGAAAAAACACACCATTTACAATATAAAGGGTGGAATATGGATGTAAGACACTGTAGAAGAGTGGTGGTAGCAAAAAGAAGGGAAGGAAATGCAGGGGAAGTGCATGGAGGTGAAGGAAAAAGCGTGGGTGCTAGCATGCTATTTTTGACCAGCTTAGCTGGCCCAGAGCCGCTCAGAGCTGCCCAACATCAAAGCCAAGCCATGTTGGGCGAGGGCCGATTTAGCGGCTCAGCCCACCCAAAGTAGTGACCCACCCTGGCAGCCCACGGCCCTGGGCCAGGCTGTTGGCAACACTAAGTACGTCATTTTCGGATATTTCTGATACTTACAAATCCGATAAGGAAGGTAATGTTGTGATGTTTCCTCATCTCTCTTCTCTTTTGCTATCTGGTTGTTGTTGTCTTCGCCACAAGGGGGTGTCCTCTTGGAGTAACAGTGTCAGTGACCAATAATACACAATATCACTTGCCTATTGAGATGAGTTGCAATACGATGCAGCCCGAAAGCAATAGATGCAGTGGTGGTAAAGGAGTAAGAATGTTAATTGTCACATGACTACCTACTGACAAGTATGGAAAGGAGACATGTGACACAAATGCTAAGTGATGAAAAGTAAACAGGATAGAAGAAGGATAGCATCCCATATCCTTGTTACACTTTGGCTGTAATACCAAACTTCAGCTGACCCCATAAGCCGTGTGGGTACAAGGAAACCTAACTGTTTGAAGATTATAGAAGAGCACTTTGCCAAACTATGGATTTTCAAGAACCAGTGCCTCAAGTTCTCCAGATTACCGTCCCAAGTAGGTATAGCATCAAGTTTGAGCTTTGTATCAAATTGTGGTTCAGGGGTGACTTATTTGCAGATGGACTTACCTCCTCCAAAGCACTTCAGTCACCCATAGGTAACAGACTATTAGTCATGTAAACTCCAGGTATATTACATGACTAAAAGTTGTGGTGTATATTTATACTTGTAGATGTGGGCAAGTGCTTTGCATGGCATGTATGAGTCCTTTCTGTGGACCCTGAATAATCTTTTACAGTCTGTCAGTGTCAATTCCTCTTCAAGGGGATAATAATTTAGTGCCTTCTCTTAGTTTTCTCAATATGTCAAAAGTATATCATTTGGTAGTATATTCATAGAGAAAAATGCAAAAAGCTCAAAAGAAACCCCATATCTCTATAATGGGAGCACTCTAGAATATGATTCAAGCACATTCAAAAAGCTACAAGGCAGGACTACAAGTTTTGTTTTATTACCATTTTAGGAAATTGGTCATGTGACCACCATTCTGACATCCCCTCAGATGCAATCTGACATGTACCATCATTCTCATCTTGTTTTTTTCTATATCCTGGTCATACCAGATGATATTTTCTTTTTTGGAAATATGCAGTGAACCCTGAAAGCTGTACCTAATATTCTAGAGATTATTGCTATTTTTTTCTGATTTTCTGGCTATTTTTTTGGATGGAAATATACTATGGACCCTGAAAACATTAAGCCTATGTTGTCAACAAAGGTGTGCACCAATCCTGTTTTTCCTATTTTTTTTTCTAATTTTCTGACTATATTTAAGCAGATTTCCATATTTGGAAGTAGACCCTGAACCCTGAACACAGCCCATCAATCATCATGGCAATTATTACTACCATTGATATTTTTTGCTTTTTTTTCTTCTAATTTTCGAAGTTTTTTTTCATGATTTTCTGGATTTGTTCTATAATTAGATATGGACCCTGAACTCTGAACACAGCCCCATCATCATCATGGCAACAGCAGATATCATTTTTATTTTATAGTCAATTTTCATCATTTTCTAACTGTTTTTTAAGTACAAATAGATAAGTTTCCTTATTTGGAAATATATCCTGGACCCTTAAAACATTATATTTATCTTGTGAACAACAGTGTGCACTATTGTTATCTTTCTTCTATTTTTTTGTGATTTTATGGCTATATTTTGGCAGATTTCTATATTTAGAAGTAGACCCTGGACCCTGAACACAGCCCCTCCAATATTATAGCAACAGTAGATGCCATTTCTTATTTTTTCTTATTTTTTCTCTGATTTTTGAGCTATTTTTCATGATTTTCTAGGTTTGTTCTATAATTAGATATGGACCCTGAACCCTGAACACAGCCCCATCATCATAACAGAAAATTAGATTCAAATTTTTTGCTCATTTTATTATGATTTTTAAGCAATTTTTTGTCATTTCCTGCTTGTTTTCTATAATTAGATATGGACCCTGAACCCTGAACAGAGCCCCTTCAATACTATGGCAACAACAAATATCATTCATATTTTTTGCTCATTTTCTTCTGATTTTCTGGATATTATTGAGGACTTTCTGGCTCACTCTCTGTTTATAGTAAAATGTTCCCACAGTGTTGAAAGGTAAATGAATGAATGAATCAATCAATGAAATTTTTTTCTAAGTCCTCAGTTGATAAAGAATGAGTCTTACTCGTAAACTTGTAAGGACTCATAATTTTATATATATTTGGCCTATAAATCTTCACTTTTACAAAATATATTCCCTGAATTGTTCGTAGAAATATATTTTTCATGTCAGGACCCTGAGTTCTTGGTAGAAATATATTCTGACTGAAAAGATTTTCTGAGACTAATAAGAGTGTCTGGGGTCCTAGGTCCAGAAAAAAAAAATTGTTATTTTTCCACCATTGGGGGATTCTTGGCAATTGTTCCTTTGTATGTAGATGTTTTCCTGAGGCTGTAGGTGCCTGCTGCCAACAAGAATGAGCTTGGAGTGCTGGTGGTTAGG
>Ga0307507_10008599_pt1 | contig 14018 bp, 3 predicted proteins | sample 7_EM_MG_FD_207223 | JGI IMG/M metagenome (GOLD analysis project Ga0307507, IMG submission 207223) | Populus trichocarpa ectomycorrhiza microbial communities from riparian zone in the Pacific Northwest, United States - 7_EM | ecosystem: Host-associated > Plants > Roots > Unclassified | place... | reverse complement strand
GTTCCACGACCTTCTTCTTCTCCTCAGTTTTGATATCCTCGTCGATAGACAATCCAATTGTACAGGCTTGCATACGTTCTTTACGGCGCTCGTGCCTCGATTGACTGCGTCGCTGTGACAATTATATCCTTTAGGTTTGCAATTTTACCCTTTATTATTTAAGTAAAGCTTAACTATTAATAGAGTATATAGAAAAAGGAGAAATTACGGCACAATAGCTCTCGAATTTTATTATAGCAAAGTTTAATCCCTCTAAGCGTATTTTATATACAATTCTATGGTTTATAGGCGATAGAGATATAATAATTGACTTAGGAAATGGTAGGATAATATTGCGTTTAAGGGTATTAGGAGTTAATTTAATAGAATATTTTAGTTTAAGTGCCTCCGCGACAGAAGAATCGCACTAAGGGCTAACTAAAAAGTGTATATCTTTTATCCATATTTATTAAAAGGATAGCCTACCCTTTTTAATCTAGACCTATACAAATTAAATTATACAGAAGTATTTACACGGCTCTAACGCCGCTTTACTTCTTAATAAAAACTATAAGAATATCTTTCTGCTTAACCACATTGGTATAACTAACTATATAACTTTTATCTATTTTAACATCCTGTTTATACTATATATATTACTTAGCAAAAGTATATATAATCCACTAAGAGTATTACTAGTAAAGAGGCCATTTTTTCTAGCTTACTATTAGATACATCGTTGGTCCCCTCGTTTACCCCTTCTATATATATCGTTTATATATAGTAGTCTAAGGGTTTATAAAGGCTAGTTTTTGGATTTATAGCTATATAGGAGAGCTCTTAGGGAATTATATAAGAAAGAGGTACCTTTTACTAGCCCTATAGGCCTAATAGTCGACCGGTAAGTGCTTCTATAAGTAAGCATTTTATTTACTTCTGTTATATCTACTCCTTACTAAGTTAACCTAACGCGATAAAATTATGCAAAGAAACGTGGCTTAAAATTCGGTGGGTGTAGTGTAATAAGTATAATAAAGAGAGTAAAAATAAGTTGGTGCTTAATACAAGCCGCCCAGCTATTCTATTTTTAGAAAGTAAAGGCAATATAGTACCCCGCTATACTTCACCCTATTACATTATCTATAGCCTATTAGCACGTCCTGTTAAAAGAAAGTATTAATTGTATATAAAATTAGAAGTAAAGGTACTACGCCTTTTTAAATATTTTAATTTAATTTTACTAACCTAAGGCGATAGTCCCTTGCCACGTATTACTATAACGCTATATATCGCAGCCACGTTTTTTCTTATTAGGCTTCCCAAACTATATATTTACTCTATTTAAGTGCCTTAAAGCGTTCCCTTTAACCCAAACTAACTATTTAGTCGGCTAGCTAAATCTATTTTACTATTTCTGGAAGAGGTTTATTACAATAAAGGTAGTAAACGAAAATTACTCGCGCTTCGCCTTGCTCTTTACCCTGCTTTATAAGATGGGGAATATTGCGCGGTAACTAAGCGCGATATATAAATCTAGCCTATAGTTAGAATATTAATATTAACTAGAGTGTTTAAGATGTAGCATATATATATTACCTAGTTGCATAACTAAAGTTACTATTTCTTCTATCGGCAGCTCCTGGGTATATTTACCCATTTCTATTATATAAGATGTTTTATTACCTAGAAAAACTATATATTATATTAAAGAAACTTTAGGGGGCTATCTTCTGTCTGCTTTAATCTTATTATTATAAGGTATTATAAGCGTCTAAGGCGTATATTTAGTAATATAGATTAACTTTTAAGTCTGGAAGAGTATTAAACGAACAACCTAACGGTTTATTAGCGGTCTATTAATTATAAAGAGAATTAAAAGGCCTATATTATTAATAATAATATCTTCCCTAATTATATCGCTTGGGGATTTATTCTTTATAGCTCCTTTTAGGTAAAGGGCGCCTTTAGACTATAAAGTGCGTATAGCTTTATTTAAGTCGGCTAGGATAAAGAGAGTCCGTCTAAGTGTTTATACCTATATGCCTTAGCTATCCATCCTCTGGTCGTTAACCTATTAATATTAATTTAAACAAAAAAAGTCATTTTAATGGGGCGTTAAGTCATGTGCGATATTGGAGAACTTCTATATATATAAGGAAATTATAAGAAAATCATCCGGTATTAGAATAGGCCGATAAAAGATACTTAAAGGCCGAAAAACTACTACGGGAGATATATTCTATGGCCCTTTTCTCTATTAAATATAAACGGACTATATATTTGTCTTAATAGCAAATAGAGAGTAAATAAGAAGTGGAGGAGTAAAGGATAAGCTAAGGGCGAAAAGAAAAGCGATTTTGGATTGAACTTATTGTTAAAATTTTTAAGAAGAAGAAGGCCTTAGGCGCTCTTGCTAAGCCTACCACTAGGCTACTAACTAGTTAGGCAATAAGACGTATACGTACTACTAGTAGTATTTACCCGCTATAAAATACCCTAAATTAAAATATGCGCTAATAGCTAGTATAGGAAATATAATATTAAACTAAAAGTACAAACTATAAGGAAATTAAAGTGCTATTTGCATTAATTTAATAATATATTTGCAATATAAATAAAGGATAGAATATATAATGACTGGTTTTAGGTTAACTAAGAATAGTAAAGCACGGACGCCTAAATATTTTAAGCTATAAGTTGCCTTTTTGCCTTTAAATTAGGCGCTATAGGTGTACGTATATTACTTAAGCGGCGGTCTTTATATAGATTTAGAAATAGGCCTATATAACGTAGTTAATATAGGTATTAAGTTTAAAGTCTAATTAAGTTAAAAGCATTGCGTTCTTAATTACTTTACTAAGTTAATTCCGCCTAGGAAGATGGAAGTTATTATTAAAGTTCTTAATAAAAAGGTGTGATGATTATACACTGTAATAGAGCACACCTAAACTTACCTAGTAATTGTGGTAGGCCATTACGTGGAATGCCTAGCTCCGACTACTTATTCTCGCCTTACTCTATCTAAAAAGGGTATTAAAAACATTTAACAGTTATAGGAGCATTTTTATAATGGTGAATAAAATAATATACTAATTATAACCAATTATATATAAAGAACCCGCTCTACTAATACTATTTCGCTGCAATTCTACAATTAGTCTTAGCTACAGTATCTTAATTAAAGGAAAGTCATCTTTAAATCCACTTTCAACTTAACCAGTAGCGAGTATTTTAGTGCGTACTCTTTGATGGTATATAGCTTTTTAAAGAGCAGAACAATCAGAACACTTAGTACGTATTTTTAAATTATAACTCCTTGCCTCCTTAATTACTATTTGCTTAGCTATAGCCTGCTTATAAATTTTAGTATATATAAAAATTAAAAGGATAGGTACCTATCTTACTACGGCTTTCTCTAGGTTATAGTATTCTTTTTCTTTATTCCAAAGTAAAGGCAGAAGACGTGTTATGCTGCTTTTAAACACCAGTAAGCAAACCTTACGGCTTAATTTAAGCTGCTTTGGAGGTGATAATGCCTTAAATAAATCTTTGTCGAATGTATAGACCCCCCAATATAATTGCACTAATGTATACCCCTAATCCGATGTAAATTTAGAATATATATCCTTTGAAAATATATAGTGTATAGCTGGTTTAGGGTGATAATGGGGGTCTAGTTTAAGGTTATAAGAGTATACCTAAGAGGAAAGGAGTAAGTTTAGGATTAGTGGAATATAATGTTTCTAAGTGGCCTTAGGGGGTCTATAGGAGGTGGAGTGTAATAGATCTTCTTGTTTAGATCGCTCGCTATAAAAAGGAGATAAGGTGCTAGAGTGTGGTGGATTCTCCTAGCTAGGTGGGTTGTAGGGGGAAGGAGATAAAGTACTGAAGTGTAATAAACCCTCCTATTTAGTTAAAAGGGGCGCGAGAGTAAAAATAGTACTATTAATATAACGCATAGAGTGTTCTAAGCCCTAAGTAATACAATATATTTAGAAAAAGTACTCTCTAAGTTGAGCGTAAAATAAAGGAAAGAAGTAAAGTATAATAGCTAAGAGATAAACGCCTGGGATTTATGGTCTTTATATATATTTAAAGCAGTTAAGGAGCTAGAGTGAGACTATACAATTAATTGGCGATATAACTTCTTTTATTCTAGGTTAGGGAGAGAGGCAATTCTTATATAAGGGTATAAATTAACTATAAATAGTTGCTCTAGACTTATACGAGGTAAGTTTCATTTCCTTATATATATAAAAGGTGCGACTCTCTAATAGGATAAGTCTTTAAAAGCGGGAATAGTCCGATTATCTATAAGTGGAAATCATTCTAATTTATTAAGTCTTCTTTACTTATATATAAGAAAGTCATTTGCTTATATATAAGAAAGTTGCGACTTAATAATAGCGTGGGCCACTGTGATTTATTAAGGCCTCTTTGCTTATATATAAGTAAGTCCAATAAAGCCACCAACGCCCTCCTATATGTAGATCTTCTAGTAGGATCTGTGTTCCGCCTTAAGGCTAATTTCCACTTTTATATTATCTAACAGTCAATATACTAAGCGTGGCGATTTATATATCGTATTGATAGGGCATAGAGAGAGCTAATTTGATCTATATATAACCTAATAGTATTGCCCACCGTTGCCTAGGACGTAACTTGCCCGTCCTAAATTCTGCTAGAGCCCGCCCTAGCGCGCTAAAGAGGGAACTAGTAGGGAAGTCTCCTCTTTTGCCTAAGCCGTAGGAACTTTAAACTAGTATAATATAATTTAGGACATCTGGTGATAAGATGGGGTTAAAATATAGTGGTTAAACTAGTTTCTGCTTATACTAACTGTTTACTATCTATTATTCCGGCTCTGTGGAATTAGTCTAGCTACTTACCAATCGCCGTCAATATATATACATTCCTTTAGGTAATTAAAGTGTTAATACTTATAATCCTGATCCAATCGCAATTGCAATTAATTTATAGGGTAGATAGTTTAGACGAACTCATTAAAGAGAAGGGCAGAAAATATTAAGGATTAGATAACGTCTTGCGATTTTAAGTTAAATTACTTATTAGAGAGTCTTATATTCCTATGTTTTACTCTAATAAGTAGGCGGGACAAAGTTCGCTAAAGTAGTATAAGAATCCCTACTTATATACTATATCTATAAGCCTAGCCCGGAAGAGATAATTATATATTAACTAGTAGGGGGTGCCGTGATGAGATCTAAGCCAGCATTTAATATTTATTCTTTTTAGAGTCCGCTCCTTTATTTTATTTCTATAGTCACTTATAAATATTAACTTATTACTCTCTTAAAGCGATTCTTAAGAAAGTGATTTATTATTCTCTAATTCTATTAAATAAAGCGAGAGCACTACTTCTAGTATAGTATCTAGAAAAACTACGCTAACTCTCTTATTAAACCCGTGCGAAGAATAGATTAAGTTAGTTAAATTCCCTTCGCATATATATATAATAATAGTCGCTAATATTCTACCCTCTTCTATTATAGAGGTCTATAATGGCATAAGACAGAAGTACTAATCTCCCGTCTTTAACTTAGAGCTATAATATACGCGTATTTAAGAACTATCCCGCTAGTGCCTTTAAATTACTTCTATTAACAAGTTTATTGCAAAACACTATACCTAACAGCGACATTTTTGGACGTACTATTATAAATCTAAGTATAGACATAGTCCGCCCTTCTAAGTCTTCCTTAAATACTAGTTCTATCACTAATTAATATCCGGTATTATTTAGATAATCTCTTTTAACTATTATGCTATACGCGAGGAAGAATTAGACGGGGAAGAGAATTTATTTTTCTATGCTTTTACCTAATGCCCTAAGACCTTTACCAATTTTGAGAAATATAACGATTATTATATTAAATGCTACTTAAAGGCGGGTGTTATAAGGACTAGTTATACCCCTTTTAATTCTACTTAATATAGTTACGTTATAAAATATATAATAAACTATAGAAAGCGAGGCCGCTCTGCTTTTATATCTGATTTTACCTCCGGAAATAGAGTTAAATTACCTAAAGTGTCTAATATATTAACGGTTAGCTTCGTTCTAGAAGGCTTAAGCATGCAGAAATATACTAGCAATTTAGGTTCCTTTATAAGCACACTAACACCGTAGAAGCCCTAATTAGAAAAGAGCCTAGTTAAGCAGTTAAACTTAAATCTTAAGACCCAAAATCACTAATAAACTAATTTATTACCCCCTGACCCCCCTAAATAAAGTGAGAGCATTACTTCTATAGTAACACCTAGGACAATATGCTTATTAAGCCCTGGGCCGGCCATCTCCATATTAACTTTTCGTTACTATACTTAAGGCCTCCCTAGTAGTAAGGATCTAAAACGGTATAAAAAAGAAATACGCCATATCTATGGGGATCCTAAGAAGTTATTTTATACAGTTTCGGAATATTCTTAAGCTAAAAAAGCTTTTAGATATAAAAGTAGCCTTTAGGCGTATATTAAGGCTTACTATTACAATAATTATCCCTTAAGCACTACCGCTCCGGAAAGTTCCCCCCTAAATGCACTAATACTGCTAAAGCTTGTATAAAGAAAGAGTCCAGCTAAGTAATTAAACTTAATTCTAAGAGTTGCTTTCTTACTATCCTTATTACCATTATTAGAATTTATTAAAGCAATACGATTAACTAGCAATATACTAAAATTTAACTAAACTTACTATACCCCTAAAAGCATAAGTATAACTAAACCTTAGCATCCCTATATAGAAACCAATACCCCTAGGCTTCCTATAGAAGCTAATAAAAGAGGAAATATTCTATTAATAACTGCTAAAGGACCGCGCTGGAGAGTATGTAACAGTTATAGCGCCTTAAAAGCCAGTTGTTCCAAGGAAAAACTTTATAAACGCTGTATACGCAATAATATTAATTACAAGCAATTATTTCCTAATTCTATTTGCAGCTGGACTCTAGTTAACCTTAAAAAATTATTAAGCTTAGGGAAGAAGGTAGAAGATGGAATTAAATAGCTAGGGAACTAAAGGGGAAAACTTTAATAAGTTGCTATTTGCGATAATTTAGGATACCTTAGCATATTAGATTGTAGAATTGGTTATATTTAGCTAAAGTCTTAACAGCATTTAAAGTTAACCCTTGGACTAGAACGAAGCGAAAAAGGTCTACTAAGGAAGATGGTTATAATATTAAGGAGAGATCTAGGAACCTATCTTCTATAGCTTTATTAAAACTATAACTATCCTTATAAGCGCAGCCTGGCTTATAAAAACCTATATATAAACGCTCCTAGAATATATGCGATAGGTATAGAAGTAGAAAGGTTAAGTGTAGTGGAGACAGTCCTTGCTAATGCTGTAAAACCTAAGATATTCCTTGCATAATGTAAGTGCGTAAGAGAAAAGATAAGAAGAGGAGTCTAAAAAGTAAGTGACGTATATTAGTAAGAATTCTATAAGTATTTCTTGCGAGGAGGGGGCGATATAGATAGCCCTTTTTTTTTAGTAGTTCTAAACGCCTTTGCGTAAGAAAGGGTGATAGGTAATTATAATTTAAATTTACCTACTTTATAAGTTACCTTACTTAGCAGTACTCCGCTTCAAAGCACTCTGCTTAGTAGTATTAGGCCTACTTATTATGCAGTATACCGTTGTCACGGAACGCCGCCGCAGGAGCCTCTATAGGAGACTCCCTAGCGGAACCCCGTGCCCTCGCGTACGCTTCGCGTACAGCTTACGTCAGCCATGCGTAGTATATCACCTTCCTACGCCTTCGATCCTTACGATCGATCGCGCAACGTCTTGTAGACTCCTCGAATACATACGTTCTATAGCCACTGCCTCCGCCCTGTGACATTACGTTGCGCCTTTTTTCCACCACCGACACCTAGCCTACGACCAATTCTACGTCCCTATAATACTGCAAGCGCTACCAGAAGCAGCGTGCCTACAAATAACCTCCGCACCATAATAATAAGACGATATTCCTTACTAGCCACTATGTTAAGCCTAAAGAGCAACCTAGTACCCTAACCTAACCTACAATGCTAATTAATCCTAGGAGAATTTAATTTATTAATCCTAGCCTTAACCCCTAAGGGCAAGCCTAGCGGCTTAAAAGAGCTATAACTACGAGTACCCCCGAGCACCCAGTACCACCTTAAAGACAATAAGAGTTAACCAGCCTAGCAGGATGGGTACACCCCCATTAATATAGGTGGCCACAGCAACGACCTTAACGAGATAGACACTGGTAACGTCTTATCCTTTATTAATTACACAGCCACGGAAAAGTAGCTAGAAGGGCAGCTACCCATTAAGATTGAAATACGGGACGCTAAAATATTTGTATAAATAGTAGCATAAGAACCTAACAAATACCACCGCCTTTTACAGAACTACTACCTAAAGCTTATATGAGCTGAATTGCGTGCTGCCTAGGATTACGATATTATCCAAGACTTATAAGCTAGTAAGGCACTTGCTAATAATATATGCTAAGAGACCGAAGACGACCTCTATATATCTAAGCGTAATGTCCAACGATTAAAGAAAGCTAAGATTGTACTTATTACTAAAGTTACTAAGAAGGAGGGCATAATTAAATACCTACAGTCTTAGCTTAATAAGTATATCCGTAATAATGCCAAGCACCCCCCTACTACGTATTACACTACCCAAGTCTCTACGCCCTCGGCAGCTTTACCTACTAGAGATGGCTCCTATAATAGCAACCAAACTTAAGCTATAATTGCGGGGTCTAATATATAATACCCCAACCCCCCAGTCTTCTAGGGAGACTGTAAGGAATACAGCTACTAAAAAATGTAAATCTATAAGAAACTAACCTAGAGCGCCTGCCTTTTTCCTAAGGAGGATACTAAGATTGGTTATATTATTAGGCGCACAAAGGGCACCCTATTTAATAGACTCTTTGCTTAATGGGAGACCAATAGCCCTTAAAAGTGGCAGTCCCACTAGAAAGTCCTTAACAACCTTAACCTAATGTATTATAACCACGACCTAGTGGCTACTAGTTAAGCTAAACTACGCGCCCTAAAAATAAGTCCTACTAAGTTATTTAATAAGTTCTATATTAAGTTCTAAAAATACACTAGAGTCCTCTCCTAAAATAATACTAAAGACCAAAAAGATCTCCTTAAAAAGGTTACCTATTGCCTTAGTTACGCTGCCGCTAGTTATAATTACAATGACGTATATAGCATGGTAGCAGCCCTATAGAAGATTAAATGACGGCTAAATTAGATCTCTACTGCTAACCCTCGCCTAAAGGCTCTAATATAAAAGCCCTCCGGGCTAACCATACCTATATATACTAGGTCACCGACGCCTACTACTAATACTATTACCGGAGCTAATATTAACCTCTCTATACTAACCTTCCCACGTAAACTCCTAGACGGAGAGCGTAAGCTACTTTAGAAGCTAGGGCGCTGCTATAGATGCTATTAAAAAGGCTATTATTACGAAAACCCGAACTACCTAATAGCTAGGTTTGGTAATCGCCGCCTAACACCTAACTTTATACCTTAAACACCGAATACCTCGCTATGCACCGTTACCGTACAAGATAAAGAAGCGGCAGCAGTAGCAGTAGCGGGAAATGCTTAGTCCTAGCCTTAAGTCGCGAGCTAGGACACCCTAATAATAGAGGGATCTATATATCGACCTACTTAATAGATAACTTAGTAAGAATAGACAAACGGAAATAGATAGTTTTACCTATAAAAGGAACAACTGCTAAAAAATAATATAAAGACCGTTTTATAATTGACTGCGGAGCTACTAATGAATTTGTAAATACCTAATTTATGTGTAAATATAACCTACTAACCTTACCCCTTACTAAAGCCCGCGCCCTACAACTCGCTGACGGTAGTTGTACTGCATAAAAGATTACTTATATGGCACAACTCCACCTGGACATAAACAGACACCAAGAAGAGCTCTAGGCCTATATTACACTACTTGCCAATTACCCTATTATCCTTGGAATAAACTGGCTCGAGCAGCACAACCCTATTATTAACTAGAAGAAAAGAGAAGTAACCTTTAACTCTAACTACTGCAGAGAGACCTGCCTAGGGTATAGCCTAGCTACCTCTACCTACTCCCTAGGATATTAACCCAAAGAACCTCTGATTACACCACCCACGACCAACTATTACTATATTAGTGCCGCAGCCTTCTATTACATAGCACGAAGGAAGAGCTGGGTCATTACAGTAGCCTCCCACTTACAGCTATATAAACTTGATAAAGAATAGGATTACGTCCTCTATAGTAATAGGATAGACCTGGTGGACCTCCTAAAGAATAATACGCCTATAGAACTTAATAAACTCTTAACCTTAGACTTTAAGAAGTTTATAAAGCTTAAAAAGGGACTTACTAATAAGGAACTCCGCAAGCTCCTCCCTAAGAGGTACCACAACTTTATTAACATGTGCTTATAAAAGGGCGCAGATATACTCCCTCCATATTAACCTAACAACTATGCCATTAACATTAAATAAGGAAAAATACCACCTTATAAAAGACCCTACCTAATGTTAAAAGACGAACTTTTAGTTATAAAAAAGTATATCGACAAGCACCTTAATAAAGGGTTTATTTGTCCTAGTATATTACTAGCAGCCACCCTTATCCTTCTTGCTAAGAAGCTAGGAGGAGGTATCCAATTCTATATTAACTATAGAGGACTTAACGCTATTATAATTAAGAACCAATACCTAGTACCGCTTATACGTGAGACCCTTAAGTGGCTTAGTTAAGCCAAAATCTATACCAAGCTTAATATTATCGCCGCCTTTAACTATCTTCAAATACAGGAAGGTAACGAATGGAAAACTATATTCGCATCGCGCTTTGGCCAATTCGAATATACCATTATGCCCTTTAGCATATGCAACGGCCTAGGCACCTTCCAAAGCTATATTAATAACACCTTATAGGACTACCTTAATAACTTCTACTTAGCGTACCTAGATGACATACTTATTTATAGCAATGACCCTTCTAAGCATACTAAGCACGTTTAAAAGGTCCTATAGCGCCTTAGGGAAGCAGGACTCTATATTAATCTAAAGAAGTACGAATTCTTAGTTACAGAAGTAAAATACCTTAAACTAATTGTCACTACTAAGGATGTCCATATAGACCCCAAGAAGGTACGCACAATTACCAAATAGCAAGCCCCTAGCTGCATTAAGGACGTATAAGCCTTCCTTAGTTTCGCCAACTTCTATTAGAAATTTATATACAACTTCTTAGGCGTAGTAGCACCACTTACAGCAATAATACAAACAAAGGGCCTTTCTGTAAAAGGAAGAAAAACGTACCTACACTTTACCTAGACGCCTAACTGCAAGAAGGCGTTCTAAGACCTTAAAAATACCTTTACTAAAGCACCTATCCTAGCTCACTTTACACTAGGATAATAACTCTATCTTAAAACTAACTCCTCAGACCACGTTAACGCAGGCGTCCTCTCCTAGATAGGTAATAACGGTCTCCTCCACCTAGTCGCATTCTACTTGTCTAAGCTTATACTATAAGAGTATAACTATAAGATCTATAACAAAGAACTCCTTATAATTATATAAGCGTTTAAAGAATTCTAACTAGAACTCTCCTTAGCAGAACCTAACTAGCCAACTAAAGTCCTTATAGATTATTGTAACCTTAAGTACTTTATAATCATAAAGCAACTAAACCAACACTAAGTATGCTAGAATAAGTTCCTCTCTAGTTTTAACTTTAAAATTGCATATAGGCCGGGAGTATAAGGCACAAAACCTAATAGCCTAATATGCCGCTTACAAGACCTTCCTTAGTTAGAGAATAACCCTTATAATTAGTTCTAATAGCAGACAATCCTAAAAGCAAGGAACCTGGCCCCTAATATACTACCTATAATAGAACCATCTGCACCTTAGCTTTATACTATGGACTTAAAGCCGCCCCCTAAAATTAATAAGCTTATTACTGCTGCATATAACATCTCTATTAACCCGCTATTACACCAACTTATTACTACAAAAACTGCTAGCGTCTACAAGCTACCCACTAGCCTCTAAAACTTAGGCCAAATTAATATAGTAGCCTTAGAAGTAAAGGAGAACAAACTCTACTATAGAGACTATCTATTTGTCCCTAATTTAGAAGACCTATAACGGTAACTAATCTAGACAGCCCATGACCTCCAGTTAAGCGGTTACCTAGGTAGAGGAGGAACTTATAAACTCCTTAGCCGATACTACTTCTAGCCTAAAATAATAGACTTAGTTAAACGCTTTATAAGCACCTACTATAGTTATAAGCGCGCTAAAGCCTTTTGTACTAAGTACTAAGAACTACTACACCCGCTACCAATCCCTATACAGCGATGGGCAGATATAGCCATAGACTTTATTACTAACCTATTACCCTGTAAACGGCATGGTTATACCTACAAGAACATCCTAATAATATAATGCCAACTTATAAAGGAACGTCACTATGTTTTAACTAAAGGCATAGCCGTCAACAATATTACAGACGCTTTTCTTCGCAAAGTCTGCCAACTATATGGGATACCTAACTCCATTACATCTAATTAGGGCACGCAATTCGACTCTAACCTATAGAGACGGATCTATTAACATCTTAGTATCTCCGTTAAGATGTCTATATCCTTCCACTATAAGACTGCGGGACAGCCAGAAAACACTAACGCCAGTATAAAGGCATACTTATAACAGGTCGTTGCCTACGGCTAGGACGACTAGGTAGATTACCTTCTACTAGGTAAGTTTACAGCCAATAACCACGTCTTAGCCACTATAGGACTTACTCCATTCTTTACAAATAAGGGTTATCACCCCTAATCTAGTATAGAGCTACCAGAACCTATTAATAAGAAACTGCTATATAGAAAACGCCTTAAGATGCTACTTGCTAACCAGCATACAGACCGCATAAAAAATCTACTCAACTACTATAGGGGAGAAATGGCCTGGGCTTAAGCAAAGCAGGCCTACTTCGCTAACCATTATAGAACGCCACTACCGGAGATACGTGTTGGCGACTAGGTATAGCTAAATACACGCAATATCTCTACATAGAGGCCTATAAAGTTACTTAATTATAAGAATCTTGGCCCCTATTAGATTAAACAAGTTATTAATAAGGGAGCCGTATATAAGCTAGAGCTCCCGCCTGCCCTAGCCACCTATAGAATATAGCCTGTATTTCACCTATAGCTACTACACCTTTACCAGCCTAACCCCTTACTGGGATAGATATAGCCTAAACCCCCACTAGTACTAATCCGAGATGAGAACAAAGACGAGAGCTATAAGGAGTAGACTATTAAACGAATTATCAACTCTAAATACTTTAGCAAAGGCAGAGGACGGCGGCTCTACTATAGAACTATCTATACAGGATTCAATATAGATTAGCCAAAATGGCAACTATAGGAAGACTTTAAAAATACAAAGGACCTAATTAGCGACTTTTACCACACAAACCTATAGAAACTGGGCCTAAGCAGAGATTTCGTGCCTAATCCTCTATAGGAACCCTTATAGAGTTTAACTATTATATACTGCCACATAAGGGCAAATTGCCGTTAAATTGCCGTAGATTACCATTACGTAACCAGAAAATTATTAAGGTGTCTAGGAATTTTAACCAGCGGTTAAAGTTCTCTAATTAGTTAAATTCTTAGGTGCTAAGCCTTATTATATAATATCGCCGCGACTGCAAAGATGTCAGTTTAGCTTACCGCCTTCCACTAAGCCAATAGCGATTTTCTATTCCGGGGATGGAAAATCCTAATTAGTCCATTTAATAATTAGAGCCGGCAGAACTCCACACCACTAACCCCTTTAGCATTATCTCTTTCTCTTCTCTATGCCTTAAGCGTTCCTTCTATATGTATATAGTAACCACAGCGTCGCCGGAGCTCCGCCTCTATAAGAGGGGGGGGTAGTGTCACGGAACGCCGCCGTAGGAGCCTCTA
>Ga0307507_10008598_pt1 | contig 14019 bp, 15 predicted proteins | sample 7_EM_MG_FD_207223 | JGI IMG/M metagenome (GOLD analysis project Ga0307507, IMG submission 207223) | Populus trichocarpa ectomycorrhiza microbial communities from riparian zone in the Pacific Northwest, United States - 7_EM | ecosystem: Host-associated > Plants > Roots > Unclassified | place... | reverse complement strand
TCATCATCCCACTGTAGTACAATCATTACGGGAAATAGAGGACAAGCTTGCTATACTTACGCCAGGACAATTGTTGTCAGCTGTGGCTGGGATAATTTACAGTGGGTGCCAACAATGGATGATAGAAGGGGAAACGTAAACATTCCGCCTGCACATAACCTAAGTAGAATTCATTAGTTTTCACACTCCAGTTGGTAATGGACATACGCATTCAGACCAATCGAGCAACATAGCAGAAATTTGCGAATTCGTAACCGAATCATGAAGAATATGAACAGTACCAAGACACGTCCGATCATGATCATGCCAATTGGTTCCGGGCCGTGAATCCCTTTGATCTTGATCAGGCTACGGATCGTTTAGGACATTTTCTTCACAAACCAGATATCATGTCTGACGCCCCGACAAAACAGAAGTTATGGGGTGGCCGCTTTACTGGGAAAACAGATCCACTGTAGGCCCAAAACTCCTCATCTCTTTTCTTTGTGACTGAGATTCGGGAGCAAGGATGCATGCGTTTAATCAGTCATTGAGCTATGACAAGAGAATGCACGATCAGGATATCAGAGGCTCGGTAGTCTATGCCAGGTCTCTTGCGCTTTCAGGTATTCTCACGAAAGAGGAGGAAGACAAGATTATTACCGGACTTCGCGAGGTCGGAAAGGAATGGGCAAATGGCACTGTTTGTTGTTTCGCCCAATCAAGTTGACGAGCGCAAAGCTGACGGAATAGATAGTTTGTAGAAAAGGATGATGATGAAGACATTCATACAGCAAACGAACGCCGTCTGAGCGAACTTATTGGACCTCTCGCAGGAAAACTCCATACCGGTCGTTCACGAAACGATCAGGTTGCAACTGACATGCGACTCTGGCTCCTAGACCAAGTGGGAGATATACGGTCGGCCGTTATATCACTCATCCGTGTTATAGTGGAACGTGCAGACAACGAAAAAGAGTACCGTTTGCCGGGTTACACGCATCTTCAAGTATTATTTTAACCCTAGTTCACGGAGTTGAAGCTTATGCAACGATAGCGCGGACAACCTATTCGGTGGTCGCATCTCTTGTTGTCATACGCATTTTCCTTGCGATACGATCTCGAACGTTTGAACCAGCTGATTCCACGGATCTCTGTCCTACCTCTGGGGTGTGGCGCTCTGGCAGGGAATCCATTCAAGATCGATAGAGAATTTCTTGCCAAAAACCTTGGTTTTGACTCCATTGCAGAGAATAGCTTATGGGGCGTTGCAGACCGCGATTTTGTTGTAGAATTCATGATGTGGGCAAGCCTGACGATGACCCACATGAGCAAGATGGCAGAAGATTTCATCATCTATTCGACAGCAGAATTCGGCTTCATCAGTTTGAGCGATGCTTACAGGTACCTCAAGCACTTTCTAACGATAAATGCTGCTGACATACTTTCGAAGCACTGGTTCAAGCATAATGCCCCAGAAAAAGAACCCGGACTCTCTGGAATTGATACGAGGAAAGACAGGTCGTCTCTTTGGAAATGTGAGTTTTGGGTCCATTGAGAGTTACTCCAGCTTATCTCTTTATTAGATGGCAGGCTTCATGATGACTCTCAAGGGGCTCCCGTCAACATACAACAAGGATCTGCAGGAAGATAAAGAGCCACTCTTCGACACAGTTGACAATATTTCAGCTTGCTTGAGGATCGCAGAGGGTTTAGTAGCGACCATGGAGGTCCACGACGCCAAGATGCATGCGGCCCTCACTATGGATGTCCTTGCCACTGATCTGGCTGATTACCTGGTTCGCAAAGGCGTATGTCTTCCGGTCTGGTAAATTTTTTAAAAGTAATTTGGCTGAGTTATTCTTTCCAGATCCCATTCCGCGAAACGCATCATATTTCCGGGCGCGCAGTTTCTTTGGCCGAAGCACGGCGATGTCAAATTAGTGACCTTGCAATGTCCGACTTCAAGGCATTGAGCGATCAGTTTGATGAGGATGTCGTCAAGGTATTTGACTTCGACGCCAGTGTTGAAAGGCGAGAGGCAATCGGAGGAACGAGCCGAAAAATGGTGGAACGACAGATTTCTGTCCTACGAGAGCTTCTCGAAAAGCAGAATTAGATACTCATAAAGAAAAACCTGTATTTCCTTGGCATCACAGCGGCGTTGAATTGTATGTTTACCTTTGTTTGCGCTGTCGGGAACAGCCCATGTCTACAACACTCTTCGTCTCTCACCACCCTCTTGAGGTTACTCGCTCACTATCCTCCCTCAATCTTTCTATACCTTATTTTACTATCAACCAAATATACACTTAAAGTCGCATTTTTCTAACAATGACAGACAGACTCGCGGCTAGGAGAGTATGTTGTAACGAATTTCCACCAACTGGCTATATCTGACCACTTCATTCTCTTAAGGCCGCCCAACAGCAAGGCAATCCAGGCTAGTGCGTATCTGCTTTCCTTCTATTTCTGGGCATTCGGGTTTACTCATATGTGTTTGCGAACAGTGGCCTTCCCCCGACGCAGGCGTCAGGAAATGGGGGGTACCAGTCCCGACGGCCCAATCCATATGCACAACAGAACGACCTCGAAATGTCTGAAGTTACAACGGCACCCTCTGGAGATGTGTACAAGGAGGTTTGTGATCTCGCATACGTCGCGAACTGAGTTTGTGACACTAACTGTCGTCTCGTCATAGATTTCTGATATAACAGATGGTATTAAAGAATTTAATGCCAATGTCGTCAGAATCGGCAATCTTCAATCACTCTCATTGAACAGTACTGCCCAGGATAACACCAGTGAATTGGAAGATCTTATCCAACAGACGAGAGGGTTGAGTAATACTTTAAAACGCCGGATTCAGAAATTGGACGCACAGGCCGGTGCACCTCGAGACCAGGTCGGTGCTTTTGTCAATGAATGAATGTAGCGTCTGGTCGACCTTACATGTGATAGGTTGCTTTTGTGAAATCTAAGTTTATGGAAGCTATTCAGTCCTACACGAAAATGGAAAAGGAGCACCGGAAAAGGTACAAAGAGCGACTTGGAAGGCAATACTTAATCGGTTTGTTTCCCTGATGCTAAACGTCAACGATTTCTAAGCGTTTGTTGCAGTGAAACCCGATGCTTCACCTGATGAAATTAAACGCGCCGTGGATGACCCCAACGGCGGTCAGATATTCAGTCAAGCAGTAAGTAATTTCTTGTGAGATGCGGTTTAATAATACTAGCTCTACCATAGCTGCAAAAAGGTTCCTATGGAGAAGAAGTCAAAGCACGGCATACTGATATCAAGCGTATTGAAGAAACTCTCGAAGAGCTCGCTCAACTATTCAATGACGTTAGTAATCTTTGCGACTGTTTTCATTATGTTCCAACCGTGATTTGTAGATGAGTATTCTTGTCAATCAACAACAAGAAACTATCGAGGCTATTGAGACACAAGCAGCCACAGTGGAACATGACACGGAAGCTGGGTACGTCAATATGCCGACGACTTTAAATCACACATTGATGATTGTAGCTTGAAACACACGAATGACGCCGTCAAGTCTGCTCGTGCCGCACGCAAGAAACGATGGATCTGTTTCTTCATTGTTATCCTGATCATCGTTATCATCGCCGCCGTTGTTGGCGGGTACTATGCCAGCCAGAACAAAAAGTGAGGCTCGCAGTTGTGGCCTTGAGCGGAAGACCCCGTTGTCATTTTTTAAATACATTCATGGACTTTTTTTTATATCTATCCGTTAACTTTCCTTTTGTTCCTTTCGTACTTAACTTAATTATGGTTTGCCATTCGGTATCTAATGCATCACCTGGAATTTTTGATAATCACGCAACGCTGGGGGCAACATACAAGTGAACAATCATTTTGCCGACAACGCTCACGGAAGATCGAGAACCGAAAACGACAACGGAACGGATGTGGCAGTGTTCCGATATAATGCTTACATAAGGCAATTACGCGTCGCCATCTGTAGATATAAGTATATGTAGTTATAAGGCGTTGTTGTCCTTTTCCATCTTCTTCCAAACTACGACACTCCTCCCCCAACTTGGTATGTTTCTTCCACATTGCTGTTCCACCAATTCCAATTCTCATGTCATATATAGATTTCTGAATCATCCAAAGCACCACTCCCGCTTTGACAGTGAACCCATGGCTTCCAAAAGCAGATGCAAAGGGCCCGGGGACTGCAAAAAACCTAAGTCCATTGTGGGACATTGTTCCCACTGTGAATTGGATTATTGCTTGACGGTGAGTTGATTGCTCTTCTTGATTTAGCGGTCGTCCGACTATTTTCTTCTTGTAGCATCGCCTTCCTGAGGCCCACGAATGCGCTAACTTGACGGACTGCCGACAGAGTGCATTTGATGAGAACAAGGCAAGGTTGGAGTCCGAGCGAACTGTTGCTCCCAAGATAACTGCATAAAGGGTTGAGGGCTGAATGATCAACCTGCTGGCTTGTACGCACGCACGCCCCTATCCTTTTCTGGGGTACCACGCTTTTCTTCTATGTATGATGGAACATGGCTGTTGTACACGACATGGAGAGCCTTTCTCCTCCCCATTCCTATTTAATTTCACATCTTATAATATCTTTCCCACTCAAGGACAATTTATATCGACGCAGTAGTTTTCTTTTCCTGATCTACAGTAGTGTATAAATGAGCTATTGCTTAATTACGTGCCTAATGTATTCGGACAATTGCTCCCACTTTCCTGGGCGCCTTATCCTTACTGGGAGCCTGGGATAATGGCAGGTGCCTACACTCAGTGCTGCTATAAAAATTTATCATCCGACTTGTAATCCAACGATCTTCTGCTTCCATCTACACTGATCGCTTGGTGAGTCTCCATTCATACGCCTTACTTCGTTGTCGTCGAATTCGTCGAGATGGCGATCACACGTGATAAATATCTTGTTTTCAAATTATTCAGAGATACTGGGTATGGCAACCCTGTTTGATGCGATGTTTGCTCGCACAACCGTTCGGAACGCATTCCGAGTGGTCGTCTCTGTCTTGAATGTTGACCCGTTCTTGTTTTATACATAAAGTGAACACGGATTCAAGTTTCAACAGATATCACCTTGAAACGATGGACACAGTCAACAACGTCGGTACGTAACGTTATACCACCGATTTTAAATTTCGGTGTTAATCTCTTGTGATTTCTGAAGAAATATGGCAGGAGGTTCCGCTTGCCCCTCCTGACAGGTACCTTTGCCTGAGATTTATCGGGAATTTCTTTATTTATTTATTTTTCGTGCAGCATCTTCAAGTTGACCGCGGCGTATAAGGAAGATAAATACGAGCAAAAGGTCAACCTCGGCGTTGGGGCGTATCGCGATGATAACAACAAGCCATGGGTACTGCCCGTTGTGAAGAAGGTGAGTAAATAGTTGTTTTACTCTTGCTTATCACGGTTATCGCGTCACTGCAGGCCACAGCCATTCTCTTGAATGATGCCTCGCTCGATCACGAGTATTTACCTATCCTCGGATTACCTGAATACACCAAGGCTGCTGCCAGGTTGTTGTTCGGGCCCGACTGTATCGCTTTGAAAGAAGATAGGGTTGTAACTGCACAGACGATATCTGGAACTGGGGCGAACCACTTGGGGGCGCTATTCCTTTCCAAATTTTACAAGTGGAATGGGCCACCCAAGATTTATTTGAGTAATCCTACTTGGGGTGAGTTTACATGATCAAATTCAGGAGGGGTTGTTGAATTAGGTTTTTTTTTTTTGGATAGCGAATCACCATGCGATATTTAAAAATGTGGGCATTTCCCCTGTGGAGTATCCGTATTACGACCCGAAGACGATTGGGTTAGACTTTGCGGGGTTTAGAGGTGCGTTGGAGGAGGCGCCGGAGAAGTCGGTGTTCCTGCTTCATGCTTGTGCGCACAATCCTACGGGGGTTGATCCCACGCGCGAGCAGTGGAAGGAGATTGCGGTGCTGATGAAAGAGAAAGGGCACTACGCGTTCTTTGATTGTGCGTATCAGGGATTTGCGAGTGGGGATCTTGACAAGGATGCGTGGGCTGTGAGGTACTTTGTGGAGCAGGGAATACCTCTGCTTGTGTGCCAGGTGAGAGTAAGCGAATTGAGGGGGGACGTTACTGAAAGTGGAAATACAGAGCTTTGCGAAGAATGCAGGACTCTACGGAGAACGAGTTGGCGCACTGCACGTTGTCGCTCATGACAGCGAGACTGCTGTCCGAGTGAGAAGCCAGGTATCTGTATTGCAGCGAAGCGAAATCAGCAATCCACCGTCGCATGGGGCGCGCCTGGTAAGAATATACTGGTTGGACAATAAATCTAATTTAATGTGTTGTGCAGATGAATCTAATTTTGAACGACGCGGGGCTATTTGAGGAATGGAAGACGGACATCCGCACGATGGCGGGTCGAATTATCGAGATGCGGCATGAGCTGCACCGGCAGCTGACGGAGGTGCTGAGGACGCCGGGGAACTGGGACCACATCGTGCGGCAGATCGGGATGTTCAGCTTCACGGGGCTGGACGGCGGACAGTCGGCGGCGCTGACGGAGGAGTGGCACATATATCTGACCTCGAACGGGCGGATTTCGATGGCCGGGCTGAACAGCGGGAATGTAGCGTATGTCGGCCGCTGTGTCGACGCCGTGGTCCGGACTCGGGTGGTGTCGTCATTGTAGATGACGTCATGTATTGTTTTTTGACCCAAAGATGTGCTCTAATATCTGCGAGAAATGAAAAAAAAATTGTATCGAGATGACCTCGTCGGTCACTGTCCAGGTCACACATGTCCTGTCCTCCCTCCCACTCTGACATGCACAGACCCTCTCCCGACGACGACAACGACAGCGACCTCTACTTCACCCCCCCGACCTCCCCCTTCACAGATTCCCCGCCCTACCCCGCCGCCCCGGCTGCCGTATCCGACGCCCTTGTCCCTGACCCCGACACAGACGACGTCTTCCCCGAAGCCTCGGACCTTGCCGTCGATCTTGCCCTCGATGGCGAGTCCCTCAGCATCCTCGAAAAGATCTACCTCTATTCAAGGAGCAGAGCCTACTACCATCGAATATTCATCGTCCATAAACTCAGCGAATACCTCGACCACGTCACCCCTCAGGAAGCCGTCGAGTACGTCCTCCCGCTCTTGAGTGGTCTCGCCATGGACGAAGGTCTGTCCTTTACCTCTCGCGACACTGGCTCAAACATGACGTTTCTCTTAGATGAGTCCGTGAGAGAAGCTCTCGCCGAAGAGCTTGTCCCAGTCATCTGGTGGTTCTTCTCCGTCAGTCTCTCTCTCTCTCTATTCTCTCGTCTCATTCTGACAAATTATATCCACAGCATTGTCAGGTCATACCCGAAGACCTGACCAATGAGGAAATGTACGCTTCGTCTTCCTCAACAGTCACTGTATCAGTACAGGCCTTTACACCAATCCTTGGCACATTGCTACTCAACGAAAACAGACGTGTTGGAATTTTGGCTAGAGATGCTCTCGTCGGTTTCCTAACAAAGATGAACAAAGTCGATGAGAGTATATTTGGTACCAAGAAATCTCGTCGGCGGCGCATCGTTCAACCTTGGGAGGCGCCTGAAGGAGAGGACGATGAGCCCTTGCCATATGTCGGTCTCTTCGGCAATCGGGAGAGGGCCCTCTTCAGACAAGAGATTCTTCAGCAAATCGTCGTAGGCCTGGGCCAGCTTGACGATGATGTCGAGGTCCACCATCAGCAGCATCATTCAGAGTCACATCACCAACCACAGCAGCCTCAGCCGACCGACTGGAGCAATCCCTACTTTCCTCCTGTTTCCACTGCACGTCCTGCAGCAGCATCAATTACTGATTCTCATGCAACCAGATCATCACATTCTCCAGCTACCACACAAAGGGACTCACCTATCCCTGATTATTCCCCTGGCGTAGAATTCCCTCCTGGAGCTTCCCCTGGTCACTCTCCCGCACGCACAGAGTCGATCTCGAAATCTAGTGTCCATGGCACACCCAAGTCCATGGACAATGACGTGTATGCATTCGTCATTTTTCTTCTCTATTGCTGCTTCTAAAATTTTGACATTCCAGGGTGGATTACTACGAAGATCAAGGGACACTGGGTCGCATTGCGTGCATGTCCCTGGTCGCAGCCGTCACTGCCGGAGGTAACGGTGCTAACTTCCGTTTTGGTGTCCAAATCAACTAAATCCCGTGTATTCATAGGTCCCTTGGATGACGATACCCTTAGATCTTTCCTCGATGAAGTCGAACGCATTGTACATGATCCCTACTACAAGGTTAGGCAAGCCGCGTCATTTGCCTTGGGCGCATTGGCCAAAGAAATTCCGGAAGAACTTGTACCACGATTGGTCCGTTAATTTATTCGTGTTCCATGAAGGAGGTCTCAATCTCTTTGACAGATGCCTCTCTTTGATTCATTGCGGTGGGACACCATCTGGGTAGTGCGTCATTCGGCTTTATTTGCGCTCCCGGCTATTCTTGGGCGCCTTTCGCCAGCGCAACGACGAACGGTTGCACTTGAAACAGTTGTCGCTCTTTCTGCAGACAAAGATGCAACTGTACGATGCGGTGTCCTCGAGTCTCTCGGCGAAGTCCTTTATACCTTTGTCAAGGATAGCTCTGGGCCTCCCGAACAACTGATAGAACTCTTTCTGGGAAGAAAAGAGGACAGGATCGTAAGGACTGGACAAAAAGAAAACTATTCGACATTGCAATCCGCCTTGATCTCTCTGAACATCAAGCTACAAAATCACGTCACTCCCTTGGAATCTTTTTATACGCAAGGGAAACGGCCGTTGATTTGTGCTTTCAATTTCCCTGCTGTCGTGCTGACACTAGGCGGGGCTAGATGGGCGGAGCTCCGGGAAAACTACCTCGACCTCGTCAAGAATCCCAACGTGAATGTTGCAAGAACTTTGGCCGCAAGTGTTGGGGAAATCGCGAAGATCATTGGAGCAGAAAAAGCAAAGCGGGATTTAGTGGATGTTTGGCGAGGATTTTTGAGGTCATCTGAAGTAGATGTCAGGATGAAGGCGTTGGAGAGTCTTTTGGATCTGATGAAAGTGATAATTGCAAAAGAACAAAGGATTGGGGGTGAGACGGTCGGTGCAGTGCGAAAAGCTTGGCAAGAAGATCTATTTAAGGCATGGAGAGAGAGGGAATGTGTCCAGAAGAAGTTGATATCCTGGTTTACCGTCGCTGGGAGGGGGCATATAGTCACGGAGGCTGTTGGAGTTTTTAGAGATTTGTTGTTGAAGGGCTTGCAGGACAGTGCGGCTAATGTCCGGGAATCCGCGGTTGCTAATGTATGGTAGTTTGTTTCTCTTCTAATCCCTTCTTGACTCTTTCCAGATTCCGGACATTTGGGCCATCTGCTCGACTAGGGCAGATGTATTGGAGGCCTTCGATTCTGGCATCAGGCAGTTGGCATATTCCCCAATATCCAGACGGCGTATGACGTAAGGGATACATTCATTTTCTGGGGTGGTCCCTCTGAACGTTGTCCCAGTTTTGTCGCTTGTCAACAAATTTTGGTCTCGAGTCTTGAAAAGGAGGGTCATGCGCCGAGTGCTTTGGATGATGCCACACTTCAAATTTTCAGGACGCTAATCAATGACGGAATAGAAGGTGTACGAATTGGGGTGGCCCGTTTCGTTGCGCTGGTCTATCGTAATAGGATTTCGTTCTCTTCGGTTTACAAAGAGTTCTCACATTAAGATTGTTGTTACAGGAAACCTACTGCGACATGCGGCGCCTGTGCCAAACGCACTATTTGAGCTGCTTCTGCACCTCTCACGAGATACATCATCGGAGGTGCGGTCATTTGCCGTAAGAGCTTCGCTCGAGGAGTCCGCAAGGAGGGCAAACACGCCACCGCCGGAGAGCAAGCGCGAAAAGGAAAGGTTGGAGCAGGTGGCATTGTTTTCAAGACCACCTATTTTATCCGCGCACGAGACCGAGCCGAATGTAACATTTGGGAACTCGGAAGAGGTGCCTGGTAATTTGGAGTCTCTTGCCATGGGACACACTATGAATGAAACTAATTCACATTTTTCGGGTTTTAATGGTTATCAGGGCGACGTGGATATGGACACTTCTTATGATACTGCTGTCTTTCCTGGGCAGCTGGGTTTATCGTCGAATTCTGTTTCTGGGGTTTATCATGGGCCGTCATCCGCTTCCTCCTCTTACATATATAATTTAGGAGGGGCGACTAGCGACCAAGTCCAGGTGCCGGTTTGACTGTCATTTGGGTTTTTAGATGCCATCACCACTTGATGTTTTTATGCTTTATATTTTATTCACCATAGGTCATTTTTGCATTTTTACATTACATACATTTCCCCACTGGCAATTCATGTAAGGATTATCATCGCTTCAACCTTTGGTGGCCACAACGGTCAAAGTTGGTTGCCACTGTGAATGTTCGGCAAAAGCCGGGGACTGTGTGGAAAAGTTGATATAACAACCTTCATCCTCGTCTTCGCCTTGTGTCTGCCTTGCATTTTGCCTGCTCCCAAGATTGCGATCGCCAGTGGCATCGGCGACGGCGGGTTACCTTTATACACACGCTCCCTTTGTTTTTTCTGTTTGAACTTGCCTGTGGCAGGTCAAGGAGTACCCGTTGAGCGGCTTTTTTTCAAGGTTTTCTGACAATCCCCGCACCTTCACGTTCACCGCTATCAACTATCCACGACTATCTCACGAGGTTGCGATGCTCGATTTTCTAAAAGTCATTAGGTACATGGTTTTTGGTGAGTTTCCCTCCATGGTCCTAGCATGCCGTTTTTATCTTTGCTTCGCTGTTTTGTGGCAGTCGTATTCATTATCTCCAATACTGTTGTCACCAGTGTCGCTGTCTGGAATCTCACCATTGTTGAAGGGAGCATGCGCTTCTGTGAGTCATTCGTAAGGCCTCTCTCGCATTATGGAACTGACGTATGGTTTGCGGTTCATTGTTCCATTCCACAGCTACCACAGCGACAGCGACTGCCAGCTATCTTATAGCTGTTGCTGGCTTGGGACTACTTCTGGTCTTTCCCATGTGAGCACTGCTCCAGCCCTCTCTCTTTGGTTGTTGTATTCTAATCGGGTTCCTGATAGTGTCTTTTTGGAGATCACTGGAAAAAGGACTTTTTTAGGTGTGGTCTGGTTCGAGTTGGCATGGGCCGGGTTAATTGGAATGATGACTCTGAGTGAGTTAGCTAGCACCATTGCTCTACCGCTAATGTTCATCATGCCTCTTTCACCAGTTGGGGCATCTCTCATCACAAGCTTAAGCTCTAGGGAGTTGTGTCTTTCCCCTCCAACAGGTGAGGCGCGCATTATGTTTTGTGGCACCCCAGGAACTCAATTGGTTTTCCCAGTGACAGATCGGGTGGTGTCAAGACCCATTCTAGTGTCACCATGCTCGTCTGCGCAGGTTTTGGGTGTGTTCACGTGGATGCCTGCCACCTTTTGTGCGTTCTTCATTACACCACGGAAACTCTCCTTAATATTATTTCTTGGTTACAGTGCTTGCGTATATGACTTTGCTCTTGATTTTAGTCTTTGTACAGTCCAAGGATGATCCAAGGATCTGGAAATCTTCTGTTCGTGATCTGCCCGTGGACAAGATACTGGGTGGAGTCCGCAGAAATTCTATTAATGTCAGAAATTCCATAATGGCTTCGCTGCCTTATATTCGCAAGTCACCTGTGATCTATGCACCAAGACCTAGACATATCATCCCTCCTTTACTCGATTGCCGATCTTCGCGCAACTCTGCATATGAATTCCAACCTCCCCTGCTTCCGAAGTCCGTCCCAGTCCGAGAAAATTCGCGATATCAGGCTTCGATTAGGCCAACGGCATTCTACAACTCGTCTGTGCAAAGGGTCATTGAAAGCAAGGATGGATCGCGAATGCCTTCGCTTCCACGGCCTGTCCAATCTGGTCAGGGCAGACGGGAACAGACTTCACCTCCACCTCTTGGTGATTGGCCAAGGCTGGATGCCACGTCGCGTCCTCGAACGAAGCGTTACCGCTCTAATCCTCAAGCACAAGGTCCTCTGACACAGGAATCATCTACTGGGCGCGGAGAGTCATCACGGCGTACTCCGCCGTCAACAACACCTGTCCCTTTTGTTGATAGACACTGGACACATGAATCATCGACTGTGCAGCAAGACTCGTCACGGCGGATAGCAACATCATTGACAACACCCGTCCCTTTTGTTGAAAGACCGTCCGTTCCGCCGCGGCCGTCGCGTCCTCGAACGAAACCGCCTGGTAGCGGCCAATCGGGTTCGATGCATAGCAGATCGTCCAGTCAACATCGACCTCCTCCTCTTGACTTGTCGAGGATTTCGACACATCTTACACGTTCTGAACGGTCACGGGCTCGTGCTGGTCAGTAATTTCTATGCGTATACTATTTTTGTTTACTGTCTCTGTACGCTATAACGCCGACAATCATTTGTACAATTGCATTATCCTTGGGCAATATTAATAATGTGTATTCTTTGCTGCCAAACTAAAGCGCCAAATGTTTACGTAATACGAAGATTATTGTAGTTTTAAAATAGCCGGCATTGTTTTGTGGTTCGAAGTCTCCGCATCGACATTGTTCCTCGTATTTGGCTGCGAAAATCGGCATGGGAACACTGGAAATAGTATCGCCTCATAAGCAAAGCGAACCTTGGTTCGAGCTTTCTCTCGACGGTCACTGGTGGCCCACCTTGGTCGTTGACGTTCTTTGGATATCGCATCGCTGGTCGCTATTTCACTCTTTCTATGCCCCGTCTGCAATTCGATCGCAAGGCCAACCTAGATGACACGGTCAATTCTTCAAGGACACTGCTTGTCCGCAATTCATTCCTGATCTCCCGTCTTGTCGTACTAGGTCAGAGCTCGGGTTTCTTTTTCTGTTGGAATTCTGTGACTCAAGTCTTTTTTTTGTAGCCCTCCTCACCAATTTTGCGTTTCTTTCTCTGATTTTTGCATCTTGGAACATTAACGCGACCTTGTCGGTCAAGCACACTAGTGAGCATATTTCGCCTTGTAATGGACTTATTCTTACATCGGTATATAGCTCCAGGGACGCCGATCTTCATAATTTTCGAAAGCTGCTTGGTTTTTTTATTCGCATCATAGTTTGCATTCTTCCCTTCATACCATGCCGCCTTCGTGACTTACCCGTCTTTAACAGCACCGTTGCCGAGTTCTTTCTTCCAAAGCTGAGATGGTCGAAAACGATTTTAGAATGTGGCTTCGTCGGTATTCTAAGCGCGTTCCACATCTGTGAGTTTATTTAATTTCCTTTCAGGATTTTCGATTTAGTTCCCATTTAGCATCTGCTGTTAGCGCATCAGTCCAGAGTTTTGCTTCTGCTTGTCGCCTGGCCTGTATGTTTCTTTTGCTTACTCCGACCAACAACAGAACCAACTAATAAAATTGAACAGCTGACTGGAACGTTTGCGCATCAGCTTCGTTGTTAATGCCACTAACGTGGCTCAACAGCATCATTTGTATGTCTACGACTCTTTTTTGCTCTGCGATAGAACTAATCTTGCTGTGCAGCCCTCGGGTATTTCTTGACACTATTTATGACCGTCATGGCTCATAGGAGCATTTATCCCGATATTTGGACTCGATCTCTCTACGAGATTGAATGGTTTGGACAACCGCCTCTGCCACTTAAGAAAGAGAAAGTTATTCAAGATTTCCTTCAGAAGGGCAATAATCCAAGCGTTGTACCTCCAAGTTACTGTCTCTACGACGATATTGAATATGAACCTTCCCGAAAGGAGATCTTCCGACCCAATGATGTTGAAGAGGCGGCTCCTTGGTTATCCCCTGGCATCCGTCGTGGTGTGGATAAACCCTTTGTCACGAAACCCAGTCACCTCGGTGGCACTCCCACAACGATGGCCTGCTTTTCTCCAACTATACCTCCCTGCCTTCCCAATCGAACTGCAACGCCAAACAGCACCTGGACTAACGGCTCGCGATTCATCGAAAGGTTCAGAGAGTCAA
>Ga0307507_10008597_pt1 | contig 14019 bp, 13 predicted proteins | sample 7_EM_MG_FD_207223 | JGI IMG/M metagenome (GOLD analysis project Ga0307507, IMG submission 207223) | Populus trichocarpa ectomycorrhiza microbial communities from riparian zone in the Pacific Northwest, United States - 7_EM | ecosystem: Host-associated > Plants > Roots > Unclassified | place... | reverse complement strand
GTCCTAGGTGCTGCTTTATTTTCATGATCAAAAATGACATTCATCATATTTTCTGCAGTTTGAGTCCCCCCCACCTTCTGATTTACTTCGGAAAAATACTTCCCTAAGTAATTCACAAGAGCTGGACAGTATTCTTCCTTTACTGTATTTTTCTCTTTCAAAGCCTGAAGGAGGTCGAGATTTCTCAACTCCTCTTGCTCAAATTTTCCATTTTCTGGTATAGCATATGATTCACAGGTAAAACCTCCATTTCCATCTTCTACTAAGGTTATTGTGACCTCTCCTTGATCCTGAATCAACTCATCAATGGTTGAAAAACCTGTCTTTCTTCTTCTGCTGCCTGCAGAATAGTTGGAGGTCTTCCCCTTTCATATGTAGGCAGTACACACCTCCTTCTAGTATTAGGATCAGTGAGTATGACCGTTTGTCCTCCATCTCTATGGTTGTGTATTACACTTTCAGTCAAGACATCAAATGGTCTTCCTAACAGAACCTTATAGGCAGGATCTGTGAGAATATGCACCTGTAGGTATACAGTGATGTCCCCAAAAATGAAAGGTACATTTTTAGCAAGACCCAATGTCTCCTCAGCTGTTTTATTTGTGCTTTGCATCTAAATTTTTATATCTGGATCCCAGGAGACAGCCAAGTTCTTTGCTATTTCGACATCCATTGCCACAATTTGAGAACCTCCATCCAACAGACTTTCAATCCATCCCATTTTATTTATCAAGGGAAAAACTGTCCGTAGCGCATGAGACTCTTTTGCCACAAAGATCTTCTTTGGCTTTTCTGAAGGACCTAGTTCTTGCAAATATTGTGCAACTGGATCATTGAACACAATCAACCCCTTTGGTATATCCCTCAGTCATTATAGTAAAAGTTGTCTTAATGTTTAGATCACTAAGGGATATTACTTCCTCTTCTGACCTAGCCATCACAGGTTTAATCAGGTTAATTGGAACCCCATCAACGTCCAACTCTTCTACTATAGTGACTTTTCTATTCTGAGCCATTTGAACTGGTACCCTCTTTTTAGATAAAGCCTGAACCAAGTCCTGTCTAATACTCAGAGAAATACTTATTAAAGTCTCTGCTGTCAAAGTGACTGGTGCATTATACAGACTTGCCAAAGCATCCCTCTCATGTCTTAGATCTTCTATAGGAGCTTGATGCTTGTAAGCAACAGGCCTTTTCTCTGTATCTGGGATAGGTTCAAATTTATCTAATTTAATTTCTGCTTTTTCTCTTGGATCATTCAGGTCAGGAATATTCAGGTAAGGTAGCTGCTTATTCCTTGGTACTGGATCAATGTCTTCATCTTCCCTGGAAAGGAGGGGCAATGCCTTCTCCTTATTTTTCGCTTTTCTAGTTATTTTAACAGGAATTTCTTCCTCACTCTCAGAATTCTCTTCATCTGACTCCTCAATAATATCAACGACCTTGCGACCTTTGTTCTTAAGTTGGTTCTCAAGAGCCTTCTTACTTCTGGTATTGATCGCATTCCTACCAGATGGCTCAATCCTCAAACCCTTTAGAAACCTGACTGTCCCTGATTTTCAGCTGAGGTGCATCTAGTAGCCACATACTGAGCTTCCTGACTTTGCCCTTGCTTCCCTTCAAGATAGGACAGAACAGATCTCATATGGTCAATTACATCAGTGTCCTGAGTAGGCGCATTCACCGCCTTTACATTTTTATTTAAGAGTTCGTCGAAGCGACACTTCATATTATCTATGACATCATCTCTGGTGTCCCTGACTTGATTGGTAAAAATAGATCTCATCTTGGCATCTGTCCCCAATTGGATCATCCCTGGTTCCAAAGCTTGTGTATAGGTTTCTCCAGGAGACACAAATAAATTGCTCTGAGCCATATTCTCTTTATTGCAGGCCTCTTCAACAATCATCTTAGCTGACTTCTCATTCAATCCTCTAGGTACAGGTTGTCCTGTGAGCATGAAGAACATTTTATTACCGGAAATTTTAATTTTTCCCATTCTTATATGGTCGTCTCGATGAGGACAATTCATAGCGAAGTGTCCTAACTCTTCACAGTACCAGCAACTGTCTGGACCTATTTTCCAAGTCGGCTGAGTTGTCTGTCTTACGGTTGGTGCTGTAGTGACATGCTGATGCATTAAAGACTCAGTCAATCTATTCATTTCTTGTCTTGACACCTGGAGTGTGCTCTGTTGCGCTCTTTCGCTTGTAGTGAATTTATCCATAAGTAAAGCCACTTTATTATTTAATTCTCTCAGATCATCAGTACTTTACCCTCCTCCATGAGTTCTGGTGGATTCTGGTGGAATCCCACAGAATGTTGGAATTCCATTCATATTCTGCTGGAATGGTAGGAATATCAAATTCCTGTGGATTCCGCTGGATTCCCAGTGGAATTTGGATGGAATTCCTATGGATTCCAAGTGGAATTTGAATGGAATTCCTAAGTCATGTGACTTAACCTTTATCTATCAATGATAACTTAATTCTCAGTGACACTCAAATCTGAAGAGATATAATTTAAGTATATTTAATCACTACATAAAATTATTCTAATACATTTATGTTAAGGGAAGGGGGATGGTGAAGGGAAGGGGATGATGAAGGGAAGGGGGATGCTAAAGGGAAGGGGGAATGAAAAAGGGAAGGGAGATGGTGAAGGGAAGGGGGACGGTGAGAAGGGGGATGGTGAGAAGGGAAGGGGGATGGAAAAGAGAAGGGGGATGGTGAAGGGAAGGGCTTTCCTGGGCCCTCATTGCTGTTCGTTGATGGTCCTGGACCCTCATCATTGTCTTCACGCATGTGTCCCAGTCGTGTCGTCATTGGGCCATGTCGCCTCATCATCATCACGTGTGTCATGGTTATGTTGTGGTTGGGCCATGTCATCTCCTCATCATCGTTGCATGTCTGGTCGTGTCATCGTTGTGCTGTCCTTGTCACGTCGTTGTGTGGTGTCATCATCCCTGCCTAGCCATGTGTCATCCTGTGTCTGAGTAAGGTGGGTTGGGAGGAATGGGGGACAAAGGGGGCTCACCGTGGTGTCCTAACAACAATGATGAATGATGTTGTCATTCGTCATCTGGTTGCCATGTCGCTGATGGCAATGTGGCACCTGGATTTGCTGTCAGAGAAATTAATGGGGGGGGGGTGAGCTGTCTCACCTCGGCTCGCTGTCGCCTGTGTCCGTTCGTAGGTGCTGGCCATCATTTGTGAGTGGGTCATTGGCATTCGTTTTGGGGCTTTCTTTGTTGTTTGGGGTTGTCGGTCCTGGTGGTCATTGCAGCTAGTGACGTGGTGTCGCCATGTTGCCGTTGGTGGTCATGTGCCATGTTTGTAGGCAGTGGACGGCAGCTGTGAGCAGCCATGGCTGTTGGGGATGATGGTGACATGGGGACGGTGGTGACGTGGGGCAGTGGTGCCAGGTGTCGTGGATGGTGGTTGGAAGAAAGAGCTTGTTGATGATTGATGATGCTATCTGAAAACAGTACTTACCAAGGTCAGTTGCATACCTTTTAATGGTCTTATGGCGCAGCGGTAAGAATGCTACTCTTTTCATGCATGTGATGTGTCCTGGAGCCCAGTGTTCAATTCTTGATGTTCTAACTATTTTTGACTATATATATAATGGTGCTTCCCATGGGATTCCAGCGGAATTTCAGCGGAATTCCAATGGAATTCCACTGATTCCCATGGGAATCATTCCCAGAGGCTCTGGGATTCCAACCATTTCCATTGGAATTCCTTGGAAAAAAGTCGGAATTTCCATGGAATTGGAAAGCAAAATGGCTGAGGCTCCAGCCAATTGCTTTCCATTGAAATTCCATGGAATTCCACAGAATTCTGACTTTCCGCTTGGAATCTGGTGGAATCCACAGGAACTCATGGGGAGGGTAAAGACCTCTGATGCCTCAGTATATCTGTTTTAACACACTTTCAAGGTTACAACGTATTGAGTCCCAGAGGCAGCTGCATGCCCCTCAGCTCCATGCTGGCCCTTTGCATTCATTGTGATGCTGGTAACCAGCACCCGCTCCAAGTAGCCGTAAACTCCTCAGTGACTCCAGCATCTGTGCCAGGTAGTCTACATGAAATTGAGCTGAAAAAGATGATGGAAGGTGGACCACTACTTGTGCTTGAAGATATGGCAGTGACACATGCAGGTGGACTAAATGGCCTTTGCATGTGGCAGACTGGCTGTGGTATAAGGCGATGATGCCAAGGGAGGGATACCAGTGCAGCACTGTTGAATGGGAAAGAGTGCAAGGCGGTTGGGTACCAAAGAGGGAGCAGTATCGAGGGTCAATCTACCCACCAGTGGAAATGTGATCAGTTGCTGAAATATAAGTGAGTGGATTAGCAATGACAGAACAATGAAACTGGACTTACTGCTAACCTTGATCAGAATAGGGAGGTTGGTGGAGGTCTTGCCATCCCAAGGGAGGAAGGATTTGATGAGTTGAAGATGGTCACTCTTAAGGTCAACAGTGACACTGATGCTGGTGCAATTAACAGGAGAGGATTGGAAGGTATCTTCTCCAGCGTCATACCCATGGGGAGAGAGCTCCTGACCAGTGGGGTCAGAGAACTTAAACGGCTTGCCATCAGATCCAATAAGAGAGTCAGTTAGGTTGAAAGAGGCACATCCAGCAAAAGACATGGTGGCGACAATGTCAGGAGAAGCGACAAAGGTATGCATGGTGGGGTTGGCGTCATTATGCCCAGTGAAGTTACTATTGTACAAGGTAATAACTGTGCAAAAGAAAGTAAGAAACATGGTCGCGTTGATCTCAAATGAAGATTCCATACTGGTGTTAGGTTCGCTATTCTTAATGTCCTGCCTGTCCCATTGACTAATGCAAGGACCACAAGAACAAGTATACCAACACTAGTACTTTCGAAGGCTTCTATTTGTCTGTCTCATGGTTGTGCAGCTGCATAGAACAGGAGATATGGAAGGAATGGGCATGTGCCCAGAAGAACAGGTGGTGACATGTGCACAGGGGTGCTAGGAAAGAAACGAATGCTGGTGCAGTCGGGCTGTGCCATCGCTGTGGCTGCAGTGAGCAGTCTGCCAGCATGATAGGTTTTGTCTTCTAGTCTGAGTCTGAGACTTCTTCATCCTCAGAGTCTATGTCCCAGAAGGTTCTGAAATTTGAGAGTCTGAACCACCGCCAATCCGCCAGTCCACCAGTCCAGTGGCACATGACAGTGCTCCATCATGTGCTGTCATCTGAATCATGTTAAAACTGGTGATATAATAAATAGAGGCTGATGCTTACCAGCGGCAGCAGTCACCTTGCTTGCTGACAATGGCACTGATTCAGTTCTGAATGTTTATGATCATCATGTCATTGGATATACAACTTCTGGAAGTGCTCAGCTGGCTCAAGCTCTGCTACTTATGAACAAAATTTTCTGCACTATTAAGGCTCAGAGAACCTTGCAGGTCAACTTGTGGTTTACATTTACAACTAATGACCAATCAAAACCATGAGTGCAGTGAAGCACTGTGCCTGTTATAATTTGAACACTACACATTTTCATCTGTACATGGGTGTGTTCTTTGGGCCTAAGAGCTAAGAGTTTATTTCAAGTTAATTGTACACTTGATAAGAGACCCATAGCCTGTGGATAGTTTGTTTGCACCTGTTTCCCCACTTGCATGTGCAATCTGCAAGAAAAGAACCCTATGGCCTGTAGAAAGTTTGTTTGCAGCTGTTTGCCCACTCACGTGCGCAATCTGCAAGAAAAGAACCTCATGGGCTGTACAGGTTTTGTTTGTAGCTATTTGGTAATTATGACCTTGGGAGACCTTGACAAGCAAGGTGATATTCTTCCGCATGAGCTGCCAAGTGAAGGAGGATGATAGTTATGTCTACACTACCTCAAGAAGTGGATTGGTAATATGTTCCTGCACTCTCCAATCCTGTATCACAAATGAGCCCCCAGCATGCAAACACTCTTCAAGCCAAGAATTTGCCATTTATCCCTTTGATCCCTTCTCTTGCCCTTTCCTGGAATGGGTGGCTCCCTACATTCAGCCTGACACCAAACTCTTTCATGCTCCTTTCGTCCACCCCTGCGGCTATACCTCACACAATCCTCATCCTGGTCTGAAAATTGTGACATGAGGGACAGTTATGTGAAGGTGGCTGCGGCATGAGGGGCCAACCTGCTGCAGGGTTATTTTCTGAAGAATAAAAGCGTAAGTAGGCACTCATGTAATCACTACTCCTTCTCTATCTGTTCGAAATCAGACCGTAACTTAGGGTCTTCACACCAATACACAACCCGAAGGTTCACACACTCATCAGGACTCACTTGTCACTGTCATGAATCCTGCAACTCAGCATATCCCCTTGAATAGGGTTGCGCAAAGGTGGACACTGTGGGAAACAGTGGCAACCTGGCTGGTGTACCAGCAAGTCTTGGAGAGCACAAGAGAGTTAGATCGAGCAAATCGGGAGTTATATGACCAAGGTGAGGAGCTCCTCCTTCATCTTTAAGCTTACCTACCCAGAGATCCTTGAGATCGGCTTCACCATCGAAGCGCTCAGCAGCATCAGGCAGCTTACTCCTGAACAGCTCTATTCAGACCACAACATCTCCCAATTCACTCAGCGACAATCGACTCCCATCTACTACTCCCATTTCTCTCAAGTCAGCTGTACGAACCGATTCTTCTAGCTGCGCACTTCCCTCCCGCAAGTCAGCTAGAGGAGCGACGACAACTAGCAGAACAGTAACCTTTCATCATCATCTATTCCAACCCTCCAAATATCCCGTTAAAATGACATTCCAGCCTCGTTTGGACCCTACAATCGAGCCGACTCTAGCCTTCGATTTTAAGTCTTTGATCCCTACCACTCCAACCACTGACCTTACAGTGTCAGGCGAGATATTATCTTCGCCTCCCACACAACTTCCAGATGCATCACTACTTACCAACTCTTTCCTGAGTAATCTAAATCCCAGTCCTTTAACTTCCTCATCCATAGATACTTTATCCTCGAAAATTACATCTATACAAGACATAGGAGTTATGTCGATTACGGAGATTAACCCAGTTCATCAGTTTCGTCCAGGTGGTGAAGAAGGCTATGCAAGTTCTCCCAGACTTATGCGAGAGTATCAACAAGAGAGGGATGACGACTCATCTACCCAACAACGCGCTATGAATTTGCATGTAAAAAAGACTCTAGCTGCCAGAGATATAATTTACTTAGACTCTGCTGATGCTAACATCTCACTGGTGGATGACTTAATGACTGAAGTGACGCAAGTTATAGGTGAACTCCAAACATTCCTAGAACGGACTTCGGGGTTGATACCTGAAAGGCAAACTTATTTTAAAGTGGATCCTCAAAGTACTTTTATGAACATCTTAAGTGGAGCGACTGACTTGCCTCAATTACATGCAGCGTGGTCCAGGCTCAATAAGCATATAGGACTAGCTCAAGAGAATCTAGGCAAATACGAAGCCCAGTATCATCAACCTATCGAAAATTTGAACTTTGTCATTCCGACTTCTCCAATTTCGACGGATCCTGAAATCTATGAGGCAATGTCAGACTTGGGGTAAATAGACTCAAGGATGAGATATTTATACCAAAGTGTACCTCATCTGCAAGAGATAATTCATTCCCCAAGAAAGCTAATGGATGGATCAACTTGGAATACCATACTGCCGCTTCCCGAAAACCTGGCCAATTTTCACCACAGAAAATCAAATACCACAGGAGGAAATTGATGAACTAACAAAGGAAAGGAGAGGAGTTATGATAACAATGGGAGTCCTCCAACCTCCCCCCGTATGTTGAATATCAGCTATGGTACTCCTTTCTGCTCTAGTTCTCAGTTCTTTGACAAACCAGACCTACAACGATTCCCTCTACTGGCTTCTAGTGTTTTGTCCAAACAGAATGTTCTAGTAGGGCTAGGTCTGCCCAATACTCCAGTGTTCCAAAATATAGAAGACCCACCTCCAAGGAGGATTCATCCGCAGTCCAGACAATCCAACCCCTTCGAACAAAGAAACTGATCAAACACCAATCTAGGGGTGGCATCAGATTCTTTCCATCTACCTTGTAACTCTGTTGTAGACCCTGACTCCAACAACTCCAACCATCCTACTCGAGGGTCAGGAGGAGGAGGTGGTGGCAGTGGTGACCCTCCAGGAGGAGAAGGGAATGCCGGTCGAGAAAATGATCTGTATGGAAATCAAGAAAGAGATAGCAATGAAGATTCCGCTTCTTCCGGAGTTAATAATCATTTTAATTCTTTTCCTCATAATAACAGAGGAGGCGATCCACCAGGTGACAGCCCTCCAGGAGGAGGAGGAGGAGGAGGAGGAAATAATAATCCGGCCAGAAGAGGAAATTTTGGAAATGCTAGGAATGTTAGTCAGAATTCGGAATTGATACCATATGGTGATACCAAGGCTACTATCAGAAATGATCTGAAGCAGGACCAGCTTCCTGTATGGGATCGTAATAAGAACACGGCCATTGAATATTTCTGGAAGGTCCAACAGTTAGCCACTTTAGAAGGAGATATCCCTCAAGTGTTAGGCTATTGCCTATGGAAAAGTTTGAAAGAAAATTCTAAAATTTGGTGGTGGTTTTCAACTTTGCCATTCTCAGAACAAGCAAAGATGAGGACTCATTATCTTTATTATCTCAAGGGAATCAAGGATAATTATCTGGGTAGAACTTGGCAGATCAGTATGAACACTAAGTATGAGAGTCAGACTTTTTGGCAGGAGGGATTCGAACACGAGTCCCCTCCAGTTTTCATCACTCACTGAATTATGTATATGAGGATGCTTGCCACGTCAGATGATGGGGGACCCACAGAAGTTTACTTAGTGATGCAGAAGGCACCTATTTCTTGGGGCCCAATTCTCAACATTGAAACAGTATGAAGTACTTCATTGTTATATTAGCAGGCTACCGATCATGAGTATGCGTTAATCCACTCGGCAAAATATGAATCATCAAACATGCTTACTGCAGATAATTTGCTACCAACCTTGAAGCGTTTAGGGATCAGCATAGATAGGAACCGTCCATTCGATAGATCGGCTAAGCTTCCTAGCTTTAAAGAGGCTGAGGATGACAGTGAGGTCATTCACGAAGCCTTTCTAGGGCAACTAAGCAGAGAGGATTGCGAACAAGGAATTTTATCTAGTCCTGACGTGATAAAAGAAGCCTTCCAAGTATTGCAAAAGAGACAACGCCCTCCTCCAAAAGGAGGATACCCATACAGCAAAAATGATCATGTTACCACAAAATTAGGCTGTTTACCTCCATCTCCTTGTAACGTTTGTGGAAGCAAAAATCATTGGGATAAAGAATGTCCCGATCACGATGTCTACCAGGAAAAACAGCAGAAATCGGCTTATTGCGTTGAGCTGATAGAAGATGAAGATCTAGAAAATTACTATAGTAGTGTATATTCAGTCCTAATCACAGACAGATTGGCAAGGGAATATAAGTCTCCAGAGGATGCGGAAAAGGATTTTGAGGAGGCGGTTCTACAGATTAGAGAACGTAAGTCCAACAACCCCACTGGCACATGGAGGAAACAGACAATGTTTGCGGAGGAAATCGAGGATGAATATTGGGAAGAATATAGAGCTAAGGAAAAGTCTGACATTCACTTGTTATATCAGGATGGAGATGAGGATGACTTGGAACAGCGTAAAGAAGCCTATATGGCCTCTGAAGTGAAAATTCCAAAATTCGGAGACGTCAACTCAGAAGAATCCTTTAACTCTTCCCAGAGAGAACCCCCACCTTCAACTTCCAACTGTTCACCTTCAGACGGAGACAGACCAGCGGAGGTAAAAGACCCACCTATTATTATACTAGATCCTCCTCCTTTAAAGGAAAAATCCGTCCGAATACCTAGAGTCTGATCTAAACCAGAGGGAATGTTGGCAGTTGGGGTCTCAGTGTTATCCACCAGAGGCTACGTTGGATCTTTAGAAAATGGCAAGACAGACTTACGATTGGACTCTTGTGCAGACATAACACTGATATCAAGTGAATTTTATGATTCCTTGGTAACTAAGCTGAGAGTTAAGCAAGGGATGCGTATGCAACTCTGGCAATTGACGGATAAAGACTCAAAGCTGAGGGGATTTGTATGCATACCAATTTACATGGTCACCGACGAAGGGGACACTATCGAAATGGAAGTGGAAGCTTACGTCATCCCGAACATGACTGTTCCTATCCTATTAGGTGAAGACTACCAACAATCGTATGAGGTCTGCATAACCTGAAATGTAGAGGAAGGTACTCACCTATCTTTTCGTCGTCATGACTATCAAATCAGAGCAATTCTGGTGGAGTGCACAAAAGATTTTGGTCATCTGCATCAAAGCGCATACATGGCAGGGCAATTCGTATGTCGACACCTTCACAGATGCAACAAGAGCAAACAACATTGCCAAAAGGTGAAATTCAGATTGGAAGAAAAGACAGTGAGAGCCACAGAGGACTATCGGTTAAAACCCCATGAAAGCAAACCAATTAGAGTAGAAGGTCAATTAGGAGAAGATCGCGAATGGCTAATACAGAAGAACTTACTCGCGAACATCAATGATACTTTCTTCGCTGTTCCCAATGTTTTGATTTCCACTGCCAATCCTTGGGTACCAGTCGCAAATCCCACAGATCATCCTCGTTATATTAGGAAGGGAGAGATCATTGGCTCTATATGCGATCCGAGTGAATATTTCAACATTCCGAGTTCTCTGGGAGTTGAAACATTTTCAGGAGATGGCCAAAAAGATAAGAACGGTAATAGCAGTCCAAATGAACAGCGAAGATCACAAGGATCAAGAAGGAGAAGAGGAAGAATACGGACTGAAAACAGCTGCTATGCCTGACCCTACAATTTATCCTTCCTCACAGCTCGAAGATTTGATCGATGTCAGCAGCCTTCCAGATTATTTAAAAGATCAAGCTTGGGCTATGTTATGCAAAAAAATCAAAGCATTCAGCTTCAATGGGAGACTTGGTAATTTACCTGCCAAAGTACACATCTGGATGGTGGACGGCCAAGTCCCTATATCCATGCCCATGTACAGTGCTTCACCAGAAAAGAGAGCTATTATAAATGAGCAAATAGATACATGGTTTGAGCAAGGAGTGATTGAACCTTCCAGAAGCCCTTGGAGCGCTCCTGTAGTTATAGCTTACCACAATGGCAAACCCAGGTTTTGCGTTGACTATAGAAAGCTGAATGCAGTTACGATCCCGGGTGAGTTTCCTATTCCTCAGCAATCAGAAATCCTTGCTTCATTATCAGGAGCTCAAGTACTTTCTTCTTTAGATGCTTTATCCAGTTTCACACAGCTCGAACTCGCAGAAGAAGACATAGAGAAAATGGCTTTCAGGACTCATCAGGGCTTGTTTCAATTCTGAAGATTACCCTTTGGCTTATGCAACAGTCCTTCCATTTTCCAAAGAGTGATGCAAAGCATCTTAGCTCCGTACTTATGGATATTTTGTTTGGTCTACATAGATGACATAGTCATCTATTCTAAGTCTTATGAAGAACACATTGAACACTTGGACAAAGTGCTAGAAGCCATAGAAAGGGCTGGTTTAACTCTATCTCCAAAAAAATGTCACCTATTCTACGGTTCTATTCTTTTGCTAGGGCACAAAGTTTCATGCTTGGGACTATCAATGCATGCTGAGAAAGTGAAAGCCATTATGGAATTGGAATGTCCCCGAAAGTTGTCGCAACTACAAGCCTTCTTGGGAATGGTGGTATATTTCTCAGCATTCATACCCTATTATGCCTCTATCTGTGCTCCCTTATTTCAACTGTTGTGTAAAGGTCATAAATGGACTTGGGGAGTAGAGCAGGAACACGCTTTTCAAGCAGCCAAGTCAGCATTGAACTCTAGTCCTGTCCTTGGCCATCCTATAGAAGGCCTCCCATACTGTTTATACACGGATGCATCAGACGAAGCCTTGGGATGCGCTTTACAACAAGTCCAACAAATTAGAGTGAAGGATTTGAAGGGGACACGTACTTACAATAGGTTGAAGAAAGTGCACGAAAGTGGTTTGAAACCTCTGTGTCTAGTCACAGCGATCGGAGTCCACAAAAAGGATTCAGAATTCGAGGATGAGTGGGCTCCAAATTTTGAGGATACGGTGGTCCATGTCGAGCGAGTTATCGCTTATTGGTTGAGGTTGTTTAAAAGCGCTGAGACATGATATTCAACAACCAAGCATGAAGCTCTAGCGGCAAAAGAGGGACTTGTTAAATTTCAGCCTTTCATAGAAGGTGAAGACATACTGTTGGTTACTGATCACTCCACGCTGCAGTGGGCAAGAACTTATGAAAATGCTAATCACCAACTCGCTGCCTGGGGGGCCATATTTTCTGTGTATGCGCCGAAGCTAGAGATTGTACATCGTGCAGGCAGGGTACATTCGAATGTCGATCCACTCTCTTGACTTCCAAGAGCACCACCTTCTCAAATTTCCCCCCTGGAATGTGACGAGTCAGTAATCTGCATGAAAGAAACTCTAGATGTGAGGCAAGAGGTTGAAAAATCAGCTGCGAAAATGGCTGTGTATTCCTTCGCAGTGTGGTCAATAGAGGATTGTCTGGATCCCCCTAAGGAGGTCATGATCAACATCCGATCATGAAATCATAGAAATGAGGAGGATATACAATCTATTGGTACAATAATTGAAAGCAACCTTCCTCAGAGACAAGCTGACACTCTTGCTGAATGCGATGGTGAAGAGCTAGACACACTAAAAACAACCGCGGAATATTGGGGGGCCACAAATCCTCCTCCTAACATTCATTTGTCTATGAGTGAAGATACAAAAAAGGAATGGAGAGAGACCTACTTAAATGATCCAGCCTTTAAGGCTATAGCATCTGATCCAAAATATTCATATGAGAATTTCACTCCGGGTCGTCGATTCTTCAAGGATGAAGATGGGATGATCTTTTTCAGTAATGAGGATTACCAACCTCGTCTTTGCATACCAAAGGGTCAGAGGAACTTTGTTTTGACCGAAGCCCATGAGAATCCATTAGAGTCAGCCCACGCAGGACCAGAACGATTATGGCAATCTTTAAGTACACATTTCTATTGGAAAAGGATGAAGGTGGACATCAAAAAGTTCTGCAGATCCTGCAATGTTTGCCAGAAGTCAAAATTCTCTAATTTCAACAAATTTGGCTTACTAATTCCAAACCCCATTCCCTCCCAGCCCTACCAGTCCATCTCAATGGATTTCATCGTAAGTCTACCATGGTCGGATGGGTATAATGCCATATTCATGGTAGTAGACTGCCTGTCAAAGCATGCATCCTTCATTCTGACAACAACAGGACTAGACACCGAAGGTTTCACAGATCTGTTTGTCAAACACATAGTCTGTAAATTTGGTTTGCCAGAGAGCATCATAACCGACAGAGATCCAAGGTGGACAATGGACTTCTGGATGGGAATCGTGAAAGTCCTACAGACATGCATGAGCTTATCATCATCACACCATCCACAGCACAACGGACAAACGGAAGTTGTCAACAAGTTGCTGACTACGATGTTGCAAGCATTTACCTCTGGCAGGAAATCAGACTGGTCAAAGTGGATTCACCTGCTGGAATTCGCATACAACAGTGCCGTGCACTCGTCTACGAGCGTGGCTCCTTTCCACCCCTTGTTGGGCTTTCACCCATGTACCCCGCTAGACTTCATAGGTACCAAAAGGAATGATGAGATCATGAACTGTGCTTTAAGCCCAGAGGCTGTGACATTCCTGGAAAACATGGCCATGCACAGGGATAGCGCTAGACAAGTGATAGCCAAGGCGCAAGATCAGCAGGCTCGTTCCTATAACAAAGGAAGGAAACCAGTACCTCCCATGAAAAAAGGTGATTGTGTGCTGGTCAATCCACATGCACTGGAATGGGTTGAGTCCAAAGGAGGACTTTACCCTAAGCCACAGATTCCATGTGGACTCCA
>Ga0307507_10008596_pt1 | contig 14020 bp, 15 predicted proteins | sample 7_EM_MG_FD_207223 | JGI IMG/M metagenome (GOLD analysis project Ga0307507, IMG submission 207223) | Populus trichocarpa ectomycorrhiza microbial communities from riparian zone in the Pacific Northwest, United States - 7_EM | ecosystem: Host-associated > Plants > Roots > Unclassified | place... | reverse complement strand
CTTCGCCCCCACTTTTTCACATACCGTACTTGCTCCCTTTCTTTAGACCTACTTTCCTAGTCTAGCGTCGAGTTTCGCGATTTAAAAAAATTACCATCACTCGACACCCAAATCATTCCTTTCTTCCCGGCAGCTCCTCTCTGTTACCTTGCCCTCGCCATCCGCTATCGCTGTCGTCAGCCATATAGAAACCCTGTTCCCCAGCGTTTTTTTTTTGTCAACCCTCAACCACCATCCCCCTCTATTAAAAATTATTCAGCCTCTCTCCAAGTTAAATACTTCAGTCTCCCACCACCTCAACAACACACTCCTTCCTTCTACCCACGATCACGACTGTTACCGCCACACCCCAGCCGACAAGCAACCCTCGGCGGATGACCACTGCGGTCGATATAAAGCAGACCCCTTCAAAATGGTGTTCAACGACTCTAATCCTTCGGTATCTTTCACCGATTTTTTCTTACTCCCTTCTGTTACTCCCTATGTTTGTTACTAAATTTCTGCTTCCACGATATAATACAGTTCAGCATCTCCAGTATTCTAAGTCGTTACGACTCCTCTGCCGCCGCGACCACCCCATCCACAATCACCAAACCGCCTCCTACGAAGAAACCAGTTAATAATGCAAAGCCAAGTATGTTTCCCTTCCTCGTAATTTTTGTTTCCCAGTTTGTCGAATATAGTTTTACAGTTTCAGCTCCAATTCTTTGCCTGTGTTATTTTAAGTCAATCTATTGGCTCTTCTACTGACACCTCACGTTTGCCTTTGACAGATGGTACTAGCTCCGGACCAATCGCCTCCACCACCACACCACCATTCCGATCCTCCCGATCCTCCCTATCGTCTACCTCCAAGTCCACTGCATCGCAAATGTCTCGAGACAACACAACAAAAGTGGTAACATCATCTAAGCCGGACATCAACCCTGTGAAAAGGCGCAGGACCGAGGAAATTCCAAAAAGCTCATTAGAGTTGCTGAAGGAAAGGAAGGAGTTACTCCAGCGCAAAAGCGGGGGAGTAACTGCTAGCACCTCAACTACCATATCCAGCTCTGTCAACAAAGTTCCCCCTCCGAGATTGTCCACTGGTACTGCAACCGCCAGGCCTGGCTCTGGAATTAAAACAGCAGAGACCGCCAAACCTGCAGCTGAAGCTCCGAAACCGATGTCTTACCGTGAGAGGATGGCGGCTGCCTTACAAGCTGGAGCAGAAAAAAAACCCGCTGCAGGAACTATCACCCATAAAGTTCGTCCTTTAGTAAAGGAAAAGAAGGCCTGGCAGTTGAAACTGGAAGGGCAGGGGGAAGGGAAAGGAGCAGATACTACGGCCGGTAGGAACAGCAAAAGTCCCGGTGTTTCTGGGGGGGAAAAGGTGGCTTCCACTTCAAAAAAGATGGCCGATGTTGCTAAACCGGTGACGAAAAAATCATCTAACGGAACAAGTGGTTCCACCAATGGGATTAGAAGTGCAAATGGTGCAAATGGGCGAAAATCCTCTGTCGGGAACGGTAGTACGTCATCGTTGAAGGGCAAAGATAAGGACAGGGGCAAATCCTTGTTGGAAGCTGGTGTGAAGAGGAAGCGCGAAAGTCCCCCACCAAAATCCGGATACTCTAGCTACTCGAGAAACAAATACTCCACCAACCACAAACGATATGGAGCCCCTCGACTGGACTCGTATGAAGAGGATGATCCTGATGACGATTTCGTGGTTAATGATGAGGATGATGAGGACGATCCATATGGCAGAGGTGGTGGCTATGGCGGCCTCGCAAAGAAGAAGTATGTCGGATTTAATCTACCTACTGTGTTGTCATTTCCTATTCGAACTGCTCACAAACCAATTTATAGATATTCGTACGTTGATTACGATTCAGCCAGCGACATGGAAGCTACCGGAGCAGATGTATTGGAAGAGGAAGAGCGCAGCCGTCGTGTCGCAGCTAAAGAGGATGCTGCGCAAGAGAAATTGGAAAGAGAATTGGCTGCCAAAAAAGCAGCCCTTAAGAAGAAGGGTGTCCTTGCCAAGAAATAACTGCGACTGTACGGGTTTCCTAACGTTACGAACATTCCCCGTCTCACTATCCCTCCCACTTTCATTTCCTGTAATATTCTTAGGCTTTTATTGGGGTTAATTCGGTGCATCTCCTGTTGGGCGATTCTTTCACATCTAATCCCTTGCTAAAAACGGTTCAATGCGGTTTTCTACTGATGCTTTTTTATCATCTCTGGTGTTTGGAGAGGTCACTTTTTTTCGTTCTATTTTCCCTTCCTCCTTTCCCCCTCCCCTCCTGCTTTTCTTTAGAATGAAGCCTTTGTAACGGGCAATTTTTTCCTTTATAGCTTATTAGTTATCACTCCATGCTACCTACCCATCCCTTTTCTACACTCAAACAGAACTTTTTGTTTTGGGCTGTAGCACCTTTTCCCCCCCTTTTACATTCTGTTGTATCAAATTTCTCCGGGCTTTTCTCTTGGTACGGTCATCTCGCGCCGGCGTTATCCACAAACTTCTCTTCTATCACCATCACCCTACTTATTTCCAATTGCGGAATGCACCTCTACCCAACCATTTATCCTTCCCTTTTGTCTTTGGATGCTCTCCTGTTTGTTAGGTGGAGTATGGTTGTATCCTAGAGTAGTTGATTTTGAAGGTGAAATGGTATGATATCCGTTTTTCCCAAATTGCCGAATTAGCACATGGGGGATCCCCAAATACTAGAATGGATCGATGGATGGAGCCGCGCGCAGCCTTCACCTCTTCGGGTCAACACGCGTACGTATGTATATATAGCTAGACGCACCCCAAATTTAATAAGGTGGTCACAGATCTATGGATACTCAGTAAATCGTGCATTAAATATTGGTAGTAGCCGCCCTGGATATATGATAGCCGTCGCACCCTGTCAAATGCTGCATGTATGAGTACGGGAACATTAGCGGCGAAGGAATTGAGCGCAATTCACCAAGCGTCACAATGCAGCGCTGTAACGATGCCAGTGCTGAAGACATGGGGTAGTCTCCCGATTCCCTAGATTTTGATGCCAATAGCGAATGACCTTGTGTGATGATAGATAGGGTCGACTTGGGCGACCCCCCAGGGAGCCGTTCCATCTGCCATGTGTGATATTACAGTAAGCTAGTTGTCTGAACTTGTCTTGCAACTTAAAGTGCAACAAATGTAAGGTGGAAGCCTTCTTCTCGTCCCTGCGCCCGGAACCCTCCCGATATTTTGATTCTCTCTTGCAACTGTTTCTTCTACACGCTTCGGACGATCACAAGGAGGGTGCGGTGTGAGAAATGTAAGATAAAATTTCATCATCAACCGTAAGAGAGGGCTGTTGGTGAGGGCTCACGAGCTTTTCTCTCTCTCTCAGACCCCAATTGCTTGTACTGTGCTTACGAGCCTCGGTGCAGTTCATGACATAGGTTACAGTAACGTTCCCCGTTGAATGGTTTCTTGGCACTCTTACGCCACAACAACACCTGAACTAAATACCCCCCCGTACTTCACTTCAACCTACTGTACCTACGACTCCCTTCTGGCTGAATGGGAACAAAAAAATAAAAAATAAAAAAAGTTTTCATCTTTCCTTTACATCTCTCTCATTGTTTCCTTCCAACCCCCTATACGCTATCGCGTTTGGCTGGTCGTTTCGGGGTTGGGGCAGAGGGCACGTTACTAGAAGGACACCGTAAGAAGCTAATCTGTCATCGCACTCAACCTTTTTTTCTTCTTTTCACTCTTTCTTTTGTCACTACCCAGATCCAACTACCTACCACCACCCAGCTCTCACACGACTATCCTCGTAGCCTTCCTTTCGTTTCAACCAACTCTTCACACGCACACATCGACACACACCCACATCTTCTCGCGGCTAAGTGAACAGGAGGAAGAAGAAGAGAAAAAGAAAAAAAAAGGACGAAGCAAAGAGTGGAGGTAATAATAAAAATAAGAAATAGAGAGCTTTCCGGATCTTCAGAATTATTGCAACAATGGCAGCCGCGCAAGGGCTTAGCTCCGTCGAAGATCAACTTCAACAACTGGGAAGCGCGCGCGCCCTTGTTCTAACTGATCCAGTCTACTGGCCGCAGGTACTACACGGTATCCTTCCAATCGTATCCGGACCGGTTGTCGAGCTGAGGCGTTGGGGTGCGGACTTTCTCGCTGAGACCTTTTCCACTCCCGTGGTCGAGGCTGGGGAGAAGTTGAAACTTGCGGTTGCTTGCCTGGATACAATGGTTAGGTTGATGGATGAGAGAGAGTCTGGAATTCTTAAGAGCGTCGTCCAGTGTAGTGCTTCCGTATACCCGCTCATATTCAGATACATGTACGTGCATACCGCCCAGCTATCTTCAACCGGAGACTTTCATCAATGGCCCCATTACACCACATCCCCCCCCTTCCCCCTTCTGCAATCCCCCCTATGGGGAGAAAAGGGAGAAAAAAGAGATATGCCAAATGCTATTATAGAGAGACCTTCGGTCATATTGTTTCTATATATCTCCTCCCCTCCCCTTCTCGCTTTTTCCTTGACATCTGTCGTTTCGTTTGTTTGTTTGTTGAAACTCCCCTTTACTGAGATCTTCGCCCCTTTCTTTCTCTTTCCACCATCACAGATGCAATAATCGAGAGGATGCAGCTACATGGAAGAAAATGGATGTATTGAAGTCGAAGATCCTGAGTCTCTGGGACACCGGCCCAGTGGGGGTACGCCTCTGCTGTATCAAATTCGTACAGAGGGTAATCTTAGTTCAATCTAGAGGAGTTACGGACCCTAGAGTGAGTTGAAGTTATCCCCAGCCTACCACTCCCGTGCTCACCAACTAATGCTCGACGTTCCAATATAGCTTGCAGACAGGTCGGAAGTATCTCTTAGCACGGTTCCAACTAATCATCCCGTTCTGTCACTCCCCGCGCTAGACGCGGAGGCTCAAGGGCTACTTGACAGGCTACTAAGTGTGCTCCACGAGGATCCAAGGCAAGAAAACACCGTCACCACCACCACCAATGATGGAGAATCAAGTAGAATAACAGGTATATTGATAATTAATAGTGATGCTACCCTTATTACGGCCACTCTAAACAATCTTGCGCAACTGGTCAAGACTCGGAGTCCTATTGCTGCGAAGATAGTGAGCGCAGTATTGTCATTTAATCCCTTGGCAATAGTGTCCAGGTCCAACACCATACAAAACCGTCTCATGATGCAATGTATGGAAAAGACTGTCCGTGTCTTGTTGCTCAATATAGTTCGGTATGCCAAATCTGCCCAAAATTTTTACAGTATGATTCAGCTGCTACTGCCAGAGCCGTGATCGTGGCAGGCATGGCCGATGCCTATACGCAACCCAGCGCACGTGCTGACCTTAGGCGTTCAATTTAGTGCTAATCCGCAAGGGCCATTCACGGGCAAAGTCTCACAGCATTTGACGAGACTTACGCGAATGAAGGCGGACCTTTTGGAGGAGCTATCGCGCAAGAGAGCAGCTCCAACACCGGACAACGACGCAGTAAAGAGGTTGAAGACCGATCAACAACAGCAACATGCCGTGGTCACTCCTACTCCGACCCCCCCGCCGGTTCCCCCACACCAGCAGACCATTAATGGTCCCATGTCGTATGCGCAGTTATATAGTCTTTCTACCGATGTTGCCATGACTTCTTTTGACGGGCAGCAGTTGCCGCTGGAATTGATTCTTGAAATTATCAATAGAAGCATGTATAACGTTCAGCAACACAATCTTGATGCCGCGATTTCTGTAGGTTGCCCAATTGGTATATATTCGCTGCGATCACTGACTAACATTGTTTAGGCTGTGAGAAATCGCTACGCTGCCATCTTGAGCGCACCTCCGCCCGCTCCATCACAGCCGCTCGCACAACCTTCTTCCCAATCCTTGAGCTACGCTCCACCACCAGCCACTACTGACGAGCCTCACACAGGACCTCTTCCACGTACTGTTGAGGATAAAGTTGGCAAACAGGAGGAGGATAAAGTGGAATCGAATGACGAAGAAGACGAGGAAGAGAGTGAGCTCCAATTGGGGAAATTTTGTCTCCCACCTCCACCAACTCTCAGCCGTGAGGACTTGCGCGAATCAAGTTTCGATGCCGTAAACAGGATCTTCTCTGTAATTGACCAGTTTGATAAAACTTCACTGGTGTCCAGGAAGAGTAAGCTCGGAGTGATGCGTCTAGCAGCGAGTAATTGGGATAGAGAAGGTTGGACTACCCTCATCACGCGTCTGGCAACCAGAGGGATGGGAGGGATCCAAGGTGAAGATATTAAATCAGACGTCTCGGATGATGATGATGGTGATGACGGTGATGGCGATGATGATGATGGCTATGACGAAGAGGAAGGAGGCAGTAAATTGCAAAAACCCTCCGCACTCAGCAATTTCATTAGGGATAAACTCTACACTTGCATCATCGAGGATTTTAGAGGAAGAATGGACATTGCAATCTCCTGGCTCAATGAGGAATGGTACAACGACAGAATCATGGCGAAGGCCCAACCGAACCGGCAGCCTCAATACAAGATCTGGATGATGAAGGTCATGGACGGGATATTCCCGTTCTTGGAAGGGAAAGATAGGATGTTCATGAGGCTGCTTTCGGAAATCCCCGAGATCACGGTGGAACTGTTGCAGAAGGTTAAGATGCTTTGCTTGGATCCCGACAGAGCGGTTTTGGGGATTCAGATGTTACAGTACACCCTCCACCAATCCCCACGCACATATTTTTGTTTCAGTGCTAATCCATGCGACAGCTTTCTCGCTATGCTAAGACCCCCGGTTAGAAACATGTGCATGGATGTTCTAGAGGATCTGTGGTTGAATCGTGCGCCTCCCGTCCAATTGCGCCCCATTCCGATGCCTGCCGCTAATCTCACTTTTTAACATGTAGATACCGAGCTTCGCGGACAAACTCATAAACTCATCTTAAAGTGGAGACCCGAAGTGCTCGCTCCCAAACCCGCCGCCGCTCCCCTTGACGAGAACACCGGTACCCCCGAAACTCAGGTCGCAGTGAGCGCTCCGAGTGGGAGCGTTAACGGGAACGCAGCAGCAACAGCAATAGCAACAGCATCGCCGTCGGATAATACCAATAACACGCCTATGACTACTTGAACTTATTATTTAATTCTAAAATGAGGAACGGAGAGGGAAGGGGAAGGAAAAGGGGGGGTTGTTCCTTTTACCTCAAGCCTATGTGTTCATTTTTTCTTTTTCTCACCAAATACGCATTACGATATTATACCTTTATGTCTTATTCGCTTTTTTTTTTCTTCTTTCTTTTTTTCTGCACTTTCTACATTTTTATATTCGTTGTAGAAGTCTAGGGGGATTCTTTTCCTTTATTTTTTTCCTTTCTTGTCTTTTGTAAAATGGCATGGTCTGGAGTTTTTTCCCTTTCTATTATTTCCCCTCTGCATTCCCATTACTACTTTTACGATGATGGCAGATGGTGTTCTCTTATTTCTTTTGAAGTGTATCTTACTTCGCGGAAGCCGAAATCGAGGAAACTATCATTTTTGTGACTAAATTTCGTAGATAACTTAAAGTACAAGTATATACTTCTTAAATTATGAGATGAGATGAGACGGATGATGGACCAAATCAAACTACACACAGTCAGCAACCAAGTAGGTATAATAACAAGTGCAAGATTAATACTATTATTAACCATTCGAGTTAAGTGAAGCCTTACCGTACCGTGATACGCCGTACTTGCCTAGACTTCGTGGCCGTTTACAGCGGAGGATGAAGCGCGGAGGAAGCATAAAAGACTCTCTCGCGTTGCGGTTAGGTTTAGATGGATAGCATCGTAGGCAACGTAGGTAGGTACGACATGAGGTTTCGTGGGGAAGGCGAAGGAGGGGATAACTTATGATCAGATTCTCATGCCGGCACCCTACCCGTGCTTCATGATAGTGTACTCCCATCTAGCGGTGTGCCCTGCGTATTGTTGAGATATATGCTGTAGCCAACGGTAGCTGCATTAGCTACGATGCTGTCAGACAACAAACAAGCACATGGAAGATGGACCTAAGGGTCACGAGAAGATGGATAGGGAGAGTGCATTGGTGAGTCTAGAGTATAATATCACACTGATAGGCATACAGCGTACATGGGCTTTTCTTCACTTTGTCCGTTCTTTTCCCGTTCTTTTCCTTCTTTCTTTCTTCACCCACAAACACCTTGCCTTCTTACCCTTCCTTACCTTCTTTCCTTCTCTCCATCTACTTCTTCCACTTCACAGCAAAATATATCTCCCCATCTACCTAACCACGGCTGACTCCCATTCTTTCATTTCTATCCCGTCGCTCTTTAAACAATAAACCTTAGATTTTTTCTATTTTCGTTCTTTTCTTTCCCAAATTTCCCCTCTCTCTTTCTTACGGTAATTATCATTATCACAATTGTCATGACGAAGCAATTCCAGGAATTGCAGTGTTTGCGGGTTCTCCTCAGAGACGATATTGGTGAGTGTGTGTGAATTCTTTCATCCTTTTGATTATTTTGTGTATGCTTTTTATTTTTTTTATTTTTTTGTTATCCGTACCATACATACATACCCGTGCGGTGGTGTGGTTATTGGTGGAAATCGTTGCTATCACTCAGTCAGCTTTCCCGTCCCCCGTAACTATCCTCCCCCCCTCTCCACTTCGCTCTGCTCCTAATCCAGTTAAAGCACGGGAAATCCTAAACAAATAAACTTGGGGCACAAAGCCAGTCAGGAAGCGACTTTGAGCATAACTGCCTAGTTACCTGTTTGTTCATTTTTCCGGGCTTTTCCCATTCTTACATACCCTTTCTTTCCCCTGCTCTCCCTCATTCTCCCACCCCACACTGCTGCTACGTTTTCAAGGGACTGGATCTCGTTACTCATTAATATTTTATTTTCTTGTTGCGAACCCATTGTTGTTGTTCGTACGGGGAAAAGGTAAAAGAAAGAGAGACTAACGGGAGAGGACGCCGTCGTGCCATTACCTTTCTTTCAATCCAGACGAACGAGCCGAAGAGATACAACAACTTGAACAAATCACCGTCGGCATGAACGGGAATACATACCCCCCCGAACATGAGTTCTTGGACGTACCCTCGCGCGAAGACTCGGCCTCGCCAGTACCAAACGGAGACAGCAATTACGATGCGCTGGGGTCGGGCGGTGCCAATCTCTCACGTATCACAACCGGCAAGAGCGGGAGGGTCATAGAAAGGCTCATGAGCGATGTCGACAGGTTTTTAACATCACCTCCACACCAATCACCAAACCCGAGTGCGGGTGATGGGAGCGGAGGAGAAATTAGGAACTAATGGGATCTATGTAGGTTAAAACGAGAGCTCAAAGTCGAAACCACGGCCCGCGAAGAAGAACGAAAAGCCAAGGAAGCAATAAAGTCCTCCCGGGACTCGCTACAGAGCACGAACGACAACTTAATACACCAAACCAACGTTGACAAAGCCTCCCTCGCCCGGAAGGACCGAAAAATTGAGGAGTTAAAGGCTGAGCGGGAAGCCGAGCGAGCGAGAAGACTAGAGTCAGACTCGAGCTTGAACGAGCACGTCCGGCAGAGCAACGAGCAATTACAAGAGCTAAAAACCCAACTCAGCCACGAAGTCGCCGAACGAAAACGCGCCTCAAATCAGTACGAAGTGCTCCTCCAGAGCTGGAAGCACCTCGACGAAGGCTACAAGGGACGGGTGGACAAGCTCCGGGAGGAACTAGAAGAGCTGCAGAAGGACCGGTCGAGGGACGGGGAGCTGCTCAGAAGGCTGGAGGTCACGATTGAACAGCAGCAGCAGGAATTGGAGAAGTTGAGATCCGCCAAGAATAGGATCTCGGATAAGTACCTTAAGGTCATACACGAGGCCGAGGGCGAGATTGAGGGCATCAGGACTTTGGCGAAGGTCGCTGAGAAGGAGACCACTGAGACACTCACCGAGGCGAAGGATACGCTGGGTCAGTTACGGCATGTGCTTAATGTACAGAGGGACTTGAGGAAGGACAAGTGAGGAGGAGGAGGAGGAGGAGGAGGTGACCTGTGCTGGAATTGGGATTGGGATTGGAAACGGAATGGAACGAAACGTTGTCGATTTGGCGTATCGCAGGCAATGGGTTAGGAGTTTTCTTCCTTTTTTTCTCTTTTTTTTCTTTTTTTTCCCCCCCTTCTTTTGCAGTCTTTACCCTACCTCGCATCTCTCTATGCTTCCTTTCTTCCCTCGTTGCCTCTTGTGCTATTTTACTACCACCACTCTTCCTTCAATCCCTGACACCATCACATCTTGTCGCATCGCATCGCATCGACCACTTCTATCTACATACATATCATAGTCATGAAATGAACATACGATAGAAACCTTCATAATCCTCTTAGTTTTTCACCAAAGCCTCCTTCCAAGACTTAGGTAAAAAGGAAAAAAAATCTGTAGCTCTTCCACTTTTATCATTTATTTACTTTTGTCTCCCTTTCGTTTCTTTTCTTAATACTAGCATGACTCACTCAAATTACCCATTGGTTACGGTATGGTTATGGTTAAGGCTACGGTAAATGGTTATCATACTTGGTTTTTTTCCCTTATCATACGGGGGGGGTTTTTTTTTTTTTTTTTGATGTTTTTGGTTTTACAAAAATGGAGTCTAAGTTTAATTTAGTGTTTGATGTGATTATTCATGATTTGTATGAAAGGAGTGATTGAGAAAGAAGCTTTTAGCGTTGCGTTAAGATTTTATCAATCCATGTTTTGTTTTGTTCTTTGTAATCATAAAGTGAATGATATGGGTTTCTTTTTTTTGTTGTTGCCCAAGTGAGTGATCACCGGCGACTTTACCGTATCATACGGTAACTCATCTCCAGCAGAACGTGAACAAAACGAAATCACCATTTCCACAGCCCTCACCCTACTCTGCATTCTCTTCCTCCCTCCTCCCTCTCGAAGAATCACAACATCTCACTCGCATCTTCAACCCCCATCACGTCTCACTCACTCACTCACTCACTCACTTCCCCCCTACCTCCTTCGACCCCCGACTAGGCGCATCCGGAACCTTCACATCCTCAAACTCATCCTGCGCGACAGCCCTAATCGTATACACATCTACCGTACCCCAAGTCAGCCGGCATTTTCCTCCTCCTCCTCCTCCTCCTCCAATGCCAACCCGACAAAGACAAAGACAAAGACTCACAAATCGAAGCAGTAATGCCAAACATAACGAGGCCCGTTATTACATTCTTTACCAGGAAGGGCTTTCGAGCGCGGATTAGGGAGGCGCCTTGACGTTGGTCTGGTTCGTAGTATGTTGAACGGGGGAGACTAGTAGTTTTTGTTTTAGTTTGTTAGTTTAGTTTGTTTGATTGGGGAGTGGGGGAGGAGGGGGGGTGATTTACACAAATAGTTTGCGGGTTGGGTGCATTTTATTTTGTTGTGGGGAGGGTTTCGTTGGTGGTGGTGGTGGTGATGTTTTGAGGTGGGATGATTTTTGGTTGATTGATTGATTGATTGTGGGGTGTGGTTATAATTAAAACTGCGGTTACCGTAGTGGGTTTGAAGTGGGAGGTCTCTTTTTTTTTCGCCAAGAGGTGTCAGAATGATTTTCCTTGCTTTGCCTTTTTTCTGTTATCTTACGGTAAGAAGTTAATTTATGGTAGCGAGAAGGTGTTGGGCATTTTTGCTAGTGCCGTAATCGGTATGATTTGGTACGGATGGTGGTGGTGGTGGTGAGGCTCGGTTGCACGCACGCCCGTACTATTTTCCCTTCTCTTTTTCTTTTTTTCTTTTCCCCGTTCGTTCGTTCAACCACTACGGTAGCTTTCTTCTTGCAACAATATTTTTATTTTTTTTCTAAAAAAGGACGCGATGTCGGAATATATTTACAAACCACCGCCTCCGCCGCCGCCGCCTGCACCTGCGTCTGCTATCAATTCCTCGTATCGTGGCCGCGGGAGGGGGGGAGGATATCGGGGAGGAGGAAGAGGAGGAGGAGGAGGAGGAGGAGGGAATAATAATGGGCAGCGCGGGAGGGGTCGGGAGTTCAGCGGAGGAGGAGCGGGAGGACGAGGATATCGTGATCCTCCGGTCTTTCCACAAGTACACTACACCCCGTCATTCCCACAATTGCCGAACCAGTATGGACCTCCGCAGCAGCAGCAGCAATTCCCCATGAACCCATTCCATCACCTCCATCCCCCGCTGCCTCCAACCCCTCCCCAATGGCCTCAGCAACAACAGCAGCCCCAGCAGCAGCAGACGCCATCCTACCTCTCCTACTCTCAAGAAAAAATCACCCCAGCGCCCACCCCGACCAGCAAATCGTACAAAACCGCACACTCCGGCTGGCCAGCAACTCCCTCTTACGCTCACTTCACACCACCCGCTCCGCAACTCCCACCGCCACCGCCGTTTGCACCGCGAACAAGAAAGGATGAAAAGCCAGACATGGAGGAGGAAGCCTGGCTCCGGCTGAACGGGTATGTACGCTATTGTTCCTGGGCTTCGCAAAGAGGGGCACTGATAGGTGTTGAAAAGTGGAAAATTGCTAGGAACGAATTTGAAACCCCCGGAGACGCCAGAGGAGATTGAGGAGTGGATCCGTGAAAGGAAGAGGAAGTTTCCTACCAGAGAGAGGGTTGCTGCTAGGGTTTGTTTACCTCTTGTTACTTGCTACTGGAGGGAGAGAGGGAGATAGGTGACTAATTGATGTGGGGAGTAGGCTAAGGAAGAGGAAGAAAAGAAGAGAAAGCTTGCTGAAGCTTCTAGCGTTGGCAAGGAGACGGTGCGTACTAGACTATTACTATGTCCCGTCAGGAACTAACTACAGCCCAGCAGCCCACCCAACAGAAACGCAAACGCACCGAGCAGGACCCCTCACATTCCTCACCGGACTCAGACACCGACACGGACTCCCAATCCTCCTCCCCGGAAGAACTATCCACTTCTAAAAAACCACCCCCCCCTTCTACCTCCTCGCTCATTACATCTCCACCGCCACATAAGAAATCCACGAAACAAGCCCCCCCATGCCGCGTATTCAAAACCACCGGCAAGTGTAAATTCGGCGAGAAGTGTCGGTATAGACACGCCCTTCCCGAGAGCAAGCAAAAGAAAGAGAAGGAGAAGAAGGGGGTCAAGTCGCTTTATCAACGGGTATGTTATCCCCTTGTTGCCGGGGAAGGTATTATGCTAATGGACGACAGTTACTCGACAAAGATAGAGAGAAAGAGAACGAAATTGTCGTCAGCGCTGTTCGGTATCTATTTGAGAGGGGACTATTGAATGTGCCTGAGACTGCGGATGTGAAGTAAGCAAACCTATATCAATATTATTATTACTACACTGTAGCGGGAATTGGTTTAGTTTGGTTTCGGGGGGGGGAGGGGAGGAGGAGAAAATTTAATAATTAAATTTATTTAATAATGTACGAGTACTGTATTATATTATTATATCACACTGGTGGAATGTTCTATTTACTATGCACTGGTATTTGTTTACTCGTTCACATCTGTGCCTGACCTATTATCATAAGGTACCGGCACAGCGCAGTAAACTGTTCAGTTCATTGGTAAGGTAGTGGGTGGCGGTGTCTTGGCAACGATGTAACTTACCGCACCCGCTAGCTACTGAGATTTACTGTCCAGTGCAATAAGTTATTCTGCCTAAACCCCCCGGGTGCAGTGCATCGTTGCTGCCCGGGCACCGTCGCATACGGTGCTCTAGGTTTTGTGAGAACTTTGCCGATGCGGGTGTGCGGTATGGTATGGGAGCAGTCCTACCGCTACCGTACCGTAACCAGCCCCGCCCCACGGATATTCCCGTAGTCAATGACGTATGCGGCTCAACTCGTACCTGGAATGCAAATCATTGGTTCCCGCAGCCCTTCAAGGTCCGCCCATCCACACACACAGACTGTCACACACGAACCGTGCTCTCTCTCCGGGGGGGGGGGGGGGGGGCGGGGGCGGGGCGCGGCCGCGCCGCCCCCCGCCGCGGCCCCCGGCACCAGCCAGAGCGA
>Ga0307507_10008595_pt1 | contig 14023 bp, 14 predicted proteins | sample 7_EM_MG_FD_207223 | JGI IMG/M metagenome (GOLD analysis project Ga0307507, IMG submission 207223) | Populus trichocarpa ectomycorrhiza microbial communities from riparian zone in the Pacific Northwest, United States - 7_EM | ecosystem: Host-associated > Plants > Roots > Unclassified | place... | reverse complement strand
GCGGTGGCGCGCACGCGAATCGTTGAAGCCATGAGATTGTTCCTTCACAAGCCTGGTTCAGCCGCCGCAGCCGCCGACGGTGACCTTGACTTCCTTGGTTGCGCTGTAGAGCTTGCCGCCGGCTTCCACGACCACGATGACATTGGTGGTCTTGGCCATCTTGAGCCGGTTGGCGACGGCCGGCACCGTGCCGGGCGGAATCTGATACGACGCCGCCAGCGCGTTGGGATTTTCGCTGACCAGGAACGCGATCGAGGTAACGTCGGCCAGCGTCGTCGTCACCGCGACCGGAACCACGCCGCCGTTCTCGGCGATTTCCGGCGCGTCCAGCTTGACCTTGTCGGAGGCTTCATGAGGCTTGCCGAACAGCGCCTTGATCGCATCCGCATCATTCTTCTGCTTGAACGCGTCCTCCGGATATTTGTCGTTCGCCGCGGCCAGCGCCGGGAGGCCGCCGAACGCGGTATTGCCGAGGCCGATCAGGGCGACGGCGCCGGCGCCTTTCAGGATGACGCGGCGGGCCGCCGAAAAATCGTTGAGCATCTGAAATCTCCAGGAAGCGCGATTGCCGTCACAAGGTCTGCAGGAAGTCCACCACCGCGTTGATCTCCCGTTCGGTGAGAATGCGGTTGCGTCCAAACGGCGGCATCACGGTCAGCGGATTGCGTTTGGTTTCGTCGGTCAGGATGGCAACGAGATCGTTGCGATCCGGGTATCTGGCTTTGATGTTCTCGAGCTTCGGCCCGATGCTGCCGGGCAGGTCGCCGCCCTTGATGTCGTGGCAGGTCAGGCAATTGCCCTTGCTGCGGTCGAAGGCGATCTTTTGGCCCTCCGCGGCGGCCGATTGGGCGCGGGCCGGCATCGCGAAGCCGGTCGCGACAACGGTGGCGACGAGCGCAAGGGTCGTGACCAGGACGGGCGTCAATGTGCGGTTCGCGATCAAGGGTGGGCCTTGCGGTTTCATTTCGGTTGCATCGTGTCGAGCGGTCCAGTCGTTCGCGGCGTGAGATTCATTCCCTCTGCCGTGGACTGGATCTTTATGTCGGCGGGCGAAAGACATGCGTTCATGCAGGGCTGTGTTATCGTATCCGGTCGCGGATCATGCCAGATGAAATTGTCGTGATTTGGCATCTTGACTTTTGGCAAGGTCTCGCGGTCGGCGACGAAGTCGCCCGCAACGATGTCGTTGAGATTCAGAATATACGCGGTCAGAGCATAAACGTCATCCGCCGGCAACGAGTGCGGTGCGGGAAACGGCATGGCGCGGTTAATGTAGTCCCATAGCGTCGGGGCGAACGGCCAGTAGCTCCCCACGGTGGGCTCCGGCCGGTCGCCCGTCAGCGTCCCCGCGCCACCGGCAAGCTTCGGAAAACGGCCTTCACCCTCGCCGAAAGTTCCGTGACACGCGGCGCATTGCTCGGCGAAAATCTCGCCGCCCCGTAGCACGCTGCCTTTACCGGGTGGCAGGCCGGCACCGTCATCGCCGCGAACGTCGATATCCCATCCGGCGAGCTGCTCGGGCGTCGGTTTGGTGCCATATCCGAAATGCCCGGGCTCGGCCGCCGTCGCTGCCGCGATCATGACCGTGACGATGCCGGCCAGAACAGTCCTAGCTGCGCTGGACATCGAACACGCTCCCGTCGGATTTCACCTGCCAGGTCTGGATCGCGTTGTTGTGGTAGACGGAATTCGACCCGCGCCGCTCCCTGAGCTGGGCGATGGTCGGCTGCGCGTAGCCGGATTCGTCGATGACGCGGGATTCGAGCAGGGCCGGCCCGCCGTCCCAGTGCCAGGGCAGCGTGAATTTGGTCAGGGCCTTCGAGAGCACGGGTTCGTGCAGCCGCGCGCTCTGCCAGTTGATGCCGCCGTCGGTGGAGACGTCGACCCGTGCGACCTTGCCGCCGCCGCTCCAGGCCAGTCCGCGAATTTCGTAACGACCGGGTCCTTGAAGCGGCTTCTCCGGGCAGGGAAACGTGATGACGGACTTGGCGTCGATCGCCCAGGTGAAGCCGTACGCCATCCCGTTCGGCATCAGATCGGTGTATTTCGAGGTTTCCTCCCGCGAGAACCAGGGTTTGTCGCCGAGCTTGATCCGGCGCAGCCACTTGATGCTGATGTTGCCCTCCCAGCCCGGCACCACGAGCCGGAGCGGGTAGCCTTGTTCGGGCCGCAGCGCCTCACCGTTCTGCGCATAGGCGAGGATGCAATCGTCGAGGCACTTATCGAGTGGAATGCTGCGATTCATATGCGCGCCGTCGGCGCCTTCGACCATTGCCCATGTCGCCTCTTTCCTGAGGCCGACTTCCTCCAGCAGAGTCGAAAGCCGGACGCCGGTCCATTCCGCGCAGCCGATCATGCCGTGCGTGAATTGCAGTGAATTGAGCTGCGCGCCGCGCCATTCCATGCCGCCATTGGCCGCGCATTCGATGAAGTGGATGCGCGACACCGACGGGAAGCGCATGATGTCTTTCATGGTGAGCAGCAGCGGCCGCTCGACCAGGCCATGGATCATCAGTCGGTGCTGGTTCGGCTCGACGTCGGGACGTCCGGCGTGATGCCGTTCGAAGAACAGGCCGTTCGGGGTGATGATGCCGTTCAGATCCTGCAGCGGGGTGAAGCTGACGGAAGATTGCGCTCCGGCCGTCAGCCACGGCACGTTGCGCCGGATCACGCCGCTTTCCGCGTCAGCAGGCTGGCCATAGGGCCGGTCGACCACGCCGGCGCCGAGCGATTGCGACCATGGCGGATCGGTCGCCGAAGAGGTTGGCTCGGCGTCGCCACGTTCCGCGCCGAGGGCGAGACTGCCGGTCAACGCGGCGCCGAGACCGAGAAAGGCGCGACGGCCGAGCCGATTGCGCAGGCTCTTCCGCGTCGATAGCGCAGCGACGTCGTGCCAGAGGTCCTGCCTCACGTTTCCCCGCCCTTGCAATTCATTGTCAGTTGACGATCCGAATATTCGTATATTCTAAATTAGTCAATTCTAATTTAGCGGGCTTTTCCAAAGCCGCTGATGCGCGCTATAAGCTGGCGTCCTTCCCGTATTGGAATCAGGTCATGAGAACAGGTGCGGCAAGCGCGAGAAGAACGCCGGCGGAAGTCGCCGGCGGCGACGCCGCGGCCTTGAAGAAGCTTGCCCGGCAGGCGGGCGAGGCGACGCGGCTGTTGAAGCTGCTCGCCAACGAAAAGCGCCTGCTGATCCTCTGCTTTCTGGCCTCCCGCGGCGAAATCACGGTCGGCGAACTTGCGGAGAGGGTGGAGTTGAGCCAGTCCGCGCTGTCGCAGCATCTGGCGAAATTGCGCGCCGACGGGCTGGTCGCGTTCCGGCGCGCCTCGCAGACGCTGTATTACCGCGTTGCCGATCCGCGAGCGATGCGCCTCTTGCTCGTGCTCAAGGAGATCTACTGCGGCGATCTGTCATGATGACGTCGACGGCATCGGTGCGACCTGGCCGGTCATGTCGTCGAATTTGGCAATGCCGGCCGAGCCGTATGGTCGGCTCGACGCGTCGACGTTTCATCGCAACCATCGGCCGATCTCCGGCGATGTGCGGGAAGCATATTCAAGAAAGAAGCGAATTCTACGCGTCGCCGTCTGACCAGCCGATCTTCTGCTTCAGGAAGCTGTAGCCGAGCACGATCGACGCGGCGCGCTCCTTGTTGTCCTTGCCGTAGCCGTGACCGCCGGCGGCCGGTTCGTAGAAATAGGCTTCATAGCCCATCGCCTGCAGCTTCGCCGTCATCTTGCGGGCGTGGCCGGGATGGACGCGATCGTCGCGACGTGTGGTGACGAACAGGATCGGCGGATAGTTCTGGCCGGGCTTGGCGAGGTGGTAGGCGGAGTAGGTCTGCAGCCAGGCCCACTCGTCTGGCTTGTCGGGGTCGCCATATTCGGCGATCCAGCTGGCGCCCGCGAGCAGCTTCGAATAGCGGCGCATGTCGATCAGCGGAATGGTGCAGAACAGGGCGCCGAAATGGTCGGGATAGCGCACCAGCATGTTGGTGATCAGGATGCCGCCGTTCGAACCGCCTTCGGCGGCGATCCGGCTGGGGCGGGTGACGCCGCGCCGGACGAGGTCCGCGGCCACGGCGGCGAAATCATCATGTGCCAGCCGTTTGCCGGCGTAGCGCCCGGCGTCGTGCCAGCGCGTTCCAAACTCGCCGCCGCCGCGGATGTTGGCCTGGACGCAGGTGCCGCCGCGCTCGAGCCACAGCTTGCCGAGTGCCGAGCTGTAATAGGGCTTCACCGAATGCCCGAAGCCGCCATAGGCGTTCATATAGAGCGGCGCATCCCCGGTCTCCGTTGCAGGCCCCGTCTGCACATAGGGGATGCGCTCGCCGTCGACCGAGATGGCTTCGTGCTGGGTGACCACAAGCCCCTCGGGCGAGAAGGTCCGCGGCGCCTGCTTTAACGGTGTCGGGCTGCCGATATTTTCGATCAGCATCAGCGAGGGTGGCGTCAGCGGATCCTGGATGTTGGCGAGCAGATCGCCATTGCTCTCGGCTTCGTAGCTGTCGAGACGCCAGACGTCGACCACCCCAATGCCGGGGATTCCCTGCAAGGCGCGGTGGCTCCAGCCATCGGCCGATGGTGTGCAGACCTCGAACACAGGACTGAGTTCGTCGAGGATCGACAGCACCAGCTTGCCCGATGTCCAGAACCAGCCTTGCAGCGCCCGTCGCGGTCCCGGTTCGAACACGACTTTGAAATCACGGCCGCCCGCGAGGAACTCCGTCAGCGAAATGCCGAGCACAGTGTCCGCCGCATAGGTCTGTCCGCCGACGGTCCATGCGTTGCGCAGTTTCACGGCGAGCCAGTCCTGGTGCGCATCCATCCAGGCGTCGGTCGGAAGCTCGAGCCGTGTCCGCGCGCCGGTTTCGTCACCGAGCCAGATATGATGATGGAAGAAATCAAGCTGCTCGACGAACCAGACCCTCGGGATCGCGCCGGTGCGGTCGATGTCGACATAAACAGCCATATTCTCGGCTGATGTCTCGAAGATGACTGGTGCGGCCGTCACGTCCGTCCCGCGCCGCCACAGTCTGACCGTGCGCGCATAGCCTGACGAGGTCGCCATGCCGTCACCGTATGAACTCGTCAGCAGAAGCGTATCGGCGTCACACCATGCCACACCTCCCTTGGCTTCGGGCAGCACAAAGCCGCCGTCGACAAAGCTCTTCGTCTTGATATCGAATTCACGCAGGCGCACGGCGTCGCTGCCGCCGCGCGACAGGCTCAGGATGGCGCTGATGTGGCGCGGCGGCAGCGTCTGCGTCGAATTCAGAAGCCAGTCGTGGTCTTCGTCCGCGGCGAGCCGATCGATATCGAGAACGACATCCCACTGCGGATCGGGCTTGCGGAATTCCTCGATCGTGGTTCGCCGCCAGAGGCCGCGCGGATGGTCCTTGTCCTTCCAGAGATTATAGAGCAGCCCGCCCCGCCGGGTGACGTAGGGGATGTTGTCGGGCCGGTCGTAGATCGCGGCGAGCAGGTCGCGATCGGCAGCGAAGCCGGGGCCGCCGAACGTCTGCAACGTCAGCCGGTTCTGCCGATCGACAAATTCCAACGCGCGTTCGCCGTCGACCTCCTCCAGCCACAGATACGGATCGTCATCGGGGGCGGCGAGGGTCGGCCTGTCGTCGACGGGCATGATACGAGCTCCGTGCGGCTGTTCCGGCTTGCCGCGAGCGCCATGTTGGACAGCCTTCGAGTTACGCGAGGGCGCGCGTTCTGTCCAATGTGCGCTATGCGCATGGCCCGTTTCCGCTGCGGCCGGTTGAACGGGCGGGCATACCCCCGCATAGTGCAGGGAATCAACTTCACCACCTTTGTTGGGCGGAACGCCAAGGATTGACAGTGATCGATGAGACCGCCGACGATGCGCGTGCGCGCGTCAACGTGGCGCGGCTTGCCGCGGCGCAGGCACTGACGGGCGCGAACTCGGCCGTGATCTTCGCCACCGGCTCGATCGTCGGCGCAACGCTTGCGCCCGACATGTCCTTCGCCACGGTTCCGCTCTCGATGTATGTGCTGGGGCTCGCCAGCGGCACCCTGCCGACCGGAGCGATCTCGCGGGCCTATGGACGGCGCACGGCCTTTGTCATCGGCACCGGCTGCGGCGTCCTCACCGGCCTGCTCGGCTCGTTCGCCATCCTGCGCGGATCGTTCGCACTGTTCTGCTGCGCAACCTTTCTCGGCGGGCTCTATGGCGCGGTGTCGCAATCCTATCGCTTCGCTGCCGCCGACGGCGCCAGCGCCGGCTTCCGTCCCAGGGCGGTGTCGCTGGTGATGGCGGGCGGCGTGTTCGCGGGCGTGCTCGGCCCGCAACTCGTGCAGTGGACCATGGATGTCTGGCCACCCTATCTGTTCGCCTTCTCCTTCGTGGTGCAGGCGGCGGTCGCACTGGTCGCGATGGCGATCGTGGCCGGCGTCGACGCGCCGAAGCCCGCGCCGGCCGATCTGCATGGCGGCCGGCCGCTGCTCGAAATTGCCCGGCAGCCGCGCTTCATCGCGGCCGCGCTGTGCGGGGTGATCGCCTATCCGATGATGAATCTGGTCATGACGTCGGCGCCGCTGGCGATGAAGATCTGCGGCCTCTCCGTCAGCGATTCCAATTTCGGCATTCAATGGCACATCGTCGCGATGTACGGGCCGAGTTTCTTCACCGGCTCGCTGATCGCCCGCTTCGGGGCGCCCGCCATCGTCGCGCTCGGCCTGTCGCTGGAGGCGATCGCGGCCGGGATCGGCCTGTCGGGCATCACCGCAATGCATTTCTGGGCGACGCTGGTGGTGCTCGGGGTAGGGTGGAATTTCGGCTTCATCGGCGCCTCGGCGCTGGTGCTGGAGACCCACCACGCCCGGGAACGCAACAAGGTGCAGGCGTTCAACGATTTCCTGGTGTTCGGCGTGATGGCGATCGGCTCGTTCTCGTCCGGCCAGCTGCTGGCGAATTACGGTTGGTCGGCCGTGAACATGGTGGTATTCCCGCCGGTGCTGTTCGGGCTGCTGGTGCTGGCATTTGTGTCGGTCGTCCGACGCCGGGCGCGGCTGCAGGCCATGCCGGAGCTGCCGGATCCGGGGATCTGATCCGCTGTATCCAGCTGGCCACCGCAATCGCTGGAGGTTTCATGCCGTCGCGTGCCCGTCTCGATGAATTCATCGCCGTCGTCGTTTCAGGCGATCATGTCGGCGCGATCGAGCGCTATTACACCGAAGACGCCAGCATGCAGGAGAATGCCGCGCCGCCACGGGTTGGCCGCGACATGCTGATCGCCCACGAGCGCGCCGCGCTGGCGCGGGTCAGCAGCGTGACGTCGACCTGCGTGGCCTCGATCGTCGAGGGCGACCGTATCGCGATCAACTGGGTCTTCGTCTTCACCGATCATGCCGGCAAGACCACACGGTTCGACGAAATCGCACTGCAGGAATGGCGCGGCGACAGGATTTGCCGCGAGCGGTTCTTTTATGATCCGTCGACGCTGAAGGGCTGATGACATCTGCTGACACTTCGCTAGGCATCGAAGCATCGCGTTGGCACGTCTGCTAACCATCGCCGTCATGGCCGGACAAAAGCGCGAAGCGCGTTCATGCAAAGAGACGACATTGGACGCATCCAGCCACCTCACCGACGAGACCTCCATCCGCTATGAAGGCTGGCGGATCGTCGCGGTCTGCTTTCTGGTCGCGACCTTCGGCTGGGGGCTCGGCTTCTATGGCCAGAGCGTCTATCTCGCCGAACTGCACCGCTCGCGCGGCTGGCCGGCTTCGCTGATCTCGGGCGGCACGACCTTCTTCTACCTGTTCGGCGCGCTCGTCGTCGTCTTCGTCAGCGATGCGATCAGGCGCTTCGGCCCGCGCCATTGCCTGCTGGCGGGCATTTCGGCGATGGCGCTGGCCGCGGTCGCGATTGGCCAGGTCACCGAGCCCTGGCAACTCTACCTCGCCGATGCTCTGCTCGCCTTCGGCTGGGCCGGCACCAGCCTTGCGGTCATCACCAACACGCTGAGCCTGTGGTTCGAGCAGCGGCGCGGCATGGCGATCAGCCTGGCGCTCAACGGCGCAAGCTTCGGCGGCATCGCCGGCGTGCCGCTGATGGTGCTGGCGATCGGGCATTTCGGCTTCGCCGGGGCGATGCTTTGTGTCGCCATGGTGATGATCGGCCTCCTGGTGCCGGTCGTGCTGCTCCTGGTCGGGACGCCCCCGCTCCACGCCAGGGCTGCGGCGGTCGCCGGGAATGCGCCATCATCCGCGCAGATCCGCAAGCGCGCCTTTCGCGACATCGGCTTCCTCACCATCGCGATTGCCTTTGCGCTGGTGCTGTTCGCGCAGGTCGGCTTCATCGTCCACCTGATTGCCTTCCTCGATCCGAAGATCGGGCGGGAGCACGCGGGAATCGCCGTCGCGCTCCTGACCGCGATGGCGGTGGCCGGGCGCGTGCTGTTCTCCACCGTCATCGACCGCCTCAACCAGCGGCTGGCGTCGGCGCTGTCCTTCCTCAGTCAGGCTGTGGCGCTTGCGATCCTGATCAACGCGCACAACGAAATCGTCCTGATCGCGGCCTGCGCGCTGTTCGGATTCTCGGTCGGCAATCTCATCACGCTGCCGTCGCTGATCGTGCAGCGCGAATTCGACTCGCGCTCCTTCGGCGTGCTGATCAGCCTGATCACGGCGATCAACCAGGTCACCTACGCGTTCGGCCCCGCCGTCGTCGGCGTGCTGCGCGATCTCTCGGGCAGCTACGCACTGCCGTTCTACGGCTGCATGGCGCTGGAAGTGGCGGCGGCAGGGCTGATCATGGTGCGGGGGCGGGGGCCGATGGACTAACTCAGCCGTCATTCCGGGGCGATGCGAAGCATCGAACCCGGAATCTCGAGATTCCCCGATGCGCAATTGCGCATCTGAGGTCTGGTGCTACGCACCATCCCGGAATGACGAAAGAAACGACTACACCTCCCGCTGCCGCAGCAGATCCTCGAGATCGAGCCGGTGGGTGAACATCGCCAGCCCCCCGTCGGCGTTGCGTGGCCATTGCTCCTTGGGGCGGTCCCAGTACAGCTCGACGCCGTTCTCGTCGGGATCGCGCAGATAGAGCGCTTCGCTGACGCCGTGATCGCTGGCGCCGTCGAGGGGGATCTGCGCCACGATCAGGCGGTGCAGCGCGTCGGCGAGCGCGGGCCGGGTCGGGTAGAGGATCGCGGTGTGAAAGAGTCCGGTGGTGCCGGGCGGCGGCGGCTGGCCGCCCTTGCTTTCCCAGGTGTTCAAGCCGATGTGGTGATGGTAGCCGCCGGCCGAGATGAACGCGGCGCCGGAGCCCAGGCGCTGCATCAGCTCGAAGCCGAGCACGCCGCAATAGAAGCCGAGCGCGCGGTCGAGATCGGCGACCTTGAGGTGAACGTGCCCGATCCGCGTGCCTGCGATGATGGGGGTGGTCTCGGGCATTGGTCTTCTCCTTGCTCCGTCTCCACCTCGCCCCGCTTGCGGGGAGAGGTCGGATCGCATCGTGAGATGCGATCCGGGTGAGGGGGACTATCCGCGAGTTCTATGTGGGGGCGAGAGCCCCTCACCCCAACCCTCTCCCCGTGAAGAACGGGGAAAGGGAGAACAAAGATCACGCTAGCTCCGACACCTCGCCCGCGGGCAGCTCGAATTCGAAGGTGTTCAGCGTCATCGACACCATGGTGTAATAGCCGCACAGCCCGATGATTTCGACGATGCCGCGCTCACCGAGCAGCTTGACCGCCTCGTCATAGAGCGGCTGCGTCACGCCGTGGCCCTCATGCAGCGATCGGGCGAGGTCATAGATCATCTTCGCCTTGGGATCGTCGAAATGCGGCGTGCGGCGGTCGCGGATGTCGTCGATGATCTTTGGATCGAGGCCGCCTTGCAGCGCCAGCCGCTTATGCGCATACCACTCGTAGTGCGAGGTCCAGTGCCGCGCCGTGACCAGGATCGCGATCTCGGACTCGGCCGCGGAAAACACCGTGTCGAAGCGCAGGAAGCCGCCAAGCCGCGTGGCATGCCGGGCCATCTCCGGGCTGTTGAGCCAGGCCATCATCGGCGGCGGCGGCTTGCCGCGCTTGCCGGCGATCGACTCGTCATAGGTCTGCTTCTGGTCCGCGCTCATTTCGCCAGGCGAAAGCAACTTCAGGCGCATGTCTGTTTCCTCCGTGTTTTCAATTGACGCGGCAGATCCGATGGTTGAGGCGAATACACGGAATCGCCGGCGGAGACCACCAGTGCCCGGGGCCAAGGGCTATTGCGGCAAGGCGTATTGAAATTCACCTGAAGCTCTGTCTAAGGTCGATCCAAGCAATATCGATGGAAACGCACCATGGCCGATCTCGAACAGTTTCGCCGCGACACCCGCGCCTGGCTGGACGCCAATTGTCCGCCGGAGATGCGGCGTCCCATGACCTCGGACGAGGATACGTTCTGGGGCGGGCGCAACGCCAAATTCTCCTCCGAGCCGCAGCGCGTCTGGTTCGAGCGGATGCGCGACAAGGGCTGGACCGTGCCGCACTGGCCGAAGGACTATGGCGGCGGCGGGCTCGACGGCGAGGAGGCCAAGATCGTGCGTCAGGAAATGGCGGCGATCGGTGCCCGCTCGCCGATCACCTCGTTCGGCATTTCCATGCTCGGGCCGGCGCTGCTGAAATACGGCACCGAGGCGCAGAAAAAGGAACATCTGCCCAAGATCACCGCCGGCCTGATCCGCTGGTGCCAGGGTTACTCCGAGCCGAATGCCGGTTCCGACCTCGCCTCGCTGCAGACCCGCGCGGAGAGCGACGGCGACGACTACATCATCAACGGCCAGAAGATCTGGACCTCCTACGCGAACTACGCGGACTGGATCTTCTGCCTGGTGCGCACCGATCCGACCGCGAAGAAGCATGACGGCATCAGCTTCATCCTGTTCGACATGGCGTCGAAAGGCGTGTCGACCAGGCCGATCCTGCTGATCTCAGGCTATTCGCCGTTCTGCGAAACCTTCTTCGACAATGTTCGGGTGCCGAAGGCCAATGTGCTCGGCACCGTCAATCGCGGCTGGGACGTCGCGAAATATCTGCTGCAGCACGAGCGCGCGATGATCTCGGGCATGGGCGAGCGCGGCGTGGGCCGCCCGTTGGGGCAGGTCGCCGCCGACTCCGTCGGCGCCGACGAGCAGGGCCGGCTGGGCGATCCGATGCTGCGCAGCCAGATCGCGACCTTCGACATCGACGAAGCGGCGCTGGCGGCGGCGGCCGAGCGCATGGGCGATCTCGCCAAGGCGGGCCAGGGCCATCCGGCGTTCTCCTCGGCGATGAAATATTACGGCACCGAACTCAACAAGCGCCGCTACGAAATCCTGATGTCGGCGGGCGGCATCGACGCGCTGGAGTGGGAGAGCGACCGCTCGCGGGGCGGTGCGCGCCCGCGCGCCTGGCTGCGCACCAAGGCCAATTCGATCGAGGGCGGCACCTCCGAGGTGATGCTCGGCATCGTCGCCAAACGCATTCTCGATCTGCCGGGGGCCTAGCCGGTCGTTCCGGGGCGGCGCGAAGCGTCGAACCACAGATGCGCAATTGCGCATCGGGGAACCTCGAGATTCCGGGTTCGATGCTTACGCATCGCCCCGGAATGACGGCTCAAAAATATCATCTTTCAAGACGTCAAAAACTCGGAATCCCTCTCATGGCCCTCGTCCTCACTGAAGAACAATCGATGCTACGCGACAGCGCGCGTGGTCTGATCAGCGACAAGGCGCCGGTCGCGCATTTGCGCAGCCTGCGCGATGCCAAGGACGCGACGGGTTTTTCCCGCGAGCTCTGGAAGATTTTTGCCGAGATGGGCTTTACCGGCCTGCTGGTGCCGGAAGAGTTCGGCGGCAGCGGGCTGGGCTGCGTCGAGGCCGGCATCGTGATGGAGGAGATCGGCCGCAGCTTGATGCCGTCGCCGTTCCTGGCGACCGGCGTGCTCGCCGCCTCAGTTCTGTCGCGCGGCGGCAATGCCGCGCAGAAGCAACTCCATCTGCCGAAGATCGCGGACGGCTCGCTGCTGGCCACGCTCGCCATCGACGAGGGCGCCAAGCATCGCCCGCTGCACACCGCGATGCAGGCCGTGCGATCCGGCAATGGATTCAGGCTCAATGGCGCCAAGGCGCTGGTCGTTGACGGCCACGTCGCCGACCTCACGATCGTGGCGGCGCGTAGCGCGGGCAGCCCCGGCGAGCGCGACGGGCTGACGCTGTTCCTGGTGGATCCGAAGACGAAGGGCATCGCGATCGAACGCACCATGATGGTCGATGCCCATAACGCGGCCAGGATCGAGTTCGATAATGTCGAGGTCGATGCCGACGGCGTGCTCGGCGAGGTCGATCAGGGCGCTGCGCTGCTGGATGGCGTGCTCAATATCGGACGTGGTGCCGTGGCTTCCGAAATGGTGGGGTTGAGCGAAGAGGTGTTCGGCCGCACCGTGGCCTATCTCAAGGATCGCAAGCAGTTCGGCAAGGCGATCGGCGAGTTCCAGGCGCTGCAGCATCGCGCCGCGCAGCTCTATATCGATATCGAGATCACCCGCGCCGCGGTGCTGAAGGCGCTGCAGGCGCTCGATGGGGATATCACCAAAGCGACGGCCGCGGTCGCGGTGGCCAAGGCGCGCGCCGGCGCGACCGCGACCCTGGCCGTGCAGGAGGGCGTGCAGATGCACGGCGGCATGGGCATGACCGATCAGTTCGACATCGGCTTCTTCATGAAGCGCGCCCGGGTCTGTCAGGAGCTGTTCGGCGATGCCAACTTCCACGCCGACCAGCTGGCGCGGATGAAGAGCTATTGAGCGCGCCGTCGCCTCACAGAGGATCACCATCATCCGCGAAAGGTGCGTGATCCGGTCGAGGTCTTACGCAGGCAGACGTAGATCTTTCGGCGTGAGGCTTTCGACGTTGTCCGTCTGCTTGACCCGGAAGAAAAATGTCTGGAACAGGCGTGCATCCTCCCAAGAGCTTCCCCACCCGTTGGCTCCGCTGTGAGGAACTCGACCCCGGTGCAGGATCAGGCGGTTATGGACGTTGGCCAGCGTGTCCTGCAGGATCCACTCGCTGCTTGGTGTCATCCAATCGAACTGCCGCCGCGGATCGCGATTGGCCCAGGTTCGCAGCCCGGTCTGCGGGTCGACGGAGCCATGGTGGAAATAGATCAGGCCTGCCCACCCATCCATGCCGACGGGATTCCAGCTGTCATGATCGGTATGGCTATGGACCCCTGCGCCGAGCTTCTGCTGCTGGTCGCTCTTGGCATGAAAGCAGCAATTCCACCACGCGCTTTTTTGCATGACCGAGCGATGGTCGGGCGTCGGATAACCCGAAGCATCGACCGGAAAGTCGCAATTCCAGGCATCCCGGTCGATCGTCTCTCCGGTCAGAGCCTGGAGGCTTGCGATCAGCGCAGCCGAGGACTTGAACGGGCAGTCGCCGGCGCTCTTGTAACGAGAGGCCCGCCAAGTGATCCGTTGGCTGGCCGTTGGCGTTCCCGGCTGTTGGTAGGGATAGACATAGTCAAGTCCTTGAGCATAACGCAGGACCGCCGTAGGATCAGCGTAGAAGTTCTCGACAATGACGATATCCCTCTTCATGGCCGTCTCGCTGAGTTGCAGTTGGATAACGATCGCGAAGGATTTGTCGCCCGGGAGCGGATTTGCAAGCATCCCTGCCATCTCGCACCTCTTACGGGCTGCGCCGCGTCCTGGTGACCGGGGCTACCGGCACGGTCGGGGAGGCCGTCGTGCGTGCACTCGCCGCGGCGCGGATTCAGGTGCGCGCGATGGGGCGTCATCGTACGGTCGCGTGCGGCGAAGGCGTCGAGGCGGTCACGGCTGATCTTTCGGATTTCACGGCGTTGCTGGACATCGTGACCGGAATTGACGCCGCGGTGCATTGCGCGGCTGCGCTGTCCTCGGACGCAGATGTATGTACCCAGGTCAATGTGCAGGGTACGCGGCACTTGCTCACCGCGCTCGCGGCTGGAGGGTGCAAGCGTCTGGTCCACATTTCCTC
>Ga0307507_10008594_pt1 | contig 14025 bp, 6 predicted proteins | sample 7_EM_MG_FD_207223 | JGI IMG/M metagenome (GOLD analysis project Ga0307507, IMG submission 207223) | Populus trichocarpa ectomycorrhiza microbial communities from riparian zone in the Pacific Northwest, United States - 7_EM | ecosystem: Host-associated > Plants > Roots > Unclassified | place... | reverse complement strand
TTCAACTAGATCATTTACCTACTATGCTATTGGTAAGATTATTTTTTTTAAAATTAAAAAAATATTCATGCATTATTAATGTATTTTTTAAAAGAAAAAAAATTTAAATTATATAGAGATTGATCTGATGTGATCTGGTTAACTTGACAAGTTTAAAAACAACCTTGGATAATCGAGAAAAAAAACATGGTTTGACTAAATTTTTTTGCAAGATTATATTTTTTTAAAAAAATATTAAGACAATATTATATTAGATAGACCCAGATAAACCCATATTAACATATAAAATCTACGATCTTAGTCATGAGACCATGGTAACTTCATAAAAAAAAACATATTGAAGTTCAATTCTAAATCAACCCAATATTAAATAATAAAATTAAAAAAATCAATTAAAAAAAGATAAAAAAATCTGAGTTAACCTGATAAATCTAGATCATCAGACCGATATAACCCAATAGAAAAAAAATTAAAACAAATCATGAAGCTTTATTCCTAATAAATCCAACATTAAATGATTAATTTACAAAAAAACAAAAAAAACTTGAGTCAATCCGGTTTAATCAGTCAAATTTATTACTCGAAATCTCACAGAAAGAAAAATAAAATAAAATTATGAACTTGTTTTTCAATAAAATCAAATGATGAAGGATATAATAAAAAAATAATTATAATAAAAAATTCTACAAAACCTGAGTGAATAAGGTTAACCTATCAAATTTATAACTCGGGATATAAAATTAAATTAAATTTAATATTAAAAAAATAGAGTTAGGTGAGGAGGGGAATAGTGGCTTCCCCTCCTCAATAATTTCCTGTTAATTCCGACTTGTATTTTTTTAAAAAAAAAAAACTCGGCTACAAAACACTAGGCAAGTTTGCAAAGGCCGGTAGGACCAAAATGTTACATCAATCATTTTCTACCTTTCAACATCAAGAAGAAGATAGGGAGCAGATATATAAAATAAAATAAAGGAGTCCACACCATCATCTTTGAATGGCTTCTATATATTAACGCCTTGAATGGGTACATCTTCTGGTGGATCCCATGCATCTCTCTCTCTCTCTCTCTCTCTCTCTCTCTCTCTCTCTCAGTGTATTGAATCACAACTTGCATGAGGGAAATTATTTGATTTCAAAAGCAGAACATGTTTGGAACCAGAAATCCAGTATCTTTTGTAACTCCAAGAAAGAAATTATAGCATGATGCTGAGTGAGAATCTCCAAGGAAAAGGATTACAGTGGTGATGATGCTGGCTCTCCAAGTGCACGTCCAGCTCGGAGAAAGTGAAGAGAACATCTTCGTATATGCAGTGACATATATCCTTTTTGGTTAAAAGAAAAAAAAAGATTAAAAAACCAGTACCTATCCATTAATTTCAAAGAAAAAATGATTCTTCGATTACTCTGGCTAGTTGGAATTATGGTCATAGTTCGGTGTTCTAGTATATATTCCTCTATTGTACTTCTATGAATACTTAGCAGTAGTAAGATCTCTTAATTAATATTATTCTTAATGAATTTTAAAATATTTTTTAATTGAGAAAAAATTAATCATCACATAAATTGAAATTACTGAATGGAACGAAGACCCTCTGGGATGTAACACATGATAACAACTAATTCAAAAAATTAGTAAACGTTGAAGGGAAAAAAAAATCAAAATATTAATTCTATTTTTTTCTCATAAAATATTTTAAAAATAAAGGCAATTTGTAATGAATATAAATCTAAAATTTGACTGCGTTGTAGTTTGTGATTCATAAATACATATGCTGGAGTGGAACACCGATATTTACCTCTCTAGAATTTATTTCATGTGAACAATTAATAGGTTGAGGAGTGTGAGGGCAATGTTCTCACAGTATAGTAAAGTGATATTAAAAAAAAAAATTATTAATACTCTTTGAATAATTAGGATTTATGGGGCGGTTAAGTTTTTTTGGACGGTTTAAAAGTTGATCTTTCACGTGGATATAGATATATTATCGAATTACATGTTATTTTCAGTTTTTTTTCTATTGCAATATTCATCAATATTAATGCTGTAAGTTTTTTTCTCGCATCAAATTGCATATATTGCATCCATTTTCAATCTTTCTTTTTGTCTTTCCCTAACTTAATTTTCTTCAAAATCTAAAACCCATCTTACAATACGTCCTCCTCCATACTCTATGTGCATCACATGCGTCCAATAAGATTGACAAGAAAAAAGAGGCGTAAAATTCTTGTAATAAAGACGAGTCCCCACAAGTCGTATGTCTAAACTCGAGGGACCATTGGCAATGCAACAAGGTGATACAGATACGTGGTGTTCAACATCAAGAAGTAGTTGGCTATCTTTAATTTCGATACTTCCCCCTCTACTCCTTCAGTCAATTTGCAGGTTGACTCGCTAGTTTTAGAGCAAGATAAAAGCATTTTTCCATGTTGATTGTTGAATGCTATCTGCAAAGAATTCCTCCAGTTGCCAGATTTCGAAATTAACAGCTTTAGTATAGCTAACAAAATGGACGGAGAGAATGTTGATTGTAGATTTATCTCGAAATTAGATTTTTTTTTACACCAATCACCGAATGAGCCCTTAATAGCTTCCAATCCCACCTAGCTACATAATTTAATTTAAATTTGTATCTTGCCATAATGTAGTTACCGTTCGTGTCTAAGAGCATGCTCCTCCGTTCAAATACGATATCCTTGGCGTCGACACAGCTTATGAAACAGCACAAATATGAAGCAGGGCCTTGCTGTAGAAAATTTGGAGGCAGTCGGCGGGAAAGACTGCTCCCTGCAGGAGCAGGACTCAACTAGCATCTTGAGATAACAAATCTTCTGTGTGTGTGTGTGTGTGTGTGTGTGTGTGTTAGCAGAAAGGAACAAAAGTGGTGCTGTCTCCATCCAGTTAGCAGCAACACGCGAACAAAACTATTACATTCAATAAAAAATGGTTACGAACAAGTTCTATGGGGATATTTAATCCTTGTAACAGCTATTTCAGGATATGAACAAAGAAAATATGATTGCGTCTATTTCAGTAGGCAGATGATTGGTAAGAGATTAAATGCTTCGCGTATCCACTAGGAAGTTGCTTCCACCACCCTGCAATGGTCCTGATTTATGCATCCAGGGGACCATAAACACCTGATCAGAATGCACATTCACCAATTAACCTGTTCACATCAGAAAAATGTTGTCAGATCAATTTTAAATGATGGCGCGGCGCACTTGTGACATCAGATTTTTTTCCCCTTTCAGCTACTTGGGAAGCCTTTTGGACCTTGAGCTCCTGAGGATGGCTCTTCCTCATCTCCGGTGCGAGAAAGATTTTGGAGGCAGATCACTTGGAAGACGCCAAATGAAATGACTTAACTAGCTAAGCTAAGCACTAAGCAGTATCTACTCGCGACAACAAGTTATACAAGAAAACATGCAAAAAAAAAAAAAGGAACGTGAAAAGGGAACGTGCTGTATAAAGCGAACAGTTTTGTCCTGGGGCCATGGACGGCTAGAAAGGGAAATTAGTGGAAGCCATGAATAATGATACCTAATACAGTTCATATTTAGCCTGACATATGGCTGTAAGTAGGGCAGAATGACAGGAAAAGATTTTTGTGGCTAATCCCCAACAAGTTGGTTTTGGACCATTCGTTGCTTGGAAGGATGACAATTAAAGATAAGCCAGTAATTGGCTGCATTTGCTTCTTTCGGATCCAATATATGCCCTCAAGTTGGATCACTATCATCCACTTGGGAAGACAAATATACCCAAACAATCGGTTGATAATTTTAAAACTAATTTTAAAACTCGTGAGATTAATTAAAGTGCACGTAAGCTGATCTGGATATCTTAATAATAAAAAAAAAGCCCAAACATTAAGACACTGATTGTATTCGGGGTTGATTTGGCTTGTAGTTTCAACTAAATTTGAGTTTTTTTGTTAAATTTTTTTTTATATATTCAAGAATAATTTTAAAAATAAAAAAAATATTATTTTAATATATATTTTTTTAAAAAAAATATTTAAAAATAAAAATTATCATAGTATCCAAGGAATTCTTCATCTAGAAATTCAAAAGTTTGGGATGTTCTAGCAGATAGAACTGTATTTTCCGGGAAGGTAAAGAGAATAGAAAGACTTACCCACCTTGTCACTTGGAGGAGCGTCACTGACTGCGGTTCCAGCACTCAAGGGTCCGCCAACACTGCTTGTTGGTGCCATCATTTGATTCTGCTGTACTGTTTGCGAGCCAAACCGGAACATATTCATGGGCTGCAAGACCAAACCAATGCAGCAACAACATTATCACTAAATTATTTTCTGATCAAGAGATCAGAAAGCAATTTATATTACTTTAAAAGCCATACAACAAAAATTATTATCTCATGAAACGAGGAGTAACATGGAACCTGAGAAGCGGCTTGCATATGAAAGCCCATGAAACGCGCATACTGGTCAGCGAAAGCCGGATTTTGCATCTGGTTGTGAAAATTAACTGGATTCAACACTGGAGCTTGGCACATTACTCCCGAGTTCTGTGTCGGAGCCATAGAAATGGATTGATCAATGAGTTGGACCCTAGGCAAATGCATTGGATTTTGCATAGAAGGCAGAGGGGGACCCATTCCCATGCGAGACATGAAATGCTGCACTCCTGGAAACAGCATAGGGGCCATCCCACCACCCATCCACATTACCTGAAACACCTAGAAAAAATTGTCAGTGGCTTGAATTGAGTTAATGGAGAATGATAAGCCCAAACTATGGTTTTACAAGATTCGATACCACACCTGAAGTTGTAACTGAAGTGACTTCAAGTACTCAATTGCCTCATCCAGCATTGATGCTTTATCTGTCTGCAACATTAGGACTAGCTTAACTTCATAGAAGGAGGGACATTTTGGAAGTAAGAGAATAAAAGTCTGGAGCAAAATGAGCTCTATGTTATACTCCTGTTATGTAATAATTCAACTAAAAGTGCTCGATTCAACTCCACTATTATTTAGGCTAAACACCAAGGAAATTTTGGACAATTCTTAGGCCACTATCTTTGGTCATATATTCTCAAAAGGCCAAGGTGATCATTCCCTTTTTTTCACATCGTGGACTTGCTCTCATCTACACCTACTTTTCCCACAAATGCTCATTTCCAAATCTATCCTTTAATCACTTGCCACAAATACATCTTAACTTCGTTTCTTTATTCAATCATTATTTCATAAATATATTAAGCTTTTCTTTCGAACACTGCATACCGTGGTAAAGATTTTGGGCTAACCACAGGTGATTAGACAGAAAAGTGTCTCAGGCATGCAAAGACAAGAGTAGCAGAGATAGATAGTTAAACTTGAACTAAAAAGTTCAGAAAAGAAGACCTTGTAGCAGTGAGGTATGAGCTCTTGCAATGCTCTCATCTTCTCATTAATCCTATCCCTCCGTCTCTGCATACAAGTGGACAATAGTTGAGTAACTAATAATACAATCTTGAATCTTAAAACGTGATGAGATCAAGTATGCCTACCCTTTCTGAGAGGTTATGCACTTCAGCTGCACGACTCCTGCGGGTAGATCCTGATCGTTTGGTTGGATTGTTTCCTGCCATTGAATCGAGATCGAGTTCGGCAGCCTGTATCATTCACAACTCATGTTCATCATAAAATGTTTAACAAATTTACAAGCAGATGAAGGGAGAGTTTGTGTTTCCACCTCGCTTTGGTACTCAGAATCCTCTGTGTCTATAGTTTTTCTTTTCTGGCTACTACTAGGTCCTGCAGATTGCTTACATGTTCTACCAAAACTACTACCTGATCCACCTGAGGATGTGGTAAGAGTAGCCTCAAGTGTCTCAGTTTTGCCTCTCTCACTCTGGGAGACTATTTTTCGTGGATCATCCATGGATGGTCCAGTAGAAAAGGCAGTACTAGTCCCCATAGCATTACTAGAAGCACGGCTCATATCACGATCATGTGGAATTTGATTGCTTGACCCTACTGTTACCACCGAACACTCCCTGACCTCCCCTTGTGGAGAGTTTCCAGACCCCTGGCCTCCAAATTGTCCACTTGAAGTTCTAAAATCACCTCCTTTAAAGGGGGCGGAGAACTGAGAAAAGTTAGCATTAACAGCTTCACCAAATCCTCCTACACCAGCATGATTTTTCTCCGGGACTTGAATTCTTGGAGGGGGCATTGGATTTCCTGAAAATTCAGAAACCACATGAGGTTTATTGTTGTTGAGTTGTCGCTGGTGCTGATGCTGATGCTGTTGCTGTGAAGGTGCGGAGGCATCAAATGTAGCCGACTTTCCTTCCAAAATTTGATCAGAAAGTGGTGGAGGCAATTCCGAGAAAAAATTGGAACAGAACTCCTTTTCAAAAGAATCTTCAAGAGGGTATTGAATCCAAGACACAGCGTCATCATCTTGAATCAAATGGCTTGAATTCAGAATTGACCCACTGCCCTTTACTGTTGGTGAATCATGTTTTTGAACATGAGGGCTTGGTTTTCTGTGTGCCTGGCTATGCAAAACTACCTGCCCATTTCGCCATAGCAGCTCTACTAGGTCATTGCCTGGCCTGCAAAAGGTAAAAGATGGGGCAACCAAAATCAACAACCTGTACAAAGATAGATGCTTTAAAGATCAAGTAATCAAATTTTAGAGAAAGTACAGACTCTATGGGTTTCTTCTGATTGGAGACAGGAAGATCACCCTCAAAATTCCAATCAGGAATACAATGATTCATGGCTGAGAAGACGCAGATATCCTGTTAAACACAATACAAAAGGGAAGTCTAAAATAGTTGAAAAAAAGCATTAACAACTATTATCAGTCAAAACAAAGATAACACTTTGTGTCATTATCTGTCTCTTATAAAATAGTAAGATACGGGTACTTGAGAGTAAGCCTGTTTTATTTTATTTATTTTTAAAAAATATTATTTTACTGCTTTCTGTGTAAAAAACACATTTTAAAACAAGCTTAAATACCCTTGAAAACACACGAGGACAAACCATTTAACACATAATTAGTAAATTAATTGACTTGTTAATAAAATAACCATGAAATGGAATTAAATAATATCAAAACTGTGTCTCATAAAACAGACTAAAAGGAAAGTAAAGGCAACAAAATGAAGCACCCTACTTGAAAGAAGAAGACGAGGAGGAGGAGGAAGAAACAAGATCAGCACCAATTAAAGACAGAAGATTTTGAAAACAAAACTCATTGGAAAAACCTCAAGAAAACAAAAAGGTGCAGTCTTTAGAACAGGTTTCAAGGAAACCCAATTACTCACTCAAGAACTAAAAAACCCCCCACAAATGTTTTGTAAAGAAAAAGAACCTTGACAGAGAAGAATATAAGGAAAAAAGAAAAGAAAAAAACATTCTTCTGGCCTGCAAAAAAGAATCTAACAAAGTGGACTTCAAAAGGTACTCCTATCCCACAAGTGGGAGATGAAATCAAAGCATTCCTGACCTTACCAAACTTCCCTTGTACAACAGACTGAACTTCTTCGACTACTTCCAATATGACCCCTCCCTCTCGCGCTCTCTCTCTCTCTGAAAAACTGAGGAAATGGGTGTTATGAGAGATTTGAGAATGGACTGGACCCAGAGAGAGGAGATAAATGAAGTGTGTCTGTTTTCAACTCTCAGTTACAAAGACAAGGACATGACACAGACTCTCAAGAGTGTCTGAGACCTGAGGGAAAGATTCTGTAGTCACACCACTCATTTTTTTAATCTGCAGTTACTTACATGTTGTCCACCTGTCATATGATCAGTGAGTTAGTTTCTTCTGCGTGGGCCAGTTTGGTGAAATAAATTTGGGGTTACTGGAAATTTGATGTTATGGTCCTTAAAATTGGAGAGGGGTTAGGAAATCAATAACCAGGAAGGAAGAGAGGGTGTAATCTGAAATGTGGAGAAGTCCCTTTATTTTTGTGTTTTAAAATTATTTTAAAAAAATTTAAATTAATTTTTTAATGTTTTTAAATTATTCTCATGTCCTATATCACCAATAAATTTTTAAAAATACTTGTAATTTGGATTGATTTATTTATTTAGGAGGGACCAATACTGTCAGAAGCACTGTTTATTGCATCTCATCCATATGGTGGTTGGTTGGGTTTGGATTAGATATGCTTTCATATTGGCCCAGTTGGATTTTATTAGCTCTCTTCTTCTCCTTCTTCTTCTTAAATTTGGAATTAGATTCTTTATATATATATATATATATATATATATATATATATATATCACTGTCATGCTCTTTTAATTTGCTAGTTGAGCGGCCCCTCCATCCACCTTTCTACACTGGGATAAATCTCAAATATATTTAAATAATAATAATTTTATTTTGATATTTTTAAAACATTTTGATACTTAAGAAATAAAAAATATTATTTTAACAAAACTGTGTAATTCTTGTAGAAAGTTTAAAGCGATTGTATTTATCAGGAAGAAACATCTTCGTTCTTCGACGTCAAGTGTTATGTTTGTTTCTGCATATCACAGAAAGAAGAACAAATCATATCAAGATTTCACGAATGGCATCATGCTCCAAAAGCCTCTTCATTTAGTGACTTTTCTCCGTGTCCGGTGTCCAGGGTAGATTGTAAAGGGTAGATTTCATATGAAAACAAGGAATGGAACGCCGATAAATTGAGTACAGAATGCCTCTAAAGAAACCCATCAAGTAACTTCCTTTCTTCTTTTTTTAAAGTAGACTAGATCATTCTCCACACTCCATTGTTTACGTGTTTGTTTTTTAATAGAAAATAAAATTTAAATTATATAAAAATTGATTTAATTGACTTGACAGATATAAAGATAACACAAACAAGCAATATAAAATCAACCCAATTCTAAAAACTTTTCAAGCATTTATCTATCTTTTCAAGCAAGTTAAAAATCAAAGAATACCTCAATGCAACTCATCTTATTAGCAACTTTTTTTATGTTGAAATCTTGGCCAACCAATAATTTTTCTCTTTTTTTTTTTATTTGGCAACTCTCTCTTTTCTCTCTCAAACCAAGAAATAAAATAAAGATTTGGTCTAAAATGTTTGATCCTCTAACTTAAGGGGCTAAAGAGAAACTTTGAAAAAACCCTACTTTCAATCACATCCAAACAATAAAATCAAATAACTTTTAATAATATCTCTTCAATTCGATCAAAACAAAAAAAGTTGCAACTCATTTCGACAAATACATCTCTCTCGACTTTCAAGCATTGATGACCAGAAAAAAAATATTATTATTGCGAATAAAATTTGACTTTGAACTTCTATTCGCGTTCGAAACTTAAATATAAATGGTCCATGATAATTCTGATGCACATAGCAACAGTCGGCAAAAGGTTGTGTTTGCAATTACAATCTAACAAAACAAAAAGATTTAGGTTCTGTTTTTCCATATCAAAAATATTTTTGAAAAAATTTAAATTTTTTATTTTTTTTACTTTAAATTAATTTTTTTTATATTTTTATATTATTTTAATGCGCTGATAATAAAAATAATTTTTTAAAAAATAAAAAAACATCATTTAATGCATTTCTAAGTAAAAAATATTTTGAAAAGCAACCACAACTACACTTACAAACATGCCCGGAGGTTAATTTAAAATCAAAACTGGTGTCAAATGAAACTACAATCATACACAGGAATTATTATTTAATTTCAACTTGATAAATTAACTGATTTGATTTGAATGAATATATTTTTTAAAAGTTATATTTTATAATGAGATATGATATGAATATTATCAAAATTAATTAAAAATAAACTAAAATATTTTTTAAATAGTTATATATAAAGAGCATTTATATTATTTAATACAATACAATATATACAAATATTTACATAATACACGTGTGCGTAACATTTATGATTTCATCATTTAATATACACATACACTTCGATCTAATATATATCTTACTATTTTATTTTATATTAAATAATAAATAGGTAATAAATACTTGAATCCCAAAAGAAACATGAATATCTAATTATTTCATAGTAGAAACTTGATTAGAACGTGTTTTCAAAATGTTAATTTTTTTTTTGTAAAAAATTAATTTTTTTGTATGTTTTGGATCGTTTTGATGCGTTTATCTCAAAAATAATTTTTAAAAAATAAAAAAAATATTATTTTGATGCATTTTAACATGAAAAATACTTTGAAAAATAACCACAACTATGCTCTCAAATATACTTGTTGCTTTGATTTTATCTTTGTCTAGTATTAATTGTACCACATGCCCTTTTGTCCAATTTCAAATTGCCCCTAGGTTTATTCCATGATTACCTTGTCTAATTCTCCTAATGCAATATCTCTCTGAACTCTAGCTGTTAATTACTCTCATGCCTGCACCTAGGTGCAATTTGACATGCCTACCTAGAAAACAATAAAATCATTTTTGCTTGATCGCTGTTAATTTCTCTTTCTTTAAAATGGACTCCATGGCTAATCATTATCTGTAGCAGTGCCATATATTTATTGCTTCAAACATATTGCTGGATTAATCATGGATTTGAACATGCACTTAAGTTTATCCTGAAGTTTACAAAATGCAGATGACAACCGTGACAAAGAAGTCTACTATTACAGCTAACTGGGTAACTTCTGAGACGTGATCTTATTTCCCTATTGTTTGAGCAAAACCTAGAGGAATTATATCCTGTGCCAAGGAGCGCAGCTCATTGATCTCTTCACTAGTGAGTCTCCAACCAAGCGCACCGGCAAATTCCTCGGCCTGTTGGGCATTTTTGGCCCCTGGGATTGGAAGGACATTTTCTTGTGCAAGCAGCCAGTTCAAGATTACCTATACAGATCAAAACCTCGCTTAAATTAAAGCGTTCTAATTTGGAGGTGGTCCTGCTTCTTCAGAAAAAAGCTCAGAAAAAGAATTAGAGAACCAGGATGAACCTGCGTGTTAGTTTTACTGTAGCTCTGTCCTACTTCTTTGATTCTTTTTAGCAGAGGTTGAAGCTGCAGAACGCAAGAATGCTTCAGCTTTATAGATGGGGATTTGATGATCATAGTAAATTTTAAGTTCTTAATTCCTACCTTTGTTAGAAACTCGGGAGTGTAAATCTTGCCTCGAGGACCAGACGGAGGATTTTCTGGAGTGTACTTTCCTGTAAGAACACCTGCATAAATCCCAAAAAGATATCTTATCGCTCCTCACTAAAAACAATAAACAACGGTGGTTAGATACAATATTTTCTAAGAAAACTGAGATTTAAGTGGCTTCATTGCTCCATTGACTAGAACTTGGAAGGCCAAATAGATATTTTCAACTGTATGAGATATGGGGCACCGAAGTGAAAACCATAGAGCATGAAACAAGCACCAAACGAAGCTAGCTCACCTTGAGCCATAGGGGAATAGGCAATCAAAGTGACCCCAAGTTCGTCACAGGCAGCCTTGACACCGTTTTCCTCAGGCTGCCTGTATATAAGGCTGTAATTTACTTGGTTTGCAGCCAGTGGAACACCTCTTTCCTTGAGCTTCTTGTAAGCATTACGGAGTTTGCTCTCTGAATTTAGGAATTAAAAATATCTCATCACATCTAAAAGTTAAAAGAGGAAAAACCCAAAATTCTTCCATGTCATGTTCAATTAGAAATTAACTGCATGTTGTGTGTCGTTATCTTTTTTGTAGTTTGAACTGCTGGAATTAGAAAATTACCATCGTAGTTTGAAACACCTACAGCCTTCACTAGCCCCTGCTCAACAGCATCTCCAAGACCGTCAATATACCCTGAAAACGAATTGATTTCATTGAGCTAAGCTTCTTCCGAGTCCAAATAATTAAGATTGAGTTCTATAAGAATTCAATTCTACTGTATCTATATGCACTCAGGAACAGGGTTAGATAAATGCAGTCAGTTGCTCAATGAACAATGGTGCAACAAATGAGCCACCTTCATTTCCCCATATTCCAGGCCTGAAGACCAGCACAAAAAACTTGATCAGCAACATGTCTTGCCAAAGAGCTGCAGACTCAAATTTTAACAAATAACCAGGTTGAAAACTGCATACCAGTGTAGCTGGTAGAGTTCTACCGAAGAAAGTCCAAGGCGAGAGAGGGAATCCTTAAGCGCCTTTACAACACTCTGACGTCCCAGCCTCCAAGGCAAAGCTGCAAACTTGGTCGCAACAGCTACCTCCACTTCAGGATCTTTTTGTTTCCTTTCCTTGATGAAACTACAACAAACCATTTAAGTCGGATCATAAAAACAATAAGCTGAACACCATTTGCAATGAAAGTTTATAATTAGAACTCAGCAGTGTACCTTCCTAGAATAGTTTCAGAGTTTACAGCACCATTTAAGAGCTGCAAGTACAATAACGATAACATTTTCAGATCCACAAGTTTTTTTTTTATCAGTCCAGGGAGAAACAGTAAAACTGAATAACATGGACGCCTCACCCAAGAGCCATAAACTTCGGCCGTATCAAACAAAGTTATACCTCCATCAATACTGACATCAAAAGCCGACTTGGCAGCCTTCGTTTTCGCATCTGCCATTGTTGCAAAGCGGAAGAGAACTCTTAACATTGTTCAGCAAGAGGAAAGAAAAGGAGAACAAAATTGATTTTGTGAAGTTATAAATAAAAGTAGGCGTCATGTATAAGATACCAAACCGGGATCATCAGTTTGAAATCGGCAAATAAATGAAAACAAAGAATTTCTATATGTTTCTATAGCTTGATTGAACACAATGCCATCAATTTGCTAACAAAAACCAGCACAATACTTCCATAATTGTTTCTACAAGGACAGAATTTGTTATTAGATATAGTAATCAGTAATTATCTCAAAAAAAGTACTGTAATTCTGTCTACAAGCCAATAAAATACTTAGATTTTTAAGTACCAGACTGAATTTCTTATTTCATCTAGTTTGATCTAAAATCTTGATTCATAATAATTACCATCCCACTCGGAGTTGTTCCAGTAGCCGGTGTCACCCCAAGACCAAGCACCAAGTCCAAGCCTTGACACCTTCAAATCAGACGCACCCAACTTCACCTTGTCTTCCTCTGTTTTTGAAACGGAAAAATTCTTAGAAGCAACAACCCTCACACCATGAACTGATCTCCTATTACTTTCAAGATAGAAACATGCACTGGTCACATTCATAGCCGTAGCCATAATTGTGGGTTTTCTCCAATATTCAAGACTCTAGAACTTGAAGTTAATTAGTATTGAAAATTTCAGACCAGGTAAGTACTAGCACTAGTTTGGTAGATACAAAGTCTTGCAGATGTCCGTCGTTACTTGAAAGCAAGCTCGGTAGAAGACAAGCGAAAACTACATGACGTGACTGTACTTTTTTGATATTTTCTTGGCCTGGCTAATAATTTCGCGGAGGAGAACATCGTAATTTAAACATGGTCTTAAATACTTTGTTTATTTTAGGGTTAGAACACGGGTTGAAATTATATTTCTTATAAATTTTTTTAAAAAAAATTTAAATTATTTTTTTCTTATATATATATATTGTACATTTGGCATCAGGAAATCGTTCCAAATGGTTTGATTGGCTGGTGCTGGATTTTGAAGGAGGGTACCTTATCTGCAGATGCTATTAGTCTCTCTCTCTCTCTCTCTCTCTCTCTCTCTCTCCCCCCTTGCGTTCTTAATCTTGGGACTAACCTTTCTCTCACGTTCCATATACCTTGCTCCTTTAGCTTAGAGGAAGAAATAAACAAATTGTTGTCCAAAATATTACTAGATTGATATTAGACAAATCATCATATATGTTCAATTTATATTTATACAATATATAAAATCATGATAAACTTGTGATTATAATAAAAAATTATCATACTTACTAAGCAAATATATAAACTTGTATAAAAAATTAAAATACATTTCTAACATGCATATTAAAAATTATGCATAAGTGAATGAAATTAACTCCTAGCGTGAATTCTAAGTATATATTGAAAATATACTCAAATAAAAACAATAAAAGATATTTATTTGTTGAAATACTTAATACATAACTTGTT
>Ga0307507_10008593_pt1 | contig 14026 bp, 10 predicted proteins | sample 7_EM_MG_FD_207223 | JGI IMG/M metagenome (GOLD analysis project Ga0307507, IMG submission 207223) | Populus trichocarpa ectomycorrhiza microbial communities from riparian zone in the Pacific Northwest, United States - 7_EM | ecosystem: Host-associated > Plants > Roots > Unclassified | place... | reverse complement strand
GGACCGATTGCGGGGGTGCAAGGCCATGTGGCGCTGTTCCCACTGGTTCGCGTGGGCGCGTATCTTTCCCACGACCTTTCACCGACCGACGACGGTGGCGATGCGCGCAACGTCACCGCCGCCGGCGCCCGCGTGAAAGTCACATCCCCCTGGCCCGCCGGAAAGTGGCACGCGTGGGCCTTCCTCGGGGCGGGTTACGTGGGCGTTTACGCACGCAGCTACCACCGGTCGTTCGCGACGGACGCCGGCTCCACCGATGCCCTCGTCGCCGGCGCCGGGGGTGGCCACGTCGAGATCCCCTTCGGCCTCGGCCTGGCGTACCGTGTCTGGCGACCGTGGGAGATCACCCTCGAAGTGGGCACCCGCTTTGGGTTCGGTTTCTCGGGCACCCTGTACCAAGATCCAGGTCGGGCGGCGTTTCTCAGGGTAGGGGGAGAACGCCACATCGAGCCCATCGGCAGCGATACGGTGACCCCGTTTGCCGTCCTGGGTTTGAGCCTCGACGAATAAGCTGTGATAATCGTTCTCCCCGAGCTTTATGTCGACGAGTCAACCCACCGATTCCGCCAGTGAGGACGAGGGCCTCGTCCCGGGCGATGAGCCGTCCGGGCCTGCGCTCGCCGAGGAAGACGTGCATCCGCCTCCTCCTTATGAAGAAGAGACCGGACACGCGGGCGCTGCGGAGTCGCTGCTCGGCACGGTGATCAGCGGCCGGTACCGCATCGAGAAGCTCTTGGGTGAAGGTGGGATGGGGGCAGTCTACCAGGCTGAACACACCCACATGCGCAAGCGGCTCGCCGTTAAGGTGCTGCACGCCGAGATGAGCCGCCTTCCCGAGGTGGTCGCCCGTTTCGAGCGCGAGGCCATGGCGGCCGCCCACATCGATCATCCCAACGTCGCCACCGCGACCGACTTCGGAAAGCTGGAGGACGGCTCCTTCTTTCTCGTCCTCGAGTACGTCGAGGGCAAGAGCCTGCGCGATGCCATCGCCGTGGGCCCGCTCGAGGTGGGTCGCGCGATGCGCGTCCTCCGGCAAATCGCCGCGGCCCTGCAGCGTGCGCACGTCCTCGGCATCGTCCACCGCGATCTCAAGCCCGAGAACGTGATGCTCATCGACCGCGATGGTGAGCCCGACTTCGTGAAGGTCCTCGACTTCGGCATCGCCAAGGTGCCGGTGGCCGAGCTTTCGCGCGACGAGCACAATCGGGCCGGGCCCGCCGGGCAGGCGCTCACGCAGCTCGGCATGGTCTACGGCACGCCCGAGTACATGGCGCCGGAGCAGGCCCTCGGGCAAAACGTCACGCCCAGCGCCGATATCTACGCGCTCGGCGTCATGACGTACGAGATGCTCGCCGGCGAGCGCCCGTTCGATCACGAGAGCAAGGTCACCTTGCTGGGCATGCACGTGACCGCCCCGGTGCCGCCGTTCTCGCAGAAGGCGCCGGGCGTGATCATCCCGCCCGATGTGCAGAACATCGTCTTCCACATGCTCGAGAAGGAGTCCGCGCACCGCTTCCGCGATGCGAAGGAACTCATCGACGCGCTCGATGGCATTTGGCTCGCCTCCTACGGCGTGGTGCCGAGCGCCAATCCCGGCAGCACGGCCAACCCGCGGCCCTCGCTGGTGTCCTCCCCTCGGGAAGTCTTCGGGTCGCATCCCGACGCGAGCGGCCCGCTGCCGTTGCCCAGTGGGGAGATGCCGCAGCTTCCCCTGCGCAAGCAGAGTCCGAAGCTCCTCGTGCTTGCGGGCCTCGGTGTGATGGGCCTCATCGCCGTCGCCTTCTTGGTGGTGATGCTCGTCGGCACGGGCAAAAAGTCGGGCGACGAAAGCGCCGACGCCGCGGCGGGTGCCGGTGGCGAAACGGCGCAAGGCGCTGCGGGAGGCAAGGGCGGCGATACGGGGCTCGAGACCCAGGTGGCCGCCGCGCTCGACCTCGTGGAAAAGGGCGACGCCAACGCCGCGATCGAGAAGCTCGTGCCGCTGGAAAAAGAGCATCCCGAGCGAGCGGACGTCCACCGCGCCCTGCAGAAGGCCTACGCCGCGACGAAGAACCCGAAGGAGTCGCTGCGCGAGGCCGAGCTTTGGCTCGAGTTGGAGCCTACGGCCATCGACGACCTGAGGCTCGACGAAGACGTCCGCAACGCGGCGCTCGCCCGCGAAAAGGACGTGGTCGACATGGCGTTCGCGCTGCTCGAAAAGAAGATGGGCAGCGCCGGGCCGGACATCCTCTACGACTTTGCCTACGGCCAATGGGCCTCGCAGTCGAAGACGGTGTCCGAGCGCGCGCGGCTCGCGCTGCTGCGTTCGCAGACGCGGCAGCTTGCGAACCCCGCGCTCCTCGTCACGCTCGATCTGCGCGCGGCGTCGTCGTGCGAGGACAAGAAATCGCTTCTCCCGCGCGCCCGCACCCACGGCGACGCCCGCACCGTCGACCTGCTACGCGGCTACAACGCACGCTATGGGTGCGGCTTTTTGAGCCGCCGCACCTGCTACGTGCAGCCGTGTCTCGCCCGCGACGGCTCGCTCACCCGCACGATCGCCGAAATCGAATCGCGCAGCCGGTAGCCCTTTTTCAGGTGGTGATGCCGAAGCGCTCTTTGTTCGCGCGAACGAACTCCACGTAGACCTCGCAGGCCTCGTGCGAGGGCACTTCGCCGGTGGCGATGGCCTCCTCGAGGCCACGCTTGATCTCGCCGATGAGGCGCGACGGCTTGAGGGCGAACGCCGTCATGATGGCATCGCCCACTCCGGATGGGAGCGGCGGCACCTTGGCGTCTTCCTCGGCGAGGATGCGAATGCGCTCGGCGAGCTCGGCGATCTGCGAGAGGCCCTTGCGCTTCTTTTCCGGGCGCTTCGTGGTGATGTCCGCCTGCGCGAGGCAGATGAGATCGCCCAAGTGCGCGCCCAGCTCCCTTGCGAAGCGGCGCACCGCGCTGTCGGTCCACGACGGCTCGTACTGGTTCGCACGCAGGTGGTGCAAAATGAGAAAGCGCACCGTCTCCTTGAGCGCGGGATCGGGTGCGAAAAGACGCACCCGGCGATCCAGGCGCTCGAACATGCGCGTGCCCACCTCGGCGTGGCCGAAGAAATGGACCTTTCCGTCCGGCGTAATGGAACGCGTCTTCACCTTGCCGATGTCGTGAAACAGCGACGCCCAGCGCACCTCGAGACGGGGCACGGCCTGACGCACCACTTGCTTCGTGTGCTTCCACACGTCCTTGTGGCGCCACTCGCCATCGCCGAAGCCGACCATGGCTTCCACTTCGGGAAAAAGCGCGCGCAGGGCATTGTGCTCGAGCAGCACGTCGAGCCCCAGCTCCGGATCTTGGCCCATGACCACCCGATCGAGCAGGCTGCGCACCTTCACCGGGTCGAGCTTGAGCGCAGCGTCGAAGTCGATCGCGGTCGCGGTCAAAATACTTTTCGTCTGGCCCGTCTCGGCGGCGAAGGCAGCAAGGACAAGCGCGTCCATCGCGCGGTCGACATTGGGCGGAAGAACTTCGTGCGGGATTGCCATCGGCATGGTTGAAACTTGGAAACTCGCGAAGGGAAACGTCACCCTCCCTTCCTGGATGGGAAGGACGGGGTGGCGGGGGGAAAGTGAAGGGAGCGGAGGTCTGGTAGGAAGGGGCCGACGCTTTTATCAGAGTCCCGGGCGCTGGGCCATGCGTTGCGAAATAGTGGTGCCATGGCAAACTGGCGACGTCGACCGAGCTTTTCCGGGCGCGTCGGTGGAGCCACGCCGGTGGGAGGGGTTGGAGGACCTATGAACTTTGGTTACATGTTGCGCTTCATCGCCATTTCCGTCGGCGTCGGACTCGGTACCGCCGTGGGCTGTGGCGGAGCGAACTCGAGCGATCTTTTGGATCCCAGCGGCGGCCCCGGCCCGCTTGGCGACAGCGGCGGGAATCCACCGGGCCAAGATGGCGGTGGCGGGAGCGATACGGGATCCGGCAGCGATACGGGGACCGATGCCAACCCGCCGGGCCAGGATTCGGGCCCGCCCGCGAGCCGAGGCGTGCGCTGCGACAACGGGAGCAGCACGGAGCGCTTCTGCAGCGGCGGACAGCCCCTGTGCTGCATTTCGACCAACTTTATCGGCACGAAGAGCTACTCGTGCCTGTCGGCAGGGGGAGACTGCGGTCCAGACTCGAGCCACGTACCCGCCCGGTGCGACAGCAACGACGATTGCAGGCAAGGCCAACGGTGCTGCGGTCATCTAACGGGCAGCAACCAGGATCAACACTTCGATCGCATCTCTTGCGAGCAGGACCAATGCTCCGGGGAGTCGGTCCAGGTCTGCACGACCGACGACGACTGCCGCGGCGGCGCGCAATGCAAGGGCACCGATCCGCAAAATTCGATCTACCACTTCTGCCAATAGAGACGGGGCGCCCGTAGAGCCAAGCGTGCCGCCCGAAACGTGATGAGGGGGCGTCATGCGCGTTCGTTCGATTTTCCTCGCCGCCACCGTGGCGGCGAGTGTCGCCGCATGCAGCGGTGCGACCGGTTCGGACCTTCTCGAGGAGCCGAGTCGGGGTGCGTCATCCAACACGCCGCCGGGCGGCGGATCGGGAGCAGGGGCCGGCGACGCCGGGGGAAATCGCGACGGCGGCCCTTCGCCGGACGCCGGCAAGCCCGATGCGGGGTCTGCGCCGACGGGCATCGCGTGTGGGGACATCGAGAACGCGCCCACGTACTGCAACCACGAACGCGAATACTGCTGCGTGTCGACCTTCATGGACTCGACCCTGCGTTCGTGCATGCTGCGCGGGTTGTCGCTGTGCGGCGGCGTTCGCGTGGGGTGCGACAGCGCGAACGACTGCGGCAAAGGCGAGGTCTGCTGCGCGACCTTCAACGAGCGGACTGCGAGCTACAGCACCGTCGAGTGCACGCCGCGGGTGCGGTGCCAGGGACGCGCCTCGCAGGAGGAAACCTTCGTCCTCTTTTGCGATCCGAACGCGCCCGAGGACGAATGCGCCGACACGGGCGCGACATGCATGCGAAGCCAGAGCATCAAAGGCTATTTCGTTTGCGGGAAATGAATCGGTGGGAGACGGCGTAAGGCACGAGTGCTGCAATCGCAGTCTTCGTGCGGCACGTGGAGGAGCGCGAATACCGATGGCTCGTAATGGTTTTCTTGTTGGGAACGCTCTGTATGGCGTGCGCGCCCCGTGGCGGAGCGCCACGCGACGCCGCAGCACCGTCCGACGCGAGACACTCCGCACCTTCGCCGAAGGTGCCCGAGGTCACAGCGTCCAACCGCGACGCCGCTCCCTCGGAGCGGACGCACGACGTCGTTCGCGGGCCGCGAACCGCGCAGAGTGAGCACGACGCAAAGGAGCGCTACGCGGTAAGCCTGCTGCTTCGAAGCGCATCCGATGGCGTCGCGCGTAAGACCCACGCGCTGGAGCTCTTGGCTGACCGCACCCGCGGGGCGAGCCAGGCCACCGTGTACAAAGCGTTGCAGGCCCTCGAAAAAGAGCGCGCCATTTTCTCCGAGCTGGAGGGCCGCCTCGACACGGTGGGCGAATCCGATTGGGAGTCCTTCAAACTGGAAGCGCTGCGCGCCCTCGATACGGTGCGCGATCCCGAAGACGACGAGCCCGAAGCGCACCCGCCTGCGCGCGCACCCGAGCGCCGACCGCGCCCAACCGACGCCGCCGCCGCCGCCAAGAAGCCCTGACCAAAAAAACTCCCGCCTCCCCGTGAATCCCTTCGAGGGTTCACTTCTCGAAGATCGCCGCGAAGTCCGCGCGCAGCTTCGTTTTGAGGAACTTCCCCGTCGACGTGCGCGGGATCTGCGCCAGTTCGACGTACGCATCGGGGAGCCAATACTTGGGAAAACTCGAGGCGAGATGGGCCGCGAGCTCCTCGTTGCTCGCACGCATGCCCTCGCGGAAGACGATGGCCGCCACCGGCCGCTCGCTCCACTTCGGATGGTTGGCCGCGAAGACGGCCGCCTCGAGCACCGAAGGATGAGCCATCAGCGCATTCTCCAGGGCCACGCTGCTGATCCACTCGCCGCCCGACTTGATGACGTCCTTCGAGCGGTCGCAAATGCGCACGTAACCCTCGCCGCAGATCCGCACCACGTCGCCGGTCTTGAACCAGCCGTCCTCGGTGAAGCGATCCTTGCCCTCGTCGGAGTAGTACGAGGCCGCGACCCATGGCCCCCGCACCTCGAGCTCGCCCATGCTGGTGCCGTCCCAGGGCAGAATCTCGCCCTCGTCGCTCACGTGGCGCTGCTCCACGAAGGGCACCGCGAACCCTTGCGTGGCCCGGTAGCCGAGGCGTTCTTCGTCGGAGCCGTCGCGCTGAAGTTGCTCCTTCACCCGCGCGACCGTTCCCAGGGGGTTCATCTCGGTCATGCCCCAGGCGTGGATGATCTCGATGCCGTGTCGCTTCGCGAAGCCGTCGATCATCGACGCCGGCACCGCCGCGCCGCCCACGATCATGCGGCGCAAGCACGAGAGATCCCAGCGGCCCTTCTCGCGGTCCAGCCGATCCAGAATGCCGAGCCAGATGGTGGGCACGCCGCCCGCGAACGTGACGCGCTCGCGCTCGATCAGATCGAGCAGCGACTCCGGATCCAGGTGCGGCCCCGGAAAGACGATCTTCGCCCCGCTGACCGCCGCCTCGTACGGAAGACCCCACGCCGCCGCGTGAAACATGGGCACGACCGGGAGCACGGTGTCGTCGCCCCGGATGCCCAGGTTGTCGGGCATGCACGCCACCAGCGCGTGGAGCACCGTGGAACGATGGCTGTAGAGTACACCTTTAGGTGACCCCGTCGTTCCCGAGGTGTAACAGAGCATCGCCGCCGAATTCTCGTCGAGATCGGGAAGGGTGATCCCCGCGGGATCGGCGTCGGCGAGCACCTTCTCGTACTCGAGCAGCCCGTCCTCCTTTCCATCGACGACGATGACGTGTTCGATGGAGGGCGCATCGGCCTTGAATTTCGCATAAAGCGGCAAGAGCGATTTGTCGACGAGCAGAACGCGGTCTTGCGCGTGGTTGGCGATGTAGCCAATCTCGGAGGGGGCGAGGCGCAGGTTGAGCGTGTGCATCACCGCGCCCATGGCCGGCACGGTGAGGTAGGCCTCGAGGTGCTCGGCATGGTTCCACGAGAGCGTGGCCACGCGATCGCCCGGCCGCACGCCGAGCTTGCGCAAGGCCGCCACCAGCCGCAGCCCACGCGCGTACACCTGCCCGTAGGTGCTCCGGTCGAGTGAGCGATCCGCGCGACGGCTCACCACCTCCACGTTGGGAAAGAAGGTTCTTGCTCGCTCCAGGATGTGCGTCACCGTGAGCGGGAAGTCCATCATGCGACCGGTCAACATGTCCTCACCCTCCTGATCGTATTAACGATAACGCGAGCCATGAACCCCGTTACGGAATCTTCACCGCTTTGGCGTCGGCGTTGTCCGGATCGATGCGCTGCGCTTCGGCCAGATGTTTCCGCGCCTCGCCCACGTTTTTGAGCGCCGCGTACTCGGCCGCGAGCAGGGCGTGCGCCGTAGCCTTCTCCTTTGCCGGCGGCGCGCATGCGAGTGCGCTTTCCAGCTCGAAAATGGCTTTGCCGTGGTCTCCCAAGTTGGAGAGTGCGCGGGCGTATGCAATGTGGGTCAGGGGATGCTCGACGTCGACGAAGATCGCCGATTCGCCGGCGGCGCGCGCCTCTTCCCAGCGCTTGGCCGCGACCAGCTTCTCCAGCAGCATGCGCCATATTTTGCGATCGTGCTGCTCCAGCGGGGCGATCTTTTGCAAGAGATCGAGCTCGTCCGCATCCCGTTTCTCCTCGTGGGCCAGATCGAAGAGGCCCTTCAACGGCTCCGATTGGCTCGGGTCGTAGTGGTATGCGCTCTCGAGCGCATTGCGGTACATGGCCTTGTCCTTCTTGGCCTCGGCGATGTCGGCGAGCGCCATTTGCACGTAGAACCCGTCGCCGCCGGCGCGTTGAACGGCCTGCAGGTGTGCGAGCGCCACGTCGCTCTCCTTTTTCGCGAGCTTGGCCAGGAGGAAGTGCGCCTTCTTGTGGTCTTTGTCGATCTTGAGCGCGCTCTCCAGCTCCTGCTTCGCATCGTCGATTTTTCGCGCGTGCGCGTACGCCAACCCGAGCTCCACGTGCGCCGAGGCATCTTGCGGCGTCTTGGCCAGCGCCGCCTTGGCGTCGTCGACCGACTTGGGATGGTCGTCGAATAGGAATTGATTCTTGTAACGCGACATGCGCGCAAGCGACCACTCACGGAACGTCTTGTCGTACGTCGCCGCGGGGACGCCGAAGGCGCGCTGAATGACGTCCGGCGTGCGCACGCCCTCGCCCCAGAGTTTGAGCGCCTTCACGACGCTGCTCATGCCGTATTGCTCGACGGTGAAGACGAGCATCTGGCTCGCGGCGTAGTAGGCCACCGTGACGTCGGACGCGCCCTCGGCGTGCGTGAACGCGCGGTTCATGTCCACGGCGCCGGGCAGGGTGCCCCGTTGAATGGCCAAGTACAGCTCGGGGTCGAGCTCGCGCTTCCACTCGGGCCGGCGCGCGATGGTCTCGTATTCGCTGAGCCCCTCGGTGAACCACCGCGGAACGTGGTTTTTCGAGAGCTGAATGGCAAATACGTGCCCCAGCTCGTGCCAAAGGACCGTGCCCCAGTTGAAAGGCTCACTGCGCGGGCTCATGGCGGCCACCACGCGGCCGAAGCACACGCCCTGAATCCCGATGTTGGGCAGACCACTGGTGCGCACGCTGAATTGCTCGCGCGTCGCATAAAGCTCCACGCCCACGGGATTCGTGGGCACGAACCCGTAGCGCGCCTTCATCGACCCCCAGGCCTCCCCGAGAAGCCGCGGTACGTAGCGTTCGAGGACGGGTTTTTCTTCTTTGGAATACCGAACTTTGAAAATCCCTATTTGGGTATTATCGTAGCTGTTCGGTATTTGCTGCTCGTACAGATTGAGCGTGTTGAAGACGCGCACGTTGAAGTGGTCTTTGCCCCACGCCTTCTTCAGCGCATCCATGCCGCCGGTTTCGTCGCCGCTGCGCAGGAGGGTGAGCCCCAGTTGGGCCCAGGCTTTTTCGTCGTCGGGGTCGATCTTGGTCGCATCCCGCATCATGGTGACGATGTCGTCGTAGCGGTGCTCCCACTCCGCGTAGTCGCCGACGATGGCGTACAGCTTCGAGTACTCCTTGTTGCGGGCGAAGGTCTCGCGCTTGGCCGCCTCGTAGCCTTGGCGGTCGTCGCCGAGGAACTTGGTGGCCGCGCGCAGGCTCCAGAGCTCGAGATCGTTCGGGTTGATCTGCATGCCCGCGGCGATGGCCTGCTCGGCGCTGGTGAGGTCCATGTCGTGCAGGGCGATGCCCGCGCGCACGGCAAAGGCGCCGACGTGCTTCGGATTCACCGCGAGGGCGTCCTTGATGAGCTTTTCGGCGGCGTCGAAGTCCAGGGTCTGGTCGAGCTTCACGCGGGCCATGGCCACCAGCGCATCGGCGCGCTTGGGGCCGATGGTCAGGGCCTCTTTGACCACTTGCTCGGCGTGGCCGGGATCGTACTTGTCGAGAAAGAGTTCGGCGCGCCAGAGAAGCGTCGTGACGTTCTTCTTGTCGACGCGCTCGCTCTCGTTGAACGCGCTGTTCGCGTCCTTGGGGCTGCGCAGGAAATAGGCCGCGCGGGCCACGGTGGCGAGCCCCTCGGCGTCGCGATCGCCGACGGAGTTGTCGTTGTAGTCCTGGACGATGGTCATCAGCACCGGCTCGGCCTCGCTCCGCCGTCCGGCCGCGATGAGGTACTCGCCGAGCGTCAGGCGCGCGCGCCGGCCGCCCGCGCCCTTGTCGCTTTTCAGCGGCTCGAGCGCGCGGATCGCCTCGGCGACCTTGCCCGAGCGAAAGAGCATCTCGGCCCGAATCGCCGCCGCGTAGCCTCGTTGCGCCGCGTTCTGGGCGGCCTGCTGCGCGTACTTTTCCGCCTCGGCGAAGCGCCCCTGCTCGAGCATGATGCGCGCGAGTGCGGTCTGCGCGGCGGGTTGATCCGTTCCGCGCAGCGCCGAGAGCTCTTTTTCAGCCCGCGCGTAATCCGTCGTGTTCACCGCCTCGAGCGCCGAGGCCAAGGTTCCCGGTGCCGCCGCGGGCGCGGCCGGCGCGGCCGGCGCAGGGGGGTTGGGGCGGCTCGCCGGCTGGGCGTCGGCGGCCGTCGCGAACGCCAGGGCGGCGGTACAGGTCAAGAGAAGAGAAATGCCGTTGGGTCGCATCGGTCCTCTTTAAGGGATGGTGAGTTCGTCCGGCTGCCGGACGATTTCCTTCGTCTCGGGATCGAAGGTGAGCATCATGTCGATTCCGTCTTCGCCGTCGGAGTAGTACCCGCGGCGCACGCCCATCGCGGAAAATCCGAGGGCGCGGTACAGCGCGATGGCCGCCACGTTCGACCGGCGCACCTCGAGCACCACCAAGCGCACCTCGTGCGCCTGCGCGAAGGCGATCGTGCGATCCATCAACGCCCGCGCATACCCCTGCCGCCGACACGCCGGATCCGTCGCAACGTTGAGCACATGCAGCTCGTCGGCGACGTGCCACAGCACGATGAACGCCGCGGCCTCGCCACGCGGGGCGCGTGCCACCCAGAGGAGGGACCATGGCCGATCCATTTCCTCGCGCAAGTGGTTCGCCGTGGCCTGATGGCTGTGGAACGACGCGGAGTCGATGGCGAGCACGGCGTCGATGTCCTCGGGGCCCATCGCCTCGATGCGGGGAAAGTCCGACGGCGAGCGCTCGGGTAGCATCTGCATCGAGAGTATAGCTACAGCTCGTCGCGAAGCGGAAAGACGCTGGTGCGTGCTTCCGGTACGGCCCCGAGCGCCCGCGCCCTCGGCGCGAGCGCATACACGTCGATGGCCAAGCGCAGCGAGCCATCCTCGCGCACGATGGCTCCGGCGTAGGGCCCCATCGTGGCAAGGAGCGGGGTCAGCGGACGCACGAGCACTTTTTCCGAGCGGCCCACGGCATCGATGCCCACCGCGTACGGCGGATCGTCGTACAACCCGATGTCGAGCGCCAGAGGGGCATGGTCGTTCGTCCGCGCCTCGAGGCACGCGGAAAGGTGCGGCACGCGCGGATCGGCCGCCTCGGTCTTTCGCACGGCGCGCGCGTTGGCCGCGGGCACGGCGTACTCGTCGCCGCCGGCGCTGACCCACAGCACGCTGACCAGGCCGGTCTCGATGGGCACCTCGACACGGGCCGCAAAGCCCTCGCCGTGCCGACTCGAGAGCCGCAGCGCACCGCGCAGGCGCTGGATCGAGCCCAGCGCGATGTCGAGGCCGATGCCCCGGCCCGCGAGCAGGTCCGACGTCTCGCGCGTGGAAAATCCCGGCAAAAACAGAAGCGCGAGCAAGGTGTTGTCGTCCGCCGCATCGGCCAGCGCCGGCGCCACCGCGCCCACGTCGACCGCGCGCTTTCGCACCGCGGCCACATCGACGCCTTGGCCGTCGTCGGAAATGGTCAAGGTGAGCCGGCTCCCGCCCTTGCGCGCCGAGAGCGTGATCGTGCCCGCCGAGGGTTTCCCCAACTTGAGGCGCACGTTCGGCGGCTCGATGCCGTGGGCCACCGAATTGCGGGCCATCTGCAGGCAGGGCTCGAGCAGCATCTCCGCGAGGCGCCGGTCGATGGTCTCGTCCGCACCCTCGATGCGCACCACCACTTCGCGCCGCGAGCGCCGCGCCTCCGCCTCCACCGCGCTGGCGATGCGCGCGAACATCTGCCCCACCGGCGTCTGCCGCATCGCGGACAGCTCCGAGCGCGCGTCGCTCACGCTGTCTTTGAGCACGAGATCGCCTCCGCGCATGTCGCCGAGGGAGCGCTCGGACTCGTCGCTCACGTCGGTGAGGGTGGAAATGGCGGTATCGATGCGCTTGAGCGCGGCCGCCGGCGCACCCCACGGCCGCGGGGGGCCAATGAGGCGCAGCGCCTCCGACAGATCGGCACGCATGCGCCGAAGCCGCTGCACGCGTCCGCGCGAGCGCTCGAGTTGCCCGGAAATACGCTCGCGCGCGAGGCCGATCACCACGAAGCGATCGAGCAGGCGATCGATCGACTGCGCCTCCACGCGGATGGTCCCATCGTCGACGGCGATGGCTCGCGGCTCCTCTTCGGGCCGTTGCGAAGCGCGCGGCGCTGGCACGGTGCTGCGTCGCGACGTGGCGGGCAGGCCGCGCAAGGTGCGCAGCGCCGCCTCGGGATCGTCGAGCAGCGCGCCCAAGACAGCGCGAAAGCTGCCGAGCTCCTGCAACGCCGCGACGGCGGTATCGCGCATCGTGGCCCGTTTGAGGTGCTCCTCGAGGCCGTGGCAGAACCAACTCATGGGCTCGTCGCCCACCGCGCTCGCGGCGCCCTTCATGGTGTGCACGTGGCGGTACGCGGCCATGGCCGCATCGACGGGATCGCCCGCGAAGGCCAGCGCCGCGTCGATCTCGCGTAGCCGGTCCGAGATTTCCTCCGTGTACTGCGTGCGCACCAGCGGATCGAGCACCGAGGGGCGCAGGTCCGACGGGGGCTCGGGCCACGCCGAGCCGCTGAACCGGCGCCCTGTCGAGAGCCGCTCCACCGCGCGCGAGACCAGGTGCGACGCCTCGACGATGGCCGTGATTTCCCCTTCGCGCACACGCCGCTCGAGCCGCTGGAGCGACGCGGCCAGCTCGCTTTCGCCGGCGAGCCCCGCCGAGCCTTTGAGCGCGTGCAAGGTGCGCCGGCACACCTCGAGGTTCGGCGGGCGCTTCTCCAGCGCCGGCAAGTGACGCCGCAGCTCCAGAATGAGCAGCCGTGTCAGCTCCGGATCGACGACTTCGCTCACGTGGCCTCGTTCTTTTCGGTCGCCGTCGATTCTTCCGGCTCCGCCTCGTCGTCGGAGAGCACGCGCGCGATGGGTTCCAGCATCGGCCGGATCGCCGACATGAGCTCGTCGTGCGCGAGCTTGCTCCCCAAGGTACCGAGCGTCGTCATCAGCGACTGCACGTGGTCGTTCGCCTCGGACAAGGCACGCGCTGTCTCGGGATCGCTGCCCGTGGCCTGGCGGATTCGCGCTTCGATCTCGGCGAGCGCCCGCTCGGCGTCGGACGCGGCCCCCGCGGCAAGTGCGGCGTGCTGCGCCATCTCACTGGCGGCTTCGCGCGGGCCCTCGAAGCTCGAGTGAAGCTGCGAAAGGTCGGTGCCCATTTCGGAAAGCGCCGACGAGAGCTCGCGCACGGCCTCGGCGCCGCGCAGCGCGTGGGTGCGCACCTCGTCGCTGACCAGAAGCACCGCGCGCCCCGCCGACTCGCCGAGCCGTGCGCCCTCGAGGCCTGCGTTGAGCGCGACCAGACCGAGCCGATCGAACACGTCCGCGACGCGCGCGAAGGTCGCCGAGAGCTCCTGCGCGCGCGCCGCCACCGCCCGCGAGCGATCGGACAGCGCATCGACGGTGGCGCGCTGCTTGGCCACCACCGAGGCGATCCGTTGCGCCGCTTCGGCGGCCTCGCGCGACCGATTGAGCGCGCGCTCGTGGGCCATCCAGAACGCGCTTTCCTCGGCGGCGTTGCGGCTGGCCGCGGACGAAGCGGCGCCTTTGGCCGATCGACGCAGGAGCCGGATGAAGTGACGCTTGGATCGTTCGATCGGCATGAGCGCAGACTATCAGCCTCCCCAGCGGCCCGCCCAAGCGCCTCCTTGGAGGGTGGTGTAAACCTCCGATAAGTCAATGTCTTCCGCGGCTTCGCCGAGGAAGGACACCGAGTCGGCGCCAGTGGCCGAGTCGAAAATGCCCGCGCCGACGACGCTGGCGCCCACGATGCCGAGCAGTTCGCCGCCGTAGCGGCACACGACCATGACGCTGCGGTCGGCGCCGATGGCGATCACCGGGAGCACCTCGCCCTCGTGCGTGGCGATGCCCAGGATCTGCGCGGGTGCGCCGGGCACGCGCACGATGGGGGGCACGGGATCGATGCTGACGGTGGCGTGCGCCGGCAGGAAGAACGGCTGTCCGTCGACGCGCACGAGCAAGCCGCCGC
>Ga0307507_10008592_pt1 | contig 14026 bp, 12 predicted proteins | sample 7_EM_MG_FD_207223 | JGI IMG/M metagenome (GOLD analysis project Ga0307507, IMG submission 207223) | Populus trichocarpa ectomycorrhiza microbial communities from riparian zone in the Pacific Northwest, United States - 7_EM | ecosystem: Host-associated > Plants > Roots > Unclassified | place... | reverse complement strand
GTAGGATTTTCACCACTCCCTCGTGCCCCCACCCAGCAGCCCGGTGGAGTGGTGTTCGGCCGTCGTTAGCTGGTGTGTCGGGGTTGACGCCGTCCCGTTCGAGTAGTATTTTCACCACTCCCTCGTGTCCCCGCCCAGCAGCCAAATGGAGCGGTGTTCGGCCGCTGGCGTCTGGTTTGCCGGGATCGACGCCGCCCCATCCGAGAAGCATTTTCACCACTCCTTCGTGCCCCCGCCAAGCAGCCCAATGGAGTGGTGTTTGGCCGTCGTTAGCTGGTTTGTCGGGGCTGACGCCGTCCTGTCCGAGGAGTGTTTTCACTACTCCTTCATGCCCATTCCAGGCAACCCAATGGAGTGCTGTCCTACTCGTAGAGTCCATTTGGTTAACATCACAATCTTCTGTCTCTACCAAACTAGCTACAATCTCAACAATCCCGAAGAAGGATGCACAATGTAGACCACGGAACAGGGAAAGTTTATCGAAATCCACGGGATACCAGTACGTCTCCTGTGCTTCCAAGAGGATTTTAGTGGATATGTGGTGATCGTAGTCGTCAAATAGCTTCAGCGCAAGCAGTTTCACACGATCTGAAAGGTCCCTTCTTGCGTGGACTCCCCAATATACAGAAGAATATTGGAGAAATGGCGTGTCTAGGAGGTCGGGGGAGGGGCTGCTCGAAAAGGCCCTAACTTGCTGGGAATTTAGATAACTTAAGCAGGTTTCCGCTATTTCCGAGTGAGCTGCGCCGAAAAGGTCGGGATGAGCTCGGAGGTATTCTTGAAGCGTAAAGTGGATTAAGCGGACTGTGGAAGCCTCCTTTTCTACCACAAAAAGTCCTTGGCAACAGGCTAGCAATGTACTTATTGAAGGAACGTTGTCGGTATTGAGATTCGGCGACCCTATTTCGACCGCTAGGGCATGGCACAATTCATCGGCCTTCAGGGGCCGCTCCGCATGAGATATCCACATCAGGGCGGCCATGCCAAGCCTAACTTTCTCCCCACCCTGTCTCTTTATCCGACCCAGCGTTGCGCTATACGCATCCCCCAATCCTAAGCCATCGGCTATTGCGCTGAGCTTTTGTCGCCTGCGATGGATTGTGGTCTCCTGTAGGACGGCATCAGTATTCAGCGAGACTAGCAAGAATCTAGATATTTATCTGTTAGCGCATGCTTGAGGTAGCTTCCCTAGTGTTGTTGTTTCTACACACATTTCGGAAACGTCTTCAGGAATTCTCTTCAGGATCTCTGCTTCCAGACTACTGTTCATCGCATCTGGGGTTGTGTCCTCTTCTAGCCTGGAGTGAAGGTATCTAACAATATCGTCTCTCTTGGAACTTATGGGTAGGCTCGCCACTCTTCCGGCAAGACGCCTTTTGATCTCGGGTTGGATGTGCGGTCGTCCAGTCACGAATATTCTAGTGCCTGGAGACTTTTGGAGGATTTGGTTGAGCGAATTAAGAAGCCTGGCTTGATGTTCTGGCACACATTCGTCTAGAGCGTCGATGCATATGAACGTGCGCTTTTTGGAAGAGGTAGTCTGCAGCATCTTCACAATATTGGTGTGTTGCGGTCTTCGTCCACCAATGAAATTCTTCTGCTCCTCATACGCTTGCACTATTTCCTCTGGTACCTCTCCTAGCCCGACCACAAGCTGTTTGAGCAGGGCGCCCAGCATACTCGTTGATGACTGTTCTTTTTGGGCGGCGAAGTCGAAGTAGAAGCACGCAACGGTGACATTTTGTCCTCCAGCCTGGTCACACAAGCTATCTATCACCAATGAGCTAACATCCCGCCTTATCAGAACTCGCCCTTTTCTTCTATTCCGCGAGGTTCGTCCTTGTTACCTAATATATGTCTTGCCGACCCCTGGATCTCCGTAACAAAACAAGACTGCGTTGTCGGATTCATCTCCCCCACTACCAGCGTGCCAGCCCCTAAATTCCTCAGTTTGTAACAGCCATTCCCCTATACTTTCGACTCGACGATCTTGGATGTCTTGATGCCGTGACTTGGGATCCAGTGGGGATAGCCAGGCTAGGATATTAGACCGGTCATCGGTGACTGTAACGCTAATAGCTGTGTGGCTCATGTTAAAAGAGTTGGTGTTCTGACTAAAATGTTGCGACATTTTCTCTTTTTCGCAGGTTTAGGGTAATAGGTGATGGAGGAGGGAGTTGGTCGACTGCTGGAATTCTTGGGAGCTAAAGAAAAGCGGGGTCATTTGTGGAACCCCACGGATTCCTTAGAACTGTCCTCTCAATCCCCCCCAGATTTGTGTCAACCACGCCCTCCCTCTGCAGTATTAGGAGTAGGAGGATATGCCACACCTGTTGAAGTGCTATCCTACTGTACTATACTCGAGTCAGTAATGCACACCACAAATCTTGTGCAATACACTAGCACCCTAGAGCGCCTGTAGTTGAATCGACTAATTTAATACTCGAGTACATCGCTAAGCGCTCACCCGGTCTCAATGGGAGGCCTAATAGTGGAGACGTTACGAAACTTGTAATGTGAAATATGGTGGGACAACAGGTGCAATATACCGGTATTGCAAAATTGCAGCTTTACTTGCCGCTCAACATATAGGTAGTCATTTGCATTCCCCTTTGGACAGCATGAGTAGAAGAGCATCTGTTATCTGACCATGGTATTCATTTCCTCTTTGAAGCTAGTCTACTTCAGATATTAGGAGATATGTTGTTTTTTTGTTAAAAAAATAGCATCAATTTTATAGCAGCATGCCGAGCATAGCCTAGGAAGAAAAAGCGTACAGGTAGCTTAATTGGCAGCACAGAAAATTCCATCTTAATACTAAGCATTCCGTCCCCATTTTATGGTCAAAAATCACTCCCTTCAACTCCCCACGTGCTTTACCACCTCCACTGTATCCCTACATCCTTCCCACCGTATTCCAAGTAGGGGTTGTACGATCAAACAATCCCTTCCTCCCACCACTACCTTACGACACCGCCGCATATCACCCATACGCACTTCCTCTCACCCTTCCCTCCTTACACGATCCCATCGCCATGCATTCTACAATATCACTTTTTTTTTCTTTCTCAGGCGCTGTGTATGGTGGCGGTCGAATATCGAGGGTGTTGACTGTGCCACTATCGCTTTCAACACTATTTGAAGTAGGGTTAGTATAGGCAATGCGAGGCACTGTCTGCAAGAGATTCTCACCCGTTGATTCTGTCATTTAGTGTGTTTAATGCCGCTATTTGACTGGGACACTGCACTCCACGCTCCCTGTAATCGTTGTCGTCTAGAGCCCGGCCCTGGAAGAGTTGAATCGCACTGATAGCCATCCCTGTCCTTCCACCTCCATACCCACAGTAAACGATCGTAGCCCCCGCCTTGTCATAGGCATTCCAGATCTGATCAAATTGCTCCTGTGTTACTGCAGTACACTCTATAGCCTTGATGTGCGAATATGTGATTTCAGCGGCACGAAGCCTGCCCTTTTGGCGTGGAGATAGCTCTACGGAATTCAAACTGATGATATTCTTTATTCCATAGTTGTTGAGGAACTCAATTGAGGTTTCGTTAATGCTCTCATCGGCATCTTCGCCATCGTAGTATGGTGCGGAAGACCGTGCAAGGCGACCAGGAATCACCCACTCGAACCGTCTGAACACGGGGTTCTTGATCTTGTGTAGGCCGAACTGGGTGCACACTTCCCCAATCTTTAAATGTGGACTGCTACTGTCGACACGTTGTATTGGCCCGAGCTTACGATCACCGTCAGGGTTCACCCTTAATGAATACCCGCCCAGGTTATGCCGCCTGAAAGTAAGCCATCCCCAGCCCAGGAAATGGGGTGCAACACATTTAAGTTGGTCATGTTCCCATCGGCCTAGAAAACACCCGGTGTGTCTATTCCGCATGCCAATTCGTTCGTCTGAGTTTGTTTCGCAGGTCCACATTTGGTCATGGTGACCCTTCTGATATTCCCGGAGACAAATGTCTTCTCCTACTGCTGTAAGCATTTCGTTTGTACCGAACACACTAATCAGATAGGTTTCGTCTGGAGCTGGGTGGTCGTTCCCGCATCCAGGTGGGAACATGGTGCAGGTGTTAGTGTTAAGTGTTGAGAGAGGAGCGTGATGTACGTTGTGCGTTGCAGGATTATAAGAGTCTTGGTTGTAGGCTTGTGAGGCTCAATATAGGCTCCAGTCAGCAGTTGGAGCACTAGGGGCTCTTATATATATTCCTGGGTTTGCATGTGGTGACTGTAGGTGAAGTGAAAAATTCAGGGCCTGCCCCGCACGCCGCTATGGTAAGAGTAAAAAAATAGCATATTTCCTAATATCTAAAGTAGACTAACTTCAAAGAGGGAATTAATACCATGGTTAGATAATAGATGCTTTTCTGCCTATTCTGTGGAAAGGAGGCAGCACACTTAGTGAGGCTTGGTAAATATTTGAGTGCAGTTTTGGCTGGCTCCTCCTGAAATTTGGTGGCAAGCCATGCCAAGCCTCGCTGAAGGTGCTGCCTCGCTGAGCGCTCATCTAGTGTACCGGTACTGTACAGGGTCCTTGTACTCGAGCACACTGTATGCCGTATTCGGGCTGCTGTTTCCTAATCGTCCTGTTTGGTGCTACCTCCAGTCCTAGTACCTCTGCACTTACCCAGAAACTGGGGTGCGTGTGTCTAAGATCGAGAGAAAAGAAAAAAGATTCTACAATACAACACTGCAACGAAAGGATCTTCGACTACTTATCCTGGTAAAAGGAAAGACTCAAGTTTATTGATTTCCACTCGAGATCGTGTGTAAACTATGGCATAAAACACGCCTGCCGGTACCCAACTAGGCCACAAAACGCAAAACACCAGGCTGGCGGTTAGGAGGAGCGCCAAAGGTATGATACAAACTACTGACTCAACCCGATCTCACCCTGTGATGGGAGTATTTATATTATGACAGAGGGGAATGGTGTTATGTGGAATAAGTACTTCTTATATAGAGTAAATGGAGGCTAACGCTATCTAACCTATCACTTATTAGATATATCATACTCAAGTGTAAAGCGAAAGGGGAAGGAAAAGATACTTACAATCTACTCGGCCATAAAATTCGAAAAGCAAAACTCCAACGCCAAAAATTAGGGCGAATGCCAATAGTTGGACCAAGCGCCAAACGCCAAATACCACCCGCTCTATCTTATTACATATACTCACACATCGAGGGGAAAGGGGAGAGAACCGACGCCATATAACCCACGACTAGTTAGGTGTGCTCTAGCTTGCTCATATCAAGGTGGAGGGAAAAAGGAAGGGTACCCACCAAACGCCAACTGAACGCCAACCACCCCTTGGGAAGGGGAAGAAAAAAGAAAAGGCCAGTTGGAGGCGGGGGCATACTATTATATACAACTCTCGTTCACACAAAACAGTGCAAAAACACTCCACGTAAAATAGGAAAGAAAGAAGGCCATATTTTGTAGAGCTCATCGGTAATCTATGTTATTGAGTAGTTATTCTCAATTGGTGGCTGGGACTCCGCTGGGGGGGATTGTTTCCATACCTCCTCATTCGAAACTTTGGGGATATGATACCTATCTTGAGAGTACTGACAAACTTAATATATACCCAATGATGTCGGTTCCAACGCCACTGTTAGCGGTACAGTGCCTATACATTCCCGGGCGGTATATGAGGTCAGCATATTATCACTATTTCTGCTTGTGCTAGTGTGGGGTGTCTATTAGGTGCCGTGTACTATAACAGCATGGGGAGAGATCGAGTGATGGCTTCGGCAATCAGCTCACCGGAATGATCCAAGGATTGATTTGTAAAGGCGGAGGCGAAAGTGGGGTATCTGACACCACCGTCCCTTGTATAAGAAAAGAAAAAGAGATGGAAGGGAGAAGAAAGAGAAGTGAGAGTCTATCATACTTACTGTAATCTGAGCCAGGGGAGAGGAAGATATGATGATATTTCCACCCAAGGCGATGGTCAGGTGCTCTGTTTTTTGCACAGTTCTGTAGTACTAGTAGCGCTCGTGCTGTGTGGTTTCATATCCTATTCTATGGCAGTAATGAGAGCACAAAGCACCGCCTCCGCCCAAAACCACAGAGGATCTCTCACTAAAAACATCCAAGGAGCAAAAGAGGGCCTCTGTCGGGATCTGCCAACAACTTAGGAAAAGATACACCGCCCTTCCATTAAAGCCCTAAATCCAGCTTTCAGTGGAATAAATGTTTGTTCCCAAGTTGATATTCCATTTAATACCTTGCTGGCGCAGTGGTTAACATGTTAACCCCTGCCGCAATTGGCAGGAGCCCAGGAGCTCAATTCACGCTTACAATGAGTTATTATTGAACGATCCGTCATGTAGGGCAGGATAATTAAAAAAATACTAGCCTATGGGGACTGGGAGATTGGACAACCTAGCTTTCATTAATAGGGCTATGGGGCTTATCAATCCTGCTACGAGGTGGTAGAATCCGACTCTAGGCCTTCAGGCCGGTGATCGGCAGGATAGCAGAAAAGAACGAAAAAAAAAATCTTTTGTTTCTTTTGCTTCTTTTGCTTCGTTTTGGTCTTGGAAAGGCAGTTGTGAGTCCTGAGTTATAGACGTTTTAGGCATTTTAGTTCTGGCAAGCTATGCTCTCCCTATTTATTGCCTTGTAAACGTGTTTTGTTTTTTTTCCGGCGAAGGGAGGTACCGGTATACTGTAGATGGTCCCTAGTGAAAGACGTAAGATTGGTAGACGCCAGGCAGGTGCAGCCAGGATAAGTGCGTGATGTCGAAATGAGATCTGCGTGATACCGTACTAACTTAGCACCTCAGACCTGATCGCGTTATTAGATGATTAGATCGCACTCCCTGGGATCGTGGTATAGTATATAAGATATAAGGCTAGCCGCACATTGTCTGTTTCTACAGTATATCATCCGACTGACATACAGCAAGGGCCTATTCATCTAATAAGTGTTAGAGTAGGAGTATGGAAGGGGGCTGACTAGGTAGGATGGAATCGCTGGTAGTGCGAACTTTCCATCCTATCTTCGGCTGTTTCTCGGGATTCCAGATTGCGATGGCCTCTTACGCACTTCTCTAGCAAGCCCCCCTGCACGGTAAGGCTCCAGCTACTCTACCAGATCTTCTCCTTGTTGTACTGGCTTATAATACCTCCGCCTTAATACCCACTCATGATATGAGTACATAGGCTGCTTTTGATACTGGAACATGCTCACATGGTATGTACAGAGAAGATGACTACTACAAGGTAGATTGCTGCTATGATACCTTGCATGCTGCTATATCATCCTCCCAATTTATACCAAGTGTCTATACGTACAATAAGAGTTAGGGCGAGGGTATAGAAGAAGGGTTAATGGATCGGGCCTAAATGGCTCGCAGTGTGGATTCATAATCAACCCCTGAGTATCATGAGAATCTATAAAGGACGCTCTTGATACTAATAGAATGGGGGGTTTGAAATGATTTGCTTTTTGGATGGCAGGTCAAGACCTTTAGCCCGACAACGCCTAGCGCCTAGCAATGTGGAGATCTATCTGCAGGCTCCCTTTCGTATTTTTAACCAATTTGGAGTTATCTGTGGACCCCCCCCTCCTTTTTTTATTTTGCTCACCTTTTTACTTACCCTGCTGGGTGCCTAGTTGCTGGGCGATCGAGGCTAAAGTAGAAGGGAGAAAAGAGATCTATTTAGATAGGTCATTAGATGGCTAGGTCGAACCCCTTAGATAAGCCCTACAGTACATAATAGGGGGGAATGATATCGTACGTTGGGCAGACTGGATGACTCAAGCTAGTCATGAACCCTCTTGAGTCTTTACCGAGTGATATTTGATGATGGAGGATTGCCGTCCCAGGAATAAGGGACTGCGTCCGCCCACCGAGCATTGGCGCTCCCTATCAATAGCGAGAACAAGGGACTTACTTCAGTGGGTGACTTGAGGCGCGCCCGAGTGGATGCGCATGAGAAATTCCTTGATCGAGGCGGGATCTTGCATATTCTACTGGTGGTAAGAAGTGCTGTATGATAGCACATTGAACTAAACGGGAAGTATCGGTGCGACGGATACCTGTAGAGGATAAAACACTAGGTAAAACACTAGGGTTTTAATTACCTTGGAAAATCGACACCTTTTACAAGTTAGTCGTCACCGCGGTCTGGGGTTGGCGCGGGATGATCTACTAGAACAAATATTAGTGGTTCATATGTGTCAAAGTGGGAAATAGGTCGCGCAGCGGTGGGCAGCGGAGTGAGAAGATTCACGTGGAACTTCGGCACTGTGTAGGAAGGGTGTGAGATAGAGCTTCCACAGCTTGGTTCGCTCTCTCCAGAAACTAAACTACCGGTAAAGATAGGTGCATAGGCGAAATACAAATAGTGCATCCTGATCCTTCCACGGATCGCCACACTTGTTTCTGTATAGTATCTCCCCCGTGTCCCGGTTCCTCCGTATACTCCCGTAATAACAAAGGAGAGACATGTTGGTGGAATCTTCTCCTTAAACGGCTAAACTGCTAGAATCATCCACCATGCTCCCGAATGATCTGTAACACTCCCACAGCTTCCGGAATCAACCACATCCCTCTAACAATATGAACCCCCCTTCTTGTGCCTCCCAAGAGCCCCTCACCTAAACACCGTATTCACGATCGAATACATCTATTTTTGAGTTCGTTTACACCCCCTTCACTGTTGCCGGCCCGATCTTTGTCAAGGCTGAGATCGTCAATAACAATCCCTTTGTCATTGTTGTCCAATGCACAAAGCTATGATACGTGGTTTTGACCAGTAGAGGGTTTGCGCACCCCCGTTTTTTCTTCTTCCAATGCGAATCATTTCCTTATTAAATTTGTTTCCCCATTCATCTATTCTTCTCTTACCGCTACGCCGATTCGTGTATACCATAACATTACTTTTTTTTCTAGAAAGTGTATGGCCGGGGAAATTAGTCAGGTTTATTTATGGTATTTCTTTCCCTTAATAATAGTGTCGTAATGAGGACTTTTTATCATTATTGAATCGGATGGTTCACAATCAACCTACCCGCAACACATAACCCACACAATATCTTGTTTACCGGTAATGCGATGACCCGAAAGATACCTATCCGGCCCATATCCAAACTCGAATCACGATGTGTGGGCCACTCCCAATATTGTAGAAGCTATAATAAGCAGAATAAACCCCAAGCTGGATCACTCGATTCTTGGGTCTCTTGCCTGAGAAGTATCCGAGCTTTGGATTTAATTGTAGGCCAAAGTGTGCATGAGCCAATCAAGATCTGCTTTGATTTATTTCCTTGGACACTACCATGTGTCCCTATCATAGCCAACAGTCTTTGTATTTTTGAGGAATACTAAAAAGGGGCTAATTAATTCATTCAAGAGTAGTGGCTCTTGTATTTACTAGTAGAAATTTGACAAACTATTGTCTACCAGGCTCTAAAGGGAGTTACAATGGGGACCCAGGAGCACATGGGGTTCTTTCTTTGGAAATTTTGGGGTGTGTTTTCTTGTCCTCCGGGGCAAATACTATGGTATAGTCATGACAGGCTTTCTTTATAGTTCTTCAGTTACTTATAAATTACTACTATAATTCAATTTAACAGCTCTGATTAAGCAAAATAATGGCGCGTGATTTACAAGTGCTATACTACTACTTTTAACTTAGCAGAAGAAACAACTCTTGTACAAACACCCTAAGAAACCCTTATCACCAGTGGAAGTCTTGCTGGCCTAAAGGTGAGATAAGGCGGGCATCGAGACCATCCCACTCAAGCACCTAGGTGTAGTAGGAGCCTAACAAAGCCAAGGGATTACTGGCAGAGAAAAGAAACGGCCTTCACCTTTATAATTGCAACTATGCTACCAACAAGAATGACAGCATGAAAAAGAGGACGCGAGAGCAGATTGGGAGATCGGAGGAAGGAGGTTACTAGCTGAAGCGGTCGAGTTCATGATTGGGGCCTATCCCATTTCTATTCGTTGCTGGAACCTAAACAAAGTACGAAGGAAGGAAAGAATAAAAGTGAGATAGTAATAGGTCTAAGCGGAGCGGCCGAACATGGAGAACAGTGGGCTAGCTTGCTACCCTCTTTCTAACTGAGGACAGGCTAGGAGATATATCTTTCCGCATAACTAACTACAAGACACTCCCAAAACTCAACGAACTCTAAAGATATATACTAAGCTGACAAATCCTGATCCCTAGCGATCTCAAGCAATCCCAAGCAATCTAGAGCCATCCTGATACAGTATCTCATGATCTTCCATGATCCCTAAAACCTATGCCCTTCCAACATGCCAGCTCCCGTATGCCTAGTGGCATAGGGTATGCAAGGAACATCATGGAACCAAATACCCGATACCTAATGCCCAATGGCAACGGGCATCAACAAAACAATGAAGCCAATACCCAATGCCTAGCGGCATAGGACGTGAAAGCAACAATCCACTGCTAAGTGCCTAATCACCGCACCAAAAAGCCACATGTCCTATAGCCGTATATCTCCTAGCCACATACCCGCATACCCGCATATCCGCAAAACTGCATAGCTGTATGCCCTATAGGTAGCCCAACATTCGTGACTACATGAGGACATATTAGAGTAAGGGGCAAGACGTACTATTCCGAAAGACTAATGCCCTCTGTTTTCCAGTAGCATTGCCCCAGTTGCTTAGGGATATTCCCTAGGGCGACTAGAACCCCTTTGAGGCAGTAACAAAAGACCGGTATAACATGGCCACCGGGTTACTTCGTAGGACTGCGGTATTTCCTGCTATCACCCTGGGCCACTAATTAATATTGTTAGCCTCACTTATATACTATGTCTCACACCATGCTCACATGACCAAGTCGGAGTTAGACACTTTGCATAGGTATCGTCACCTTAGGTGTCTGATTTTAACTTGGCCACGCAAGCGGAGGAAACCAAAATTTATAAAGTCTGCAAAGCCAAGCGTTTCCGGTTTGTTGGCAAGCCCGAACGCATTAAATCTATGTTGATGCTGGCGAATGATGTCGACACGGCCATCAGGGACAGGGTAGTTAGTGTGAACCAACTGCAGACCCTTTTGTAGAAGGACCTTACTGCAACTGCAGCCGTAATAGGAACCACAGTTGTTTCAGTCACCATCCCAAGGTCATCTCGGAGGTCTTGATAGGTCTGTTTCAGCCTATCAATCGTTTTCTTTTGCCCCCCATTGACCTTCAACTGCTCTCTAGTGGTTACCCGTAACTTTCTCTACTCGTTGGAGCGTTCTAGAACCTCTAATCCCGACAACAGATATTTGCATGAAGGCGTATTGCCACGCAACATTAAACCTGGCACGGGGGTAAGACTGTCCTTAAGTTTTTGCAGTGTAACCTTGGAACACTATGGGTGGGTGTGGACCGGGGGCAAAATGTGAGAGGTTACCAGCAGGGTTAGAACTCAGGACCTGGACAAGTGTTGGCAGTGTACTGTAGGTAGGTATCCGTGGTCGAGGCGCTCTTTTTGGGAGGTGGGGATCATCCAAGACATTGTTCTCAGACATCTGATGGACAGTAATTGCTTGATCTTGTATCAGTGGTCTTGATGAAGCCGGTCAACAGGCAAATGCGCCATGTAAGGGAAGAGATCCGCGGGAGATTTCCTCACGGAAAGTTGGCCAATCAGCACCTTGCAAGTGGGGGGGTGTCCGATTAGCCTGTGGTTTAGTTGATGAAGGAAACAGAAAAGGAAAAAGGGGAACTCCGAAATCCCCTGATCGCTGTCGATTCCCAGAGGACGGTTTCTTGATGCCTCTCAAGGGCCGGTTCTAGCTTATTAAATATCTCATTTTCCCTATCTCAACTCTGACCTCAATCAACCCCCGGACTTGGCCAAGATATTTGTCAGGCTGTGCCAGTACACTCGTGCGTTCCACAGCACAAAAAGTCATGCGATCCGTCCCTTATCTTGAGGGCTGGAGGGGCTCATGACTAGTCTAAACAGGGTCACCATTACGATTTTCCGCAGCCAAACAAGCCACAAAGCGTACTGTATTGGTGTAATTTTAGCCCCTTTCAGCAAGAAGCGATTAGCACCAAATCTCCTCAATACCCTGTCACCATTGTCCACACCCTCGCGAGGAAACTCGGCGAGATTTGTAGAAAATCTCTCAGACCACTCAATAGGGTGATGAGAACGATAGAGAGAACCAGCATCTCTCCTGGAGGAGGTACCGGACTTAACCTGAATAAAAAAACGCTGACCCATCCGAGGGAAGCAGTGGTTCTCGCTACCCTGTCGTTCCCGGCATCCCATCAAGTAGCCCATGACAGTGCTTTCTCTAGCTTTCTGAAATAGTGTTTCGCGTTGTGGGGAAGATTATACCTCAAACAGATCATACCAAAACACTAAGCCCGCGGGCGGGACCACAAAAGGTACGCAGAGCGTCCAATAAGAAGGCAAAACCCAATTCTGAGAGCTCCTATATGGCCCCGTGCTACTGCTCAGAGGCATCTAGGGCATCATCCACTGATAAGGCGAGTGATATATCATGATTACACTCTATTCCAGTGTGATAGATGAAGAATTGGGGGTTTAGCTGTATGGACTTGTTATTGGGCGTTTCCTGTTGCCAGAGTGATTCGCGATTGCACTGGAGTGCTCCCCTTGGTAAATACTTCCTGCCTTCCTTCCCTCTTGGTAGCCCGAAATGGTTGAAGGGTAAACCAATGCTACGCCTAATATATCTCGATCCTATTCCTACGCTTAGAACGAACCGCTCCAATAAAAGCAAGTGGGAGTGATCAACTGCTGCTGCTGTGCCGCGCCTAGTCTGCTTACTTACTAGTCGAGAATAGTAGTGTAATACCGAACCAGTGATGTTAAAGAATCCCCTTCTCAACCTATTATACATTATACTAAGACTAAACAGGATTATAAGACAACGAGGGCTCGTTTTCCAGGTGTGCCCCGGCGCGGACTTCCAGCGCCGCACCCCCATCCTTCGCTGTCGGCTGGGAGAAGGGGGAAGGGGGGAAGGGAACTATGAACTTCGGAGGAACGGGTAATTAGGAGAGAACACTACACGGAAGAATCTTAATCCTCCCATCTCACTAAGCAGAGAGTCTCCGGTTTGCCGATTGATTTAATTGGTTAGGCGATATTAGAAGTGCATACCGGTACTCTATTATCACCTGCATGATAGCTTTGATACTGTAAAGAGAGTAATAACTTCAGCCCGTGAAAACTACCGCTAACACCATAATTAAGTATGACACCGGCCGGCCACCTTATCTCGTGCGTTGGTGATTTCTAGGGAGCTCCTGGGATGCAGCGCATCATCGCCTCACCTCGTTTATCCCTCCCAGATCCATATATATATCACAAATTACGAAGATGCTTTCCTCCGCTGCTACAAGGGTGCGGAGGAACGTAGGTGTATCTGGTTTTCTGTGAAAGGATCAGGATACCTTTATTATGTCAAGTACAGTACACACACTTTCCATCTTTCCCCTTTGTCCGGGGTGTCAGGGAAGATGGGCAACGGGGTTTGCGGAGGCGGTAGTCTTCAACTTCTATCGTAGAAACTCGAATAATCGAACCGTGTGCTATGCCGTTGGTCTGGTCTCCTCCTCTGGTAAGGTTTGATTTTTTGTTTTTCGTTTTTTTGTGTCTCTCAGGGGGGGCTGAGCAGCTGTTTTTGCAGTGTTTTTTGCCCCCTTTTCTAAAGTAGGTAGTTTTTGACTACATAGCATATAGTTCGGTAATTCGAGTTTCCAAAGCACCGTATAGTAGTTGATACCAATCACGAGTGACATCATATGATTCGTATTAGCCTTTTTTTTCCTTCTAACAATAATAATAATAAACAGGTGCACAATCCATATATTGTGCTGACCGATATGAATCGAAATGGGGGGAAAGAGCAGAAGCTATAGTTGCGTATATTTGCACAAGAAACTCGCTCAGGATATCGCCAACTACAAATGATATACCATACCCTCACAAAGGAAAGAAGTGAAAAAGAAAAGAAAAGAAGCAGGAAAACACAAACTCCTGG
>Ga0307507_10008591_pt1 | contig 14027 bp, 13 predicted proteins | sample 7_EM_MG_FD_207223 | JGI IMG/M metagenome (GOLD analysis project Ga0307507, IMG submission 207223) | Populus trichocarpa ectomycorrhiza microbial communities from riparian zone in the Pacific Northwest, United States - 7_EM | ecosystem: Host-associated > Plants > Roots > Unclassified | place... | reverse complement strand
GCCAATTTGGCAGCTTCAACAAAGCAATTGAAAGCCAATACGGCTACCACGGTGGGCATCTTGCCCTCCGTGCGGCCGTGGTTCCGGTTGCATAACATTCACCGCAATGCTTCCACTTTTCTTTGGCCCGCCGTCGCGTCGACTGTTTGGTGCATTTCACGAAGCCAGCCCTGGCCGCATGCAGAGTCTGGCTGTGTTGCTGTGCAATCCGTTCGGCCAAGAGGCCATCCGTACCCATCGCCTTTTCCGGGTGCTGGCCATGCGGCTCGCCAAGGCAGGCATCCATGTACTTCGATTCGACTACTTCGGTACGGGCGATTCTGCTGGCGATGACGATCAGGTGGATTTGCAAGGCTGGTGCGCCGACATTCAAACAGCTCATGAGGAGCTTGTTCGCCTGTCCGGCTCTGCCAAGGTGACCTGGGTGGCTCCGCGCCTCGGTGCAGTGCCAGCGATTCAGGCGCTCGGCCAGTCTGCCCGCAGCGCGCAACGCCTTGTGATGTGGGACCCCGTCGTGGAAGCACCCGCCTATGCCCAGTTGCTCCGCAGAAAGCACGTCGAAGCCCTCGAAACCAGCTACAGCGTCCCTGATCCAACCTGGCGCGCGAGACTGGCCAAAGATCCGGAAGCGTTCAGCGGCGAAGCCATCGGTTTTACGATTTCACCCACGATGCGCAAGCAACTGTCGGCGCTCCATTCAACGCAGCTGTCGGTTCCATCCGCAGTCGAGGCCACGGTCATCGCCGATCCGGAAGATCGAGACGTTGCGGCCTGGGTCGGAGCGCAGCAGGCATTGGGGGTCAGACTCCAATCGGTCGGGTTGAAGCACACGCTCGAGTGGACATCAGACGATTCCCTCAATGCTGCGCTGGTACCGGCAGATGCCGTTCACCAACTGATGCTCGCCATCGATCGATGACATGACCGAGTCGCCCATTCTTTTCGGCCCCGAGCACAACTTGCTTGGGATCCTGACTTCACCCACCAAGGCCAATGCACAAGCGCCGGCTTGCCTGCTCCTGAACGTTGGCGTCACGCATCGCGTCGGCCCGCGCCGCTTGAATGTCAAACTGGCACGCCAGCTCGCAGAGATGGGCGTGTACAGCTTGCGTTTGGATCTTTCCGGCATTGGCGACAGCGCCGCATCCCAAAGCCGAGCGAGCTTTCGCGAGCAGTCGATCCAAGACTTGAAATCCGCCATGGATCTGGTCGAGAAAGAGACCGGGATTCAGCGCTTCGCAGTCCTGGGCATCTGCTCGGGTGCCAGCAATGGCTACTGGCTGGCTCAAACCGACAAGCGCGTTGTCGGTTTGCTGATGTTCGATGGCTTCACGTTCCCGACCTTCAAGACCCAAGTGCTTCACGACTGGGCACGCTTGCGTACCCTGCATTGGAAGACAGTCATTTCCAAGGTCAGAGACCGATTGAGAAGACTCCTGGGAATGTCTCGCGCTGCGTCGACCCCCACCAGCATCTTCAACGCAAACTCTGACCAAGCCATTCCTTCGCGAGACGAGTTTGCAGGTGCAATGAACTCACTGACAGACCGTGGTGCGGCTGTGTATCTGATCTATTCGGGAAGCCTGCTGGTGCACCACAACTATCGGGGGCAACTGAAAGATGCGTTCGGGAATTCGCCCTTCCTCAAGCGCATCCGCGATGACTACTGGCCTGAAGTCGACCACATCGCTACGCCTCTGGCTGCCCAACAGAAGCTGATAGCGGCGACGAGCGCATGGGTGGCAAGCATATCGACACCGCAACTTCCGGCATCTGGCAACACCACGCCTCCAGTGCACTAAAAGCAGAAGGCCGCAAACTTCCGTCTGCGGCCTTCTGCTACTTTGAGAAAGCGAACCTGGCTCTACTGAACCAAGCTCGTATCTGTCTCAGCATTCACCTGCTCAAGGGATGACCATCATGCGACCGTCACCCAGCAGATGGGAGTGGCAGTCCTTCTGCGCGTTGTCGCAGTTCTTGGTCCAGACCTTCACGATCTCTGGCTTCCAGGCCATCATGTAGTCGCCGTGGCCGCTGTAGCCCGCCGGCTTGGTCAGGTCGTAGTTGTCGCTCGACAGCCGCCAGTACTTGGTTTCGCCCGTGACCCTCACCTGGTAGAGAACCTGGTAGGCGATCTGCGGCAACGCCACCGGGTGCGACGCCGGGCAGTTGCCGGTGTTGTTGGCTTTCACGTTCACCGGGTTCGTCATGTGGCTCTTGTGATCGGGTGAATCGAGGTTCACACCGTCCCAGCATTGCGGGAAGTCGACGCCCATGATGAGCCAGGAGTTGGCCGTTGCCGGGCAGTCGGTCGGGATGCTGGATGACCAGTTGCTGTTGCCACCGTCCCAAACGCAGGCGTAGATGGCTGCGCTGCTGGGCGCGCTGGGGTTGCCCTTGGCGTCGCCGGCAATCATCCGCAGGCCCAGCGGCACTTCGGTGATGGAGCTGGGCGGCAGCGCATAGCCCGTCTTGTAGTAGAAGTTGGACTCGAACATCGGCGCCAGCGGTGCGCCGGTGCGGGTGTCGATCATCGACGGCACCCAGTAGGCACTGCGGTTGATGGTGCCACCGCGGCAGGTGCTGTTGCCGGTGCTCGACAGGCTGGTGGCCGTCGAGTACGCGTCGATGCCGGTGTTGCCGAAGAAGGTGTGCAGGTGGCTCTTGCCGGGCTGGCCCGGGTACACGATCGGGTCATCGAACGCGTATTTGGTCACTTGGCAGCCTGTGCGGAAGGCTCCGATGTCGGATGCCGGTGCCACCTCGGTGGTCGACACCAGCATGTCTTGAGACCAGCCGCCCACAGGGTTTTGCGTCAGCTTGGGAATCAGGCTCGTGTTGATCGTCACCGTGGGCGCTGGGGCGGGTGCGGGTGCGGGTGCGGGTGCAGGTGCAGGTGCAGGTGCAGGTGCTGGCGCTGGTGCCGGTGCCGGTGCCGGTGCCGGTGCTGGTGCTGGTGCCGGTGCCGGTGCCGGTGCCGGTGCCGGTGCCGGTGCCGGTGCCGGTGCCGGTGCCGGTGCGGGTGCCGTGGCAGTCGGCAAGACAGAACTCACCCAGCATTGCTTCCAACTGCCGTAAGCAGGGTCGGTGCCGAAGAACTCATTGGTGCAGGAGCCGGAAGACGACAACACCTTCTTGATCCACTTGCTATCCAAGCCGTAGCGGACGGTACGCGAACCGACCAACGTAAAGGCCTGGCCCTCACTGGCGATCTGTGTCCACGTCTCGACAGCCGGAACCGCCGACGCCGCAGACGCGCGTTCGCAATACTTGGTGTAGCCCGGAGCCGGGTCTGCCTTGAAGAAAGTGTTGGTGCACTTGGCAGAACCAGTGACGAGTTTCTGGACCCATTTTCCATCCCAGCCATATCGGACCGTCTGTGTACCAGTGACTGAGAAGGCGGCGCCTTCGCTGACAATCGGTATCCAGATGGTTGAGGTGCTGCTCACGGCTTGCGCGGTCTGGAAGCCATCGTCCTCCACGGCAGCAGCCTGAGCATCGGTATCGACGCTCGATGTCTCGGTCGTACGATCCACGTTGGTTGGGGATGGGGCAACGGTGGACGAGCCACCTCCGCAACCACCCAGGGCAAGGCAAGCAGCGGCAAACGTCGCCTGCCAGGCAAATGTCTTTTCGAATTTCACTTCAAGCACTCCAATTTTCACGTCTGACTCATATCAGGGGCACATGGCCTCTGATCCCGGGCGAGTAGCGCTTGACTGGTGCCTGCAGACACTTGAGCTTTGCCAACTACCCCACGGCGTTGCCAGACTTCATCTGGGCGCTTGATCACCGCGACATTCACTGATGGAGCGAAGGTTGCCTGAGGTGAACGAGGGGGCTGTAACCGAAGGGAGGAGGACGTAACACGCCCCAATCCATCCCAATGGCACATGACATGAACCCCAATCCATCGGAAAACTCAATGAATACGCGACCTGTCCATCCCTTGAACAAGGGGGATATGCTCAAGGGTTTCCCCGATCAGGCTGTGATTTCTTCGCATCTTGGTACAAATTACACAGCCCGGATCGATCTCCGAAAACCGATGCCCGCGGCTCAAAGGAAGAGATGGCCTGAAATCACCTGCCAAACAGGCTGATGCAGCAGCACCCTGCAGCTTCGGCGCTCCCGCGCCAAGCCTGCCGGACCAGCCTTGGGGCTGGCTGGGTCCGGGTTACTCTAGGCCTTGCCTTTTTTCTTCTTGGAAGGCACAGCATTCAACACGGTGCCAACCATCACGACACCCGCGTTCGACAGACCCTTCACCATGTCGGCGAATCCGCTGACACGGGTCTGATGGCTGCGTGCAACAGCGATGGCAGCACCTGCACGAACAGCTACCAGCGCGCAGTCTTCCCCCTCGACCAAGCCGGGCGTGTCGATGATGACGACGTCGTAACTGGCACGTGCATGGGTCAGCAACTCGTCAAAGCTGCGCCTACTTAGCAATTCGATGGGATTGGGGGGAATGGGACCGGCCGGCAACACAAACAAGCCCATGAGATCGGTGATGCGGATGATGCTTTCATCCCGCGACCGGCCCGCCAAGTACGTCGACAGTCCGACCTGGTTCTGGATGTTGAACAGCTCGTGCTGGCGAGGGTTGCGAAGGTCGGCATCGATCAAAAGCGTCCGCTCGCCGAGCTGCGTGAAGACCACAGCGAGATTGGCCGCCAGGTAGCTGCGCCCTTCACCCCGTTCAGCACCCACCACGGTGAAGACATGGCGCTGCTCAGCCCGATCAATCCAGCGCAGCATGATCTGGCTTCGCACCGCCCGCATCTGCTCAACCATGGGGCTGAATGGCTGATAGGCCGCAACCACTTCCTCGCTGATCGACTTCTTGTCCGGGTTCGAGCGCAGATAAGGGAATGAGAACTGGCGCGCGAGACCGAACTGAATGTCCGCCTCGGTCAGCAACCCGAGGCGCACCGCAGCCTCGCCGAAACGCAGGTTTTCCTGGCGCTGGAGCAGCAGAATCCGCTCGGCATCTTCGGGGCGCAACAGCCCTGCATCCATCAGGATGGCGCCAATCGATCGAACCGCCGGCGGCAACGAGACGGCAGCGGACCCCGTCACCTTCATGGCAACCCTTCCGGATTGGGAAGCGCGGCCCGGCTCATCGCGAAACTGGGAGCAGCCAGCCGCCTGAAAACGGGTTGACGCGAGTCATTCGGACGCAGCACGCCGATGACCGGCACGCCGTCGAGAATTTGCAAATCTTCAGGGCCACGCACACGCCGGTCCAGCAATTCCCAGGCAAGCGCAAGAACAGAGCCGAGCAATACGCCCCCGAAAATCGACCCGAGCACACCCATCAATACCTTCTTCTGCGACGGCTCCGATGGTTCCACCGCCTTGCTCAGCATGCGCAGCGTCGATTGATTCGTCTGGCTTTCCATGCTGAGCTGCCCTTCGCGCTGGCTGACAGCGTCATAGGCCTTCTGAGCCGTCTCCACGTCTCTGACAAAAACGGAAATCTGGTCACGCTCGGAGCGCATGGACAGCAACTGCTTCTTCTGCGCTTCGATCATCGCGCGCAGCTCACCGACCTTTTGTGAACTGGTACGGCTGACGACCGAGGTGGTGCTGGAGACACGGCGGATTTCAGCCGCCAGCTGCTGCTTGATCTCTGCAATCTGGGCTTCAAGTTGCAAGCGCTGAGGGTGATTCGCACCCACGATGCTGCTGATCTCACTGAGTTTGGTTTCTGCCGCGCCGAGCTGGCTCTTGAGCGACTGCACCGCCCCGCTCAGCGCCACTTCAGGAGACGCATCACCGGTGTTGCGCTGCCGGCCAGCCGCATCGACGTTTTCAGCCTGCGCCGTTGCGAGCTGCGCCGTCAACGCGATCAGGCGGGCATTTTCCAGATCGAGGCGCTCATCCGAAACCACGATTCCGTTCTGCTGCTGGTACTTTGAAAGGCGTGCCTGAGCCTGCTCGAGGTTGCCACGCAGCATCTTGGTCTGATCCTGGAACCAGGTTGCCGATTGACGAGCCGGTTCGACGCGCATCTCAATGGCGGTATCAATCGCCGCCTGCACAAAAGCATTCGCTGCCGCCGCAGCAAATGCTGGGTCGCGAGAGACATAGGTGATGCTGATCACATTGCTAAGTCGCACTGGCTCGACCGTCAGGCCACGCTGAAGGCCATCGGCGTAATACTGCTCGAGCGGAATCTTCGCACCCGTCGCTTCGCGCCATTGCTGAACGTAGATGGGAGAGTTCTCCAGGCGCAACACCTTCACCACGCGCGTCGCGACCTTGTCGCTCTTCAGAATCTCGATTTCAGTGGCCATGCTGGCCGGTGATGCCAACCCGCCGAGCAGAGGGTCGGGACGAACGTCAACGACCAGTGACGCATTGGCAACGTATTGCTTGGGTTGCCGCAAGAAGATGTTCAGGCCGACGGCAGCCACGATGATGGTCACCAGAAGCACCAACCACTTCCGTACCCAGATAACCCGTAGAAACTGCAGGATGGACATGGTCGATCAGAAGACAGATTCGCGAACGTAGATCACGTCGTCGGGCTGAACGAGATCGGTCATCTTCAGTTGCATCACATTCACCTCACCATTCGCGTCACGGCGGTGTACACGAATCCCGCGTTCGGTGCCGCGCGCCGTCAGACCGCCACCTTGCGCCAGTGCCTGCAGAACCGTCATGCCACGCTCGAGGCGGAAAGCGCCCGCCTTTTGCACTTCGCCATAGATATAGAGAGTCGGAGCACGGTCCACATAGATGATGTCGCCGTTTGCCACAGTGATGTCGAGCTCGCGCTTGCCGGCTTGCATGATGGCGGGCAAGTCGATGGCATATTTCGCGGGCTTGCCATCACGTGTGCCCACCACGGTCACCACGTCGGCACCGCCCGGCAAGACACCGCCTGCCGCCGCAATCATTTCAGACACCCGGCTGTTCACTGTGACGATCGGATAGCGCCCTGGTTTGCTGATTTGACCGAGGATCGAAATCTGGCTGCTGCGTACCTGCACGACCATGACGTTCACCTGAGGCTTCAGGACGAAGCCACCATCGCGAAGCTGCTTGGCGATCTTTTCCTGGGCACCGGTGATGGACGCCCCGCCCAGCGTCACAGCGCCGATCAGCGGGAAAGTAATCTGGCCCAGTTCGGAAATCTGCGTCTCAAGCGTCAGGTCCGGGTTCTGGTAGACGGTGATGCGAATCACATCGCCGGAGCCAAGAATGTGCTCGGCCTTGTCCTGGGCCTGCACGAACGCACACGACAGCAAAACCAGCATTGCCAGACCGAACCGAAGGAATTGCCGTATCGACATGGTCATGCGTTTCCGTAAGTGCCTCAAGGGGCCTTCGTGGGCTCCGCCCCGGAGGCAGCACCTTTGGCGTACTCGCCCAGATACTGGATTTTTGCCGTGGCGCGAAGCGCCTTCAAATCTTCTTCGACGATCCTGCGCTTGCGCTCGTTCAAAAGGAACTGCTCGATCGCCGGGAAGGCCTGTGCCTCATCAAGTGGTTGGCTGCGCGAACTCACCATGGTGACGACTTGAACCCCACCGGAAGAGGTATTCAGTACCGACTGGCCCTCTTTCATGCTGGCGAAGCTATCCAAACTCCCCAGCGGCACCTGTTCAGCCGCCAGAACGAGCTGGTTGTTGCTGAACCGATAAGCCTTTTCCTTCAGGAACTCGGCGAAATCGTTCACCGTGGCCGACTCCTGCAGCTTGGTCCGCAACTCGGCGATCTGCTCCGGCTTGGCTTCGATGCGAAGCTCTTGCAGGGTGTAGACGCGACGCTCCTTGAAGAGCGCCGGCTTCTCGTTGAAGTACTTCCGGATTTCTTCCGGGGTGGGCTTGGATGCCCCCGAGCCAACGCGTTCGATGTAGGCACGCGCGATGATCTCGCGCTTGGCGGCTTCGAGTTGCTGAACGACCTGAGGGTCGCGATCGATGTCCTTGCTCTTCGCGGTTTGCACGGCCAGCTCTTGATCGATCAGGCGCTCCAACACTTGCTGACCTGCGGATGCGGCCTGAGCGGGCGGCACGCCTCGCTGCTGCTGAAGCACATAGTTGATCTGATGAACGGTGATTTCCTCTTTGTTCACCTTGGCCGCTGATTGCGTTGCCTTGTTCTTGCCACCACCACAACCCACGAGTACCAGCACAAGCACACACACAGCCGCCTGCGTCAAACGATTCACGCCCAGCCTGCTTTTTCTCAGAGTACTTGCATCGGTTCTTGAAATCATTCGATCATCAATCCCAGAGCCCGTCAGCAGGGCCAGACAACGTTCATCGCTCAACGGGTAGACCACCGTCACGCAAGATTCGCGCGAGGCATTGGGTCAACGGGGAAACCGCGAAGCCGCAGCTTACCGAGTGTAGCGGCGAAGCACGAGCGCACCACGCCCTCGACTGAGGGATACAGGGGCAAGCTCCCCCTGTGAAACCGTGAGAAAGTCGTATCGAACCCGGTGCTGGGCGTTTGCAGGAGTCGCCCGTTAGTCGACCCGTGTGTCGGCGCGAGTTAGCACTTGATGCCCACGTGCAATGCCGCAACTCCGGCGGTGAGGTTGTGCACGTCCACATGGCCGAAGCCAGCGCTCTTCATCATGGCCTTGAGCTCTTGCTGCCCCGGGTGCATGCGGATGGACTCGGCCAGGTAGCGGTAGCTGTCGGCGTCGCCGGCCACCAGCTTGCCGATCTGCGGCAGCACCTTGAACGAATACCAGTCGTAGGCCTTTTTCAGCGGAGCTGCCACCTTGGAGAACTCGAGCACCAGCAAACGGCCTCCAGGGCGCAGCACTCGGCACATTTCGGCCAAGGCTAGGTCTTTGTGGGTCATGTTGCGCAGGCCAAAAGCCACGCTGACCAGATCAAAACTGGCGGTCGCGAACGGCAAGGCTTCAGCGTCGCAGATCGATGTGGGCAAGGCCAACCCCTCGTCGAGCAGGCGGTCACGGCCGCGACTCAGCATGGCTTCGTTGATGTCGGTGTGCACCACCGTTCCGGCCGTGCCGGCCTTCTTGGCGAATGCGCGCGCCAGATCGCCCGTTCCACCAGCGATATCGAGAACCCTGTCTCCTTCGCGCACAGCCGCCACGGCGACGGTGTAGGCCTTCCATGCCCGGTGAAGGCCCGCGGACATCAGGTCGTTCATCACGTCATAGCGCGAAGCGACGGAATCGAACACGCCGCGCACACGGTTGGCTTTTTCAGATTCGTCGACAGCTTGGAAGCCGAAATGGGTACCGCTCATGGTCGCTGCCTCTCGCTCAGTGGTGATGCCCACACCCGGACGCAGGTGCCGATGGCGCGGCCATCGATTCGTCGCGGCTGGCGCCGGCTTTCTTCAACCGGGCCTCGTACTGCAACCACAGCTCGGCCTCTTGAGAACCCAGGAAATAGAGATAGTCCCAGGAGTAGATGCCCGAGTCGTGGCCGTCTGAAAACCTGGGTTGCACGGCATAGTTACCCACCGCTTCCAGTTGGATCAGATCCACATCCCGCTTGCCGGTCTGCAGCACTTCCTGCCCAGGTCCATGGCCTTTGACTTCGGCAGAAGGCGAATACACCCGCATCAGCTCGAACGGGATGCGGAATTCCTTGCCATCGGAAAAACTGACCTCCAGCACACGCGATTTGCGGTGCACGGTGATGGACGTCGGTTGAGGGGTGTCAGCAGTCAGGCCAGTCATGGAAACTCATCGAAGCAATCTGCCGCAGTGTAGCGATCAGGCAGGCAGCGCGGCACTCCGCTGAGAGGCTTGAGGCTTGACACCCAGCAGGGCGGCAACGAGCAGCTGAGCCACCAGTGTCATGAAAGCAATGGCAGCGGCGTTCCGCGTCGCACCGGCAACAACTCCCAGCGACAAGGCGAGAAGCGCCGTCAGCAACACAGGAACAAGGGTGCGTCGGAATGTCGGGTTCGAGAGGCCCGACACGAGCGTCGAAAACCGCGAAGACAGAAAGACGGCCGCGACGATGATGCCAACGGTCAGCAATGCGTACGCCCACTGGGCGAGCGGCAGGGACAAAAGCATCTCGCAGAGATCCAGCATCGCGTAGTGGATGGGTATCACGGCAAACGACGCGACACCGCGCAACGCCACGCTGCTTGCCAGCCTCGGATGCGAAACCGACAGCCACCACGCCACCAGGGCCGCAGCCATCAATACGCTCAGCGACAAGACCAGAAAGCCTGCGCTGACCATTCCCCAGCGGAAAAACGAACTCTTGAACACCAGCGCCAGCACCAGCGAAAGCCCGCCAAACGCAGCGGCGCACGCTGCTCCTCGGACATACAAGCGCAGCCGGGTTCCGGGCGCCAAGGTCTGGATAGGCTTGTAGAACCAGCCCAGCACAAAGCCGAGCAGCGGATACACCATCCACGGAGAGAGCGGGTAAGAGACGTGCTCGACAGCCTGAACCCCGGTGACCCAGTTCCAGAGTGCGAACTGCGACAGGCTGCCCCGAAGCAGCGGCCCCACCGCGTAGCGCAGAGCCAGCAGCACGAATGCCAGCACAAGGCAGATCAAAACGGGCCGGCGGCGTGAAGCGATGAAGGTCACCGCGACGGAAGCCAACGCAATGAAGCCGAAGAAATCGAATCCGACACCCACGCCGTGGCGCCAGTAGAACCACTGGTCGGCGGCGACGAGCAATGCCGCCTTCCAGATCACCGACCGCATGTTCACAGCACCGGCGCTCGCACGCGCCGACAAAGCGATGCCAAAACCGGTGGCAAAGAAAAAGACGACGGGCGCAAAGCCACCGAGAAACACCGCCGCAGCGCTGGGCGATGCGGAAGCATCCGCACTGCTCAGCAGGCGAAAACCGGCGTGATTGAGGATCATCAGCACCGCGGCAATGCCCCGCAGCACATCCAACTCCGGCGCGAACACGCGCGCTCGCTGCGTTGCGACGGAACTCATGCGAGGACTGGGCTTCGGCCCGCTCGGCCGCTCAGGTGCTCGACCCGGCCAACTTCCTGACTCGCCTCATCACCGCACGCGAATACCGTAGCACGGCAGGCGGCACCCATTCCTGCAGGTGTTGCTCCATCCGCAGGCTGGTCGCTTCACGCCGGATGTCGACGCCGTCTTGCGGCCGTGCCGCATACATTGTCGAGCGGTTGGGCACTTCTTCGTACACCGCTTTCGACGCGGTGTAGTAGTACAGCGCCACCGAACGGCGGAGCACGCCATCGGGGGTGGTCAACGGATCCGGGTGGCCGTGGTACGAATCGGCATCGGTGTTGAAGATCACGCAGCGATTCCACACCGGGCTGACGCTCTTGACCATGTTCTTCATGTCACGGCTCCAGAGTTCGAGCGAGCCGCTGTATTCGTCCTTCCAGTCTTCGTTCAGGTAGACGATGACGTTCATGCGCCGGTTCACGTGCAGCTTGTTGTTGATCCGAAAGTCCGCATGAATGCCGAGCTTGCCGCCGACTCCGATTTCATGGAAGCCGCCGCCGATGAAGTACGGATCTGGCAGCAGGCCATCGATGGCCGACAGGCCTTCGAGAAACTCAAGGAAAGGCTGGGAGTTGAAGAAGTCGAACGCTCTCCGGCAGAAGTCGTCGCAGTCTGCGGGGAGCACCTGGCGCTTGTGGTGGCCGGCGTATCCCGATTCGAACACCACGTCGGACTCGAGCCGTTCCTTCGGGAAGTGCGAATACAAGCCTGCAATCAGGTCTTGCGGCAGGAAGTTGTCGAGGACGATGTGCGGAAAGGGCTCTGCGAAACAGTAGTCACTCGACAGCGAAGCGCCGATCTCGCGGGCTTGCTTGGGGTCGAGCTTGAAACCGTTTGACAGATCGATGGGCAGGACCGGGCTCACAGGCATTCCTTGGGCTGAAATCTCTCGGAAATGTATATCGAAGCCACCCTGCCGACCGGCACTCACTTAGGGGTTTTCACGCAGCCTTGGCTGAGGTTCAGATTGCGACCAGCGCCGCGGTCACGGCCGCATCGAGTTCATCCAGGCTGCACGCCAGCCGATGCACAGGCGGGATATCGACCTCACGCAGGCGCGTTCCCCAGATCGGCTGAGGGAAGTGGCTGTCCCAGTCGAAACGGGCGATCACGTGCCAATGCAGGTGCGGCACCATGTTCCCGAGCGCGGCCAGGTTGATCTTGGTCGGCTTCAGACGATCCACCAGCACACGCTCGACGGCGCTCACCAACTGCATGCAACGCTCGCGCTGTGGCTCCAGCAGATCGGAGAACTCAGCCACATGCCGGTTCGACACCACGCGGTAGAAGGCAGGGAAATCGGCATCGGCCACGCCGATCACCCGCCATGCGTCGCTCGTCCATACCAGGCGGCCTCCAGCGTGCTGACAGAGATCGCAGGTGGCCACGGGGTCCGGCGGCGGGCTGAAGCTGAGCGTCATGCAGCAGATTATCGCGGCGACCCTCTACGACCCTCGATAAGATGGGCGCCACCCCATTGCCCGCGAGCACCCAACATGACTCATGCCTTGTCCCGCCGCTTGTTCGGCATGGCCCTTGCCTCAGCCCTGATTGCGCCTGCGATGGTGCAAGCCCAAGCTTGGCCCAACAAACCCGTGCGCTGGGTCGTGGCCTACCCGGCAGGTGGCGGCTCCGATTTCCTGGCCCGCCAGCTCGCGCCGCAGCTCGGCAAGCAACTCGGCCAGACGCTGGTGATCGACAACCGCCCGGGTGCCGGCGGCACCATCGGGACCGACAACGCGGCCAAGTCTGCACCCGACGGCTACACCATCCTCACCGGTGACAACGGGGCGATGGTGTTCAACAGCGCGATGTACAAGAAGCTGCCCTACGACCCGAAAGACTTCACGCCGGTGGGCTTCATGGCCCGCTTCCCGCTGATCCTTACCGTCAACCCGAACGCCGGGCTCAACAGCGTCAAGGAGCTGCTGGCCGAGGTGAAGAAGAACCCGGCCAAGTACACCTACGCATCACCCGGCATCGGCAGCCCGCATCACCTGGCGATGGAGCTGCTGAAGGACCGCACCAAGAGCTTCATCGTTCATGTACCCTACCGCGGGACCGCCCCCGCCGTGCAAGACGTCATCTCCGGGCAGGTCCCGATGATGGTGCTTGATACCGCGGCCGGCCTGCCGCAGATCCGCGCCGGCAAGGTCAAGGCACTGGCGGTGATGTCGAAGAAGCGCCTGCCCTCGCTGCCCGACGTGCCGACGCTCGACGAGATCGGCATCAAGGATTTCGAGGTCGCCGCCTGGCAGGGCCTGTTCGTGCCCAAAGGCACACCACCCGACATCGTCGCCCGCCTCACAGCCGAAATGAACAAGGCCATCACCGTGCCCGAGGTGAAGGCCCGGCTCGAAGACTTCGGCCTGGAAGTGGCTCCGACAGACGGCCCGGCGCTCGCCGCGTTCGTGCAGAAGGAAACCACCTTCTGGCACGCACTGATCAAGGAACGCAATCTCTCTGCAGAGTAAACAGCGGAGCAGAACTCCTTCGAGCAACGCCCCACGGACGGGTTTCCCGGGCGCAGGGGTGGCGCCCCTCGGGGCAGGAGCAAAGCGACTTGGGGCTAGTTACACCAGCACGCGCTCAATGCCGCCGTCGTTGGCGCGCTCTACATATTCCGGCATCCAGTCGGCCCCAAGAATCTGGTTGGCCATCTCGACGACGATGTAGTCGGCTTCGAGCAAGCCGTTGTTGAGGTCGTTGCCGTAGCGGCTCAGGCCCTGCAGGCAGCTCGGGCACGAGGTGAGGATCTTCACCTCGCCCTTGTCGGTCACCGAGCCCGTCGCACGAAGTTTCGCTTCGTCCTTGCGCAGCTCTTCTTCCTTGCGAAAGCGCACTTGCGTGGCGATGTCGGGCCGCGTGACGCCCAGCGTGCCGCTCTCGCCGCAGCAGCGCTCGCTCTTCAACACGTTGTCACCCAGCAGCGCCTTGACCGTCTTCATCGGGTCCTGCAGCTTCATCGGTGTGTGGCAGGGGTCGTGATACAGATAGCCGCCAGCACCGCCGAGCGTGATGTTCTTCTCGAGCAGGTATTCGTGGATGTCGATGATGCGACAGC